>Ga0181528_10002906_pt1 | contig 10563 bp, 10 predicted proteins | sample PEATcosm2014_Bin_47_FD_119742 | JGI IMG/M metagenome (GOLD analysis project Ga0181528, IMG submission 119742) | Peatland microbial communities from MTU Mesocosm Facility, Houghton, MI, USA - PEATcosm2014_Bin10_10_metaG | ecosystem: Environmental > Terrestrial > Soil > Wetlands > Peat | place... | reverse complement strand
CCAGAACAACCAGAACAACCAGAACAACCAGGGTCGCAACCGCAACCAGAACCAGGGCAACCGGAACAACCAGGGCAACAACCAGGGCAACCGGAACAACCAGGGCAACAACCAGGGCAACCGGAACAACCAGGGTGGCGGCGGCAACGACGACCTGGGCAACCGGCGGTCCAACCGCCGGCGCCGCGGACGCGACCGGCAGGGCGGGCCCGAGGGCGACCTGCAGGGCGGCGGCAACCAGGAGCAGCAGTACCAGGGTGAGCTCATCCCGGTGCGCGGCCTGCTGGACCTGCGGGACGAGGGGTACGGATTCCTGCGCTGCGAGGGCTACCTGCCCTCGACCAAGGACGTCTACGTCTCGATCAGCCAGGCCCGACGGTTCGCCCTGCGCAAGGGGGACAGCGTGGAGGGCTTCTGCCGTCCCGCCGGATCCACCGAGAAGTTCCCGGCCCTCCTCCAGATCGACACCGTGTCGGGCCTGGACCCCGAGGTGGCCCGGCTCCGGCCCCGGTTCGAGGACCTGACCCCCCTCTTCCCCGACGAGCGCCTCCACCTCGAGATGCCGGGCGAGAAGGAGAACATGACGGCCCGGATCGTCGACCTCCTGTCGCCGATCGGCAAGGGCCAGCGCGGCCTCATCGTGTCGCCCCCGAAGGCGGGCAAGACCACGGTGATGAAGCACATCGCCCACTCCATCGAGGCCAACAACCCCGACGTGCACCTCATGGTGCTGCTCGTCGACGAGCGCCCCGAGGAGGTCACCGACATGCGTCGGTCGGTCAAGGGCGAGGTCGTGGCCTCCACCTTCGACCGTCCGGCCGACGAGCACACCGCCGTCGCCGAGCTGACCATCGAGCGGGCCAAGCGCCTCGTCGAGGCCGGCCGTGACGTCGTCATCATCCTCGACGGCATCACGCGGCTGGCCAGGGCCTACAACCTGGCCGCCCCGGCCACCGGCCGGATCATGTCCGGTGGTGTCGACTCGGGGGCGCTCTACCCGCCGAAGAAGTTCTTCGGCGCCGCCCGCAACATCGAGGAGGGCGGCTCGCTGACCATCCTCGCGACCGCGCTGGTGGAGACCGGGTCGAAGATGGACGAGGTGATCTTCGAGGAGTTCAAGGGCACCGGCAACATGGAGCTCCGCCTCGACCGACGCCTCGCCGAGCGGCGGCTGTACCCGTCGATCGACGTCAACGCCAGCTCCACCCGGCACGAGGAGCTGCTCTTCGACCGGTCGCAGCTCCAGCAGGTGTGGAAGCTGCGCCGGGTGCTGAACGCCCTGGCCAACGAGGGGAGCGCGGCCGCCGGCCTCGAGCTCCTGATGGACAAGGTCCGGACGACGAAGAGCAACGACGAGTTCCTGGCCGAGATCGCCAAGGGCCCGGCCACCTGACCACCCGCCGGACGGGGTGAGTGCCGGTTCCGGTACACTCTGTCCTCTGCAATCGGCGTCCCCACCGGGCACGCCACCACAGGAGATCGCCATGAAGACCGACATCCACCCCGACTACGCCGAGGCCCAGGTCCGCTGCTCGTGCGGGAACACGTTCACCACCCGCTCGACCAAGTCCGAGATCCACCTCGAGCTGTGCAACGAGTGCCACCCCTTCTTCACCGGCAAGCAGAAGCTGGTCGACTCGGGTGGCCGCGTGGAGCGCTTCCAGCGTCGCTACGCCGCCTCCGGCCGCAAGAAGAAGCCGGCCACACCCGCCGAGGGCTGAGGCCCGCGCCGGCGCCGTGCCGGCCACCACCCGTGACGCACCCCTCCGGACCGCCGGGGTGACGGGCGGGTGACGCTACCCTTCTCCCCGTGCTCAACGACCGCCTGACGTCCCGCCTGGTCGACCTGGAGCGGGAGTACGAGTCGGTGTTGGCCGAGCTCAACGACCCCGGCCTCTCGGCGGACCCGAAGCGGCTCCGGGAGGTGTCGCGACGCCACCGGGAGCTCGAAGACGTCGTCGGCTGCTTCCGCCGGCTCGAGGGCGCCCGGTCCGACCTCGAGACGGCCCGCGAAATGGTCGCCGACTCGGCGGGCGCCGAGCGGGAGCTGGCCCAGGCCGAGGTCGCCCAGGCCGAAGGAGACGTGTCCCGCCTGGAGGAGGAGCTCCGCCTGCTGCTGGTGCCCCGGGACCCGAACGCCGGCCGGAACGTGATCATCGAGATCCGCGGGGCGGAGGGGGGTGAGTAGGCCAACCTCTTCGCCAAGGACCTGTTCGACATGTACAGCCGGTACGCGGCGGCCAAGGGCTGGAAGGTCGAGGTCCTGTCCTCGAGCCCGTCCGAACGTGACGGCCTCAACGAGATCACCTTCCTGGTCAAGGGCGACGACGCCTGGCTCCGCCTCGAGCACGAGGGCGGTCCCCACCGGGTCCAGCGGGTGCCGGTCACCGAGTCCCAGGGGAGGATCCACACGTCGTCGGCCGCCGTCGCCGTGCTGCCCGAGGCGGAGGAGGTCGACGTGGACATCGACCCCAACGACCTGAAGATCGACGTCTACCGTTCCACGGGGCCCGGCGGGCAGTCGGTCAACACGACCGACTCCGCCGTCCGCATCACCCATGTCCCCACCGGCATCGTGGTGGCCATGCAGGACGAGAAGAGCCAGATCCAGAACCGGGCCAAGGCCATGATCGTGCTGCGGTCGAGGCTGCTCCAGGCCGAACAGGAGCGCCAGGCCGCCGAGCTGTCGCAGCAGCGGCGCAGCCAGGTGGGCGGCGGGGGTCGCTCGGAAAAGATCCGGACCTACAACTACAAGGAGAACCGGGTCACCGACCACCGCATCAAGCTGACCCTGCACAAGCTCGACCGCATCCTGATGGGTGACCTCGACGAGCTGACCGACGCGCTGATGGCCGACAAGCGCTACCGGCAGCTGGACGAGGGCTGAGGCCGTGGTGACCACCGGGCCCGGACGCCCCGCCCGACCGGCGGCGGGCCGGGCCGACCTGGTGGCCGAGGTGGCCGACCGGGTGGGCTCCGCCCGCGAGGCCGGCTGGATCGTCGAGCACGCCGAGACGGTCGCCGCCGGGGGCGCTCGCGGTGTCCGTGACGTGGCGATGGGACTGGCCGTCCGCCGGGCGGCGGGGGAGCCGTTGCAGTACGTCCTGGGCACCTGGCCGTTCCGGTCGGTGGAGCTCCACGTCGACCGCCGGGTGCTGATCCCCCGTCCGGAAACGGAGCAGTTGGTCGACGTCGCCCTCGACGTGCTGGACCGGGTGGCCGCCGCCCGTCGAGAGGTGACGCCTGACGACGACGGACCCCTGGTCTGCGTCGACCTGGGGACCGGTTCGGGGGCCATCGCCCTGTCCCTCGCGGTCGAGGGGCCCGCCCGCGGACTCCCGGTCGAGGTGTGGGCGGTGGACGTGTCGGCCGACGCGCTCGACGTCGCCCGGGCCAACCTCGCCACCCTGGCCGACCGGGACCCTGTGGCCGCCGGCCGGGTCTCGCTGGTCGAGGGTTCGTGGTTCGACGCCCTGCCGGACCGGCTGGGCCGGGGCGTCGACCTGGTCGTGTCCAACCCGCCCTACGTGACCGAGGTCGAGTACGACGGCCTGGAGCCGACGGTCCGCGAGTGGGAGCCCCGGATCGCCCTGGTGGCGCCCCGGGGTCGGGGGGGCGTGGACGGCATGGCCGACATCGAGTCGGTGGTGACCGGCGCCGGTGCGTGGCTCCGGCGCGACGGCGGCCTCGTGGTCGAGCTCGACCCCGCCCAGGCCCACGCCGCCGTCGAGGCCGCCCGCCGGGCGGGCTTCACGACGGTGGGGACGTCCCGGGACCTGGCCGGGCGACTGCGCATGCTGGTGGCCGAGCGGTGACCCGGCTCCTGCCCGCCTCCGCCCGTGGCGCCGTTCGGGAGGCCGCCGCCGCCCTGGCCGACGGATCCGTGGTGGCGGTCCCCACCGACACCGTCTACGGCCTGGCGGTCGATCCGACCCAGCCCGAGGCGGTGGCGCGCCTGTTCGCGCTGAAGGGCCGTCCGGCCGAGGTGCCGTTGCCCGTGCTCGTGGCCGGGCCCGAGCAGGTGGCCCTGGTCGCCGGCCAACTGGGCCCCGCCGCCCAGCACCTGGCCGACCACTACTGGCCCGGTCCGCTCACCCTGGTGGTACCCAGGCGCCGCGGCTTCACCGTCGACCTGGGCGGTCCACCGGCCGCCCGTCAGACGGTGGGCGTCCGCCGGCCGGCCCACCCCGTGGTCGTGGCGCTGTGCGACCTGCTCGGCCCGCTGGCGGTCACGAGCGCGAATCTCCACAGGGCCGCGCCGGCCACCACGGCCGCCGAGGTGGAGCGGGAGTTCGCCGGGGCCGACCAACCGGAGCTGGTGTTGGACGGGGGCACCTGCGACGGCGTCCCGTCCACGGTCGTCGAGTGCCGGGGACCGGCGTCGCGGTGCCTGCGCGAGGGGGCGTTGGCGTGGGTCGACCTCCAGGGGACCGGGCACGGTCCCGCCGGCGCGGCCGCCCCGGGCGACGGTCACGGCGACACCGGGGTTGACGGTGCCGGGTCAGACGGGGGACACTTGTGGGATGCAGCACGTTGAGTCGCACCGGCGCGTCGCCGTAGTGATTATCGATTAGGCACATACCCCTCCCGGTGTGTGCCCCTGACCGTCCACCTGGTGGGCGGTTTTTCAATTTCCCGGGGTCCCTCGTCCACCGGGCCGGTGGCCGGCGGGGCAGACTTCCGGGTCACGGGGGCCGGGTGCGCCCGGGGCACCGGAGTACAGCGGCACCGGAGACGGACGAGAGACAAGGACAGCAGACGAGTGAGCAGCTACAAGGTTGGCGTGATCGGTGGGGACGGGATCGGGCCCGAGGTGACGGCCGAGGCCCTCAAGGTCGTGGCCGCCGCGGGCGTGTCCCTCGACACCACCGAGTACGAGCTCGGCGCGGACCACTACATCCGTACCGGTGAGGTGCTGCCCGACAGCGTGCTCCACGAGCTGCGCGGCCACGACGCCATCCTGCTCGGCGCCATCGGCGCACCGGTGGGCTCCACCGAGGTGCCCCCCGGGACGCTGGAGCGGGGCATGCTGCTGCGCCTGCGGTTCGCCCTCGACCTCTACATCAACATGCGCCCCTTCACCGGGGTCCCCGGCGCCCCGGCCCCGGACTGCGACTTCGTGGTCATCCGGGAGAACACCGAGGGCACCTATGCGGGCGAGGGCGGCTTCCTGCGCAAGGGCACGCCCCACGAGGTGGCGACCCAGGGGTCGGTCAACACCCGCTTCGGCGTCGAGCGCTGCGCCCGCTTCGCCTTCGCGCTGGCCGCCACCCGCGAGCGCCGGCACCTCACGCTGGTCCACAAGACCAACGTGCTCACCTTCGCGGGCGACCTCTGGCAGCGCACCGTCGAGGAGGTTGCCCCGGACCACCCCGACGTCACCTGGGACTACAACCACGTGGACGCCACCTGCATCTACCTGGTCGAGAACCCGGCCCGCTACGACGTGATCGTGACCGACAACCTGTTCGGCGACATCATCACCGACCTGGCCGGCGCCGTCGCCGGTGGCATCGGCTACGCCGCGTCGGCCAACCTCAACCCCGACCGGACCGGCCCGTCGATGTTCGAGCCGGTACACGGCGCCGCCAACGACATCGCCGGTACGGGAAAGGCCAACCCGGCCGCCGCTATCCGCTCGGCCGCCCTCATGCTCGACTTCCTCGGTGAGACCGAGGCCGCCACGGCGGTCACCACGGCGGTGACCGCCTTCATCCACGACACCCCCGACCCGTCGCTCCCGACCTCCGGGATCGGCGACGCCATCGCAGAAAGGCTCTGAGTCATGCCCATCACCCCGACCGAGAAGATCTGGATGGACGGCGAGTTCGTCGACTGGGCGGACGCCACCGTGCACGTGCTGACGCACACCATGCACTACGGCTCCGGCGTGTTCGAGGGCATCCGTGCGTACCCGACCGACCGCGGCGTCGCCGTCTTCCGCCTGCGTGAGCACATCGAGCGGCTCTTCGCCTCGGCGTCCGTGTTCCTCATCGACATCCCCTTCAGCGTGGACGACGTCGTGGAGGCCACCCGCGAGCTGGTCCGGATCAACGGGATGGGCGACGGTTGCTACATCCGACCGATCGTGTACCTCGGCTACGGCGAGATGGGGCTCAACCCGATCCCCTGCCCGGTCAACGTCTCCGTGGCCTGCTGGCCCTGGGGCACCTACCTCGGCGACGACGGGGTGGCGAACGGCGTGTCGATGAAGATCTCCTCGTGGCGGCGCCACGACCCCAACGCCGTCCCGACGGCGGCCAAGGGCACCGGGATGTACGTGAACTCGTCCCTCGCCAAGGTGGAGGCCATCAAGGCCGGCTACGACGAGGCCATCCTGCTGGCGCCCGACGGCAACATCAGCGAGTGCACGGGCGAGAACATCTTCGTGGTGCGCGACGGCCTCCTGCTCACCCCGCCCAGCTCCGACTCGGGGGCGCTCGAGGGGATCACCCAGAAGTCCGTCGAGCGGATCGCCCGCGACCTCGGCCACGAGGTCCACCACCGCCAGCTCATCCGCACCGACCTGTACACGGCCGACGAGGCCTTCCTCACGGGGACCGCGGCCGAGGTGGTGCCGATCCGGGCGGTCGACGACCGCACCGTGGGCGCCGGCAAGCCGGGCCCGATCACCCAGAAGATCCAGCAGACCTACTTCGCCGCCGTGCGGGGCGAGCTGGACCAGTACAAGGACTGGTTGGACTATGTCGAATGACGGCCCCACCCTCGCCGACGAGTCCTATGCCTCGGCGCGTGCCGGGGCTGGCCCCGTACGCGGACACGGGCACACCCACCGCCACGGGGGCGGGCCCGAGCACTCCCACCCCCTGACCGCCGGCCAGGAGGCCCACGCGCGGCGCCACCGCCACGACGCGGACGACGGCGACGGAGGACACGGGCACGAGCACGCCTCCGGGTCCACCGTCCTGCCGCAGGGGGCCGGCCACGACTTCGACCTGCCCGACCTGCCCGACGCCGTCGACGTGTTCGACACCACCCTGCGCGACGGATCGCAGCAGGAGGGCCTGTCCCTGACCGTGGACGACAAGCTCCGCGTGGCGGAGCAGCTCGACCACCTCGGGGTGACGTTCATCGAGGGCGGCTGGCCCGGAGCCAACCCGAAGGACGCCGAGTTCTTCTCCCGCGCGCCGAAGGAGCTCTCCCTCGGCCGGGCGACGCTGGTGGCGTTCGGCTCGACCCGGCGCGCCGGGGTGGCGGCCGAGGACGACGAGACGCTTCGCCACCTCGTGGAGGCCCAGACCGAGGCCGTGTGCATCGTGGCCAAGTCCTCGGAGATGCACGTGGTCGACGCGCTGCGCACCACGCTCGACGAGGCCGTGGCCATGGTGGCCGACTCCGTGGCGTTCCTGCGGGCCAACGACCTGCGGGTGTTCCTCGACGCCGAGCACTTCTTCGACGGCTACAAGGCCAACCCGGAGTTCACCCTCCGCATCCTCCGGGCGGCGGAGGAGGCGGGTGCCGAGACCCTCGTCCTGTGCGACACCAACGGCGGCACCCTCCCCTTCGAGGTCGAGGGCATCGTCACCACCGTGCTCGACCGGTTCGAGACCCAGGTCGGGGTGCACTTCCACAACGACAGCGGCTGTGCGGTGGCCAACTCGCTGGCCGGGGTGACGGTCGGGGCGACCCACGTGCAGGGCTGCGTCAACGGCTACGGCGAGCGTGCCGGCAACGCCGACCTGGCCGCCGTGGTGCCCGACCTGTCGCTGAAGCTCCGGGTGTCGAGCATCCCGCCCGACCGCCTGCCCCTGCTGACCCCGGTGTCCCACCACATCGCCGAGCTGGTCAACATCGCCCCGAACCCGCAGCAGCCCTTCGTCGGCGCCTCGGTGTTCGCCCACAAGGCGGGCCTCCACACCTCGGCCATCGCCCGCCGCTCCGACGCCTACGAGCACATCTCGCCCGACCTGGTGGGCAATGGCACCCGGTTCGTGGTGTCGGAGATGGCCGGCCGCTCGACCCTCGTCATGAAGGCGGAGGAGCTCGGCCTCGAGCTCGACTCGGACGCCATGACATCGGTCCTCGACTCCCTCAAGCGTCTCGAGTACGAGGGCTACCACTTCGAGGTGGCCGACGGCTCGCTCGAGCTGCTGCTGCGCCGCTCGACCGGGTGGCAGCAGGACTTCTTCGAGCTGGAGTCCTACCGGGTCATCGCCGACCAGGGTGACGAGCTCTCCACCGAGGCCACCGTGAAGGTGCGGGTCCGCGGCGAGCGGGTGGTAGCCACGGCGGAGGGGAACGGCCCCGTCAATGCGCTCGACGGGGCCCTGCGCGCCGCCATCGGGGCCAGCTACCCCACCCTCGAGGGCGTGCACCTGGTCGACTACCGCGTGCGGGTCCTCGACTCGGCCAAGGGAACCGGCTCGGTGACCCGGGTCCTCATCGACTCGACCGACGGCGACCGGACCTGGACCACGATCGGTGTGTCCGAGAACATCATCGCCGCCTCGTGGCAGGCCCTCAGTGACTCCGTCGTCTACGGTCTGATCCACACGTCTGATCCACACGTCTGATCCACACGTCTGAGGCGAGCCCGAACTGGACATCCGTCCCCGCCGCATGGCACCTTCTTGTCGACGCCGATGAACGGGTCACGGCCCGGACGCCGACCGACGCACCACCCGCGAGCCAGGAGCACCCGGTGACCCAGCCCAGTTTCGTTCCCGTCGTCGAGGCGGACCAGGTCCGCCGCGCCTACCAGCTCCACGTGCCGGAGACCTGGACGACGTCGCGCCCCTCCGAGGTCAGGGGGACCCGACAGCCCGCCGGGGCGTTCCTGGGTACACCCGGCCCCGACCAGGGGTTCGCCCTGAAGCTGGCCCGTCGGTTCGAGGACCGGCTCGTGCTGCTGCCCGGCGAGCACGCCGAGGACGCCCAGTGGGGCTGTACGTCGGTGGCCATGCGCCGCTCCGCCCTCTTCGGCCGGGCCCCGGTCATCCACGACCTGACCCTGGCCTTCACGCTGTGGGGCTTCCTGGACGGGGCGCCCGCCGACCTGCAGGCCGCCCGGGAGCCGCTCTTCCGGGCCGCCTCCCACCACTACCAGGTGCAGCGCACGATCGCCGGTTGCGTTCCCGAAGCCACCCTGCGGTTGACGCCGGAGCAGGTCTCCGAACGACTGGGCGAGTGGCGGTCGCTGCTCGCGCTCCCCGCGCCCGACTGATCCGCCCGAGGTCGCCGCGGTCGGGGTGCGGTCGCGCGGCGATCCACCTCGAGGACCCCGACTGACCGGACCGGCGCTTGTCCAGCGGTCGGTCCTCGCCCGGCAGGCGTCAGTCGGAGGCCCTCAACGAGGTGGTGGGGTGGAAGATCTGTGGACGGGCACCGGCCGGCCGTGCCGGCCCGGTCGCCCGGGATCAGCGGTGGAGCCGCCAGCGCTTCTTGGCCGAGGCCCCGGTGAAGGCGCCGACCTCGGCCGGCGTGCGGGCCGACGAGGACACCAGCTCCCGGTCGGACGGACGTCCCGAGGAGGTGGGGACGTCGAGCTCCGGGCGGGCCTCGCCGTCCGCGAAGTGGACGGTCACGACATTGGCGAGGGCGCTTCCAGCGACCGCCTGCTGGAACAGGTCGGGGTACATGGGCCCGGCCTCGGCCCGGTGGTCGGACTCGCCGCTCCAGGTGGGCTTCGTCGGCAGCTCGGGGACGGACGACGGATGCAGCGCCCGGGCGGCGGCGATCCCGGACGAGGCGTCCTCGGTCGGCGCTCCGAGCCAGTCGGGTTCGGCGAGGTCCACTTCGGGAACCGGGGCGGGCGGGGTCGGCATTTCAGTCATGATCGGCTTCTCCACGTATTCAGGCATCTCTATCGCCCGGGTCGATCCCCGGACCCTGTATGCATCGTCCAACGCGGGGCGGGTCTTGAGGGTTTTGCGCTTGGGACGGCGGCCTCATACCGCCCGCACCGGGTCGGGCCCCTCGGGTCCACCGGGGCCGACTGGGCCCGCCTGGTGACCGGTCGGTAACTTAGGGGTATGGAGACCGCCTTCGCCCTGTCCGACACCCATCGCCAGTTCCGCGACTCGCTGCGGCGGTTCGCCGAGGACCGGGTCGCCCCGCACGCCGCCGCCGCCGACCGTGACTCGGCCTACCCTCAGGCCTCCTTCGACGCCTGCCGGGAGCTCGAGCTGTGCGCGCTCGGCATCCCCGAGGCCTACGGCGGCGCCGGCGCCGACATGGTGACCCAGGCCATCACCGCCGAGGAGATCGCCCGCGTCTGCGCCTCGACGGCGGTGACCCTGCTCATCACCAAACTGGGCATGCTGCCCGTCATGAACTGGGCGGGCGAGGACCTGAGGCAGGCCTATCTGCCGAAGATGGCGTCGGGGGAGTACCAGGCCAGCTACTGCCTGTCCGAGGCCGACGCCGGCTCCGACGTGGCCTCGATGCGGACCCGGGCCGTGCGGGACGGCGACGACTACGTCCTGACCGGTGCGAAGCACTGGATCACCAACGCCGGCGTGTCCGACACCTACACGGTGTTCGCCGTGACCGACCCCGCAGCCGGCCGGCGCGGCATCAGCTGCTTCCTGGTCGAGGCGGGCT
>Ga0181528_10002905_pt1 | contig 10564 bp, 7 predicted proteins | sample PEATcosm2014_Bin_47_FD_119742 | JGI IMG/M metagenome (GOLD analysis project Ga0181528, IMG submission 119742) | Peatland microbial communities from MTU Mesocosm Facility, Houghton, MI, USA - PEATcosm2014_Bin10_10_metaG | ecosystem: Environmental > Terrestrial > Soil > Wetlands > Peat | place... | reverse complement strand
TGGATGGATGCCTCGAAAAGCACGGCAGTCGAGCCCAAGACCGTTGCCCAGTTGCGCGAACTGGTGCGCTCGACGAAGATCCCGGTCATCGTCAAGGGCATCATGACCCCCGACGATGCGCTGCTCGTCGGGGAAACGGGTGCGGCAGGAATCTGCGTGTCGAATCACGGCGGTCGCGTGCTTGATAATTCGTCGTCGACGGCGGACGCGCTTCCGGCGATCGCGGACAAGGTCAAGGGCAAGATGGTCATTCTGGTCGACGGCTGCGTTCATTATGGCACCGATGTCCTGAGATACGTCGCGCTCGGTGCGGATGCCGTCCTCGTTGGCAGACACATCTGGCGCGCCGCCCATGGCGGAGGCCGACAGGGGGTGGCGCTATTCATGAAAACGATGCGCGACGAATTGACCGCCGCCATGGTTTTGACCGCGGTCCCAACCGTGGCCGCGATCAGCCGCAACATCCTCGACTTGGACTCCCGCGCCTAGGCGGGGCCCTTGAACAACCGCTCATTCTGCATCGGCATATGTTTGATGAGCCTGTTGTTGGGCGCCGTCGGCATCGCCACGGCCGCGCAGATGATGAGAGCGTTCAACTACCGCGGCGCTGGCGTGGGCACGGTGATCTTCGATCACGGCGCCCACGCGGCGCGCGGCTTCATGTGCGTGGATTGCCACACGCGATGGCCGGCAACGGGCGCACAACTGTTTGAAACCCAGAAGCAGGGGTTGATCTCAATGGCCGACCATAGCGGCGACGGGAAATGCTTTGCCTGCCACAACGGCAAACTCGCGTTTGTAGCGTGTGCCCAATGCCATCGCTCAGCGGCCAGCCATTGAATGAACCGACGCGCCGTCGATTCTGCGAATGGTTGTGGCGGCGGCCGCAACGCTGGTATTTGCTTGGCGTCCCGGCGGGGGGGTTGCTGGCGGTGATCGCCGGAATCGCCGTCGCCGGCGGCGGCTACGCAGCGTTGCAATATTCGTCCACCGAGGCGTTTTGCACCTCGTGCCACGAGATGTCCAAGCCCGCCGCGGAACTCTCGCATCGGCCGCACTCTTCGAACGCGCTCGGAATTCGCGCTGGCTGCGCGGATTGTCACATTCCCCCCGACTTCCTCGCCGGCACGCTCGATCACGTGACATCCGGAGTGCGAGACAGCTGGGAACACCTTCGATCCACCATCGGCACGCCCGCCCAGTACAAGGCGCACCGCCTCGAAATGGCGGAGAAGGTTTGGGGCGCGCTGCGGGCGGACGATTCGGCCGAATGCAGAAGCTGCCATACGGTTGCGGCGATGGCCGCGGTGGGTCACCCGCCGCAGGTTGCGATCACCCCTGAGGTCATGCACCAGTCGCTGCCGCGCAGTTACACCTGCATCGATTGCCACCAAGGCATTGCCCACGACTTGCCGGCGATACAGTGATGATCCGGGATCTGCACGACTGGGGTTGCTGGCTTGAACGGCAGGCGGCTGGCTCAAGCCGACGCACTCGAGTATAGGATTGTTGAGCCGGTTAACCGCGCATTAAAACGTGCAATGTTCGCATGCAAGAGCGCTGGAAAATCACCGCAGCGCCCGCTTACTAAACATTTCGGAGAAGTCCCGATTCCTCGCCGCCTCAGGAGATGGGCGATGACCAGGCGCGCTCCTGGATGGTCGCCGGCACATCTGGCGGCAAGGGCTCGCCGCGCTCGACGGATACGATGGTGCTCCATCGTGCCGTGGGCTGGCTAGGAGTTTGCCCATCCATCCGGCGAAGTCGGCCTTGATCCGAGATATTTGGAAATCCGCGGTCTTTAAATGAGTCGTGGCCTAGGGCGCATACTGTTCCGTCAGAAACGCCGCCAGTGTGTTGTGAGCTCACAATGATCAAGTTCGACGCCTGCGGGCGTTGCGCAGCTCGAGTTCCCGTTGTTCAGAACCTTGTGCGGGCACGGTTTCCCCCCGCGGATCCGCCAGCTCCGCCCAACGCATCAGCACGCTTTCAGCTGAGGGGGGATCCCCGCCGATATGGGCGCCTTGAGTCAGCGTGATCTTGGCCAATTCAAAGCTCCCGGCGCCTGCGCAGAGAATCGCGCGACTTGGCGCCTCCTCGGACACCAGCGCTAAGATGGCCGGACTCACAAGCTCCGGTCGAAGCATGGCCAATTGCTCGGGTGGCAGAAGACCCTCCAGCATCTGGGTGGACGCGGTAGGTGCAACGCAGTTCACTCGAATGTCGTACTTCGCACCCTCCAGCGCCAACGTCTGCATGAGGCCTACGAGGGCAAGCTTGGCGGCTCCATAGTTGGACTGGCCAAAATTGCCATAGAGACCCGACGATGAGGTCGTGAAGACGATTCGCCCGTAACGCTGTTGGCGCATGGTGTCCCACACCGCCTTGGTGCAGTGGACGCTGCCCATGAGGTGCACATCGACTACCAGGCGGAAATCCTCGAGGCTCATCTTGGCAAAGGTTTTGTCCCTGAGAACGCCGGCGTTATTGACCAGGATGTCGACCCGACCCCAGCGGCTCACGGTCTCGTCCACGATCTGCTGCATGCGTACAGCATCGGTGACTGAGCCGATTCCGGCTACCGCGTCTCCTCCCGCATGCACAATCTCCTCGGCCACGGATGCCGCTGCGGGGCCGATATCGTTGACGACAATACGGGCGCCTCGTTGGGCGAGCAAATGCGCGTGTGCACGTCCTAGACCCCCTCCCGCTCCCGTGATGATGGCTATGCGCCCCTTGAGATCGATCATGGGTGGGGCCTCATCAAAATCGATGGCTAACGTTAATTCCCATCAGCCTGGGAGCGCCGATGGTTCCGTAGGTGGAGGCGGTAGTGAGCACCAAGTTTAGCTTGTTGCTGAAGTATCGCTCGTCCGTGGCGTTATTGGCATACACCGAAGCCTGCCAGTCGCCCTTTTGGTTCTGGAATCCCGCGCGCAGATTCAGAACTCCGAAGGAATCTTGCGAGGTGGTTCCATCGTTATAAATGTCGAAATACATTTTGGTCTGCCAACGGTAGCTCCCGGTGCCGATGAACACCAAATTGGGCGCTACCGGCCACTGAACCTCCGCCCCCACGACGGCTTGAAAATCCGGCGCTCTTGGCAGCATATGGCCATCCAAGTTTTGAACGCCCAGCTCCGGAAAGCTCGGGTCAACGCCGCTTGCATCGGTCAATCTCGCATGCAAGGCCGAGGCATTGCCGAACAGCTTGAGGAATTCAGCGACACGCTGATTGATCTCCAACTCGAGCCCGTATATTTTCGCCTGCGAGGCGTTCGTGACCTCGGCGGATGGGGTGCCGGCCGCATTGGGAAGGTAGATGTTTTCCTGGATATCCTTGTACGAGGAATAAAACGCCGTGGCCGCGGCACTGGTTCCTGCATCCTGGAATTTCAAGCCGGCCTCCGTGGTCGTCACATACTCCGGATTGTATTTCGCGGGCGCGGACAGCGCATTGTAGCCACCGGCCTTGTAGCCTTTCGACACGCTTGCGAATAGGGCCAGCGAATCGGTGGCATCGTAGTGCACGGCGAGACGCGGCGTGAACGCTCTCCAGGACGCGTCGTTCGTCAAGTAAGGGGCGACGGTCGCGCCATTGAAGGTTTCAGGCCCGAAGACGATGGTTTTGTCGTCCCTCGTTTCCCTGGCGCCCAAATCGACATGCAGCCCGTCCACGACGAAATATCGAAGCTGGGCATACACGGCGTAGCTCTTGGTGGCTTGGGCAAGCTCGGGAAGCACGATGCCGGGGGCAGTCGCGCCAAACACGGCCGATCGAAATACGAGTGGCTCTTGCGAGTCGTCCCTCAGCACAAGGCCGCCGAAGATGACATCAAATGCCTTGATTGGGCTCGTAAGGAGGGTGAGTTCTTCCGATGCCACATTGGACGGGAATCCGATGGGCGTGTTTTGGGTCAGGTCCGCGGCGGTGCCGGAATAATCAACATATTGGGTTGAATGACGCTCCACGTACCCGGTATGCGACGTGAGCGAAGTGGTCGGCGAAAAATCATAGGACAACTTCAGCGAAGCCATGGTTTGTGTGACGCTGTCAGTTTGGTAGATGTCCGATTGCGTAACCAGGCCCTGAACATTGGGGGCCTGATAGCTGGTACCAAACTTTGCATTGTACGCATCGAGCTCGTCGGGCACGCCGGCGCCCCGGGCGCTGCCCAAGATCATGCCCGATTGCGGCACGGAATTGTCCACGAGGCGATCAAAAATGAGTAAGGCCTGGAAGTTGTTCGGCTTTATCAGCAGTGATACGCGAACGTGACTTCGGTCCGCGTTGTTGAGGTCGTCTGTGCGGGGCTCACTCCCGATGGCCGGGTCGATATAGGTGTTCTTGACCCATCCACTGGCATTTTCAGTGCCGAAGGCGACTCTCCCGAGCAGCCAATTGCCTATGAGCGGGCCACTGATCACTGATTCTTGCTTGAACAAGGAATACGTTCCGGCAGTGAGGCTGACACTGCCTATAAAAGTATCGGTGGGCAGGTTGGAATAGATGTTGATTGCACCGGCGGTCGCATTTCGTCCGGCGATGGTGCCCTGAGGGCCCCGGAGAATCTCCAGGCGATCGACATCCAAAAAGTCGGCGTTGAGCATTTGCGGGCGCACTAGGGGGATGCCATCCTGGCTGAGGGAGACCCCCGGATCGGCACCGAGATCCGTCGTTTCGGAGCCGACGCCTCTCATCGATAGGAAGAATGTATTGGTGCCTTGGGCGAATTGAAAGCTCGGCGCCAATTGCGTCAGGCCCTGTACGTCGGTCACACCGGACTCTTCCAGATGCTGGCCGGTCGCTGCATAGATCGAGATGGGGACATCTTTCACGCTGACCGTACGTTTCTCAGCAGTGACGACAATCGCTTCGAGTTGATCCTTGTTGTCGGTTGCCGACTCGTCCGCCTTCACATCGTGACTGGCACCCGCGCTTGTCAATAGCACTAAACCGGCCATCCACGCACTGCTCTTAGTATTCATAGCTCCCCCTTGACGTTTACCAGTTACTCACTCGTACAAGTGGCTTCGTTGGCCCCCGCACGCCGACGCCCATCACCCAAATGGTTGCTCGTACTGTCTGTTGCTTTGATCCGCGCGCAGGTTCGGCCAACGCGCGATGACGGTCTGCAGACGAGAAAGGTCATCGCCGAATTGACTTATTGGAGCTGTGTGAGATTCGCTGCCAGTCGCCCTCATGTTTCTCCCTTGCACCAACACTAATCGGGACTTTCGGCGGAATATTTTCTTAAGAATGCGGCCTTCCCTTCCGTCTGTCAATACTCACTATCGTGCGTGTGAATATTAACGTTGTCGATAGCATGTCTATGAGTGGTTAAATCGTGAGCTGTGGCGCAGCGATCGCGATCCGATTGCCTTTACACTCACACAGTAGTGAGTGAGTGTTGACATTGACGTGTCTTGATCGTAGCGTGCTTTGGGGAGCATCAACCCAAGCGACCGCCGGGTTATGGGGACAGCATGAGAGCATTTGGGAATGACACGCGCGGCACGCTCATATCTGTGGGATCGCGGTTGGTGCCGCCGAGCAGTGGAGCCTGGACGGTATTGGCGATCTTGTGCGCGGTGTATGCGCTTAACTTCTTGGATCGGCAGTTGCTGTCAATTCTCGCGAAGCCGATCCAGGACGATATCGGGGTGACGGATGGGGAGCTCGGCAGAATCAGCGGATTCTACTTCGCGCTGTTTTATTGCCTGATCGCCTTGCCGGTAGGCTGGTTGGCCGACCGGGGCAATCGGGTCAGGATTCTCGCACTCGCGTGTGCGCTGTGGAGTGCCGCGACGATGGCCTGCGGCGTTACCTCTACCTATCGCCAGTTGGTGGTTGCTCGCATGGCGGTGGGTGTCGGCGAGGCGGGCGGCGTGCCGCCCTCGTATGCGATCCTGGCCGATTATTTCCCCCCGGGCCGGCGCGGCCGCGCGATGGGAGTCTACAACCTGGGTCCACCGATCGGGCAGGCGCTGGGCGTCGCCTTCGGCGCCTCGATCGCGGCCGCTTACAGTTGGCGGGACGCATTCTTGGTGCTCGGGTCGGTCGGTATCTTAGCCGCGCTCGGTGTGCGGCTGCTGGTGCGCGAGCCGAAGCGCGGCGGCCTCGACGCGGCGCCAGTGCCGGTCCCCTCCCCCGCGGCCAGTCGCGCCCAGGTGCGTTTCTGGGAGACCTGCGGCATGTTCTTCCGACGGCCGGTGCTGCTGCTCCTGGCGCTCGCCTGCGGCGCTACGCAGTTCGTCACCTACGCGGTGCTCAACTTCACCACGCTCTTCCTGATGCGCGAGAAGGGCATGACGCTCAATGAAATCGCCGTTTACTACGCCCTTCTGATCGGCGTTGCCATCAGTGCGGGCATCTACACCTCCGGAAGGCTGATCGATTGGCTCGCGCCGTCCGCGAAACGCGCCTACGCGCTCGTGCCGGCCTTGGGGCTTAGCGTGGCAATTCCGTTCTTCGTCGGCTTCACCTGGGCACCGCGCTGGCCGCTCGCGTTGACGCTTCTCGCTGCCCCGACATTTCTCAACTATTTTTATCTCTCTCCTGCCGTGGCTCTCGTTCAGGAAGCGGTTCAGCCGCATCAGCGGGTGCTCTCCGGTGCACTGTTGCTCCTGGTGATGAATCTGATCGGCCTTGGCCTGGGTCCCACTTATCTGGGCGCGGTGAGCGATCACTTCCGGCCCGATCACCCGGGCAACTCGCTGCAGCTCGCTTTCTATACGTTGACCCCGTTTTATCTGCTGGCAGTTGCGCTGTTCCTCGCGTTGGCGCGGGCACTGGGGCGCGAGGAACAAAGAGGATTACCCGCATGAATGGATTGATTCGAGCCCTTGCGCTGGCGGCGGCGGCCTGGATATCGAGTGCGGCCGCCGCACCGTCGGGGCCGCTCGTCCAAACGCCGGCAGGCGCGGTCCGGGGAGAGACCCAGGGCGACCTGAACGTCTTTAAGGGATTGCCCTATGCACTGGCGCCGGTGGGATCGCGCCGGTGGAAGCCGCCCGCGCCAATGCCCGCGTGGCAGGGCGTGCGCGAGGCAGCTCGCTTTGGCCCCGCTTGCCACCAGCCCGCGAGTAACTCCGGCACCATCTACGCGTGGAAACCGATGCCCATGAGCGAGGACTGCCTCTCGCTCAATATCTGGGCGCTCGCAAAAGCACGCCGGGCCCCGGTGCTCGTCTGGATCCATGGGGGCGCACTCTCGACCGGATGGAGCGGCGACAGCCTGTATGATGGCACCGCGCTGGCGAAGCGCGGCCTCGTCGTGGTCTCGATCAATTACCGACTGGGCGTGCTCGGCTATCTCGCGCATCCTGGCCTCAGCGCCGAATCACCGCAGGGAACGTCCGGCAATTACGGCCTCCTGGACCAGATTGCCGCGCTGCAGTGGGTGAAGGACAACATCGCAGCATTCGGGGGGGATGCCTCGAATGTGACCATCGCGGGCGAATCTGCGGGTGCACTGAGCGTGATGTATCTGATGGCATCGCCGCAGGCGCGCGGGCTGTTCGGCAAGGGAATCTCCGAAAGCGCCTATATGATTTCGACGCCAGAGCTGCGCCAAGCCCGATTTGGCTCGCCCGCAGCCGAGGCGATCGGGGCCGCGCTCGCGGGTAAACTAGGGGCGAGCGACGTAGCCCAACTGCGGGCCATGGATGCGGCCGCACTGACCACCGCCGCTGCCGCGGCCGGCTACTCCCCATTCGGGACGATCGATGGGCGCATCCTGCCCCGCCAGCTGGTCGAGGTGTTCGATCGCGGGGATCAGGCGAAAGTCCCGGTTCTCGTCGGGTTCAACAGCGGCGAGATCCGCTCACTGCGCTTCCTGGCAGCCCCGGTCCCTGCGGATGCCTCCACTTATGAGACTCAAATTCGTGATCGTTATGCGGACCTGGCGGATGCGTTCTTGAGACTCTACCCGCCGACCCATATGGAAGAAAGTGTGTTGGCGACGCCCCGGGATGCAATGTACGGCTGGACGGCCGAACGGCTCGCGACCAAGCAGACCGCTCTCGGCGTAAAGGCGTTCCTATACTACTTCGATCACGGCTACCCGAGCGCCGATGCGGCGGGTCTGCACGGCTTTCACGCGAGCGAGCTCCCCTACGTCTTCGGCACCGCCGACGGCACGCCGCCGCTGTGGCCGAAGGTGCCTTCGGTGCCAGCAGAACAGAGGCTGTCAGCCGCCATGATCGAATACTGGGCGACGTTCGCGAGCACCGGTGTTCCTCGCGCCGCCGGACAGCCGAGCTGGCAAGCGTACGGCTCGGACCACGCCTACATGGATTTTGCCGAATCACCCATCCCCGGCACGCACTTGTTGCCCGGCATGTACGAGTTCAACGAACAAGTCGTATGCCGCCGGCGTGCGCAGGGCGGGATCGCCTGGAACTGGAACGTTGGGCTGCTCTCGCCGCCGCTGCCGCCCCCGGTGCAAGAATGCCGGTGATCGACGGGGATATGCAGCATTTTGCGCTGACGCTCGACAAGTTTCTGGAGCACGCGGCGAAATGGCACCCGCAGGTGCAAGTCGTCACAGGGCACGAGGATGGCACGAGCGCCCGAATCGGTTATGCCGATCTCAAAGAGCGAAGTCTGCGGATCTCGGCCGTCCTGGCGGGCTTTGGCATCCGTGCCGGCGATCGGGTCGCCACACTCGCGTGGAATACGCAGGCCCATCTCGAAGTCTCATATGCGATCATGGGTATGGGAGCGGTCTGTCATACGCTCAATCCGCGGCTGATCTGCGCACAGCTCGCCGAGATGCTGATCCAGTCCGAGGCCCGGATCGTGGTGGCCAGTGCTGCGCTCATGCCCCTGATGCGCGAGATTGCCGATCGTGTGACGACGATCGAGCGGGTGCTGATGATTGATGCGCCGGACGCTGTTGAAGTCTCCTGGCTGGAAGGACCGATCGTGGGTGCACTCGAACCGCTGATCGCTGCGGCTCGCAGCGATGGAGTCATCTGGGGCAATTTCGCGGAGACGGCGCCTTCAGGCTTGTGCTTCACCTCGGGCACCACGGGTGCACCGAAAGGCGTCACCTACACGCACCGCGCGAGCTTCCTTCACACGCTGCGACTGTTGCAGGCAGACGTGATGTTCTTATCGGCCGCCGATTGCGTGCTTACCGTTGTACCGATGTTCCATGCCAACGCCTGGGGCCTTCCTTTCGCGGCGCCTGCCGTCGGCGCGAAGCTGGTGTTTCCTGGACATCGTACCGATGGGCAGGCCCTCGCAAGGCTCATCAGCACGGAAGGCGTCACGATCGCAGTTGGCGTTCCCACCGTATGGCTCGGGCTGATCGAGCATCTCGAATCGAGCGGAGAGGAAATACCGACGCTCAAGCGCATCATCATGGGCGGCTCGGCGTTGGCGCCTGCTCTCTGGGAGCGCATAAGGCGTCGACTGAGCGTCCCGATCCAGACCAGTTGGGGAATGACGGAGCTCTCGCCCTCCGGCACCCTGTCCTCGCTCCACGATCCATGGCGATCGGCGGCTTCTTCGGGCCGTCCCGCGGTGGGAGTCGATCTGCTGCTCACCGACGCCGAGGGGCATGCACTTCCCGAGCAACGAGACGTTGAAGGACACCTGCGCGTGCGCGGGGCGGCCGTGATTGAGCGCTACTTCGGCCAGGAAAACAAGGCGACCGTGGATGGATGGTTCCCGACCGGTGATCTTGCGCGAATCGACTCGACGGGCAACGTCTACATCCTGGGTCGCGACAAGGATCTGATCAAATCCGGCGGAGAATGGATCAACCCCGCAGAGATCGAGACTCTGGTCGGTGCGCTTCCCGAAGTCTCCCTCGCCGCCGTCATTGGGCGATCGGATCCGAAATGGGGCGAGCGTCCCATCCTGTTTGTCGAGATGCGCAACGAGCAGCCGATCAGCGACGAGGCGCTGCTGGCGCCGCTCCGCGGCCGGGTTGCGCCGTGGTGGATCCCCGATGCAATCGTTCGTATTCCCCGCATGCCACTGGCGTCTACAGGCAAGATCGATAAAATGGCTCTGCGGTGTCAAATCGGCAACACCGGTTGATCCATATTCGCCCTGTTGGTTGGTGAGACACTCGCCAGGGCAAGAGGGGAGAAGCAGCGCAGTGTCTAAGAACGTAAAACCCGCCCGCTCAACCAAGGCGGCGCAGCGCGCGGAAATGATCGAGCAAATTCTCGACGCTGCCGAGGAACTGTTCTCCAAGCATGGCCTTTACGGAGTGACGCTGAAGGATGTGGCGAACCGGGTCGGTGTGCACCACACTCTCCTTAACTACTACTTTCAAGACAAGAAAAAACTGTTCGACTCGGTGTTCGCACGCAGGGCGGTCATTTCCAGCAGTCGACGGATGAAGGCGCTTGATGAATACGAGGCGGCAACCAACGGCAAACCAACTGTCGAAGGTGCATTGCGGACGTTTTTGGATACAGACTTGGACCTTTATATCGAAGGAGGCGAAGGCTGGAAGAACTACGCCGCGCTCGGCGCGCAGGTCGCCAACACGCCGAAGTGGGGCGCAGAGCTCATGGACGAGCATTTCGATCCGGTCGTTTT
>Ga0181528_10002904_pt1 | contig 10566 bp, 6 predicted proteins | sample PEATcosm2014_Bin_47_FD_119742 | JGI IMG/M metagenome (GOLD analysis project Ga0181528, IMG submission 119742) | Peatland microbial communities from MTU Mesocosm Facility, Houghton, MI, USA - PEATcosm2014_Bin10_10_metaG | ecosystem: Environmental > Terrestrial > Soil > Wetlands > Peat | place... | reverse complement strand
TTGCTGACCTTTGTACTGGATTGCGAAGTCGATGAGCGTTGTCGTGCCGCCGAATGCGGCGGCGCGCGTGCCGGTTTCAAAATCGTCGGCGCTGGTGGTGCCTCCGAACGGCATGTCGAGGTGCGTGTGGACGTCGATGCCTCCCGGCAGGACGAGGCGGTCGGTTGCATCCAACAATCTGGAAGCGTTCTCCAGCGGCAGGTCCGATCCGATCGCGGCGATCTTGCCGTTCGTAATTGCAACGTCTGCCTTGTACGTATCCGTCGCGGTGACTACGAAACCGTTCTTGATGATTGTGTCGAAGCTCATTATGCCCTCCGTCGCCGTCCGGAATGAGAAGAGAACTATGCTACACTGCCGCCCTTTAGTTCTTCACCGTCAGTTTCCCGGACTCCGTCGCGAAAGGGACCAGCCATGAAATTCGGTATTACATTGAAACCTGATATTTCAGTCGAGCGCATCGTAGGCTTGACGCGCCAAGCGGAAAACGCCGGATTCGAATACGGCTGGATATTCGATTCCCACGTATTGTGGAAGGAATGTTATCCGCTGCTGACGCTGATGGCGACGAACACGCAACGGATGCACCTGGGAACATGCGTCACCAATCCCGCAACACGGGACATGACCGTAACGGCGAGTCTGTTTGCAACGCTGAATCTCATTTCTGGCGGGCGGATGGAGCTTGGCATTGGTCGCGGTGATAGTTCTCGACGAGTCTTGGGGAAGAAACCAGTCAGTTGGTCGCAACTGGAAGCATCGGTCAAAGAATTTCGCGATCTCACTTCCGGCAATGAAGTCGTTCATGACGGCCAGCCGACGCGTCTCACATGGGCGAAAATTCCTCCGCGCGTTTGGATCGCGGGATACGGGCCGAAGGTGCTTCATATGGCCGGCAGAGTGGCTGACGGCATCATTCTGCAGTTCGCAGATCCTGCATTGATCTCATGGTGCATGAGCTTCGTGAAAGACGGTGCTCGAGCGGTCGGGCGAGATCCCAACCAGATTGAAGTGATGGCAGCTGCTCCAGTGTGGGTTTCGGATGATCTGAATGTCGGACGTGAACGAGTGCGCTGGTTCCCGGCGCTTGTGTCAAATCACGTCATGGATCTGATCCGGCAATACAAACCTGAAGATCTTCCGCCGGAGCTGACATCGTATGTGCAAGATCGCGGGCACTACGATTACCAGCACCATTGCGAAGTGGACAGCGACAACGCAGATTTCGTTTCAGACGATGTTGTCGATCGATTCTGCCTGCTTGGGCCGCCTGCCGCCCATCACAAGAAACTGCGCGAGCTTGCTGCTGCCGGCGTGACCCAGTTCAACATCTATCTCATGTGCGGGGATGAAGAGCAGAACCTTGAGTCGTATGCAAAAGAGGTGCTGCCGGAATTCCTGAAAGCGAAATGGATTTAGCGCCGATTCGATGCCGGAGTGGTCAGCGCAAGCGCGCTCTGGCCCTGAAAACGCATCAGACCGTAGTACGCAATGAACGAGACGGCGAATCCCACAAACCACGAATAGTCGTAGAGCGCACGAAGAGAGGGAACCGCCAGGCCTGCAAGTGCTATTCCCGCTCCCAGGGCTAGCGCGAAGACCGCATTCCAGTTGAACCCGTGACGATATTCGTAAATGCCTCCCCTCAAATAGAGGTCGTCGACGTTCAACACTCGCCGCCTGATGATGAAGTAGTCGCAGATCATGATTCCGGCCACGGGTCCTAGAAATGCCGCATAGCCGCCCAGCCATCCGAGAATGAAAGTTCGGTAATTCGACAACAGCTTCCACGGCATCATCGCTACACCCATGAAGCAAGTGATGACGCCGCCGGTACGAAAGTTGATTCCTCGCGGCCACAAGTTGGAGAAATCATTCGCAGGCGACACAACGTTGGCGCCGATGTTTACATTCAGAGTGGCGAGAAGAATCGCAACTAGAGAGATCACAACGGCGATCGGCGAATGAAAGCGGCTGAGTAATTGGACTGGATCCCAGATGGCCGTTCCGTAGATCACCACTGTCGCCGATGTAACGACGATCCCGACAAATGCATACAGCGTCATCGTGGTTGGCAGCGCCACAGCCTGCCCAATCATTTGCTCCCGCTGGTTTCGCGCGAAGCGCGTGAAGTCCGGAATGTTCAACGAAACCGTGGCCCAGAATCCGACCGTGCCGTTCAGAGCCGGAATTAGAAACTTCAGGAAATCGGGAAAAGTTGTAAAGCGAGATGGCACCGAAAACATCGGACCGAATCCGCCCGCGGCGTGGTACGCCCATCCCAACAGAAGCAATCCGACAGCAAGTAAGACTGGCGCGCTGATCCCCTGCAACATCCGGATGTATTCGATTCCTTTGAGCACAACGAGGAGATTGATGACCCAGAAAACAAAGAAGCACACCGCGGCGCCGTGAGGGAAGTCTCTCCACGAGGGAACGAGTGTCGCCAGCAACGTGCTGATGGCTTCGCCGCCAATCCAGGCCTGGATACCAAACCATCCACAAGCCACCAGCGCGCGCAATACCGCGGCGACATTCGCGCCCAGGACTCCAAACGATGCGCGGGCCAATACCGGGAAGGGAATTCCGTACTTCGCTCCTGGGTGCGAATTTAGCAGCATGGGCGCCAACACGATGAGGTTTCCGATGAAGATGGTCGCAACCGCTTGTTTCCAATTCATCCCGCCTTGGATCAAGCTGGCAGCCAGCATGTAGGTGAGGATGTTCACCGACATCGAGATCCAGAGAGCGGCGAAGTTGTAGGTCCCCCAATGCCGTTGCTCCGCGCTCGCCGGCGCGAGGTCGTGGTTGTAGAGTGGGCTGGATTCGATTCGAGCGCGGAGCTGAGCGGAGTCGGGAGTCGTCATCTTTCTCGAGGCCCAAACTGCATCGATCAGTCGGCAGCAGCCGAGCTGGTGCTCTGGTTGGTGATCGGACCGTAGCTCTCCGGCCGTCGATCGCGGAAGAACTGCCACACTTTGCGTACCTCGGCGATCATGTCGAGATCGAGATCGGCAACGACGACCTCGTCCTTATCGCGGCTCGCCTGCGCGATGATCTTGCCACGCGGGTTGCAAAAGTAGCTCTTCCCATAGAATTCCCCGATGCTCCAAGGCTTTTCGACACCCACGCGATTGATTGCACCGACGAAGTATCCGTTCGCAACTGCATGAGCCGGTTGTTCCAGTTCCCACAAGTATTCCGACAAGCCCGCAACCGTCGCTGATGGATTAAACACAATTTCCGCACCGTTCAGGCCGAGGATGCGCGCGCCCTCAGGAAAATGCCGGTCGTAGCAGATGTACACGCCGACGCGCGCATACTTTGTCTCAAATACCGGATAGCCGAGGTCTCCAGGCGTGAAGTAGAACTTTTCCCAGAATCCAGGGTGGCAGTGAGGGATGTGGTGCTTGCGGTACTTGCCAAGATATTTTCCGTCGGCGTCGATAATCGCAGCGGTATTGAAGTACACGCCGGGCATGTGCTCTTCGTAAACCGGAACAACGATGACCATCTTGTGTTTCGCGGCAATCTTCTGCATGAGTCGCGTAGTCGGGCCCTCTGGCACGCGCTCGGTCAGTTCGTACCAGCGAGCGTTCTGTTCGGCACAAAAGTACGGACCGTAAAAAAGCTCTTGCAGGCAGAGGATCTGTGTCTTCTTGCGCGCCGCCTGTTCGATAAGTTTCATATGCTTGTCGAGCATGGCCTTGCGGATCTTATCGAGCGGGCGCTCGGTGCTGAGCGCGTTCCTGGCTTGAATCAAAGCGCAGCGGACAGTGCGGGGCATGGGATCCTCCACAACTCAATCTAGAGGAACGAAACTATAGCAGAATCACTGCTCCAACTCACTCAGTGGCTGTACCTGCCGTTGACACGACACCTCATGCTGAATAGACTCGGCCTTCCGCTCCGGAATAACACCAACGATCATGGCAAAGCGTCCTCGAATCGCAGTAGTTGGCAGCGCGAACATCGACCTCACAACCTTCAACGACCGGTTCCCAAAGCCGGGGGAGACAATTTTTGGTGAGAGGTTTGATTTGGGATTCGGTGGCAAAGGTGCGAACCAGGCGGTTGCCGCTCGACTCTGCGGGGCGGAAGTGTTTATGGTTGCGCGTGTCGGTAGCGATTTATTTGGTCCGGCGACTATCGAAAACTTTCGCAAACTGGGAATTGATCCCACTCATGTGAAACAGGTCGAGGGACTGTCGAGCGGCGTTGCGCCGATCTTCGTCGAGCCGGACGGACAAAATCGCATCCTCGTGGTGAAGGGAGCGAACGACGCTCTGAAGCCGGCTGACGTCGATGAAGCCGCGGACATGTTGAAGTCGGTCGATTGTATCGTCTTGCAGTTCGAGATTCCCGTCGAAACGGTGTATTACACGATTGTATTTGCCCGCAAGCACGGAATCCGCTGCATCTTAAATCCCGCCCCTGCTCAGTCGATCGATATGGCGGCTTTGAAAGGTCTCGATTACTTCGTTCCCAACGAAAGTGAGGCCGAGACGATCACGGGTTCGCCGGTTAAGACGGTCGACGACGCGAAGAAATGCGCCCGAAAATTATTGGATAGTGGAATTCGACGCGTGATCATCACCCTCGGAGCGAACGGATCTCTGTTGGCAAGCAGTGAACGCTACGAACATGTCGCGCCGTTTTCGGTGAACAGCGTGGACAGTACCGGTGCCGGCGACGCTTTCATCGGAAGTTTCGCCGTATTTCTCGGCGAGGGTATCCCCGAGAAGGAAGCCGTTCGTCGCGCGAATCTTTATGCCGGGCTCTCCACGACTGGAGTGGGCACTCAAAAATCGTTTTACGACCGCGCGCGTTTTGATAGCGAATGGTCGCAGCGTTCGTGAAACAATCGCGCCGAGTTTTGTGCAGCTGTATTATCGCAGTTGAAGGCCGCTCCTGCGCCGCTGGTGTTCCTCGCTTTATACCCGCCGCAAACCCTGAGACCTTGAAATTCACACGGCAGTAATAATGCGATCTTCGCACCGCCGCGCGGTCGCTCTCCATACGAAAATTCTTGACTTAGTGTAGATAAGCAATTTATAAGCCGTGTCTGCGGTCGGATAGACCTCCCAAACTTCACGGGAAGGGGGAGGGTCTTTTTCTTTTGGGGCAGACCGCCGAAAGGCAACGGAAATGTCGAGCAAAAGGACGCTCTTTGCGGTGTGTTGTTGTGCGCTGATAAGCCTGTTGAGTCCGTTTCTCTATGGCCAGACGACCGGAAGTTTCGCAGGCACGGTTTCGGACAATTCGGGCGCAGTCGTTGCGGGAGCGAAAGTCACGGTCATATCCCAGGAGACCAACATTTCTCGTGATGCAACGAGCGACGATTCTGGGCACTACATTGTGCCGCTTCTCGGCGTTGCCGACTACACGATCAAGGTGGAAGCACCCGGCTTCAAGATTTCTGAAGCGAAGGATGTTCGTCTCCAGGTCGACGAGCATCGCGAACTCGATTTCAAGTTGGTTCCTGCTTCGGTCAGCACCAGTGTCGAAGTGAACGCGACGGAAGTCGCGGTCCAGACTTCGAATCCCACCTTGGGCCAGGTCATCACCTCGCAAGAAGTTTCGGAACTCCCGCTGAACGGACGCGACTTCGTTCAATTGGCGACGCTGACTCCTGGTGTGACCCAGGAAACGAATCCTAATAGTTTCTTCAACGGCGGCCCCAGCAGCGAAGTTTCGGCTCGCGGAACGTATTCTCTTTCCGTCGGCGGCTCGCGGGCCCAGAGCACCGACTGGCTGCTTGACGGCGTCGACAACAACGAGTTGACGGCCGGTGGCATCGCGATTCTGCCTTCGATCGACGCCATCAATGAATTCAAAGTCCTGACCTACAACTACTCGGCGGAGTGGGGCACGCGTGCGGGCCCGACCGTCTTGGTCACGACGAAGTCCGGTTCCAACCAGTGGCACGGATCGCTGTTTGAATTCTTCCGCAATACTAAGCTGGACGCCCATACGTACGACTTCGGCATTCCTTCTCCGAAGGAGCAGTTCAATCTGAATCAGTTTGGCGGCGCCTTGGGTGGCGCAATTAAGAAGGACAAAACATTCTTTTTTCTCGACTACCAGGCTAAGAGGCAGCGGCACGGAGTTCCGTTCTCCGGCATTGTTCCGACCTCAGCGATGATGGCTGGTGATTTTACGCAGGATCCACTCGGGCTGACTCGAGGTATTCCGCATCCACAGTACAATAATCAGATTGCCTTCCCGAACTTAGTCAACCCATATACGGGCGGTCCATTCCAGTGCGACGCCTCCGGAAATCCTCTTCCAACCTCGGACGGAACGCAGGCTCTAGGCACGGCTTGCAACAAGATACCGACCGCACTCGCGGGAAGCGGCGGCATGGCTGATCCCGCCGGCCTGGCAATGATCAAGCTTTATCCTCAAAGCAACGCGAGTAACCCACAGTTAGGCATCAACTTCACAAGCACTCCTGTAAGAAAGCTCAACGAAGGTGAGTTTGATATTCGCCTTGACCACAACTTCTCCAGCAAAGACTCGATGTTCGCCCGCTTCAGCTACGACCAGGCTGTTTCGTTTGTTCCGGGCGGTTCGCCGGGCTTCGCCGAAGCTGGAGCATTTGCCAGCACCCAGGACATCACCAACCACGGCCGCAACGTGGCTGTCTCCGAACAGCATATTTTCTCCTCCAATACGATCAACCAGTTCACGGCTGGATTTAATCGAATCTTCAATCACATCTCGTCGTTCGGCACCGGTACCTGCGAAGCGGCAAAACTTGGAATACAGGGTGCCGATCTTGGCGCTGCCTGCGACAGCATCACTGGCTATCCCGCCAGTCTGAACCAGTCCTCAAAGGATTGCGTTGGCTGCGGATTGAGTTCCACGCAGCTAACCGGCTACTGGTCTCTCGGAGATCGTGGTTTCTCTCCGTTCCAAGGTGGAACCAACGTGTTCTCTGTGTCCGATGCGATCGACGTAATTCGCGGCCGGCACCACTTCACGTTTGGCGGCGGGATTCGCGCCAACCAGATGAACGTTTTGACCAACGGCTTTGGTGATGGATATTTCCTAATGTTCGGCGGATCCGGCTCGTTCACCGGAGATGACGCTGCCGATCTCCTGCTTGGGCAGGTAGGCGGTTCCATTCACGACCAGACCTTCCTCGGAGCCACGACCGGACGCCGTTGGAAGATGTATCGTCCGTTTGCAGAAGATGAATGGCGCGTTAGCGACAGCCTAACCCTTAGCTTGGGTTTCGCATGGTCTTTGACAACTCCAATCACTGAAGCTCAAGGACGTCAGGCGAACTTCGACTACACGACCGGACAATATTTGATCGCTGGCTCGGCGCCGGGGATCACCGGCTGCACCAACTGCGTGCGCACCGGAGGAAATGTGGGCATTCAGTTCGACAAGACGGCGCTTGAGCCCCGCATCGGCATTGCCTGGAAGCCCTTCGCCGACGGAAAGACTGCGGTTCGCGCCGGATACGCGATTTATCACGACTCGGCGTGGAGTCAGGGTGCGCAAGGTCTCTGGCAGAACCCGTCCTACTACGCCGAAGTCGACAACTTCAATTATTTCCCGGGAGCCCCTTGTCCCTATGCAAACGCCTTGTCTGCGGCGCCGCAGAATTGCGGCTTGCAGCTTAGCTTCCTGCAGCCAAGTCTGTCACCCATTCTGTCGCCTCCGAATCCGGATAGCTTCACAGGAACAATTCAGACTCAACCTCTCAACTTCAAGCAGGGAATGGTGCAACAATTTAATATCAACTTCGAGTACCAATTGCCGGGCGAAGTAGTTGTGACCGCCGGTTATGCTGGGGCTCGCAGTACGCACATCCTCAACGACGGCCTTAACCAGAACATCGGTTCTCCGACGGCTTGCGCCGGAGGGCCAAACGCACAGCCTGGTTACACGCTGGGGTGCGGTCCCGGCGGAACTTATTTTCCTGCTCCGTACGGCGAGTTCACCTCAATCGATAACAACAGTGACAACGGTCGGGCTCACTATGACTCCTTCCAAGTCAAGGCCGAGAAGAACGCGCGGCACGGGCTTTATGCACTGTTGAGCTATACCTATTCGCGAGCGTTCGATTCTGGTTTTCCTGATGGGGTAGGTACGCTTCCCGGTGCCATGTACTGGCCGCTGCCCGGTACGCAGAAACTGGACTGGGGTTTGTCGCAGATCAATCTCAACAACCAGTTCACCGCCAGCGTTCTCTACGATTTGCCGTTTGGCAAAGGCAAGAAATTCGGAAGCGGCTGGAATGGTGTGACCGATGCGGTGTTTGGGAACTGGAAGTTGAATGTAATCGAGAAAGCGACATCCGGGTTCCCGCTGTTCGTGGTCGCTAGCAACAACGGCAACTTCAGCGGTTCCGGTGTGAACTTCGCATGGAACGGCAACAGCTTGAACCGTCCAAATGAAGTTGGCAATCCGAACGTCGGCGGTCCGGAAGGTGGAAGGACCGACTGCCCGGCGCAGGTTCATACTCTCCAGAATTGGTTCAACCCCTGCGCTTTCGCGGACGCTCCTCCCGGCGAGCTCGGAGATGCGTCCCGGGCGCCATTGTACGGACCTCGCTTCGTGAACACGGATTTTTCCGTGATCAAGGACTTCCCGCTTTCTTTCCGAGAAGGCACATTCGTTCAGTTCCGCGCGGAATTCTTTAACCTGCTCAACCATCCCCACTTCTTCTTGCCGGGCACCAGTGCCGCTTCCATGCAAGATGTGGACAGCCCGTCCACGTTCGGAGTGGTGAACAGCACTTTGAACGATCCCAGGTTTATTCAGTTCGCCCTGAAGGTGATCTTCTAGAGGACGAGTTGAACAGGCCGGATTTTCGGGGGCAGGCTGAGTGATGCTCAGTCTGCCCAAGTTTTTGCGTCGCAAATTCGAACGGAGAACTTCATGCCACAAATCCGCAAGACGCCGACGTTCCTTCTGCTGGTTGCTTCACTGGCTTCTTTAGCGTCAGCGCAGAAAATTAAAGTCATCGTCGACCAGGATGCTCGCGGTCCCGGCACCAGCGACCAGCAGGCGATCCTCGTGTTCCTGCAATCGGAGAAGTTCGATGTCTTGGGGATCACCACCGTCAGCGGCGATCAGTGGGTGAAGGAGGAGACTCAGCACGTGCTTCGCCTCCTGGAAATCTCGGATCGTGCAGACGTCCCCGTTTATCAAGGCGCGGAGTTTCCTCTGATCAACTCGAAAGAGGAGTCCGAACGATGGGAAGCGATGTACGGCAAATTCGAATACAAGGGCGCATGGACCGACAACTTCAAGGCGAATCGCTCCATCATTTATGAAATGCCGTACCACGATCCGGACGTTGTGCCGACGATGCCGGAAGGTGAGCCTCACTTGGAAGCACATCCCGGGACTGCCGCTGAGTTCATCATCCAGATGGTGCACAAGTATCCGGGAGAAGTCGTGCTCTGGGCGGGTGGGCCGCTCACGAACTTCGCCCTGGCTCTGAAACTCGATCCGTCGGTCGCGACGCTAGCCAAAGAGTTCGTGCTCATGGGCGGCGGCCTCTACGCGGATAAGGGTGCGATCGATCATGGCGCCATCGACGCGCGGCGCGAATTCAACTGGTGGTTCGATCCGGAAGCGGCGCGGATCGTTCTACGCGCTCCGTGGAAGAAGATGACTATCACTCCCATCGATATCTCGGTGAAAACCCGCTACACGACAGAGATGAAAGCAACCATCGCGAAGGCAGGCACGCCGATCACACAATATCTGGATAAATATTCTTTGCCCGGCTACATGTGGGACGAAATTGCCGGGATCGCCCTAATCGATCCCTCCATTATCACGGGACAGAAGAAGCTGTACATGGACATCGACATCGATCACGGTGCCAGCTATGGAAAAACGCTTTTTTGGGACGCGTCGGCTTCCGTTCCACCATACGAGCGTCTGGCGAATGTACAATTCGACATCGACGCCGAGAAGTTCTACAAGATCTATACGGACTTGATGACCCGGCCTCCTGGAAAGAAGTAAGCATTTGGAGGCCCAGCGCTTTCCGGCCAACAACATAAATCGAAAAATGAAATCCTCTCTGCTCTCGTTCCTTCTGATTGCTACGCTGTGCTCCGCCCAGCCGCGGCGCAAAGTCATCATCAACGAAGATTGCTCCGGCCCCGGCGGAAGCAACATGCAAACCCTGCTGCTGCTGATCCAGTCTCCGCAAGTCGAAGTGCTCGGGATCACTGTTGTTAGCGGAGATCAGTGGCGCGATGAAGAAGTCGCGCACACGCTGCGACTGCTCGAGATCATCGGCAGGACGGATATCCCCGTGGTTCCCGGGGCTGGCTTTCCTTTGGTTCGCACGCGCGAGGAATCCCAGCTCTGGCAAGAGAACTACGGCAAGGTTGCGTACGCGGGCGCCTGGGATGATCGCTGGTGGCACGAATCGTCAGTGGTGCCTCCCCTTCCGGAAGGGAAACCCACCACGAAGGCTTCGGACGAAGATGCCGCCCACTTCCTGATCCGCATGGTGCGCAAGTATCCGCACGAGGTGACCATCTACGAAGGTGGCCCGATGACCAACACGGCGCTGGCGATCTC
>Ga0181528_10002902_pt1 | contig 10567 bp, 9 predicted proteins | sample PEATcosm2014_Bin_47_FD_119742 | JGI IMG/M metagenome (GOLD analysis project Ga0181528, IMG submission 119742) | Peatland microbial communities from MTU Mesocosm Facility, Houghton, MI, USA - PEATcosm2014_Bin10_10_metaG | ecosystem: Environmental > Terrestrial > Soil > Wetlands > Peat | place... | reverse complement strand
TTCGCCGAGAACTACACCGTCTCCGTGACCGCGGTCAATGTCGCGAACCGCCGCGTGCAGCTCGACAACAGTCTGACCTTCGGCGGATTCCACTGGGACGAACCGCGACAAATCTACGGCGAATTCCGCTACCGCTTCCGCTACTGACGAGGACGGGGAGACAGAAATGAATCGAAGAAAATTTGCCAAGCAATTCGGTGCAATCCTTACGGTGGCTGGAATGACTCGGAAGCTTCGGGCTGGCGACGCGCAAGCGTCGTCTGCCCCGCCAGGCAAGCCGGCCGCAATGCCGCATGCCATGCCCTCCGGGCCGCCGCTTCAGATCGCCATGCTGGTGTATCCCGGCATGACGGTGCAGAGTCATCCCGATGGCCTGCCACTGCCAGTCAACTCGGTATCTAGGAGATAATAAGCCTGTGAAACCAACGGATATGTCTCGCTCAATCTCAAAATTGGCTGTTATTTGCAGTCTCAGCACTTTGCTCGCATTTTCCGCAGCCTGCAACCGTGGGAAGTCTCCCGCTCCAGACGCCGCAGCTTCGTCTTCCGCCAAGCGCTATGCCTTCAAAGGCAAAGTAATGTCCGTGGATAAGAACGCGGGTGCGGCCAACATCGACAACGAACCCATCGCCGGCTTCATGGATCAGATGGTCATGGCCTACACGTTCAAGCCCGCGGCGCAAATCGACCAGCTCCAGCCGGGGGATTCCATCACCGCCGATGTGGTGGTCGATGGCGACAAGTATTGGCTGGAGAATGTGAAAGTCACGGGCCATTCCGCGGCTCCTGCGGAAAAGCCGACATCTTCTTTGCACATTCCACAACCCGGCGACGAGGTGCCGGACTTCAAGCTGGTCAACCAAAGCGGCAAGAGCATTTCGCTGCATCAGTATCGCGGAGAGACGTTACTGCTGACGCTGATCTACACGAAGTGCCCTTTTCCGGATTACTGCCCTCGTGTGAGCCACGAATTCTCGGAGATCGATCAGCATATGCGAACCGACCCTGCGCGATTCGGCAAGACGCACTTGATGAGCATCAGCTTCGATCCAGCCAATGACACGCCGAAGGTTTTGCGTGCGTACGGATTTTCCTGCGCAGGCAGCAAAGATCCTGCGCTCTTCCAGCGCTGGGAGTTTGCCGCGATCCCGAAAACTGAGCTGCCGGAATTCGCCAATTATTTTGCCCTGACTTACAAGGAAGAAGGCGGACTGATCACGCATTCGCTAAGCACTGCGGTGATTTCTCCCGACGGAAAAATCTTCAAGTGGTACCACGGAGCGGATTGGGAGGCAGCCGATGTGCTGCAAGATGTGGTTGCCGCTTCGCATGCGGCGAGTTAATTTTTATGGCTGAGTTCCGGCATCGGTAATCTCTTTCCCTTCCGTCTGTGCCACTGCGGGATACGCAATCCGCTTGCGGCGGCGGAGATCAGTGGGCAGCTGCGACTTCAGCAGCCATAAACCCAAAGCTGTGGCCGCAGCCCAGGTCACCGTGACTAATCCCAAGCGTAATAAATCCGCAGTTCGGCTGCCGCTTCCCAACGCTGGCATGGGTACTGTTCTTGCGACCTCAAGACTAATCCCTCCTGCGACCAAGGCTGTGAGCGCAGATTTCCCCAACTCATCCCAACGCAACGTGCTGAGCAAAACCATTCTTCGATAATGCAGCAATCCGGCCAGCGCCACCAGATTCGCACCGATGCCAATGTCCGAGGCGTAGGCCAGCCCGACAACTCCCGTATGATGAAAAAGAAAAGAATAAACCGGCAGCGACGCGGCTGTAATAATCGTGACCGCGACCATCGGCGTAAGCGTGTCGCCTGCGGCATAGAAGGCGCGGGCGTAGAGTCCCTGGGCCGACCACAAAGCCAGCGACAGTGAGAACCAGAAGAAATAGACGGCGGTAGTCTGTGTGTCGGAGATGAGAAAACGTCCACGGCGGTAGACCAGATCGATTAGCGGGAACGAAGCGGCCATCATCCATGCTGTGGCAAGAAACGATGCTGCGGCGACGCGGTAAACGGAGTCGTTCACCGTAGTGGCGAATTCCTTCCGCTTCTTCTCGTTGAAGAGCCGCGCAAAAAACGGCAGTGAAGCTTGTCCCGTTGCCTGCCCAAGAACCGCGATGGGCACGGCGAAGAGGCGCTTGGCATAGTTGAGGCGGGCAATATCGCCGACGCCGCCGGCGGCGTAGTGGCGCAGGATCCAATCATCCACGGTGACCAGCGAGAAGCCCAACATGAGTGGAACTGATAATTTGATCCACTCGCGAAATGCGGGATTGCGAACGTCGAACGAAGGCTTGTAGCCGGTGCCGATGCGTGCGGCACCCAACACGCTGGCGAGGAATGGGCCGACCAGACTGCCAGCCAGCGCGCCATACGCCAGCGATGCGATTCCGAAATGATGGCCGCCAATAACTCCGCCGAAGATAATCAGCAGGTTGTAAAGCAGCGGACCCAGTGCGGGAAAGAGAAACAGCCGATGCGAGAGCAGCACGGCGGATACTACGCCGCCTACGTAGAAAAAAATCTGCGCCGGCAAGAGAATGCGGGTGAGGCGAACCGTGAGTTCCAGTTGGGCCGGCGAGAAGCCGCGGAACATCCAGCTGACGAACTCCGGCGTAAAGATTTCCGCGATGACAGTGCCGACGATCATCACCGCCGACATTACGGTGATTACCACGGAAAAAGTTCTCTCGGCTTCCGCGTCGCGCTTCTCGGCAAGAAACCGAGTATAGATGGAGATGAATGTAATCGACGCGGCCCCGCCAGCCACAATGTAATTGAGCCAGTCGGGCAGCGTGAAGGCGGCGACGTAAGCGTCCGTCTGGCCTCCAGCGCCGAAAGCGTAGGCGATGTAGGCCTCGCGCACGTAGCCGATAACGCGCGACAGCATCACCGTGCCCATCAGCAACAGGGTGGCGGAAAAGGCCGTGTGCTGATGCGATGGACGCAGAAACTGCAGGACTTTGCTCATGAGCTGAGATGGGGCAAATTCTTTCAAAGCCTACCAGAGGCCGCCGGCAAGATGGCGCTTATCTGGGCCGAGCCCAGCCGTTGGTTCCTTGATTGACACCTACTCAGCGAACTTATGCAGCGCACATGTCGCGAGGGGTTTCTAAGATTTATTGAAGCGAGTTTTTGGTCATCCTTAACGATTGGCAAAAATTCGCCGTTGCTAAGTGGGACGCTTTGTTTCTCCACCGCCGCATAGCCTTTGGACTGATAAAAAGCTACGCCGCTGAGAGTGGCTCCCATCTCAATACGAGTGAAACCGGCAGCGAGTGCTGCGTTCTCGCAGGCCTGGAGGATTATGCCGCCGATGCCGCGGCGGGCCCAGTTGGGATGAACGAAGAAGGCGCGGATCTTGGCGGCATCGTGAGCAGGGTCCAGCAAGGAGTCTTCGCGGGCGGCGAATTGGTCGCCGCCGTAGAGAGTCCTTCGTTTGCTCCAGCCGCCAGAGGCGACGATTTCGGCGCCGCCGCTGAGGCGCAAGATTTCCGACACGAAATAGGTCCCATCCAGGATCAGTTGGCTGTCGACGCCGTATACGGATTGCAGCGCGCCTTCGATTTGAGCGGGCGAATAGTCTTGCGCTTGCAGGCCGCGGACCGAGGCTTCAATTAATTCTCGCAGGCAGGGGACGCGGGCGTGGCTTTGCGGAGACGAGCGTCGTCTGCGATGGGCGGCATTTTCTTGGCAATGATTCTAACTTGCCCGATACGGACCTCTTTCTTCATCCGGCTTCTTTATAATTGCAGTTCCCATGCCAACTTTCGGTTCTGTCGACGAACAACTCACCTACTTGAAGAAAGGCTCGGCGGAAATCATTCGCGAGAGCGATCTGCGCGCCAAGCTGGAGAAGTCGCGCGCCACGGGCAAGCCGCTGCGGGTCAAGCTGGGCATGGATCCGACGGCGCCCGATCTGCACCTTGGGCACACGGTGGTGCTGCGCAAGCTGAAGCATTTTCAGGATCTGGGGCACACGGCAATTTTTCTGATCGGCGATTTTACCGGGATGATTGGCGACCCCACAGGGCGCTCGGTGACGCGGCCGCCGCTGACCCGCGAGCAGATCGAGCAGAATGCGGAGACTTACAAGGCGCAAGTGTTCAAGATTCTCGATCCGCAGAAAACGGTGATCGACTTCAACCGGCGGTGGATGGGCGCATTCACGGCAGATGATTTTGTCCGGCTGATGGCGAAGTACACGGTTTCGCAACTGCTGGAGCGGGAGGATTTTCACAAGCGATTTCAGGAGGAGAAGCCGATCTCCGTTCATGAGCTGCTTTATCCGCTGGTGCAGGGTTATGACTCGGTGGCGCTGGAGGCGGACGTCGAGCTGGGCGGAACCGACCAGAAATTTAATCTGCTGGTGGGGCGGGAGTTGCAGCGGTCGTATGGGCAAGAGTCGCAGGTGGTGCTGACCACGCCGATTCTGGAGGGGCTCGATGGCGTGCAGAAAATGTCGAAGTCGCTGGGCAATGCGATTGGCATTCATGAGGCGCCGCTGGAGATGTACGGAAAGATCATGAGCATCTCCGACGAAATGATGTGGCGATATTATGAATTGCTGACGGATGTGCAAGTCGCCGAGATCGGGAAGATGAAGCGCGAGGCGCATCCCATGGAGGCGAAGAAAGAGCTGGCGCGAAAGATCGTGGCGGATTTTCATTCGGCGGAGGCGGGGGCGAAGGCGGGGGAGGATTGGGCAAAGCAGTTTCAGAAGGATGAGGTGCCGGAGAATGTTGAGGAGGCTTCAGTCGATGCCCCCGAAAATCGGCTCCGGATTGACAAGCTGCTCGCTCGCATTGGTCTCGCGGAATCTGTGAGCGAGGCTGGGCGGATGGTCAAGCAGGGCGCAGTAAGAGTTGATGGTGCGACGGTCAGCGACCCTACCAAAGTCCTGGACATTTCCACGCGGCCCATATTGCAGGTTGGACGCAGGATAAAAAGAGTTCGGCCAGGAATCCCTGGAACGGGAATCGTTGCTGAGACCTACACCAACTGAGATTGCCGGCGGCGGCGAGGGCTCATGTGGGGACAGCCGCCCTCGGCTGTCCGGGCGAGCGGTAGCTCGCCGGGGTTTCTTTTCATTCGCTACTGGACCGTCCCACTCTGGGATGCGTTACTGAATTTTCTCTTTACAAGACAGCCTGAACTCAGACCTTTCCACTAAATTGGAGCAAAGCGGAGCTGGCGCTCCGCTGGACAGCCGGGGGCGGCTGTGCCTACATGGTTATGCCGAAGGCTTTTTATCGACGCAAGCTGCCGCATATTCAGTACGACGACCGACCGCATTTCGTAACTTTTTGCACCGAGCATCGGTGGATACTTCCAGAGTCGGCGCGGTCTCTGGTTCTCGAATCGTGTATTCATGACAACGGAATTAAGATCGACCTGAAGGTTGCGGTGGTGATGCCGGATCACGTTCATCTGATCTTTACGCCGCTGACGAATTGTGAGGCGACGGAGGTTTATTCTCTGGCGGAAATTATGGATGCCATCAAAGGCGCTTCAGCTCACAAGGTGAATAAGCTGCTGGGGCGGCGCGGGACGGTTTGGCGGGCGGAATCGTTCGATCATGTTTTGCGTTCTTCCGAGAGTTTGGATGCGAAGATCCTGTATCTGCTGGATAATCCGGTGCGGGCTGGGTTGGTTGTGCGGTGGGACGATTACCGCTGGATTTGGAGAAAGCCGTTTTTGAATCAGTTTGGGGCGGCTGCGGGAGTTGTTGCGTAGACGAAGGCCGCCGGGCTGGCGCCCGGCTGGACAGCCGGGGCGGCTGTCCCTACATGTGCTGTTCCTGCGTCTGGCTATGCTACTCTCAACGGCGCGTGCGGGCGATGGCCATTCTCGGGCTTGGTTGTTCGGCGAAACACCTCAAGCCATTTCAAATCGATGCCACAATTCAATGGCAGATTGGGGAGACGACGTCAGACCAGGCTCCTAACGTCGTTTTAATTTTCGGCGGGGATGGGACCGTTCATCGGCACTTGCAGCGCCTGGTTGAGTTGGGATTGCCGGTGCTGATTGTGCCGGCGGGGAGTGGGAATGATTTTGCGCGCGTGCTGGGGTTGCGAAGCGTAAAGGAGTCGCTGGCGGCGTGGCGGAAGTTTTTGAATGGGGCCGGGAACAGTCTCAGCATCGATCTGGGTTTGATTTCTTCTCCGGGGCAGGAGGGGGGCGGGTCGTCCGCTCCACATCGAACTTATTTTTGTAGCGTGGCCGGACTGGGGCTGGATGCTGAGGTGACGCGGCGGGCGAATCGGCTGCCGCGGTGGGCGCGTGGAAATGGCGGATATGCGCTAACGGCGGTGCCGACTATTTTTCAGTATGCGCCGCTACCCATGAAAATTTCGGTGAGCGATGGGGAAAACTGGAAAGATCGCAGTGATCAGCCAACGATCCTTGCCGCATTTGCGAATACGGGAATCTACGGCGGAGGGATGAAGATCGCGCCCCGGGCGCAGATGGACGACGGTCTGCTGGACGCGTGCGTAATTAGCGGGATGGATTCGTTTCGCCTGGCATGTCTGTTTCCCACGGTTTACTTTGGCGGACATTTGCGGCTTCGCGAGGTGCAGTACTTTCAGGCGGCGCGATATCGTGTCGAGACCGAGTCTCCCCTTGATGTTTATGCGGATGGGGAGTTTGTTTGCCGAACTCCGGTTGAAATTGGAGTTGTGCCGGGAGGGCTGCGAGTGATCACCCCGTAAGAGCAACGCCTATCAGCCGCTGGATCGCACTCAAAGCAGCGGCTAAAGCCTGTTTATGACCGCCTACCGTCTGCGGCATGCCTGCACGCATACCCTGATACGAACCGCGAGCGAACCGGCGCCGCATCGCGTCCGAGTCGCATCGCGCCAAGTTTGGATCACGCCAAGCCGCATCGCGAAGCCGGGTCTCCCCTTTGCCCGGATTAGGACCGCCGAGTATGCAAGTTTCTTCATCTTGACGCGGCCCCAGCTCTGTGGGATTGTCATCGCACCGAGAAAGCCAGCCTGATTCCCGCTCCCAGAAGATTCAGCCCGACCCCCCGCGGAAAACTGCTCGATACGCCCTAGCGCGCGATACGCCGGCAGAAAGCAGAACCACCCATGCAGTCCTCACTGAAATCAAAGCCAGGCAAGCTCATCTTTTGCGCCGCACTGGCGGCCCTCACCCTCAACTTGGCGGTAATCGCCCAAGCGCAGACCGTGACCTTCATCGCCGGATTCAATCACACCAACGGAGACGGACCCTCGGGTTCGGTGACGCAGGCGACCGACGGAAATTTCTACGGCACAACCGGAAGTGGCGGGGTCTACGGGCATGGCAACGTCTTCCGCATGACGCCCTCCGGAACGATCACTTCGATTTACGATTTTGCGCGCAGACGCACTGTCCCGACGGAGCCTATCCCGCAACTTCCCCAATCCTTGGCAGCGACGGAAATCTTTACGGCGTGGCCACTTACGGGGGAAGCGATGACCGGTATGAACAGGGTTGGGGAACCATTTACAAGATGACCCTGGGCGGGAGGATCACGATCCTCCACACTTTCTGCCAGTCCTTCCCTTGCGTGGATGGTGCGACCCCCAGGGGAATCGTCCAGGGCGGAGATGGAAATTTTTACGGAACCACGCTGGTGGGCGGAGCCAGCAAAGTCGGCGTCGTCTTTGCCATCACGCCGGGGGGTCAATACAAAGTGTTGCACAACTTTTGCAGCCAGGGTGCGAGCTGCCGGGATGGAGGATATCCAGTCAATCCGCCAATTCTTGGCCGCAATGGAAACCTTTACGGCGCGGCTACTGAAGGTGGAATGGGAGGCGGTGTTTTGTACGAACTGACCACGGCCGGAGCCTACCGGGTGATCTATAACTTTTGCCCCTCTTCGAGGTGCGGCGACTTCTCAGCGGCGCCCAGCACGATCACACAGGATGCGAGCGGGAATTTTTTCGGCACCACGTTTTACGGCGGCGCCGACAGTTCCGGGACCGTGTTCGAGCTCACCGCCGCCAATCAATACAAGACGCTGTATGACTTGCAATACTCGGATGGCACCGTGAATGGCGGGCTGACCCTGGCCAACGACGGCAATCTGTACGGAACCACCGCCAATGGGAACAACCAGTCCGGAAGCATTTATGAAATTACTCCCGCCGGCGTTTATACGACGCTCTACGGTTTCGCCTTCGGTGATGATATTTCCGCCCCGTACGGACCGATCTTTCAGGGCACGAATGGCAACCTCTACGGAACGGCCGAGTACGGAAACTATATCGACGCCTATGAGTTTGGCGCGGTTTTCCAAATCTCGAACGGCATCAGCCCTCTGGTGGAACCCGTGCCGCACGGCGGCAAGATCGGAAACAGCATCCTCATCCTCGGCAACGGCCTGACCGGAACGACCGGCGTGGCGTTCAACGGCGTGGCGGCGGAGTTTACGCTCGAGTCCGATACGTATATCAAGGCCACGGTTCCGGCGGGGGCGACTACGGGGACGGTTTCCGTGGTGACGCCGACGGGGACGCTCGACAGCAATCCGCAGTTTGTGGTGACGAAGTAGTTGCCGGCGCATTGGCTGAGATGGGCCGGTGGCGCAGTTCAGGAGGAAATTCCGATGAAGAGTTCCAGATCTCTACTCGCACTGGGCGCTGCCCTGGGGTGCGCCGCATTCACTTTCAGTCTGGCGGTGCGCGCCCAGGCACAGACTTTTACCGTGCTCGCGAATTTCAACCGGATTAATGCGTACCCTCCCACGGGAACGTTCGTGCAGGGGACCGACGGCAAGCTGTACACGGTTTCGGCAAATGCTTCCAACGGGCGGGTGGAGAACGGAAATGTCTTCTCCATGACGATTGCGGGGGAGATCACGGATCTTTTTTATTTCTGTCCGGTGTCCGATTATCCCAACTGCACGCAGGGGGAGTTTCCCAGCAGCCTCATCCTGGGCAAAGATGGCAACTTCTACGGAACGGCCACCGAAGGCGGAACGCATGGGTGCGGCGTGGTCTTCAAGATTACGCCCGCAGGCAAGGAATCTACGGTGTATAACTTCTGCACGGCGGCGGACGGTTTTAATCCCAACGGGATTCTCCAGGGAAGTAACGGCGACTTCTACGTGGCCACACAGACGGCGATTTCGCAGGTCACGCCTACCGGGACGGGCAAAGCTCTGCACACGTTTTGCACTCCGAAGGGCTGTCCGGATGGCTATGACGCGGTCTCGGCTCCGATACAGGGGAAAGACGGGAATATTTATGGCGTGGCGCAGAACGGCGGGCTGGAAAACGCTGGCGTGGTTTACCAGATCACCGCCTCTGGCCGCTACAGCCTGCTGCACGAATTCTGCTCGCAGCCCAATTGCAGCGACGGCACCGAGCCCAATACTCTGGTGCAGGACGCCGCCGGAACCCTTTATGGGACGACTTCATTTGGCGGCGCGGCGCTGGATAACGCAACCCTCTTCAAAATTACGCCGGCCAAAGAGTTCAGCATCCTGCACACGTTCGCGTTCGACGAAATCCCGACCTCGTTAATCATCGCCAGCGATGGCAGTTTTTACGGAACGACAGCGACGGGGGGCGGAGAAGGCGGAGGAATCTTCCAGGTGACGCCTGACGGCGTCTATACCGATCTCTACACCTCGACCAGCGTTGAACCCAGCGGGCTGTTCCAGGCGACGAACGGGATTTTTTATGGGACGACTTCGAGCGGCGGAAGTATGGGGTACGGGGAAGCCTACAGTTTTTCTTATGACCTCAGCCCGTTTGTTCAACCCGTGCCGGCTGCGGGAAGTGCTGGGCAGAACGTCATCCTGCTGGGCAACGGCCTGACGGGAACGAGCAGCGTGACCTTCAACGGCGTGGCCGCGGCGTTCACGGTGAAGTCCGATACCTACATCCAGGCAACGGTTCCAAAGGGCGCGGCGACCGGAGTCGTTTCCGTGGTGACGCCGTCGGGAAAGCTGGATAGCAATCCGCAGTTTGTGGTGATGAAGTAGGCGGTGCGATTTATTTTTGGCGGCGCGTCGGGCCGCTGCGCTTGGCCGGACAGCCGGGGGCGGCTGTCCCTACATCATTTCAATAAGGCTTCCAGCGCGGGGCGCAGATCGCGGTAGCGGTAGGGATATCCTGTGGAGATGAGATTGGCGGGCTCGACTTTTTGTCCGGCTAGCAGAACTTCTTCGCCCATTTCGCCGAAGGCCAGCTTCACGGCGAACTCGGGCATGGGGACGATGGCGGGGCGGGAGAGCACGCTGGCCAGGGTCTTCACGAACTCCAGATTTCTGACCGGCTTGGGCGCGACCATGTTGACTGCGCCCTGGATCAAGTCGTTCTTCAGGATGTGATGGATGGCGCCGACCCAGTCCTGCACGTGAATCCAGCTCATCCATTGCTGGCCGCTGCCGATGCGGCCACCGAGGCCGAGTTTGAACGGCGTGAGCATGGCGCCGAGCGCGCCGCCCTTGGGGCTGAGCACGACTCCGGTGCGGACGTGGGCGGTGCGGATATCGGCTTGCACGGCGGGGGTGGTAGCCTCTTCCCAGTCCTGGCAGACTTCGGCGAGGAAGCCGGC
>Ga0181528_10002899_pt1 | contig 10570 bp, 10 predicted proteins | sample PEATcosm2014_Bin_47_FD_119742 | JGI IMG/M metagenome (GOLD analysis project Ga0181528, IMG submission 119742) | Peatland microbial communities from MTU Mesocosm Facility, Houghton, MI, USA - PEATcosm2014_Bin10_10_metaG | ecosystem: Environmental > Terrestrial > Soil > Wetlands > Peat | place... | reverse complement strand
TTCGTGGACATGGCGCATGTCGCGGGACTCGTGGCCGCCGGCGTCTATCCGAACCCGGTACCGATCGCCGACGTCGTGACGACGACCACGCACAAGACGCTGCGAGGCCCGCGCGGCGGATTGATCCTCGCGCGCCCGCACGCGGATTTGCACAAGAAATTCAACTCGATGGTATTCCCCGGCATTCAGGGCGGACCCCTGATGCACGTGATCGCCGCCAAGGCCGTGGCATTTCTCGAGGCATTGCAGCCGGAGTTCAAGGTCTACAGTGCGCAGGTCGTCGCGAATGCGCGGGCAATGACCGCGGTGCTGCAGTCGCGTGGCTACAAGATCGTTTCAGGCGGCACCGACAATCATCTGTTCCTGCTCGATTTGATCGACAAGAACATCACCGGCAAGGATGCGGATGCGGCGCTCGGTCGTGCGCACATGACGGTCAACAAGAACGCCGTGCCCAACGACCCGCGGCCGCCTTCGATCGCGAGCGGGCTGCGCATCGGCACGCCGGCGGTCACGACGCGCGGCTTCAAAGAGGCCGAAGTTCAGCAGTTGGCGAATTGGATTGCCGACGTGCTCGACCACATGGGCGACGAGTCGGCCGTCGAGCGCGCGCGCTCCGAGGTGGTGAAGATATGCAGGCGTTTTCCGGTCTATACGTAAAGCCGCTGCGGACTGCATCGGGACCCGCGTGAGCAGCCCCGATGCATTGTCCATTCTGCGGCCACACTGAGACCAAGGTCATCGATTCGCGACTTGCTGGCGAGGGGCGCCAGATTCGTCGACGCCGCGAGTGCTTGTCGTGCACCGAACGGTTCACGACGTTCGAGGAGGCGGAATTGCTGCTGCCGATGGTCGTCAAGAGCGACCAGAGCCGCGAACCCTTCGACGAGAACAAGCTGCGCAGCCTCGGCGAGCGCGAAATCGCTTCGCGCAGCGTCGGCGACATGGTCATGGAGGAGTTGCGCCACCTCGACGAGGTCGGTTACGTGCGATTTGCGTCCGTGTATCGCAGTTTTCAGGACATCGAAGCGTTTCGCACCGAAATCGACCAGCTGCGCCATCATCGTCGCCGGCGTGAACCGAGTACCAACCAGTTGCCGTTGCTGCCGGCAGGCGATCCGAGCGACAAAAAGAAGTGACCATGGAATCCGATGCACAAGATTCGATGCGGATGACACGCGCGCTGCAGTTGGCGGAACGCGGACTTTATACGACCGATCCGAATCCGCGCGTCGGCTGCGTGCTGAGTCGCGACACGAACGTCGTCGGCGAGGGGTGGCATTTGCGCGCCGGGGAGCCGCACGCCGAAGTACTCGCGCTGCGCGCCGCCGGCGACGCGGCGCGCGGCGCGACCGCCTATGTCACGCTCGAGCCCTGCAGTCACACCGGTCGCACGCCGCCGTGCGCAGACGCGTTGATCGCGGCCGGCGTACGCCACGTGCACTGCGCCACGGCCGACCCGAATCCCAAGGTCGCCGGTGCGGGCATCCGCCGGTTGCGCGAGGCCGGCATCGGTGTTTCGGTCGGATTGCTCGGCGCAGAGGCACGAGCGCTCAATCCCGGCTTCTTTTCACGGTTCGAACGCGGTCGGCCCTACGTGCGGCTCAAGCTCGCGATGAGCTTGGATGCGAGAACCGCGCATGTGAGCGGACTAAATGCATGGATCAGCGGCGAGGAAGCGCGCGCCGACGTGCAAATCTGGCGAGCGCGCAGCTCGGCCGTGCTCACGGGCGCCGGCACGGTACGCGTCGATGATCCGCGGCTCGACGTACGGCTCGATTACGGCCCCTGGGTGCGCCAGCCGCTGCGCGTGCTGCTCGATACCGCCGAAACCTGCGCATCGACCGCCAAAATATTCCGCGGCGGCGGCGCACTCGTGTTCGCCGCCGTCGACGCGCCCGCCGCCGCGGCGTCCTCGGGGCGCGTCGAGCGCGTGCCACGCGCCGACGGCGGAGTGGATCTCGACGCGGTCCTGCGGCATCTCGTCGAGCTGGAAATCAATGAGGTGCTGGTCGAATGCGGTCCGCGCCTGGCCGCCGCATTCCTGCGGGCGCGGCTCGTCGATGAGCTCGTGTTGTACGTCGCACCGACATTTCTCGGCGCCGACGCGCCGCCGCTCGCGCAGCTGCGCAGTTCCGAATTGACGATGCCGGGCTTTGAATTCCGAGACATGCGGCGCATCGGCGCCGATCTGCGGCTCATTTTGACGCCAAAGAAGGCCTGAAATGTTCACCGGAATCATTGCAACCACCGGCAAACTGCTCGACGTCGTCGCCAAAGACGGCGATCTGGAATTGGGCTTCGATGCCGGAGACCTCGACCTCGCGCGCATCGGACTTGGTGACAGCGTGAGCGTGCAGGGCGTATGCCTCACCGTCACGCGCAAGCAGCCGCACGCGTTCTTCGCCGATGTCTCGCGCGAAACCATGGCAAAGACGACCTTAGGGGTGCTCGCGAGCGGCGCGCGAGTCAACCTCGAGCCGAGCCTGCGGGCCGGTGATCCGCTCGGCGGCCACCTGGTCAGCGGGCATGTCGATGCGGTCGGCAAGCTCGTGCAGATTCAACCCGACGCACGCTCGTGGCGCCTGCAGTTCGAGCTGCCGGCCGCGCTCGCGCGCTTCGTCGCGCCGAAGGGTTCGATCTGCATCAATGGCGTGAGTTTGACCGTCAACGCGGTGCGGGGCGCCCTGTTCGACGTCAACATCATTCCCCACACGCATCGGGCGACGACGCTCGGCGAACTGGCGGTCGGCGACCGCGTCAACGTGGAAATCGACGTGATCGCGCGATATTTGGATCGTCTGATTTCAAAAACCGAAGAGTGATACGCACTATGGCTGGCTTCAATACGATTGATGAGATTCTCGAGGACATGCGCCGCGGCAAAATGGCCGTGATCATGGACGATGAGGATCGCGAGAACGAGGGAGATCTGGTCATGGCGGCGGCCTGTGTGCGGGCCGAGGACGTCAATTTCATGGCCCGGTACGGGCGCGGATTGATTTGCCTCACGCTCACACGCGATCACTGCCGGCAGTTGCGGCTGCCGCTGATGGTCAGCGACACCGACAGTCTGCATAAAACCAATTTCACGTTGTCGATCGAGGCGGCCGAAGGTGTTACCACCGGTATTTCGGCGCACGATCGCGCGCACACGATACAAACGGCAGTTGCATCGGGCGCGCAGCCGGAGGATCTGCGCCAGCCCGGGCACATCTTTCCGTTGATGGCGCAGCCCGGCGGTGTGCTGACTCGGGCCGGGCACACGGAAGCCGGCTGCGATCTGGCGCGGCTCGCCGGATTTTCTCCCGCCGCCGTGATCGTCGAGATACTCAACGAGGATGGCACGATGGCGCGACGGCCGGACCTGCAGCTGTTTGCCAAGACGCACCAGTTGAAGATCGGCACGATTGCCGACCTGATCCGCTACCGATTGAAGAACGAGCGCTCGGTCGAGCGCATTTACGAGGAGAACGTCGAGACCGATTACGGCGCGTTCCGCCTTTACTGCTACGAGGATCACGTCCACAAAAATGTGCACATCGCGCTCGTCAAGGGCGACCTCAATTCCGCGCCGCCACCGCTCGTGCGTGTGCACATCAAAGAGACGTTGCGCGATGTGCTGGGCGTGCGCAGCGATCGCTTGGGTTGGCCTCTGCGGTCGGCGATTCGCCGCGTCGCGACCGAGCCCTCGGGTGTCGTCGTGATCTTGCGGCCGGACGAGAGTCCGCGAGATTTCATGGACAGCGTGCGCTCGCTCGATACCAAGAAGCCTTCGGGCATACCAAGCGCCGGTGCAACCGTACTGCGCACCTACGGCATCGGCGCGCAAATCCTCAAGGACCTCGGCCTCAAACGCATGCGCGTGCTCAGTGCCCCGAAGCAGTTGCAAGGCCTCGCTGCCTTTGATTTGGAGGTCACCGAGTATGTCCATGGCGGCGAATGACGCGGCAACAGGCATATACTTTGCAAACCCTAGTTCCGAAGGATCCGACCAGTGCCCAGTGACCAGCCGAGAATAATCGAGGGCGATCTTTCGGCCGGCGAGTTGCGTTTCGCGTGTGTCGCGGCGCGATTCAACGATTTCGTCGTCGAACCCTTGATTCAAGGTGCCGTCGAGACGCTCAAGCGCCACGGTGTGCTCGAAGCGCAAATCGACATCGTGCGTGTGCCCGGCGCCTTCGAAATTCCGCTCGTCGTGCGCAAGTTGGCGCTATCGGGCCGTTACGACGCATTGATTGCGCTCGGTGCGGTGATACGGGGCGATACGCCGCATTTCGACTATGTGGCGGGCGAGTGCGCGCGCGGTCTTGCGCAGGTCGCGCTCGAATGTGCGCTGCCGGTCGCGTTCGGCGTGCTGACGACCGACACGATTGAACAGGCAACCGATCGGGCCGGCGGCAAGGACGGCAATAAAGGCGCCGATGCCGCGTTGACCGCGATCGAGATGGCCAATCTGTTGCGGCGCCTGGAGCCGTAGCGGTGGGCGCGAAACAACCCGCTGCCGGCCGTGCTGCTGGCGCCGGTCATCGGGCGCGCAGCCTCGCGCGCCGGCTCGCCGTGCAGGCGCTCTATCAAACGCAGATCAACCCGCGGTCTTGGCAGGACACGCACCAGCAATACGCTGCGGACCCGGAGGCGCAGCGCGTCGATCGCGGTTATTTCCGGGAGCTCATCGAGGCAATCGTGCCGAACTGCGAGGCGCTCGACCTGGTCCTCGCGCGCCTTTGTGAAATCCCGCCGCGAGAACTCGATCCGATCGAGCATGCGGTGCTGTGGCTCGGCTTGCACGAATTGCAGTCCGCCGCGGATTTGCCCTACCGTGTCGTGCTCGCCGAAGCCGTGCAGCTCGCAAAACAATTCGGCGCGACCGATGGTCACAAATTCGTCAATGCGGTGCTCGATCGTGCGGCAAAGGAATTTCGGCCGCACGAGTACGGACAAGTACTCGAATAACCAGCGACAGGGGTAGGACCTTGAGCCTCGGCGAGTTCGACCTGATCGCGCGCTTTTTCATGCGCGGCGGCGCGCGCGTGTCGGCACAAGACGGTGTGCTGCTCGGTATCGGCGACGATGCTGCGTTGCTGCGCGTCCCCGACGGCGCTGATTTGGTGGTAGCGGTCGATACGATCGTTGCCGGGCGCCATTTTCCGGTCGGGGCCGACGCCCGCAGCATTGGACATCGCGCACTTGCGGTCAACTTGAGCGACTTGGCGGCCATGGGCGCAAATCCGGCATGGGCGACCTTGGCGCTGACGATGCCGAATCCCGATCCCAGCTGGCTCGAAGGGTTCGCCGCGGGGCTCTGGGCCCTCGCGGATCGCCACGCTGTCGCACTCGTCGGCGGCGACACGACCGGCGGTTCATTGACCGTGAGCCTGCAGTTGCTGGGGCATGCCCCGCGGGGCGCTGCATTACTGCGCAGCGGCGCTCGGCCGGGCGATATTCTTGCGGTTACCGGAACTCTCGGCGATGCCGGGGCGGGACTTTGGCTCGTGCAGGCCGGCGGCGCCGCACACTTGCCCGACGGCCAGGTCGGCGCGGCTGGCCCGCGACTCGATCAGCCGCTGGCGCAAGAACTGATCAGGCGATTCGAATACCCTGAACCACGGGTGCAATTGGGGCTCGCGGCCCGCGGCATTGCCACGGCGGCAATGGACATCTCCGACGGGCTCGTCGGTGACCTGCCCAAACTGGCGGCAGCGAGCCAGGTTTCGGTCGAGGTCGAGGTCGATCGACTACCGCTGTCGCCGGCCTTGCGGGCGCTCGCATCGCCGCAACAGGCACGCGATTGGGCGCTCGGGGCGGGCGACGACTATGAATTGCTGCTCGCGCTGCCGCCTGAGCGCTTCGGGCAGCTCGGCGAGGCGGCCGCCCGCTTGGGCCTGCCCCTGACCGCAATCGGCGAAGTGGGCGCCGGCAGCGGCGTTACCTGGCGTTTAAACGGCCGGGGCTTCGTCCCAAGCGTGACGGGGTACGATCACTTTCGCTGACCTTCGGACCCAAATCACAGTTTGCGCCCCATTGCCCCAGTATCCTGGGCGGCAATTGTTCGAAGGAACGCGCTGCAGCCCTTGGGTTCAACTTGAATATTCCCCGTGCCAAAACCATCCCGAAGTCGCCGAGCGGGAATACGCCGTTGCCGGAGAAGATCGGCAAGTATTTGATTATTAATGAAGTAGGCCGCGGCAGCACCGGCGTCGTCTATCTCTCGCACGATCCGTACTATGGTCGGGACGTCGCGATCAAAGTCTACAACGTCGATTCGAGCGGAGATGAAAACCGCAAGCGTATCGCCCGCAAGATGTTCCTCTCCGAAGCGCACATGGTCGGCATGTTGCAGCACCCGAACATCCTGCCGATTTACGACGCGGGCGAGGAAAACGGCCACTGCTATATCGTGACCGAGCACGTCCACGGCGCGCGCACGCTTGCCGCCTATTGCCGCCCCGATAACTTGCTGCGAATCGATGATGTCGTCGAACTCGTCTACAAGGCTGCACGGGCGCTGCATTACGCGCACAGCCGCGGGGTCATTCACCGTGATATCAAGCCGAGCAATATCATGCTCACGCTCGATAGCGACGTGCGGATCATCGATTTCGGCATCGCACTCGTTGCCGACTCCGAGATATCACGAATCGAAGGCATCGCGGGCAGCCCCTCTTATATGTCGCCGGAACAGGTGCAGTCGATCGAGCTGACGAACCGATCCGACCTCTATTCGCTCGGCGCCGTGATGTATGAATTGTTGACCGGCACGCGCCCATTTCGCGCCGGCAATCTGCAGAAGCTGCTGCACCAGATCGTCTATGCGACGCCGCCGCCGATCCATACGCTGCGGCCGGAGATTCCCGAGGAACTGGAAAACGTGACCGCAATGGCGCTGCTCAAGGACCCGGAAAAGCGCTATCGAACCGGCCTTGACTTTGCGGCCGAGCTCACGCGCGTGCATCAAAAATTGCGCGCGCAATACAATCGCATCGACCAGCAGGAGCAATTCAGCTTGCTGCGCAAGCTGAAGTTCTTCCACGAGTTTTCTCATGGCGAGATCTGGGAAGTGCTGCGCGCGAGCAGCTGGCAGGACTATGCCGCCAACGAGGAGATCGTCAAGGAAGGCGAAATGGACGATCGGTTCTACATCATCGTCCAGGGCAGCGTGGCCGTGCAGCGCCACGGGCGAGCGCTGGGCTATCTCGAGACCGGCGAATGCTTCGGCGAGACCAGTTATGTGCGCGGCGCGAAGCGCACCGCCACGATCACGGCCGCGCGCGAGGTTACCGTCATGAAGGTCAGCTCAACGCTGCTCGAGCAGGTCTCGGCCGAGTGCCAATTGCGATTCAACCAGGTGTTTCTGCGCAGCATCATCGGCCGATTGCAGACCGCCGAATCGCGAGTCTGAGCCTTTAGCTGGCCGCGTCCACGGCGCGCGGCAGCCGCGGCCGCCACCAGGCATCGATCTGCGCCTGCACCGAAGCGATATCGAGGCCGGCCTCTTTGAGGCAATCTTCGCGCGACCCATGCGCGATCGGCTCGTCCGCGATCCCGATATGCAGCAGCGAAATGCGGTGGCCTTGTGCGCTCAGCACCTCGGCGACCGCGCTACCGGCACCGCCCGCTATCGCGTTCTCTTCCAAAGTGATCAGGTGATGATGCCTGCCGGCGATGCGGTCGATCAGATCCTCGTCGATCGGCTTGACGAAGCGCATGTTGACGACCGTCGCATCGAGCTTCTCGCCGATGCGATCGGCGGCAGAGACCATGCTGCCGAACGCGAGCAGCGCGAGGCCGCTGCGGCCTTCGCGGACCACGACGCCGCGACCCACGGGCAGCGCCCGCATCTCGCTTTGAACCGCGACGCCGGGACCCGTGCCGCGCGGGTAGCGCACGGCCGAAGGAACGTCGAGCGTCGTCGCCGTGAACAACATTTGGCGGCATTCATCCTCGTTGCTCGGCGCCATGATCACGAGGCCCGGGATGCAGCGCATGAACGACAGATCGTAGCTGCCCTGGTGGGTCGCGCCGTCGCCGCCGACGAGTCCGGCGCGATCAATCGCAAATACCACGGGCAGATTTTGCAGTGCGACGTCGTGGACTAATTGGTCATAGGCGCGCTGCAAAAAGCTCGAATAAATCGCGACCACGGGTCGCATGCCTTCGCAGGCCAAGCCCGCGGCGAAAGTCACGGCATGCTGTTCTGCGATGCCGACGTCGAAGTAGCGATCCGGGAACTTCTTTTCGAATTCCACGAGGCCCGAGCCCTCGCGCATCGCGGGCGTGATCGCAACGATCCGGGAATCGCGCGCGGCCATATCGCAAATCCATTGGCCGAACACTTGCGAGTAGCTGGGTCCGCTGCTTTTTTCCTTGAAGATCGTCGCACTGGCCGGATCGAACGGGCCGGGACCATGCCATTTGATCGGATCGGCTTCGGCAGGCGCATAGCCTTTGCCTTTGCGCGTGACGACGTGCAGCAGCTGGGGGCCCTTGAGGTCACGCATGTTCTCCAGCGTGGCCACGAGCGCATGCAAGTCGTGCCCGTCGATCGGGCCGATATAGTTCAGGCCCATCTCCTCGAAGATCGTGCCCGGCAAGATCATGCCTTTCATATGCTCTTCCGAGCGGCGCGCGAGTTCCCAAACCGTCGGCATCTGCCGCAGGACCTTTTTCCCGCCCTCGCGCAGCGTCGCATAGAGCTTTCCCGATAGTACGCGCGCGAAATAATTCGACATCGCGCCGACGTTGTTCGATATCGACATGTCATTGTCGTTCAGTATCACCAACAGGTCGACGTTGAGGCTGCCGGCATGATTGATGGCCTCGAATGCCATGCCGGCCGTCATCGCACCATCGCCGATGATCGCGACCACGCGGCGCTTCTCGCCGCGCGCGGCTGCACCGATTGCCATGCCGAGTGCGGCGCTGATCGAAGTGCTCGAATGGCCGACCCCGAACGTGTCGAATACACTTTCGGAGCGCGTCGGGAACGGGGCCAAGCCGTTGTGTTGCTTGATCGTGCGCAGCAAATCGCGACGTCCGGTCAATACCTTATGCGGATATGCCTGATGGCCGACGTCCCAGACCAGGCGGTCATCGGGGGTATTGAAAATGTAGTGCAGCGCGACCGTCAGCTCGACCGTGCCGAGGCCCGCGGCGAAATGACCGCCACGTTGGCTCACGGTGTGAATCAGATAGCGTCGCAATTCGTCGGCAACCGCCGTCAATTCGTTGCGCGAGAGGCGCCGCAAATCGGCAGGGGCCTCGATGCAGGATAAGAGCGGGAAGTCGTCGGCGAGTGTCATGTGGCCGGTAGTTTACAATGACGTCCGCTCAAACTCGACGATCTACGACATAGCGGGCCAACCAGGCCAGAATCTGCGCCCGCGGACCCAAGACCTCGAGGCGCTCGCAGGCTCGATTCTTGAGCGCCTGCGCGCGCTGCTTCGCGCCTTGGAGCCCCAACAGGCTCGCATACGTCGGTTTGGCCCTCGCGGCGTCGGCTCCGATGGTTTTGCCGAGATCCTGGGTGTTGCCCTCGACGTCGAGAATGTCGTCCTGAATTTGAAACGCAAGCCCGATGTCCTGTGCGTAGCCGTCGAGCGCATCGCGCGCCTCGATCGCGAGCTGCGGCACAGCGGCAGCCGCGATCATGACGCTGGCCCGAATCAAGGCGCCGGTCTTCAGGCGATGCATGGCCTCGAGTTCCTCGAGGCTCAAAGACCGCCCCACGGCAGCGAGGTCCAAGGCCTGGCCGCCGGCCATGCCGGCCGTGCCGCTGGCGTCGGCGAGGATCCGCACCATCTGCAGTCGTGCCGACGACGTAATGTTTGCATTGCTCTCGCGCGCGAGCAACGAGAACGCCGCGACCTGCAGTGCATCGCCCACCAAGATCGCGGTCGCCTCGTCGAATGCGCGATGCGTCGTTGGTTGGCCGCGCCGCAAGTCATCATCATCCATCGCCGGCAGGTCGTCGTGTACGAGCGAATAGGCGTGGATCAGTTCGACTGCAGCGGCCGGCGCGTCCAGGGTTTCAGCATCGAGTCCGAGCGCCTCACCGGTGCAATATACGAGCACCGGCCGTAAGCGCTTGCCGCCCCCCAGCACCGAATAGCGCTGCGCGGCATGCAATCGCTCCGGAATTTGCTCGGCGGTCGGCAAATAAGCGTCCAAAACGCGCTCGATTCGCGCTTGGTATTCGCGAACTCGTGCTCCGATCATATCCGCGTGCGCGCTAGCGGGCGCTGCCGGTTCAAGTTTCGTCGGGATTGAAGGTTTCAACGACGGATTCACCGGATTTCTTCAATAGAATTTCGACCTTTTGTTCCGCGTCCTTGAGCGCGGCTTGGCAGCTGCGCGTCAGCAGGATGCCTCTCTCGAATGCCGCCAAGGACTCCTCGAGCGGTAAATCGCCCTGTTCGAGGCGTTCGACGATGGCCTCGAGGTCGCGCATTGCCGCCTCGAAATCGGCGGGTTTGGCTTCTTTTTCGATTTTCTTGGCGGCCATGATCTTGCGAACGGTACACATGCGCCGTAGCGAGGTCAAACCACCGCCCCAAATCGTCGAATTTTC
>Ga0181528_10002898_pt1 | contig 10571 bp, 11 predicted proteins | sample PEATcosm2014_Bin_47_FD_119742 | JGI IMG/M metagenome (GOLD analysis project Ga0181528, IMG submission 119742) | Peatland microbial communities from MTU Mesocosm Facility, Houghton, MI, USA - PEATcosm2014_Bin10_10_metaG | ecosystem: Environmental > Terrestrial > Soil > Wetlands > Peat | place... | reverse complement strand
GGGCGCGGTCCGCACCATGACCAAGGCGACCGCCGTGCAATTCGGCAAGGACAACATTCGTTGCAACTCCATCCATCCCGGCCTGATGCCGCCGATGCGCACCTCGGGCGCCACCGCCGACCCCGTCGTGCGCGCCAAAATGCTGCGCGCCGTGCCTCTGGGCCGCAATGGCGAGGTCGACGAAGTGGCCAACGCCGTGCTGTTCCTGGCCTCCGACGAAGCGTCCTACGTCACCGGCGCGGAACTCTATGTCGATGGTGGCTATCTCGCGATGTGACGCCGTAAAACTCCAGATTGACACACATCGCGCGCTTCGCCACTTTCCCGCCGTCTGGGACTCGACAACCAATAGATGAGGGGACGCATGGAAAGCCGCCGCGCACCGCGCGACTTCATTTCGCGTGTACAGGGCCTGTGATGGCCGGAGCACAGCCATTGCTCCGTATCGCCGGCGTGAAAATGCGCTTCGGCGGCGTCGTCGCCCTCGGCGGCGTGTCGTTCGACGTCGGATACAGCCAGATCTGCGGCCTGATCGGACCCAACGGTTCCGGCAAAACCACGCTGTTCAACTGCATCAGCGGCATTTACCGCTACATGGAGGGCGACATCCAGTTCGAGGGTCAGTCCCTGACCAACATGCCGCGTCACCGAATGGCCGGTATCGGCCTGGGCCGCACGTTCCAGAACGTCGCTTTATTCCGCAACATGAGCGTGCGCGACAATATCCTGGTGGGCGCGCACAACACCGCGAAATCGGGCTACATCGCCAACGCGCTGCGCCTGCCGATCGTGCGGCGCGAACAGGCGGACGCCGATCGCCGGTTGCACGAATTGCTGGATCTTCTGGACCTGCGCCAGGTCACCGACACCCCCGCCGGAGCGATCCCCTTCGGTTGGCAAAAGCGCGTCGAACTGGCGCGCGCGTTGATGACTCAACCGAAGCTGCTGATGCTGGACGAACCGGCCGGCGGCCTCAATCACAGCGAGGTGGACGAACTCGCGGTGCTGATGCGCCGGGTGCGCGAGCAACTCAATCTGAGCATCCTGCTGGTCGAGCATCACATGAACCTGGTGATGCGCGTCTCCGACAAGGTCGTCGCGCTGGAGTTCGGGATCAAAATCGCCGATGGCACACCCGACGAGGTGCGCGCCGAACCGGAAGTCATTCGCGCCTATCTGGGCGACACGCAGGAGGAAGACGCGCATGCCGGCGCTGCTTGAGGCCAAAGGCCTGCACGCCGCGTACGGCGAAACGAAAGTCCTGCACGGCATCGATTTCCTGGTGGAGGAGGGAGGCGTCACCGCGTTGCTGGGTGCCAATGGCGCCGGCAAAACCACCACACTGCGCGCGATTTGCGGCATGGTCCGCACGCAAGGCGAACTGACTCTCGCCGGTCAGTCGATCCTGGGCATGGCGACCGAGGACATCGTCCGCCTCGGCGTCGCACACGTCCCCGACGGCCGCGGCACCTTCATGGAACTGACGGTCGAGGAAAACATGCGCCTCGGCGCTTACGTCCGTCAGGATCGCGCCAGTGTCGAAACAGATTTCGAGCGCATGTTCGGGTACTTCCCGCGCCTGAAGGAACGCTATCGCCAGCAGGCGGGAACGCTGTCGGGGGGCGAACAGCAGATGCTGGCGATATCCCGCGCGTTGCTGTTGCGGCCCAGGCTTTTGCTGCTGGACGAACCGTCGTTCGGTCTGGCGCCGCTGATCGTCAAGGAAATCTTCAACATCATGCGGCGCATTCGCGACGAAGAGAAAGTCAGCATCCTGCTGGTCGAGCAAAACGCCAGTATCGCTCTGGCGTTCGCTGAGGACGCCTATTTGCTGGAGACCGGCCGCATCGTCGTCTCCGGCAAAGCCGCCGACATCAGCAAGGACGAGTCGATCCGCCGCTCGTACCTTGGGTATTAGAGATGCCCGCCCCCCCCGTCATGGTCCGGCTCGACCGGACCATCAGCCAAAGCACACCGGTCAGAGCCAGTTCGCGCACACAGATGGTCCGGTCGAGCCGGACCATGACGATATATCAACGGTACCGTTCTCTCGGCGAAAATAAAATAAAGTCCACCCTCAACGACAGGGAGAACGTAACGTGGAAGGACTGATCCACCAGATCATCTCAGGCATCGCCACCGGCGGCATTTATGCCAGCGTGGCGCTGGCTTTGGTGATGATTTACCAGGCCACGCATCATATTAATTTCGCACAGGGGGAGATGGCGACGTTTTCGACGTATATCGCGTTGACGTTTATTAACATGGGAATGCCGTACTGGGTCGCCTTCATCGCTGCCGTTGTCGTCTCCTTCATCATCGGCCTGTTGATCGAGCGCATTCTGATCCGCCCGATGACCAACGCGCCCATCCTGTCCGCTGTCGGCGTGTTCGTCGGCTTGTTGCTGATCATCAACAGCCTCAGCGGCTGGTTCTTCGATTACACCATCAAGCAGTTCCCCTCTCCGTTCCCCGACAAGGCGCTATGGGGCGGCTTCATCTCCGGCCATCAGCTTGGCTCCACCGGCATCACGCTCGCCGTCCTCCTCGCGGTTTACTTATTCTTTCGTCACACCAGCCTTGGCCTGGCGATGCGTGCCGCCGCCCTCAATCCGGTGTCGTCACGGCTGGTCGGCGTACGAGTGGGCTGGATGCTCGCCCTCGGTTGGGGCCTCGCGGCGGCGATCGGGTCGGTCGCGGGCTGCATGGTCGCGCCGGTCGTCTTCCTCGATCCCAACATGATGGCGGGCATCCTGCTCTACGCCTTCGCCGGCGCATTGCTCGGCGGCATCGACAGCCCGCTCGGCGCCGTACTCGGAGGCTTCGCCGTGGGCATCATCGAGAACCTCGGCGGCGCCTATGTCGTCGGGACCGAGTTGAAGCTGACGTTGGCGTTGGTGATCATCGTTTGCGTGCTGACCGTCAGGCCCGCCGGCCTGATGGGCCGAGCCGTGCAAAGCCGGGTGTAAGGACCATGCAAAACCGAGCGGCCGTCACGATCTTCGTCATTCTGCTGCTGATCGTTCCGACCATCGCCTTCAGCAGCTATCATTTGTTCCAGTTGACGATGGTGGTGGTCTACGCGGTCGCCATTCTGGGCATGGCGATCCTGGTGGGTTTCAATGGCCAGATTTCACTTGGCCACGGCGCGTTTTACGCCATCGGCGCCTATACGACCGCGATTCTGATGTCGAGTTGGGACGTCCCGTATTGGGCTACCCTGCCCGTATCAGCCGTGATCTGCGCCGGCTTCGGTTTCCTGATCGGCCTGCCGGCGTTGCGGCTGGCGGGACATTACCTCGCGCTCACCACCTTCGCCCTGGCCGTTGCCGTGCCGCAGGTCCTGAAACATAAATTGTTCGAGGACTGGACCGGCGGCGTGCAAGGCCTGGTCATCGACAAACCCGACGCACCCTTCGACCTGAAGCTGTCGTCCGACCAGTGGCTATATTTGTTCAGCCTCTGCGTCGCCATCGTGATGTATGTCCTGGCCTGGAACCTGGTTCGCGGCCGCATCGGCCGCGCCATGCGGGCGATCCGCGACCACGCGACCGCGGCCGAGGCGATGGGCATCAACCTCGCCATGGTCAAAACCCGCACGTTCGCGGTCAGCGCGATGTATACCGGGATCGCTGGCTCACTCGGCGCCATCGCGGTGGCGTTCGTCGCGCCGGACAGTTTCTCGGTGTTTCTGTCCATCACATTGTTCGTGGGGTTATGCGCCGGCGGCGCGGCGTCGATCGGCGGCACCATCGTCGGAGCCATCTTCATCGAATTCGTGCCAAACCTCGCGGACCAGGTCTCCAAAGCGGCGCCAGGCGCGGTCTACGGCGTTATCCTGATCGCGATGCTGTTCCTGATGCCGATGGGCGCGGGCGGCTTCCTGGCGCGAATATGGCGCAAACTCCCTTGGTCGGCGAGCAGCGTGACCGGCCAGCCAAGAATCGCCGCCGCCGGTCACGACGGCGACCTGGACATCGATCTCCCATCCCCGATCGCGCGAGCGGACCGCGTGCCGGTTGGCGGCGGTGAACAAGCAAAACCCTGACAACGTGCCTCATCATCGGAACTTGCGGGCAGCGCACAGAACGTGCAGCATGCGGCAATGGTGGCCGCGCGCATACTGATCGTTGAAGATGAACCGCTGATCCGCATGTTCGTCGTGGATACTCTTGAGGATTCCGGCTTCCAGGTGATCGAGGCCGACAGCGCCGCCGACGCCCTGGCGAAACTCGGCGCCGCGGATGAGGTATTCGCCGCCGTGATCATCGATGTCGGCCTGCCGGACCGACCCGGCGACGGCCTCGCCGATGAGGCCCGCGCGAAATGGCCCGATTTGCCGGTGGTGATCGCCAGCGGTCGTGATCGAAACGAACTTGCGCGGCGGTTCACGAAGGATAGCCGAATTGCCGTGCTGGGTAAGCCCTATACTTCCCACATGTTGCTCGACGCCCTTCGCGAACTGGGCGTTAAGCCGGAAACGCCGGAGTAAACTCTCCATCCGCCGCGGCCGAGGCCGAAATTTTTATGGCCCGGACCGGAACCATTCCCCGGCGACCATCGTTTCCCCTTGGCGCGCGGCATCTGTCCCTCGCGCAAAACCCGATCCCCCCCTCCTGGGCGCGCGGTGCTTCTTTTCAGAACATCGCGCGCCCTTCTTTTTTGGACATGGACCTGGGTTGGAACTTTCCCTTATGTAACTCGTTGCGTAATCATCGAAGGTTTTTCCTTCGGGCCCAGATTTTTCAATGCTCCGCACGGCGCGCGACCCGAAAGGTTCGCGCGTCTTATTTTTCACGACTCTTTAACAATTAACCATGTCGAATGGCGATCGACGCCGCACGCCCCGCCACGCCGTTGCCTAACGGCATGATGGTGAGACGCCGCCCTGGCCATCTTTTCCCTCACAGTGGCGGGAGGGATCACGGGATCCGCGGTCACATTCCGTCTTCACCGGGCTCGATCCCATACGGCCACTTTCCCAGCACAGGTTTCGGTGGCGAACCGTCAATCGCAAAGAGCGCTGGTATCGGTCCTTCATTCCCTTTTCGGGCATATCCGCGCCATGCTCTGTCCTCACACGCGTTCGGCGAGGCCGAGGACAATCAAAGCCTTGGCTGGGGCGGGAGGATTCGAACCTCCGTATGACGGAATCAAAATCCGTTGCCTTACCACTTGGCGACGCCCCACCAGGATCGCGGCAGACCGGTGATAGGTCGGGACGCGCCTCGCGTAAAGCGGAGAACATTACCGCGCCAACGCTCCGCCCCAGGTCCACCATCCGGGTCGGGCCAAAGCCGCCGCCGCCGCTTCGGCCGCGGCGGCATCCGCGAACAATCCGAAGCAGGTCGCCCCCGACCCACTCATCCGGGCCAGCAGGCAACCGGTGGTCGCCGAGATCGTGTCCAGTACATCCCGTATTTCCGGAACCAGTTCGATCGCTGGAGCCTGCAGATCGTTGGTCGTGCTGAGCAGCGTGTGCACCATATCGTCAACGGTCGCCCATCGCTCGGGTAAGGTTGCCTCTGCTGAGAACGCCGCGGCACGCGCCCGAAACACCGCGACCGTCGCCAGGGCGATCCCCGGATTGACCAGCATCATGCCGCAGTCCGGCAACGCCGGCGCCGGTGTCAGAACCTCTCCGATCCCCCGCATCCGCAGCGGTTGGTTGCGTACGCAAACCGGCACATCCGCGCCGAGCGTCGTGGCGATCCGCTCCAGCACCGTGCCATCCGGAGCGACATTCCAGGCCCGGCACAGCAGGCGCAGCGCCGCCGCGGCGTCGGCCGACCCGCCGCCGATACCCGAAGCAACCGGAATTTGCTTGTCCAGCGTCAGCGCCCCGGTGGGCCGCACGCCGGACGCAGCCGCCAGACTTCGCGCCGCGCGCAGCACAAGATTGTCCGGCTCCGCGCTCAGTGATGCCGCGAACGGCCCGGTGACAACCAACGACAGTGTCTCGGCGGGCGTGAAACTCAGCCGATCGGCCACGCCCGCGAACACCGCGAGGCTATCCAGCAGATGATAGCCGTCATCCCGCTTGCCGGTGACGTGAAGGAACAGATTGACCTTCGCCCGCGCGCGTTCCTCAAGCTGTTTCACTGTCATCCTCGCGCTCGCGCGTCAGGCGCGGCCTTTCTTACCGTCATCCTCGCGCCCGCTCGTCGGCTACGGCCTTTTTTACCGTCATCCTCGGGCTTGACCCGAGGATCGGCCGGAACAGCACGGGTGCGTGACAATCAAGCACCACGCCCGCGTCGAGCGATCCTCGGGTCAAGCCCGAGGATGACGGAGCGATGTACGCCATTGACGGGAGAGGGCTTCCATCTGACCGAACGAGGGCGCCACCAGCGGCAACCCCTACTTCCCGCTCGCGACCGTGCCATAGGGATGCGACTTAATCTTCTGCTCCAGCTTCGCGGCGTCTTCCGGCGTCGGGTTCAACGTCAGCGCGCGTCGCCATTGGTATTGCGCCTCGATCTTACGGCCGGTCGCCCAATACGCGTCGCCCAGGTGTTCGGTGATGGTCGGATCCTCGGGTTCCAGGCCAACCGCGCGTTCCAGAAGTTTGGTCGCCTCGGCGACGTTACCCTGGCGATATAGCACCCAGCCCAGACTATCGGTGATCGCTCCGTCATTCGGCCGCCGCGCGGCGGCTTTCTGTATCATCTCCCGCGCCCGATCCAGGTTGCGCCCCATGTCGGCCCATGCGTAACCGAGGTAATTCAGCACCGAAGGCTGATCCGGCGACAATTCCAGCGCGTGGTTGAAATCGGCCTCCGCGCGCGACCACTGCCCGGTCCGCTCATAGGCGATGCCGCGACTGTAATAGATGATCCAGTCGCTCTGCGACGGCTGCCTGATCCGCCCCAGGACACGATCGTAAGCGCCGACAGCCTCGGAAAACCGATGTTTCGTCCGCAGCAGATCGCCCAACTCCAGATCGGGCAAGGAGCTTTCCGGATAATCGCGGCCGATTTGCTCAACCGCGCGGATCGCTTCATCGGTGCGACCCATCCGCTCCAGCACATCGACCTGGCGGAGGCGGACGATGGGAACGATCGGGTCGGCCGTCTGCGCTGCCTTGTCCAGCAGCGCCATCGCGGCGTCGTAATGTTTCGCGGTCGTCTGAATATCCGCCGCCATCAACTCCGCTGTCGCGGAATCCGGCTTCACGTCCAACGCGAGTCGGCTCATGACCATCGCGAACTCGCCGGTCTCCTGCGTCCGCAACGCGGCGGCGAATGTCGCATAGGCTTCCGCCATGCCATCCAGCGCCCGCGTGATCGGCCGCCGGCTGACATTCGCCAGCATCCCCGGCAGCGCGATCGTCGCCTCGGGCACTCCGGCCGCCATCCGGGTCAGCAGCCCCTCGGCCTCGGCGAGGTGCCCCGAACGCGCGTCCCAACTCGCGATGATCATGGCGGTGCGCGGGCTCTGGCTGCCCATGTCGGTTTCCGCCTGATGGAAATACGCTCCCGCGTCGGCGGTCCGCCCGGCGAGGTCCGCGATCATGCCGGCGTGCAAAGCGACGATCCCACGGTAGCGCGGGTTATCGAGATACGGCCGCAGCGTCGTCAGTGCCTCATCAGTGTCGCCGGCGCCCTGGCTCGCCCAGGCGAGCAGGAGTGGTTGCAGCAATTGCATCACGCCATCACGGGGCAATGACCGGAGCCGGCTGACCGCGCCGTCCCAGTTGCCCGATTTCGCGTCCGAATTGGCCAGCAGCATCTGCGCCACCTGGCTGGTCGGCAAACGCCGCGCCAGTTGCACCGCTTCCGGCCGGCCGGCATTGACGCAGGCGATGAAGGTTTGCAGCAGCAACTCCGGATCGTCCGGACTGACCGCCAGCGCGCGCAGCAGATCCCCCGAGGCGTCGGCGAAATCGCCATGGCTCAACTCGAAACGTCCGGCGAGGTAATCGCCGGCTTCGGTATTGGGCACCGGTGAGGTCCGGTCGACGCTGGCGGCCGGATCGGCCGCCGCGCAAGCGGAAAGGAGACTAAGGGTGAGAAGGATCGCGCGGCGCGCGTCGCGGAACAACGGCATGGCGCAAGCCTATCATCGCGGCGCGGCGAATGTCATGGGGTATGACCGGCTTACCGGTCTTTAAGCATGGGGTAACTCAGGGAGGAGAGCGGGAACTCTCTCCGGACCGGGCGGGCACGTTGTCCCAATTTCGGGCACCCAGGTGCGTCGACAGATCCTCGGACCGAGCCCGAGGCGACGGGGGATAACAAGCGCGGGCTCAACCCGCGAAGATCTCGTCCACCGTCCTGGCGAGGCTATCGCGCCAATGCGGCATGCGAACCCCGAACACCGCTTCCATCCGGCCGCAATCCAGCCGCGAGTTGACCGGACGCCGCGCCGGCGTGGGATAATCCGCCGTCGCGATCGCCTCGACCGTAGCAGGCACCTTCGCGCCATGCCGCGCCGCGTCTTCAAACACCGCCTGAGCGAACCCATGCCACGTCGTGTCGCCCGAACCGGCCGCGTGAAACACGCCCGCCATGTCATCCCGCCATCCATCGGTCCGCAGGCGCGCCGCGATCGCCAAAATCGCCGCCGCCAGATCGTCGGCGGACGTCGGACAACCGCGTTGATCCGCGACCACCCTCAGCAGGTCCCGGGTGCGCCCCAGGTTCAACATCGTCAGCACGAAATTGCGTCCGGTCGCGGCGTAGACCCAGGCGGTCCGCAAGATGATCACTCGCGCGCCGGAGGCCCGAATCGCCTCCTCGCCGGCCAGTTTGCTGGCGCCATAGACACTGCGCGGCCCGACCGGATCAGTCTCGACATATGGCGTCGTTTTGTCCCCATCGTAGACGTAGTCGGTCGAAACATGCACCAGCGGAACATCGGCGGCGGCGCACAGCCGGGCCAATTCCGCCGGCCCGTCCCGATTGGCGCGATACGCCGCCGCCTCATCCGTTTCCGCCTTATCGACGGCGGTATAGGCGGCCGCGTTGACCACGAGCCACGGATCCACCGCGCGAAACACCTTTTCAATCGTTTCGGGCGCATCGAAATCGAAGTCCGGCCGGCCCACGCGGCGCACGCTCTCCCCGCCCTGATCCGCCAGCGCCGAGGCGAGTTGACCGGTCCCGCCGGTGACCAGGATCGGCCGGTCGATGACGTTCCGCGGCAAAGCGTCAACCATGTCTCCGAACCCCTGTCTGGCCAGCGGTCGGTTGTACATCACTCGCTTTGGAATGGGGAAGTTACGCGGCGGCCAAATTCATCGACGAATCCGACCTCGCCCAGGATCGATTACCTGGCCAACAGGTAGATCATGAACGCGGCGACCCCGAGCACGTAGCAAGCCGTCAGCGTGATCCCGACCCGCTGCCGGTATATGGCCGGAATGAATCGAATGCCGATGAATACCGCCACGGCCATCCCAGACAGGACCTGCGCGATCTGCATCTGCCGAGGCGATAGCGGGTCGGTGATCAAACCCTCATCCTCAAACCCCGCCGCGCCGGATCAGTTCCGTTCCCAGGGCAAAATGATCCAGGTTTCCTGGCTGACTTCCTTCAACACGTGATCGGCGAGGTCGCGGCCCTTGGGTTTCGCGTACACCACCGCCATCGGCGCCTTCGGCAGCATCGCCCGCACCACCCGCGCGGTCGAGCCGCTGTCCACCAGATCGTCGATGATCAGAAACCCATCCCCGTCGCCGGCGAAGTCGGGCAGCTTGGTTACCTTCGGCACGCCCAGTTGTTCTTCCTGCCCGAGGTTTTGCTGATCGTAAGCAACGACGGACACCGTCTCGACGATGCGGATATTCAGCGCGCGCGCGATGATCGTGGCCGGCACCAGGCCGCCCCGGCTGATCGCGACGATGCCGCGCCAGGTGCCGCGCTCACGCAGAATTTCAGCCAGGGCCTTGGCGTCCTCATGGAATTCCTCCCACGAGACGGTCAGATAAATGGTTGACATCAGAACAATTTACCGCCGTTCGGCACTTTAAGGTCGGGCGCGACCAACACGACGGCACCATCCGCGTCGGGCATGCCGAGCGTCAGCACCTCACTGATGAACGGCCCGATTTGCCGCGGCGGAAAGTTCACCACCGCGCACACCTGACGCCCCAGCAACCGGTCCGCATGGTAATGCACCGTCAACTGCGCCGACGACTTCTTCACCCCGATCTCCGCCCCGAAGTCGATGGTGAGCTTGATCGCGGGCTTCCGGGCCTCGGGGAACGGTTGCGCGTCGATGACGGTGCCGACACGGATGTCGACATTCTCGAAGTCCGAGTAAGCGATGGTGCCGGCCATACGACGATCCTTTTGTCCCTCGGCGATCCCGGTGTGTGTAAGAGCCATCGGGGTGTTTGTCCAAGGGGAGGCTGGACGAGCCGGCTTCTCGCGTTTTCCCCACTTCCCAATCAATGCTGGCGTAACCCTCCGCACGATCCCAGGCGCGACGGGCCACGCGAATCCACACCGCGACGCTACCATGGGCAACTTCGCCGAGTTGCTCGCAGTCATGGGCAAGAGAGGCAGAGATCGAGTCGGCGATTGCCGTGGTGGGACGTGACGTGGGTTTGAACCGGGAGTTCAACG
>Ga0181528_10002897_pt1 | contig 10575 bp, 10 predicted proteins | sample PEATcosm2014_Bin_47_FD_119742 | JGI IMG/M metagenome (GOLD analysis project Ga0181528, IMG submission 119742) | Peatland microbial communities from MTU Mesocosm Facility, Houghton, MI, USA - PEATcosm2014_Bin10_10_metaG | ecosystem: Environmental > Terrestrial > Soil > Wetlands > Peat | place... | reverse complement strand
CCCGGTCCGACAAGCGCAGGTCGCTGGCGGACGCGGAGCTGCTCTCGGGCCACGGGTGAACCCTTGGGCCCGTCCCCGGAGTCGTCCCCAGGAGGGCCATCGCGGGGTCTCCCGGCTGACGGCCCACCCTCAGTTGCCGGTCGTCCCCGTGTCCCCGTGTCCGGTGGCGACCAGCGCCGCTGGTGGTCGGGGGCGCCGGTCTTCGACGCTGCGCCTCTCCGACCGCTTGCGCAACAGCACCCACACGACGACGGCGAGGGCAGCTGCTCCGATCAGCACGAGTGAGGCGGTGCTGAGGTCAGACACGATCCGGGTGAACGAATGGCCGACGAGATATCCCAGCAGGGTGTATCCGACGCCCCACAGCAGACCACCCAGGGCGTTGTAGGCCAGGAATGTCCGGTAGCGGAGCCCGCTCATCCCGGCAAGTCCCGGAACGACAGCGCGAGCGAAGGTGACGAACCTCCCGATGAAGACCGCTGGTCCACCTCGGCGCTCGAGCAGATCCTTCGCACGCTGTACGGAGGACCTCCCGCGCAGGGGCCAGTGGCGAAGGAGCCATGGACCAGCGGTCCGACCGACGATGTAGCCGACGGAGTCGCCGATGATGGCGGAGATCACCACCACGGTCATCATTGCCTCGAGATTCACCGATCCCGCACCGGCCAGAACGCCGCCGACGACCGCTGCGGTCTCGCCGGGTAGAAAGAATCCGACCAGCAGAGCCGCCTCGGCGAAAACCAGCACTCCGACCAGGGTGTACGCAAGCCCACCGTGGAAGTGGAGGAGCCAATGCGTGATGTATCCCGTGATACTGCCCGTCGTCACGTAGTGGACGAGCAGGGTGTTCATTCGTTCACGCAGCGACAGCCGCCGTCGTGGGGATCCGGCGGCCGGGGGCTAGAGGCGATAAGGCCAACCTAGCTGGATGTCGTTTTCACCAATCGCTCGATCTGAAAATTGCCATCATCGTTGTCAAGGATCCGTGGACACAATCGTGCTGATCGGCGGAGTTCACGGCCTGTCCAACGGTATCCACTGAACTGGTGGGCCGTGCGGGTCTCGATCCCGCCACCTTGGGATTAAAAGTTAGCGCTGGTCGATTTCAGGGCTCATCGGCGTTGACCGTAATTGGCTATGAGCTGCCCTTGTGGGCTCACCGCTGATCAGGTTTCGCTTGCATTTGTCGGGAGTTGTAGTCACGTTGTAGTCACGGTCGTGACTACAACGACTCCAGGTCGAGCGATTAGTCAACGGCGCGTCACGACGAGCGACCCAGGCACCATGGCAAATGACCAGCGGTGGGATGTCGATCGCCCTAGTTGAGGCCCCGCCGAGCAGCACTCACATCGAGTCCGCTTGCTCCTTGGTGCACGAGTCCTCGCCACCGTTCGGCGATCGCTGACGCTATGGGTGCGACCGCGGGATCTGCTGCGGAGGCAACGAGGTCGAGGTCCTTCAATGCCCAGTCCAATGCGAAGTCGGCGTCGAAGTTCTGATCGACCATCTTGGTGAGCTTGGACAACGCGTAAGGGGAAGCCAGTGGATTGCCGCGGAGCGCGTCGAAGAGCGCTTCGCTGGAGACGCCCAGCCTGTCGGCTAAGGCCGCTGACTCAGCTGCGCCCTCGGTCTGGAAAGCCAGCCAGGTATTGAGGATGAGCTTCAGGCGACTGCCGGCGCCCGCCGCGCCGAGCCAGAGCGTGTCCCTCCCGAGTGCGGCGAAGACCGGTCGGAGCGGCTGCTCCGCCTCCGGTGGACCGGATGCCAGTACGAGAAGTTGCCCCTGCTCGGCCGGTATCCGGCTTCCCGAGACGGGAGCATCGACGAAGGAGACCTCTGGCCGGCGTTCCTGGCTTTCCGCCGCCAACTGCTCCGTCTGCTCAACGCCGATGGTTGCCATCTGGACCCAGATCGCTCCCGATCGCATCGCTTCCACGACCGAATCGTCGAACATCACCTGGGCTGTGGCCTCTGCTGTCGGCAACATGCTGATCACCACGTCGGCGTTCCTCACGGCGTCCGTGGGCAATTCGTGGGCAGTGGCTCCCTGCTCGGCGAGTGGCTTCGTCGATGCTGAGCGCCGCGCCCACACGGTGACCTCGATGTCGGTGTCGAGGAGGCGTCGCGCCATGGCTGCGCCCATCGTTCCCATGCCGATCACGGACACCTTTGTCACCCGATCGGCCTCCATTCGATGTGTACTCACTTGTCTGTTCCTTTCACTGATCCGCGTTCGCGTCAGTTTCGACTCCGCCCCTACGAGGCCATGCTCCGCTCGATCTCACTCAAGCTGAGCCCCTCGGTCTCAGGGACCTTCTTCCAGAAATACAGGACCGCGACGACACTGAGGAATCCCATTAGGAAGAACGTCCCGGCGCTGGAGATGGAGTTGACCAGTGTCAGGAAGGCAATGGCCACGACGAAGTTCGCACCCCAGTTGGCGATGGTGGCGATGCTCATCGCCTTCCCCCGGATCCGCTGCGGGTAGATCTCACTGATGAGGAGCCAGAACACCGGACCGAGGCCGATGGCGAACGAGCCGGTGTAGACCATGAGACCCGCAACGGAAACGATGGCCGCCGTCTCCCCGAGCACAGGTCCACTCACTGCGAACGTGACGGCCACGAGGAGCAGCGCACCGGCCATCCCGATGGTGCCGACCAGAAGCAATACGCGCCGCCCGACCCTGTCGATGAGACGAATCGCCACCAGGGTCATCCCCACGTTCACCGTCCCGACCCCCACGTTGGCCAGGAGAGACGCCGAACTTCCGAGACCGGCCTGATGCAGCAGGGTCGGTGCGTAGTAAATGACTGTGTTGATTCCAGTGATCTGCTGGAATACGGCCATGAGCACACCGATCACTACCAGTCTCCGAACATGAGGCTCGAGGAGCTCCCGGTAGCTGGTCGTGCCACTGCTCACCGAGCGGATGTCATGGATCTCGCCATCGATGTCATGGTCACGACTGCGTACACGGACCAGCACCTTCCGGGCTTCGTCGACCCGGCCGTGGGTGGCCAACCAGGTGGGGCTCTCGGACTGGGTCAGCATCCCCACGAACAGGAGGACGGCAGGGATGGTGGCCAATCCGAACATGAGCCTCCAGTCCCCGCTGCCGCTCAGGGCGTAGTCGACGAGGAACGCCACGAGGATTCCAGTTGTCAGGGCCAGCTGGTTGAAGCTCACCAGGGCACCGCGGACTCGGGGTGGCGCCACCTCGCCGATGTACAAAGGAACGGACATCGATGCCGAGCCGACGGCCAGTCCGATCACGAACCTCATGACGATAAGGAACCACAGGTTCGGGGAGAGAGCTGCACCCAGTACTCCGGCCACGAAGACGGCAGCGGTGACAAGGATCACCGGTCGCCGGCCCGTCACGTCCGACACCCGGCCGGAACCGAATGCACCCACCGCTGCGCCCGCCAAGAGAAGCCCGGTAACCAGCTCCTCGTCGAACGAAGTCAAATGCCCGAAGCTCGTGTGGAGGAACAGAAGCGCTCCGGACACTACGCCGGTGTCGTAGCCGAAGAGCAGACCGCCAAGGGCAGTGATGGCCGCGGTCCACACCACGGCCCGGCCGATCGGCTCCTTTGGGGTCTTGCTGGTCCCTGTCGCTTCCACGGAGGTGACCGGCGTTTCGATCATGTTGAGCGTCATGGCGGTCTCCTTTCACATTCCCTCGGGTGACGGGCCCGCCACGGACACGGCTTCACGCATGATCTCGGCAATCTCAGCGAGCACAGTGTCATCGAGGTGGAGGTCGGCCGCGGCGACGGTCTCGTCGACATGGAGGGGATTGCGCGTTCCGACGATGGCCACATCGACGGCCGGATTGGCCAACGTCCATCCGATAGCGAGTTGCGCCAGAGTGATTCCGAGGTCGTCGGTGGCGAGCTTCCGAAGGCGATCAACGGCACGCAGGTTGCGGCGGAAGGTGTCACCTTGGAACGCAGGGCTCTTCGAGCGCCAGTCATCCCGTGCGAACCGGGTCTCCGGACCCAGGTGACCACCCAGCAGTCCGTGGGCCAGTGGCCCATAGACAAGGACACCGATGTTGTTTTCCGCGGCGTAGGGCAGAAGGTCGGATTCGATGCCTCGGCGGAACAGGTGGTACGGCGGCTGCATCGTCTCGACCGGCAGGACAGAACTGAAATCCTCCATCTGCCGGACGTCGAAGTTCGAAACCCCCACATGGAGCACCTTGCCGTCGGCTACGAGCTTGCCGAGCGCCGTGGCCGTCTCGTCCAACGGGGTGGAGGGATCGGGCCAGTGCACCTGATACAGGTCGATGTAGTCGGTGTCCAGGGACCGCAGGCTGGCTTCGACGCCCTCCCGGATCCAACGGGCGCTTGCGTCGCGCTCGAGACCTCTCTCGGTAGCCCGGAGCCCCCCCTTGGTGGCGATGATGATCTGTTCGCGAGGAAGGCCGTGCAACGCTGCCGCCAGGAGCTGTTCCGAACGGCCGAACCCGTAGGCCTGGGCCGTGTCGAAGAATGTGACACCCAGTTCGGCCGCGCGCCGAATGGCCCCGGTGGCAGCATCGGTGTCGGTCGGTCCCCACTCTCCGCCCAGCTGCCAGGTGCCGAACGCTATCCGGGAGACCTCCATACCGCTCTTGCCCAAGATCGTCTGATTCATTGTCCGCTCCTTGTCGTGTTGGGAATGTCGGTGTTCGAGAATTCGTGGTCGACGGGTGACCGACGGTTGACTGAGGCGCCCACAACTTCCTTCGGAGCAGTCGGATGGGGTCGGTACGGTGGCTCATCGGCGTCGCCACCCCCTCGGTGACTCCGGCAGACAGCTCTTGTTTCAGAAGCAATTCGGTCGATCGGCTGGAAACCTGCTTCGACCGAACTCGAATCGGGCCCTGGTGTCTGCTTGCTGCTCGGGGAGAGAGGACCTCGCCCCGAGAACCCACGCAGAGCGGCGAAGACGGCGAGGACACCGGCAGCCGCGGTCACCAGTACCGCGGCACGATCGTGGGTGATCGACACTCCTGACGCAGCACCACTACCGATCACTGCCGCCACGATGGCTACTCCGAAGGCCGCTCCGACCTGACGACTCATGTTCACGAGTCCACCGGCCAGGCCTTGCTCACCATCGGTGATCCCGTGGGTCGCCGCCACCGTGGCACCGAATGCGCCGGTCGATGTGCCGTAGCCAGCGAACACGAACGCCGTTAGCAACAGCGGATAGCTGTGCCACCCGAGCGCCACTCCGAGTAACAACAGTCCGCCCGCAGCGGCGGTGGCGGACACCATGAGGAAGGACCGAAGTCCGATGCGCCGGATGAGTCCGGCGCCCCGGGAGGAGCCCAAGAAGCCAACGAGTCCCTGGGGTGCGATGGCCAAGCCCGTCTCCAGTGGTGAGTAGTGGAGGCCCTGCTGGAGATAGAGCGAGATGACCAGAAGTTCTCCAGCCGACCAGACACCGATCATGACCGTGTACAAGTTCGCCGCCCGAAGTGCACGCAGTCGGAGGATGCCGAGCCGGACCAGAGGCGTCGGGTGTCGACGTTCGACGGCCACGAACGCCATGCCGAGTGTCAGCGCGAGTAGGAGCGCGCCCACCGTGGGTCCGGACAACCAACCAGCAACGGGGGCTGTCGAGATTCCGTAGACAGCGGAGGCGATACTGCCAGTGACGAGGATGGCACCAGCGACATCCAGGCGGCGACCAACGGTGGGTTGGGGCTTGGGCACGAGAATTGGCGTGAGTAACGCTGCAGCGATGCCAATGGGGACGTTGACCCACAAGACGGCCCGCCAGTCGAGATACTGAACGAGCACGCCACCGAGTACCAGTCCGGCGACGTACCCGATCGAAGCTGTCGCTCCGTAGTAGCCCAAAGCCCGGGTCCGCGCCGGTCCCTCAGGAACGCTGGTCGTAACGAGAGACAGGGCGGCCGGGGCGACGATGGCCGCGCCGATGCCCTGGATTGCACGAGCTATCACCAGGGTCGTGAGATCCCCGGCCAGACCGCCGAGCAATGAGGCCAGCGAGAAGACAACGAGGCCGACGACGAACATGCGGCGCCGGCCCCACAGGTCGCCCATCCGTCCGCCGAGGACCAGAAGGCCACCGAAGGTGATGGCGTAGGCCGTGATGACCCACTGGACCGAGGTGGAGTCGGCGTGCAACTCGCGTTCGATGGCCGCCAGAGCCACATTCACGATGCTGAAGTCCAGGACCACCATGAACGCCACCGCCAAGATGAGTCCCAGAGCGAGTCCGGGTCGACGAACGGCAACGGAACGGATTCGCTCTTTCGGCGCTGCGATGACTCGCCCGATGACGCCACCTTCCGTCCAGAGCAGTTGGTGGCTAGCAGTCGTCGTAGGCAGGCGTTTCATGGTGGCTCCTTTGCGTCCTCTGATTCATCATTCGTCCGGACGATTAAGAAGTCCAACAACAATATTGGATTGGAATAAGCACTAAACTGACTAAATGGAACTGCGCCAGCTGGAGGCGTTCGTGGCGGTAGCAGAGGAGCGCAATTTCACTCGGGCCGCCGGTCGGCTGTACGTTGCCCAGTCGGGATTGTCGGCAACGATCCGGTCATTGGAGCGAGAGTTGCAGGCACCGCTCTTCGTTCGCAGTACCCGACGAGTCGCCCTGACGCCCGCCGGATCCGCCCTTCTTCCCGAGGCGCGGCGGACCTTGGCCTCGGCGCGTGCCGCCGAGGACGCAGTCATGGCCATCGAGGGCTTGAGGCACGGAACGTTGAATCTCGGGGTGGTGCAGGCCGCATCCCTCTTCGATCTCGCCGGGATTCTCGCCCGCTACCACGCCGCCTATCCGGGCATCCAACTCAATCTCCGGCACGCGAGCTCCTCCGAGCTCGTTGAGCTCGTACGCGATGGCACGCTCGACCTCACCTTCGCTACGGCTGCCGACGAGGGCTACGAGGACATGTTGACCATTTCGCTCGTCCGCTCACCCCTCGTTGCGGTATGCCGCATCGACGACGAATGGAGCGGGCGTGACACCGTTGCCTTGGAGACGGTCGCCGAACGCGAACAGGTCGGCTTCCCGGTCGGATGGGGGGTCAGGACCCTGGTTGATGGGGCGATGCTTTCTGCCGGCCTGGAGCCGAGTGTCAACTTGGAAGTGAATGACAGCGACACTGTGCTCGACATCGTCGAATCCGGGTTGGGCGTCGCCATCGTGCCTGAGGGAATCGTCCGCATGCGGCCCAATCTGCGCACCATCGCCATCAGTACCGGCAGCTGGTACTGGACCATCGGTGCCCACGTCGTGTCCCCAGAACCCGTCAACCCGGCGGCTCGAGCCCTGTGGACGATGCTTCGACCAGAGGGGACGATGGCCTGAACTGGGTGGCCGTCGAGGCTCGATCTCGCGAACTTGGGATTCACAGTCAGATCTGGTGCTTGTCAGTACGCATCGAGATTGACCACAAGCAGCGGTTGCCTGCACTGCATGTTCCCGACTTGATCACACTTCGCGTGCATTCGTTGGGAGTTGTGGCCACGATGTAGTCACGACGACACCCTGTTGGTTGGCACAGGCGATGGCCCGCCGCCGAATTGATCCCGTGCTGGGCCGACCGCCGACCAACTCAGGCAGATGCCCACGGCGCCCAGGAGGTGATGGAGGGTCCCGATCCTCAGAGCCGCAGAATCAGACCACCCATGACCCGCGGCGCATGACGGTGCGCCCGGTAAGGTCTTCGGCTTCCCGCCATACCTGGATGCGCTCGGGCCTGAGCAGCAGGAAGATGTAGTCATCCCCGTCCGTCCGGGGGTCCCAGCCAGCCTGGGTGGAGTAGGCATCGGCAAGCGCCGCCGGCGCCTCGGCTTTGGGGACCGCTTCAACGAAGACGGCATCGATCATGACAACATCTCGTGTCTCGCCCAAGGCCAGACGCACCCTCGGATTGGCAGTGACGTTGGCCACCGTACGCGACATGGGCTCGGTGGCCAGCACCACCTGAGTGTCGTTCCACGTGTGGGTCATGGGTATGAGGTGGACGGCACCGGTAGGCGAGCCGGACGCGACCCACACGTTGGCCTCGATCGCTTCCAACTTGGCGAGTGCATCCGCCTTTCGCTCATTGGACGATCGACTCGCCATGAGCCAAGCATGGCATCGTCTTGGCTTTTGCACCAAGGACGCCTCCTGCCGTCTAGCCAGACTCCCGTCACGCAACAGCCCCGGAGGTCTGGATCACCGACACCACCTAGTGCGGTCGCACGTTGATGTCCAGATCGGCCAGTTGTCGAGCCTCAATCCAGGAGTGCAGGATGAGGACGGGAATACCTGACATGTCAGGTATGTTGTTGAGCCCAGGTGTCCAGGTGCAAGCAGGCCAAAGGAGCGTCGGATGGAACAGGAACGATCGGTGAACGGAGTGGTACAAGGCACGGGCGTGCACTGGGTCGGAGACGGCTTTCGGGTGACCAACCTGTTTCCGTCCAGCAACGACTTGGGTGAGCGCCTCAGCCCGTTCTTCCTGATGGACTACCACCCACCGTTCGACTACGGGCCCACTCAGCATCCTCGGGGTGTCGGTGCCCATCCCCATCGAGGGATAGAGACGATCACGCTGGCCTTCGAAGGTGCGGTCGCTCACCACGACAGCACCGGCGGGGGAGGGATCATCGGGCCGGGTGACGTCCAGTGGATGACCGCAGCCGGCGGGATCCTCCATAAGGAGTACCACGAGGCATCGTGGGCGGCCAGGGGCGGCACAATGCACATGATGCAGCTGTGGGTGAACCTTCCGGCCGCACACAAGATGGATCCGCCGCGCTACCAACCGCTGGTCGCCGGGGAGATGGGTCAGGTTGTCTTGCCCGATGACTCCGGACTCGTCCGCGTCATCGCCGGCGAGTACCAGGGCACCAAGGGTCCAGCCAAGACGTTCTCGCCGATCAATCTGTGGGACCTTCGGTTGAGCGCAGGAGGTCGCATGGACATGTCCTTTCCCGCCAGCCAGAACGCCGGGTTGTTCGTGTTGGACGGGACGATCGTGGCCAACGGGACCAAGGCCGAAGCGGAGGAGCTCATCGTGTTCGACAACGTCGGTGAAAAGATCGACGTGGAGTCCGAACGAGGCGCACACCTGCTCGTTCTCAATGGAGAGCCCATTGACGAACCCATCGTCGCTTACGGTCCCTTCGTCATGAACACCGAAGAGCAGATCCTTGAGGCTTACCAGGACTTCGAAGCGGGCAAGTTTGGCTACCTCGACTAGTCGGGACGACTCGGCTCGAGCGGCCACCACGGATACTGGTTCTGGCGCCCGGCCAACGGTCTGGCTCGACGAAGGGCAACAACGAGCCTGGCGGAGCCTGTTGGTGCTCCAGGGTCAGGTGCGGAGGCGGCTGGCCCAGGAGCTCTACCGGGACACTGGATTATCGGAAGCCGACTACGAGGTACTCGTCGGCCTCTCCGAATCGGAAGGAGGGCGTCTTCGCCCGTTCGAGCTGGGAGGGTTCACCCAGTGGGACGACAGCCGGCTGGCCCATCACGTGACCCGAATGGTCAGGCGGGGTCTGGTTGAACGCCAACCCTGCGATACGGACAATCGAGGCTCGTTCGTCGTCATCACCGACGACGGGCTCGCTGCCATTGAGCAGGCCGCACCACTTCACGTGGCCGCAGTGCACCGACTGTTCATTGAACCAACGACGCCAGACCAACTTGAAGTATTGGTCGAAATATCGGACGCGGTGGTCGGCAACCTCCAACGTCAGGATCCGGGGTGAGCGGCATCCTCCTTCGGGAGTTGTAGTCACGCATCCGTACCGACCCGGTCATCGGTGCTTTTTGGACCCTTCTGACCTGGGAAAACGTGGGCCGTGCGGGTCTCGATCCCGCCACCTTGGGATTAAAAGTCCCCTGCTCTTCCCGATGAGCTAACGGCCCGCCGAGGAGCGTATCGGAGCATGGCGGGCGATTGTTCGCCGGTCGCCGGCCTGCCCGTCCGAGGGCGACGGAGCGGTGGGTCAGGAGCCGGCGAGGATGTCGACGGCGGTGACCCGCACGGGTCGGAGTGTGACCACGACGCGCTCCTGATGGTCGCCGTCGAAGGAGCGCAGGTCGGCGCCGTACTTCGCCCCGACCCGGTCGGCGAAGGCGTACGCGGGGTCGTCGGCCAGCTCGACATCGGCCCGGACCTCGAGGTAGCGGGTCGGGGTCGTGGTGTCGATGAGGAACAGGGTGGCGACCGGTCGCTCCCGCAGGTTGCGGACCTTCTGCCGGTCGGTGTTGAGCGACAGCCGCAGGGTCCCGTCGTCGTCCACCAGGTACCAGATCGCCGTCAGCTGGGGACGGCCGTCGGGCCCGATGGTGCCGAGTATGGCGGTCGGCGTCTCCAGCAGGTCGAGATGGGCGGCGGGCACGTCGGTAGCGCTCACCGCTGTCTCAACGGAGACCTGCAGGTGGTTATTCCCCGGTCACCCATGCCCCGGTCACGCCGGCGCGCCGCCCCTCAGGGGCGCGTCCAGCGGTACGTCGCGGTGCGGTGGGGGATCTCGATGACGAGCCGGCCGTCGACCTCCACCGGGTCGGGGAGCAGGACCCGGGCCAGGCGGATCACCT
>Ga0181528_10002895_pt1 | contig 10576 bp, 5 predicted proteins | sample PEATcosm2014_Bin_47_FD_119742 | JGI IMG/M metagenome (GOLD analysis project Ga0181528, IMG submission 119742) | Peatland microbial communities from MTU Mesocosm Facility, Houghton, MI, USA - PEATcosm2014_Bin10_10_metaG | ecosystem: Environmental > Terrestrial > Soil > Wetlands > Peat | place... | reverse complement strand
GCGCCGAGCCTCTACGTGCATCAGGAACGCCAGGCGGTCACTCATGCGTTCAGCGTCGCCTCGGGGCTCGACTCCATGGTGCTTGGCGAGGCGCAAATTCTCGGCCAATTGAAGGATGCTTACCGAATCGCCCAGGACGCCGGCGCCACGGGCCCGGCGCTCAATAAGCTGTTCCAGGCTGCGTTTTCGGCCGCGAAGCGCGTGCGTACGGAGACCCGTATCGGCGCAAATGCCGTCTCGCTTGCCTCGGCTGCGGTCAGCGTCGCGCGCCGCGTCTATTCGGATTTGAGTGAGCACACCGCGCTCTTGGTCGGCGCGGGCGAGATGATCGCGTTGACCGCGCGCCACTTGGCCGCCCAGGGGGTCAAGCGCATGGTCATCGCCAATCGCAGTCTCGGGCGCGCGCAAACCCTGGCTGCCGAGCTCAACGCCTATGCCGTCGGCCTCAACGACTTGGCGGCCGAATTGGCGGCCGCTGACATCGTAATCTGTTGTACCGCGAGCCCGGTGCCGATCATCACCAAGACGATGGCGGCGGCGGCCGTGCGCGCGCGGCGCCATCGGCCCATCTTCATGGTCGACCTTGCGGTGCCGCGCGACATCGAGCCGCAGGTCGCTGAGCTCGAGGATATCTACTTATATTCGATCGACGACCTGCAGGATGTCGTCGATGAGAACCGCCAACAGCGCGAATTGGCCGCCGACGGCGCCCGGCTCGTGATCGACGAGGAAGTGGCGCGATTCCTGGCCGAATCGCGCGCCCACGATGCGGGCCCTGCGATCCGATCCTTGCGCGGCCAGGCCGATGCGATCCGCCGGCAGACCCTCGAACAGGCGCGCCGCATGCTGGCAACCGGCCGCGCCCCCGAGGAAGTCATCGAATATCTGGCCAATACGCTCACCAACCGCCTGCTGCACTCGCCGACGCAGGCATTACGCCAAGCGGCCGAATTGGGCGATTCGTCGCTGGCGCACACGATTACCCGCCTGCTCGTCGAAGAACGCGAACAGAAATGAGTCGAGAGGCCGCTATAATCCGCGGCCATGAAAGACTCCATCAGACGGAAACTCGAAAAACTCGACGAGCGATTCGAGGAAATCAGCCGTTTGCTGTCGGATCCCGGCGTAATCGGCCGCCAAAACCAGTTTCGTGAATTGTCCATGGAATACTCGAGACTATCGCCGCTGATCGAGCGATACCGGCGCTTCACGGCGCTCGAGGCGGATCTCGCAATCGCCAACGAATTGAAGCTGGACAAGGATCCGGCGACCCAAACGATGGGACAAGAGGAACTCGAAGATCTGCTGCCTCGCATGGCCGCCGAGGAATTGGAGCTGCAGCGCCTGCTCGTGCCGAAGGATCCGCAGGACGACAGCAATATCTTCCTCGAGGTGCGTGCGGGCACGGGCGGGGACGAAGCGGCGATCTTCGCCGGCGATTTGTTCCGCATGTACGCGCGCTTTGCCGAATCGAAGGGCTGGGAGGTCGAAATCTTGAGCGAGAGCCCCGGCGAACACGGCGGGTACAAGGAGATCATCAGCCGGATCATCGGCCGCGGCGCATACTCGGTGCTCAAATTCGAATCCGGAACTCATCGCGTTCAGCGCGTACCCGCGACCGAGGCGCAGGGCCGCATCCACACGTCGGCGTGCACGGTCGCGATCCTGCCGGAACTCGAGGAAGTCGAGGCCATCGAGTTGAATCCGGCGGACCTTCGCATCGATACGTTTCGCGCATCCGGAGCCGGCGGCCAGCATGTGAACAAGACCGACTCCGCAATTCGCATCACCCACATTCCATCGGGGCTCGTGGTCGAATGTCAGGACGAGCGCTCGCAGCACAAGAATCGCTCGCGTGCGATGTCGCTGCTCAAAGCGCGATTGCTTGCGAACGAACGCGAAAAGCAGCAGAGTCAACAGGCCCAATCGCGCAAACTGCAAGTCGGCTCGGGCGATCGCTCCGAACGCATCCGCACATATAATTTTCCGCAAGGCCGGGTCACCGATCACCGCATCAATCTGACGCTCTACAAGCTCGACGACATCATGAAAGGTCAGATCGACGAATTGGTTCAGGCGCTCAATCAAGAGCATCAGGCCGAAGAACTGGCGCAGCAGGTCGAATGAATTCGATGAGCACGATCGCCGAACGCCTGGCCAGAGCAACGCGGGAGCTCTCCGACTGCAGCGACTCGCCGCGTCTCGATGCGGAACTGCTGCTCGGCAAGGTGCTCGCGCGCAATCGCACCGGACTCGTCGTCGACGACAGCCTGCGCTTGGACTCGGCCGGCGAGCGTGCTTTTGCGCAGCTCCTGGCCGAACGCCGCGCCGGCTCGCCGGTTGCCTATCTTACGGGAATGCGCGAGTTCTGGTCGATCGAACTCCGCGTGACCCCGGCGGTACTCGTGCCGAGACCGGAGACCGAAACGCTCGTCGAGCTCGTGCTCGAGCATCTGCCGGCCGGACGTGACAGCACGGTTCTCGATCTCGGAACCGGCAGCGGCGCGATCGCAATCGCGATCGCGACCGAACGCCCACTCGCGCAGGTCACCGCGACCGACCTATCGGCGGACGCGATCGACGTGGCGATCATGAATTCGAAGCGTCTCGGCCTGTCTGAAATTATCTGGCGACGGGGCTCGTGGTTCGACGCCGTCCCGGGCGAGCGCTTCGACGTGATCGTCGCCAACCCCCCCTACATCGCGGCGGGCGACGCAGCGCTCGCCACCCTCAGAGCCGAGCCGCTGCTCGCGCTGACGCCGGGCAGCAGCGGCCTCGAGGCGTTCGAATCGATCATCGGCCGCGCCGCGGACCATCTGCACGAGCGAGGGCTGCTCGCCTTGGAGCACGGCAGCGGCCAGGGACCCGATGTCGCCGCGCTGCTCGAGCGGCATGGATTCGTCGACATTCGCTCGCGCGCGGATCGCGCAGGTGTTGCGCGCGTCGCCTGGGCTTACGTTCATTCACATCCGAAGGTGCCATCATGATTCGATTCGAAACTACATTGGGCGATTTCACGGTTGAGCTGTTCGAAAAAGAGGCACCAGGAACCATCGAGAATTTTCTGAAATATGTCGATGGAGAATATTTCGACGGCACGATCTTTCATCGCGTGATTGCCGGATTCATGATCCAGGGTGGTGGCTTCACCGAGGACATGACCCAAAAGAAAACCCAAGCGCCGATCAAAAATGAAGCCGACAACGGCCTCAAGAATGAGCGCGGCACGCTGTCGATGGCGCGCACCAACGACATCAACAGCGCGACCTCGCAATTCTTCGTCAATCTGAAGGACAACGAATTCCTCGATCATCAACGCGGCAACTTCGGCTACGCGGTATTTGCGCGCGTCACCGAGGGCATGGAAGTCATCGACAAGATCGCTGCGGTCGAAACGGGACGGCGGCGCGGCTTCGACGATGTGCCGGTCGAGCCGGTCATCATGACGCGCGTACGCCGGATCACCGAGTAGCGGATTTCCGGCGCGTCGCGGACTTCTTGGGTGGCGGGACAGAAGAAGAGCTGGGCCGTTCGGCTTGTCCGGGTCCTGCTATGGGTGGTCGCCGGGTTCCTCGCCGCGTCGGTCGGTGCGGTGATGCTGCTGCGCTGGATCGATCCGCCGATCAGCGCCTTCATGGCCGAAACTACGCTGCATGCGTGGATCAGCCGCGACCACACCTATGAATTTCGGCATCGATGGGTCGACTTGACGCAGATCTCGCCGAATCTCGCGTTGGCGGTGGTTGCATCCGAAGATCAGAAGTTTCCCGATCACTGGGGATTCGACGTCGAGGCCATCGAGAAGGCTTATGCGCTCAACCAGCATAGCCACCGAGTGCACGGCGCGAGCACGATCAGCCAGCAAGTCGCGAAGAACTTGTTTCTGTGGTCGGGGCGCAGTTTCCTTCGCAAGGGCATCGAGGCCTATTTCACGGTGCTCGTCGAGGCCTGTTGGCCGAAGCGGCGCATCCTCGAGATATATTTGAACATCGCTGAATTCGGCTACGGCACCTACGGCGCCGAGGCGGCAGCCGAGCGATATCTGCACAAATCCGCGGCCCGACTGACGCGATCCGATGCGGCCGTCATGGCCGCGGTGTTGCCGAATCCGCAGCACTTCCTGATAAGCGCGCCCTCGGCTTATGTCGAGCGCCGCCGTGCCTGGATACTCGATCAGATGCAGGCGCTCGGCGGACCGGACATGCTCGACGACATCGATGCCTATCCAAACCGGCACTGAATCGTCGCAATCAGCCCGGATCCCGCCGTACAATTGTTCGAATTTGCTGTGGGATCGCCCGATCCGCAGCCTCATGGAGGAAGCCTGTTGGATGTGCTCGAACAATCGGTAAGCGAATCGACGCCCCGTCGATGACGATCGCACGGCCATTGAATGGCGTCCGCGACCGGGTCACCGGATTGCTGGTCACTTTCGGATCCTACGTCGCCGCCGGTGCCTTGGGGCTCATCTGGCTCAGCGCGATTGCCGGACAGGTTCAGGGCAACACGTCCTCGTCATTGGCGGTCGTATGGCTCGCTCCCGGTTTCGGTGTCGCCTGTCTATTGCGTTACGGCCGCCGGGCCTGGCCCGCGATTCTGGCCGGTTCGGTCGTGGTGTGGGGATTGATTCGACATACGAACATTCCGCTCTCGATCGCCGAGGCGGGCGGCGAAGCCTTGAGCATCGTGGTGATCGTGACGCTACTGCGGCGCTGGGGCTTCCGTCCGACGTTGGACCGATACAAGGACTCTTTGTTGCTGATCGCCGCGCTCGCGATCGGCCGGATCGTCTCCTCAGGCATCGATGTGCTCACGATCATGGTCGTCGCTTGGTTCACGACCGACGTGGAGCTGGCTGCGCGGCTGGCCGCCGCGGGCATCGCTCGGCACGGCAACGAGCTCAGCGTAGGCACCGAGGCGCTGCGCTACGCGGCACGCTGGTGGGCGAACACAGTCGCCGGTTCGCTGCTGGTCGTTCCGTTACTCGCACTGCGACTCGACAAGATGCCGCGCGCGCGCGACTATTATGTCGAACTCGCCGCGCTCGCGGCCGGAATCACGGGCTGGATCGCAGCCGGATTTTTATTACCGTTCGGTAGTCTTTGGCCGGTTCTGCTGCTCGCGGCATTCGCGCTGGTAACCTGGGCTGCGATTCGATTTGGCGTCGGCATTGCAATGGCTGCGACGCTGATGCTCGCACTTGCGGCGACCGCAGGCTTCGGATCGCAATTCGGCGCCTTTGCCCACATTGCCTACGCGCAGCGGCTCGAAGCATCCTGGGGATTCATGGGTCTGCTGATCGGGACGGCGCTGTTCCTGACTGCGCTCGTCGCGCAACGCGAGCGCGCGCTGCGTGCGATTGCCGGCTCGGCGGAGCGTTATCAGCGCCTGTTCCTCGGAAACCCGCAACCGATGTGGGTCGAGGACGCGGCCTCGAGGCGGATTCTTCTCGCCAACCCCGCGGCGCTGCGCGCTTACGGATACGCCGAGGCGGAATTCCTGGCGCTCGATGCGCGCGACCTGATCGTCGGAGCCGATGCCTACACGCAGACCGTGGGGCCGTCGGAATCGACCGATGTCGCGGTGGAACGGCATCGCACGCGCGGCGGCACCGAAATCGACGTCGAGGTCACGCGGCTCAACACCTCCCTCGGCGGCAGTCGCGCGCTGGTCTGTTGCGCGGAATTATTGACGGAACGCAACCAACTGCGCCTCACCGCGCTGACCGCCGGCGATATCGAGCGCTTCCGCCTCGGCGAAGTCATCGAAAAGCAGCTCACGCCACGATTGGCGAGGATCGCAGCCGCAGCGGAACAGCTCGCGCGATCACCGCACCAGGCGGAGCCCGCAACTGTGGCAATCCTGCATTCCATCAGTCTCGAAGCACACGCGGCCGCGCAAGTCTGCCGGCAGCTCACGCGCGGCGTATCGCCACTGCAGTCGGCCGAGGGCGATCTTCCCGAAGCGCTGCGCCGTCTTCCGGCAACGCTGCCGGAGCGGGGGCCCTCGCTGCAAGTCTCGATTCGCAGCAGCAGCGGGCTCGCGCTGTCGGTCGAGCGCCGCGACCATCTATACCGAATTGCCGAGGAGGCCGTGCACAGCGCCGTGCAGCGCGCGCATGCACAGAGCGTCTGGGTCACACTGGATGTGGCGCCAACGACCGTGCGCGTGGTGATCGAAGACGACGGCGAGACGCTTGCGGCCAACGACGCAGCCGCGGACGTTGCAATGCGCTCGATCGCGGCGCGCGCGGTGGCGGCGGAAGGACAACTGCAGGTCGGCCGCAGTTGGGCCGGCGGTAGAATCGTGAGCTTTGAGTGCGAGCAGCAATCCGATCTCACGGCGACCGATTCGACGCGCGACGAGTCGGCCAAGACGGCGCCTCCGGGCGTGGTACTGCACGAGACCCAAGCAGCCGCGCAAGCCGCAACGCCGGCAGGCCGTCACTGGCGCGTTGGCATTTTATTGTTGTTGCTTGCGTCGGCATCGGCATGGCTGCTCGATGAATTCCTGCTGACCGTCGAGCCCGGGAAATTCTGGTACGGCAGCCAGTTCCCGCTGCCCTATTTACCGTTCGGATTCGTGGTCGCCGCGCTGTTGCTCGGCGGAGAATGGCTCGCGGGTGTCGCCTTCGTCGCGGCACTCGCGCTCACGCTCGAGGCAGGACCCAGCCGCTGGTCTTTGGGCATTCTCGACGGGCTTTCGGTGTCGATCGGCGTGATCATCACGGCGCGCGCATTATTGCATTGGGGATTTCGTTTTTCCTGCGATCGATTCCGCGACGTGCTGCTGCTCGCCGCTGCGGCCGGACTCGGACAATTGTTGGAACGAATCGTCTATCTCATCGGCACGCTGCTCATTTGGGTCGCGGCGCCTCAGGTCCTGCCCGAGATCAATGCGGCAGCGAGCGGCGGCCCTCAAGATGTGGCGCGAGTCGTGCTCCAAGGCAGCCTGACCTGGTGGGTCGCCGGCACCTGGGGAATTCTGCTGGTCGTGCCGGCGGTCGTTTCGTGGTCGCCGTCGGCGTGGACGAGGCTGCGTGAACATCCACGCGAAGCGCTCGTTTGCGTGACGGCCATTTGCATCGCGGCCATCGCGCTGTTCACCATTTCGGGGGCCGAGCTCCGGCTGCCGGTTCTCGCCGGCTGCCTCGCCGTGACGATTTGGGCCGCGCTGCGCTTCGGCGTCGCGGCCGCCTGGACGTCGATCCTCGTGATTGCGATGGCGGCCACCGGCAGTTTCGTCACGGATCGGGGGGTGCTTGCACCGATCGGCCTCGATGAGGGCGTGGGTACACTCTGGGGATTCGTGATCCTGCTCGCGGCTACTGCGCAGCTGCTGACCACTTTGCTCGCCGACAGCGACCAGAAGGAACGCAATCTGCGGCAGCTCGATGCGCGCTATCGTAGCCTTTTCGAGGCCGTTCCCCATCCCCTGTTCGCCATCTCTTGCGACGGCGAGCGGATTCGCATCGCAAATCGCGCAGCGCGCGAGCGCTACGGTTATTCCGAGAGCGAGTTCGAGAACATGTCGCTCGCCAACCTCGAGATCGACGAGCGCGCACCGCCCAGCGCGGCGATGCACGGCGAAGCATCCAAGATCACCCATCAGCATCGAAGCCACTCCGGCGAGGTGCTCGATGTCGAAGTCTCGCGTACACCCGTCGATCTCGACGATGGACCGGGCGCTCTGGTCTTCGCAATCAATGTCACTGAACGCAATCGACTGCGCACCCAAATGATCGAGGCCATCGACCGCGAGCGCCGCCATTTCTCGCAGGATTTTCACGACGGCCTCGGCCAGATCCTGACCGGACTGCAAATGGGCATAGAACCGCTGCTGCGCGCGACTGAGAGACACGAGCGTGCCGCACCGGCTGCTGTCGATTTTCTCTCGACCGCGGCGCGCGAGGCGCTGCGCGCTTGCGAACGGATCCTGCGCGGCCTCTCGCCGCTGCAGGAGACTGGTGGTGATTTGCTCGCCGCGCTCGCACATCTGCCGGATCGGATGCCGCCCGATGCGCGCGGTCAGATCACGGTATCCGTGACCTCGACGAGCCCGGTGAGCTTGCCGCTCGAATCGCGCGAGCACCTCTATCAAATCGCGCAAGAGGCCACCAACAACTCCATCAAGCATGCAGATGCGAGGCGAATCTCAATCGACGTGTCGGTGAGCCCGGAGGAAGTTGAGCTGCGCGTGGAGGATGACGGCACCGGATTCGATCCGGCGCGCGTGAGACAAGGGATCGGACTCGATTCATTGCGCCTGCGCGCGACAGCGCTCAAGGCGCAGCTGCGTATTATGCGCCGCGCCGGGCGCGGAATGGTCGTCGAATGCCGCTGCCCACAAGTGTCGGGAGCGGCGCGCTGACGGGACGATCCACCGCGACGAGTTCGCCTGATATACCACCCGCGGGCATAGAATCAACGAAGCTCCACGGAGAGCATGGCGCAATACAAAGCGCCGGGTGTACGCAGCTCGCAGGGGGACGAAAGTGGCTCGAGACAGTCACCGCAGTCGTGTCGGCATCGTACGAGGCGCGAAACCGCAGATGCGCGCGGCACTTGCAGCCGCCGTGCTGAGCGCGGTCACCACGTTGCCGATCGGCATGCGCGCCGCGCGAGCGGACGACACGGCGCCGGCATCCGCGGAGCCGACATCGCTCGAGGCGATCACGGTCACGGCACGCAAACGCGACGAATCCTTGGCGACGGTTCCGGTCAGCATCACGGTGTTCACGGGCGAGGCGCTCGCGAGCTACAACATCCAGTCGTTCAATGACTACGCGACAAAGACTCCCAACGTCAGTTTCAGCTACGGCGGCGGACCCACCGGCATCGCGGATGCGCGTACGGTTGCGATCCGCGGCATCACGGGCCAAAACTTGTTCGGCACCTCGGGAGCGACGGGCTTTTACATTGACGATACGCCGGTCCCCGGTTCGGTCGACCCAAGAGTCCTCGACATCGACAACATCGAAGTTCTGAAGGGTCCGCAAGGAACGCTGTTCGGGGAAAGCTCGCTCGGCGGCAATGTCCGGCTGATCACCAGGAGGCCCAATCTGGACAAGGACGAGTTCACGGTCACTGCCGATGCCGGCCTCACCTCCGGCGGCGGCAGCCTAGACGGCGGCAGCAGCGTAATCGCCAACGTCTCGCTCGTGCCGGACAAACTCGCGCTGCGCATAGTGCTGTTCGCAAATCATGCCGCCGGCTACCTCACGCGCACTTTTCCCGACCCATCGAGCCCGGCGGTCACCGACCCCAATCTTTCGGTGCCGCGCACGAGCGTCGGCAATCAAGGCGCCGTGACGACCTACGGCGGGTCGCTGTCGACGCTGCTCAAGGTGAGCGATGACTTCGAGGCGAGATTGCGGGTCATGTTTCAAAACACGACCGACAACGGCTTCCCGGCAAGCTTCGCGCCGCTGCCGTCTTTCACACCGGTATACACCCTCGACCGGGCGTTCGATGTGCAGCCACATGCCTCCGATGTTTGGGCTTTGCCGTCGCTCGACCTCAACTACAAGGGCCAAGGCTGGTCGTTCGTGTCCTCGACGAGCTACTTCTACCGCCATACCGAGGACGTCGAGGATTCCACATACGGCACCCAGCAGGTGCTGACCAACTACTACCAAGTCTCGGGTTTGCCGAGCCAGCCCTACCTGTGGGACGGTGAGCATTTTCATGACCAGCTCACCGAAGAGATGCGGGTGTCCTTTGATCCCGCGCACTCCCTCAGCGGCACAATCGGCGCGTTCTACTCGCAAACGCATACGAAATTCACGATTCCGCCGACCTATGCCAGCGGCTTGACGGCCGCGACGGTGCCCTCGCCCGCGGGCCCGGTGCCCGCCTGGCCGACCGATTTGATCTGGACACAGACGAACCCCGCGACTCAAAAGGACACGTCGATATTCGGCGAGCTCTATTACAAGTTCCTCGATCGGTTCACGATGACGCTCGGCGCGCGCCAGTACTGGCTTTCGCAAGATGCCGATTACATTGCCGACGGCTTCATGAACTTCGGAGCGACGCCGAGCGCTCCTCAACACAACAGCCAGACCGGCACGGACCCGAAAATCGGTCTGTCGTATCAAGCGAACGAGGACACGATGATCTATGCATCGGCCTCGAAAGGATTTCGGGCGGGCGGCGCACAGGCCTATGCGCCTTTCTGCGCGCTTGCGGGTTTGCCGGTTACCGACATTACGCAGCTGAAGTCCGATACGCTCTGGAGCTACGAAATCGGCACCAAGCTGCAGCTGCCGAACCCCGGACTGCTGTTTTCCGCGGCGGCTTTCCACATCGACTGGAAGAATCTGCAGCAACAAGTTGCGCTACCGTGCGGCTCGTATTTCGACATCAATGGTGGAGCCGCGACGATCAACGGCGGCGAGGTCGAGATCGACGGCCGCCTCGCAAGAGCGCTGACCGTACGCTTCGGCGCCGGCTTTGAAGATACGAAGATCACCGATCCGGGCGCGCTCGGTCTATCGGGCATCGACCTGCAGGCCGGCTCACGCATACTCGGCACGCCTGCGTGGAATGTCTCGCTCGGCGGTGTTTATACGCAG
>Ga0181528_10002894_pt1 | contig 10577 bp, 8 predicted proteins | sample PEATcosm2014_Bin_47_FD_119742 | JGI IMG/M metagenome (GOLD analysis project Ga0181528, IMG submission 119742) | Peatland microbial communities from MTU Mesocosm Facility, Houghton, MI, USA - PEATcosm2014_Bin10_10_metaG | ecosystem: Environmental > Terrestrial > Soil > Wetlands > Peat | place... | reverse complement strand
TGCTCGAAAAAGGTGCTGTCGGCGCTGCGATCTAACGTCGTCGTCGGTAAAGTGTTGAGTCGAGGGGATAGCAGTGGCACGTGAATACGTCTGGCTGGAATGTGTAGAGACGGGGTTGCGGAACTACCGGATCTCGAAAGAGACGAAGGGGACCGAGCGCCTTGAGTTGAAGAAGTACAACAAAAAACTTCGTCGTCACACGGTGCATAAGGAATCCCGGAAGAAGTGATTTCGTTCGTCTTGGACGGGCGTAGCTCAATTGGCAGAGCACTGGATTCCAAATCCAGGTGTTGGGGGTTCAAGTCCCTCCGCCCGTGTTTTGGTGTGCATCGGAGACGTGGGAAGATTTATGGCGAAAGATAAGCGCGAGACGTTTCTGAAGTGCGCCTTCAGTACGGATCTCTACCAATGGAAGCAAGGCAAGGTGATTCGGCGGTCCACGGCTGGCGCAATCGTGCTGGCTTGCGTGCTTGCCTGTCAGGCGTTGTTCCAGGCGGTTCTTTACGAATTGGGGCCGACTGGTAAGTACTTTCCGTTTCTTCCGGCTTCGTTGCGACAGTTGCCGTTGGGTTATTGGGTGGTTGGGGCAATCAGCTTGATTGGTGCGTGGTTGGCGTTTCGGGCGATTAATTATCCCGTGTTCGCTGACTTCTTGATTGAAGTGGAATCCGAAATGACGAAGGTGACTTGGCCGAGTTGGGCCGAGTTGCAGCGAGCGACAGTGGTGGTGTTGGGAACGATGTTCATCTTCAGTGCCTTGTTGTTCGGTTACGATATTGCGTGGCAGAAGTTCCTGGAGTTGACGGGGGTCTTGAGGTTGACGTCATAGCCGCTCGCCGCAGTTCGAAATTGAGGGGTGGGGTGCGATGGTTACTCTGCAAGGGGCACAGATCATGACATCGGAATCCAGTACAGAGGGTTCCCAGGGCGGCCAGATGGAATGGTACGTTCTGAAGATACAGAGCAACCGTGAAAAGACGATACGTGACTCGCTGCTGCGAAGGATGCGACAGGAGGGATTGCAGGATTTTTTCGGCGAGATCGTGATCCCGACTGAGAAAATCGTGGAAAACAGGAATGGGAAAAAGCGCGTCATCGAACAGAAGCTCTATCCTGGGTATTTGATGATCCAGATGGTTTTGAACGATGACACGTGGTATCTGGTGCGAAGCACGGGTGGCGTGGGCGACTTTACAGGTTCGTCCGGTAAGCCATCGCCGATGCCGGCGCACGAGATTCATCGGATGTTGGGCGCGGGTCAGTCGGTCGTGGAAGAGCCTGCCAAGGTGAAGCACGATTTGAAGGCTGGCGATACCGTCAAGATTATCGAAGGGCCGTTTGGTTCCTTCGATGGAACGGTCGGAAGCGTTGATGCGAGTAGTGGTAAGTTGACTGTGATGATCGAAATCTTCGGTCGCAGCACGCCCGTGGATGTGGAAGCGTGGCAGGTCGAGCGAGTTTAGTCACGGCGTGAATGTCGATGAAGCGGAGATGACAGGTGGCGAAAAAAGAAGCGAAAATCAAGGCTCAGGTGAAGGTGCAGATTGCCGGTGGTAAGGCAACTCCCGCTCCTCCCGTTGGTACCGCACTCGGTCCACACGGGATTAACCTCGGTCAGTTTGTGATGCAGTTCAACGAAAAGACTCGCGATCTGAACGGCATGATCGTGCCGGTCGTAATCACGATTTTTGAGGACAGGTCGTTCACGTTCGTCCTGAAAAGCCCTCCCGCATCCGTGTTGCTGAAGCAGGCGGCAAAGATCGCCACCGGGGCGCACAACGCGAGAACCGAAAAGGTGGGGACTGTGACTCAGGCTCAACTGATCGAGATCGCAAAGGTAAAATTCGAGGACTTGAACTCCTCCAGCGTTGAGCAGGCGGCCAAGATGATCGCCGGTACTGCCCGCAGCATGGGTATTGAAGTCATTTGAGTGTCGGGGCGGCGTTCCGGCGGTTTGTCAGTCATTGTTTTCAGTGTTGTTAGGTTTTGAAATGCCACGTCAGTCAAAGCGAATTAAGCACATCACGAAGGTTCTGGAAGCAACTCCGATTGCCGATTTGCCGACGGCCGTGCAAATCCTGCAAAAAATCGAAGGCGGATTGCCGGAAAAGATTCGGAAATGCCGGTTCGATCAGACAGTGGCGATCGCCGTCCGTTTGGGTGTCGATCCCAAGCAGGCTGATCAGATCGTCCGCGGTTCGATCGTGCTGCCGCACGGAATTGGTAAATCGCAGCGAGTGCTCGTGTTCACTCAAGGTGAGAACGCGGCGATTGCGACTGCGGCGGGCGCCGATTTTGTAGGCGGGAAAGAATTGGCCGACAAGATTCGTGGCGGGTTCATGGATTTCGACGTGGCGATTGCCACGCCCGACATGATGGGTGTCGTCGGTCCACTCGGTAAGGTGCTTGGTCCCCGCGGTTTGATGCCTTCGCCGCGAGCGGGTACGGTGACTCAGGACGTTGCGGCGACGGTTCGCGAGTACAAGGCCGGTAAGGTCGAGTTCCGCGTTGACGCCGGTGGTAACGTGCACTGCGTGGTCGGTCGGTTGTCCTTCGAACACCAGAAACTCGTCGAGAACGCGGAAGCGTTGTTGAAGTACATTCGGTCGTTGAAGCCAGCGACATCCAAAGGGCAATACATCCGTAATATCTGCATCGGTGCCACGATGACACCAAGTATTACCGTCGCTGTGTAGTCGATGTTCGATTCATCTTTTCGGTTATAAGTTAGAGTCAAATGAGCAAACTCGTCAAAGATTTGATGATCGATGGCATTCAAAAAGTCGTCGGTGATTGTCGCGAAGTCGTCGTACTTGACGTTTCGAAGGTGGATGCCGTCACGGCCAATCGCTTGCGAAACGATTTGCGTAAAAAGAACATTCGCCTGCTGGGCGTGAAGAACGCTGTGGCGCGACGAGCCTTGGGTCAAATCGGTCTGTCCGGTGTGGCCAAGTCGTTGGTCGGACCATCGACGATCGCATTTGGCGGCGAAGATATCGTCGCTTTGTCGCGAGAGTTGACAGAGTGGGCCAAGAAGATCAAGGTTTTGGAAATCAAGGGCGGCGGTTTAGGTGAAACGAACCTGTCCGCACCTGATGTCGAGACTCTAAGCAAGAGTCCCGGTCGAAAGGAAATGTTGTCGCAGCTGGTGGGTCTGATTCTGTCACCAGGCGCTCGCTTGAATGGAGCGGTTCTGGGGGCCGGTGGTAAGCTGGCGGGACAAGTGAAAACGCTGAGTGAGCGTGCGGAATAGTCGAAGAAGAGTGTCGCTCGGATGGTTTGGGCGGTCTGGATTTCGACTGATGATTTGAGTCTGTTTATCGAGCATTTAAGAAAGGTTGATAGGTATGACTGAAGCGACGTTTGACGCCGCAACGAAAGAGTTGGGCGACAAGATTGTGGGGCTGACGCTGCTTCAAGCGAAGGCATTGTCCGATTATTTGAAGCAAGTCCACGGGATCGAGCCTGCTGGCGGTGGTGTCGTGATGGCGGCTGGTCCAGGGGCTGGCGGTGGTGGAGCGGCTCCGGTTGTTGAAGCCAAGACTGAATTCGACGTCATTCTGACTGGATTCGGCGATGCCAAGATCAACGTGATCAAGGTTGTTCGCGGCTGCACCGGACTCGGTTTGAAGGAAGCCAAGGACTTGGTCGAAGGTGTGCCCAAGCCACTGAAGACTGGCGTTTCCGAAGAAGATGCCAAGAAGTTGAAGGCTGAAATCGAACAAGCCGGCGGTACTTGCGAGATCAAGTAACTCAGTGTCGTTCGTCTCCTACTGCCCAAACCATATTGTGCTGACTCGTACTTTTTGAATTTGGTGTCTTGATTGGCCCGGAGAGAAGCCTTGCTCTTTCCGGGCTGATCGCTCTTGTACTTGGATCACTCGAATAGCGGTGCGTTGTTCGAGCGGTTTAAAAGTGGAAAATGCCGTGTGTCAGGTCAGCGCGCACGGTGGCTTTCACTGGTGGTTGTTTTGCGATACCAAATGTCTCTGTGATCTTGACGAGTGGATTGAGCGGCGGTCGTTGAAATGACTCACGGGATGATCGTGGCTTTCGCGAACGGCGCCAATAGGACTCTGTTCGGGTTACCTTGAAGGGATTTTGATCGATGCCGATTCCTGCCGTTCGTGTAATTGAAACCAATGAAATTCGCAATTTCGGTTCGATTCAAGGCACGTTTGAGATTTCGGATCTGACAAGAATTCAGACCGATTCTTACGTCCGCTTTTTGCAGTTGGAAGCCGATGCTCGTGAAAGAAAGGATGAAGGTCTTGAGGCCATCCTTCGCGAGGTCTTTCCGATTGAAAGCTATGACGGAAAATACCGTCTCGAATACATTAAATACGAACTCGGTAAGCCGCGTTATACTCAATTGGAATGCCGCCAGTTGCGTTTGACCTACGGTCGGCCGTTTCGCATCTGGTTGCGATTGGTGAAAGAGCAGCCGATCAAAGAAGAAGTTTACCTCGGCGACATGCCCATCATGATCGGTGGTGGCGAGTTCATCATTAACGGTGCCGAACGCGTCGTTGTCAGTCAGTTGCATCGTTCGCCAGGTGTCGACTTCGTTCAGGGTGCCGAGCCGGGCGAACGAAAGCAGTTTTCCTGTCGCGTCATTCCCGAACGCGGAAGCTGGATCGAAATCGTCATCAGCAAACGCGACACGCTTGGCGTTCGCATCGATCAGAGCGGCAAGTTTTCGGCCATGACGTTCTTGCGAGCGATGAATCCCGATTACGGGACCAGCGCCAATCTGGTGAAGTTGTTCTACAAAACCGCGACCGTAAAGTGCAACAAAGACGACGCCGTCGCCGCGTTGACGGGCAAGTATGCGGCCGACGACATTGTTTATCCCGCCAAGCATGAAAAGTGCGGCGAGATCATCGTTGAACTGGGCCATCAGATCACGAAGGCCACGGCTGACGAAATCGTCCATTCCACGCTGAAGACGGTCGAGATCGTGGAAGAGATGGATGACATGCTCGCGATGTCGAGTATTCTCGAAGATCCCACGGTGACTCACGAAGATGCGTTGCTGCGGATTTATCAGCGGTTGCGTCCCGGCAACCCGCCGCAGCTCGAAAAAGCCATCGAATTGTTCAACGAGAAATTCTTCGACGCCAATCGTTATCGACTGGGACGCGTCGGCCGATTCCGTATCAATCGGAAGTTCGATCAGGACATTCCCGACACGGAAATGACCCTGAAAGCGGAAGACATCGTCAATTCGATCCGCTATGTGATCAAGCTGCGAGTGGGCGATTCGGTGGCTCACGTCGACGATATCGACAATCTGGGGAATCGCCGATTGCGTACGATCGATGAATTGGCGGCGGAAGAAATCCGAAAGGGCTTCTTGAAGCTGCGTCGTACGGTTCAAGAGCGTATGCAGATGAAAGACGTCGAGGAAATGCAGCCTCGCACGTTGGTGAATCCAAAGAGTGTTTCGGCGGCGATCGAATATTTCTTCGGGCGCGGTGAGTTGTCGCAGGTCGTCGATCAGACGAATCCGCTGGCCACATTGACGCACGAACGTCGATTGAGTGCTCTGGGACCTGGGGGCTTGAATCGTAAACGAGCGGGCTTCGAAGTCCGCGACGTTCACATTTCTCACTACGGTCGAATCTGTCCGATCGAAACCCCTGAAGGTACGAACATCGGATTGATTTCGAGTCTGAGTATCTTCGCCAAGGTCGATGATTACGGATTCTTGATTACACCGTATCGCAGCGTCGTGGGCCGCAAGGTGAGCGGAGAAGTGAAGTGGCTTCGCGCCGACGAAGAATCGCGAGTGTTCATCGCTCCCGCCGATACGACGGTCAAGGATGGAAAGATCGCGGACGATCGCGTGATGGCACGCTTCCACAACGACGTGGTCTGGATGGCGGCGACCGATGTGCATTACATCGATGTTTCACCGTGCCAGATGGTTGGCGTGTCAGCCGGATTGATTCCGTTCCTTGAACACGACGACGCCAACCGCGCACTGATGGGTTCGAACATGCAGCGTCAAGGCGTGCCGCTTTTGGTTGCCGAATCGCCGCTGGTCGGTACGGGTCTCGAAAGCGCCGTGGCGGAAAGTTCGGGGATGGTTCTGCGAGCCGAAAAATCCGGCAAGGTGACGTACGTCGATGCCGACCGAATTGAAGTCGACGGGAAATCGACTCCATTGCGTAAGTACACCGGGTTGAACGAGCGAACCTGTTTGAACCAACGTCCGATCGTCAAGATGGGGCAGCGGGTCAAAAAGGGTGAGATTCTGTGCGACAGCGCCGCGACATCCAAGGGCGAACTGGCTTTGGGCCGAAACGTTCTGGTCGCGTTCATGTCGTTCGACGGCTTCAACTTTGAAGACGCGATCATCCTCTCAGAACGTCTGGTGAAAGAAGACGTTTACACGTCGATTCACATCGACGAATTCGACGTCGAAGTTCGCGAGACAAAGCTTGGTCGTGAAGAGTTCACGCGAGATATCCCGAATGTCAGCGAAAAGGCTTTGCGACACCTGGATGAAGAAGGCATCGTCAAGATTGGAACCTACGTTGAACCGGGAGACATCCTGGTCGGCAAAGTTTCTCCAAAGGCAAAGACGGAACTGACTCCGGAAGAAAAGTTGTTGCACGCGATTTTCGGTCGTGCCGGTGAAGATGTGAAGAACGAATCTCTCGAAGTGCCCAGCGGTACGGAAGGAATCGTCATTCACACCGAGAAATTCTCGCGACGAATGAGTCTATCGGAAGGGGATCGAAAGAAGTTCGAAGCCGATTTGAAAAAGGTTGAGGACGCGGGCAACGAATCCGTGGCGGCCGCTTTCCGCGAATTCCTGAAGGAATTCGAGAAGGCTCTTGAAAAGAAGCTGACTGACGACGATGGTCGCGACATTCGCTCGATCACCGACGACAAGTTCATCGCGACGTATGCCGAAGGTTTTCTGGGAAAATTCGAGAACCTGGAAATCAAGAGCCCTCAGAAGCGATCCGAATGCAAGAAAGTCATCAAGGAATTCTGGGGGCCGGTCGAGGAAGTCATCGATTCCCGCGATCGCAAGCTGAACACCATGAAGCGCGGCGACGAACTGCCGAGCGGTGTGTTGCAGATGGTGAAAGTGTACGTGGCGTCGAAGCGTCAGATTTCGGTCGGCGATAAGATGGCCGGTCGGCACGGTAACAAGGGGGTGATCTCGAAGATCCTGCCCGAAGAAGACATGCCGTTCCTCGCGGATGGAACTCCGGTCGACATCATTTTGAATCCACTGGGCGTTCCCAGCCGTATGAACGTGGGTCAGATCCTGGAAACTCACCTGGGTTGGGCCGCGGCCAAGCTCGGTTTCAAGGTTCGCAGTCCCGTGTTCGACAGCCCCTCGGAAGAAACGATTCGATCGCTGTTGAAGGAAGCAGGGTTGCCAGAAGATGGCAAAGCCCAACTTCACGACGGTCGAACGGGCGAGCCGTTTGAGCAGAAGACGACTGTCGGTTATATCTACATGCTGAAGCTGCACCACTTGGTGGAAGACAAGGTCCACGCACGAGCCACAGGCCCGTATTCGTTGATCACGCAACAGCCACTCGGTGGTAAGGCTCGCTTCGGTGGACAGCGATTTGGTGAGATGGAAGTGTGGGCGCTCGAAGCGTACGGTGCGGCATACATTCTGCAAGAATTGCTGACCGTCAAGAGCGATGATGTGGAGGGACGCACAAAGATTTACGAATCGATGGTCAAGGGTGAAAACACTCTGGAGGCTGGGACGCCAGCCAGCTTTGAAGTGCTGAATAATGAAATTCGCGGGCTGTGCCTGAACATGCAGCTTGAAAAGAGCCCTACCTGATCCGTGTTTAAAGTGATGGGCCATCGAAGACAATGGCCCACCGATGATTCGGTGGGCCAATCGATGCCTCAAAATGCTTTCAACTTTTAATAACTTCGACTTCCCGCCTGCCAAACGAAGGAGCACGCCGTGAGCGTCGGTGAAACCACATACGATCGCGTTAACGAGTATTCAGCAATCAAGATTGGCCTCGCGAGTCCTCAGGACATTCGCGGTTGGTCTTTTGGCGAAGTGAAAAAGCCAGAAACGATCAACTACCGAACGTACCGTCCGGAACGCGACGGACTTTTCTGCGAGCGGATTTTTGGACCTGAAAAGGACTGGGAATGCGCGTGCGGAAAATACCGCGGCATGAAATACAAAGGAATGATTTGCGACCGCTGTGGGGTGAAGGTCACTCACAGCCGCGTGCGTCGTAAGCGAATGGGTCATATCGAGCTGGCCGCGCCCGTCGTTCACATCTGGTTCTTCAAGTCGATGCCCAGTCGTCTGGGTGCCCTGTTGAATGTAAAGACCACGGCGCTCGAAAAGGTCGTTTACTTCCAGGACTATATCGTCCTCGATCCCGGTGACACCCCGCTGCGCAAGGGCCAGTTGCTGACCGAAGAAGAAGCCCGTCAGGCCAAGGCGAAGTACGGCGAAGGCACATTCGAAATCGAAATGGGTGCCGACGCGGTCAAGAAGTTGTTGTGCGATCTGAACCTGATCGAACTGTCGGACCAACTGCGTATCGAGTTGAAGAAGACAACGAGTCAGCAGAAAAAGAAAGAGCTGATCAAGCGATTGAAGATCGCGGAAGCACTCCGCGACAGCGATAACAAGCCCGAATGGATGGTCTTGGATTGCGTGCCAGTGATTCCACCGGATCTTCGTCCGCTGGTACTGCTCGATTCCGGCAACTTCGCCACCAGCGATTTGAACGATCTGTATCGCCGCATCATCAACCGGAACAACCGATTGAAGAAGCTGGTCGATCTGAACGCTCCGGAAGTCATCGTCCGCAACGAGAAGCGTATGCTTCAACAGTCGGTCGATGCGCTGTTCGACAACAACCGTTGTAAGCGTCCGGTGCTCGGTTCTTCGAATCGACCACTGAAATCGTTGACCGATATGATCAAGGGAAAGCAAGGTCGATTCCGCGAAAACCTGCTCGGTAAACGCGTCGATTATTCGGCTCGTAGCGTGATCGTGGTCGGTCCCAACCTCGAACTGCATCAGTGCGGTCTGCCGAAAAAGATCGCTCTCGAACTGTATCAGCCGTTCATCATTCGACGATTGAAGGAACTCGGTCACGCCGACACGATCAAGAGCGCCAAGCGCATGTTGGAACGTCGTGACGAAGAGGTGTGGGATATTCTCGAAGAAGTGATCACCAATCACCCGGTGCTCCTGAATCGTGCTCCGACTCTGCACCGAATGGGTATTCAGGCGTTCGAGCCGATCCTGGTCGAAGGTAACGCGATCCGGATTCATCCGCTGGTCTGTAAGGGCTTTAACGCCGACTTCGACGGCGACCAGATGGCCGTTCACCTGCCGCTGTCGATCGAAGCTCAGGTTGAAGCCACGACGCTGATGATGTCGACGAATAACATCTTCAGTCCGTCGAACGGTGCACCGATCATCAGTCCGTCACAAGATATCGTGATGGGTTGCTACTACCTGACTTTGAAGAAGGAAGATCGACCTGGCGACGGGATGATTTTCGCTTCGACGCAAGAAGTGCACACAGCCTTTTTGCTTGGGAAGGTCGTACTGCACACGGCGATCAAGGTGCGCATGCCGAAAGACAAACGCGTCAAGGGCGAAGGTTCGGACGATTACACGCTCGGCGGAGTGGTCGAAACCAGCGTCGGACGCATTATGTTCAACGACATTCTGCCTCCGAAGATGGCGTTCTACAACCAGACGATGAAGAACAAGGATCTGGCAAACGTCATTTCCGATTGCTATCTCGAACTGGGACGCCGTCAAACGATCAAGCTGCTCGATCGCATGAAAGAGATTGGGTTCCGCGAATCGACCCGCAGCGGTCTGTCGTTCGCCGCCAGCGATCTGAAAACGCCCGATAACAAGGAAAAGGTCATCCTCGCGGCCGAAAGCACCGTTCTCAAGAAGCAGAAGCTTTACGAAAAGGGTGTGATCACGGCGAAAGAGCGATACGAGCAGGTGCTCGATACCTGGACGCACGCCAGCGATCAGATCAAGATCGCGATGATGGATGCGTTCAAGAACGACCATCGCGACAACGGAGCTTACGTCAATCCTGTTTACTTGATGGCGGACTCGGGTGCTCGAGGCGGTCAGGAACAGATTCGTCAGCTCGCCGGGATGCGAGGTTTGATGGCCAAGCCTAGCGGCGAAATCATCGAAACCCCGATCAAGGCCAACTTCCGCGAAGGTTTGTCGGTGTTGGAATACTTCAGCTCGACACACGGTGCCCGTAAGGGTCTGGCCGATACGGCGTTGAAGACGGCCGACAGCGGTTACTTGACGCGTAAGCTCGCGGATATCTGCCAGAACATGGTCGTGACGACCCACGATTGCGGTACGACCAAGGGGATTACTCGCGGTGTGGTTTATCGCGGTGAAAAGGTCGAAGTCAGTCTGGCCGACGCCATCCGCGGTCGCGTCAGCCGACAAAACATCGTGAATCCGATCACCGACGAAGTGATCGTTCGCGAAGACGAAATGATTACCGTCGATATCGCACGCAAGATCGAAGAGATGGGCCTGGAAAAGATCCAGGTCCGCA
>Ga0181528_10002893_pt1 | contig 10580 bp, 12 predicted proteins | sample PEATcosm2014_Bin_47_FD_119742 | JGI IMG/M metagenome (GOLD analysis project Ga0181528, IMG submission 119742) | Peatland microbial communities from MTU Mesocosm Facility, Houghton, MI, USA - PEATcosm2014_Bin10_10_metaG | ecosystem: Environmental > Terrestrial > Soil > Wetlands > Peat | place... | reverse complement strand
GCGGCTCGGACCTCCACCTGGCGTCCATGGGGCCGTCGTGGGCCGTGCTCGGTCACGAGTTCTCGGGGACCCTGGACGACGGGACGCCGGTGGCCGTGCTGCCCGTCGTCCACTGCGGCACCTGTGACCGGTGCCTCGCCGGGGTAGACGCCCAGTGCCGGAACGCGCTCGGCGCCATGTACGGGGTCACCCTCGACGGCGGCCTGGCCGACGAGGTCTGGGTCCACCCGTCGTGCCCCACGCCGCTCCCCGCCGGGGTCGCCCTCGAGCACGCCAGTCTGGTGGAGCCCCTCGGCGTGGCGCTCCACGGTCTCCACCGGGCCGCCGTGGTCGGAGGGATGCGCATCCTCGTGCTGGGTGCCGGACCCGTCGGGCTGTGCACCGTGGCCGCCGCCCGTCACCTGGGTGCCGACGTCGACGTCGAGGGCCACCGGCCGAACCGGGCGGCGGCGGCCGAGCGCCTCGGCGCGGCCCTGACGGTCTCTGCCGACTACGACGTGGTCATCGACGCGGCCGGCACCCAGTCGTCACTGGACCGGGCCACCGATCTGGTGCGTCCGGGCGGCACGCTCGGCATCCTCGGCACCTTCTGGGACCCGGTGGCCCTCGGACTCACGTTCCAGATGAAGGAGCTCACGCTCGTCCCCTCCTTCACCTACGGCCACCACCACGGGGTCGGCGAGTTCGCCGAGGCCACCCGCATCCTGGCCGGCACCCCCGACCTGGCCGACACGATGATCTCCCACCGATTCGGCCTCGACGAGGCGGCCGAGGCGTTCCGGGTGGCCTCCGACCACGCCGAGGACCCGATCAAGGTGGTCATCCTCCCCTGACCGTCCCCCGGGAACGACGCCCCGGGCCGGGCCACGGGACACGTCATGGGTCCGAAGTCCCTAGTGGGACGCGCCGCGGTGTCCCTACCGTGGGGTACATGAGGCCAGGCGGAGGCCCGGGTCGCCCTCGCGGCGGCCGACGGGACGAGCGGGACGTGCACCGGGCGAGGGGCGCGTCCCCACCCGGCCGGGCCGGTCGCCGCCGGCACCGCAGCGACCTCGACGCCCGCCGGGCGAAGGGCGAGCGGAACCGACGGGCACTCCTGGAGGCGCTGGTGGCGCTCGTCGACGAGGGCGCCCGTCCGACGGTCCCCGACGTCGCGCAGCGGGCGGGCGTATCCGTCCGCACCGTCTACCACCACTTCGACGGCGTCCAACAGCTCCTGGAGGCCGGCGTGTTCCTCCAGTCCGCCCGCCACCGTGGCCTGCTCTTCACCATCCCGCCCCACGGCCGGTCGGAGCTGCGGATCGCCGCCCTCTGCCGCCAGCGACGCCACTACTTCGAGGAGGTGACCCCGATCCGGCGCCTGGCGCTCAGCCGGTCGACCACCGGGTCCGGTCCGGGGGCGTTGGTCGCGGCGGACCGGGCCGTACTGCGCGACCAGCTCGCCCACACCCTCGCACCCGAGCTGGGCGCACGGGGCGACGGGGGCGCCGACCTGCTCGACGCGCTCGAGCACGCCATGGACTGGAACGCCTGGAACGGGCTGCGGGAGGACCGCCGTCGCAGCCCGACCTCGGCCGAGCGGGTCATGGCCCTCACGGCGACGAGCCTGCTGGCGTGACACCGGCGGCCGTGCCCCTGCCCGCCGCCGTCCGGGCCCGGCGGCCTCAGCGGTCCGTCGACCAGGGCGTGTCGTTGAACCCGGCCAGCACCGGGGTGCCACCGGGGCCCCAGGTGATCCGGGTGACCGAGGCGTTGGCCAGGTAGAGGCGCCAGGCGCCTTCGTCCCCCAGGCCCAGCGCCCAGCAGGCCGCCGCCTTGATGGGCGAGACGTGGCTGACGACCACGACGGTCCCGTCCCCCCGGGCCGGGCCGTCGGGATCGGCGAACAGCTCGGCGCACGCTTCGCGCACCCGGGTGCCGGCGGCGGCCAGGCTCTCCCCGCCGGGCGGTGCGTAGGTGGGATCGGACCGCCACGTGCGCCAGACCTCCGGCGGCACGTCAGCCAGCTTCTGGCCGTCGTACTCGCCGTAGTCCACCTCGACCCACCGCTCGTCGATCTCGACGGGCAGGCCCGTGCCGAGCGCCTCGGCCGTGTCCCGGGCCCGGACCAGGGGGCTCGAGATCAACCGCGTGGCGCCGGCCACGGCGGCGGTCAGCGAACGGGCCTGGTCGAGGCCCCGCTCCGTCAGCGGGGAGTCGATGCGCCCGAGCAGCAGGCCGTGGGCGTTGCCCGTCGACTCACCGTGGCGGACCAGGATCAGCACGGGGGTACCCCGTGCCGTGCCCCCGGCCGCGGCGGGGCCACGCACCCGCCCTCCCACCGGCCCGGCGTCAGTGGACGAGGATGCGGTCGCACTGGGGGCAGGTGGCGAAGGTGTCCGCCGACAGCTGGTGGATGCGCTCGATCTCCATGGACGGCAATGTCAGGTGACACCCCTCGCAGTGGTCGCCGACCAGCCGGGCGGCGCCGACACCGCCCAGGTGGGCCCGCAGCCGCTCGTAACGCTCGGCCAGGTCGGCGGGGAGTCCGGCGGCCAGCTCGGCCCGGGCCGCCTCCTCGGTCCGCACCGCGGCGAGCAGATCGGCCTCGGACACGGCGACCTCGGCCTCGAGACGGACGGCGTCGGCGTCGAGCGCGGCGGCGGTCTCGGTGAGGGACGCCAGCTCGGCATCGATCGGCTCCTCCTCCTCCATGAGCTCCAGCTCCTCGTCCTCGAGGCCCCGCTCCCGATCGGCCAGCTGGCCCACTTCGTGGTCCATGGCCTGGAGGTCCTTGGATGCCGTGACCGAACCGGAGCGCATGCGCTCCTCCAGGTCGTGGCGACGCCGGGCCGACGTGGCGATGCGCTCCTCGAGCGCCGCCTGGCGCGCCGTCAGGTCGTCCACGCGGGCCCGGACCTCGGCGAGGGCGGCCGCGACCTCGACCCGGCGGGCCCGCACCCCGGCCAGGGCGGCCCGCTCGGGCATCGCCTCGATCCGGTGGCGGAGTTGATCGAGGGCGGTGTCGTGCTCCTGGACCTGCAGCAGCGTGTCGTACGGCTCAGCCATCGCTCTCCTCCGATGTCCCTCCCGGCCCCTGCGGGGGTCCGGTGGGGCTCAGCCTACGGGCTGACCGCAGGGCCCCGACGAGCGCTTCGTCGGCCATGGCCTCGGCCTCCTCCCAGGTGAACCACGCGACGTCCTGGCTCTCCCCCGGCGGCGGCGCCGGCTCGGCGTCCGGGCCGAGGAGGAGATACCGGAGGTCGAGGTGGACGTGGTCGTCGGCGGCCGTGTGCACGTCGACGTGGACGAGCCGGGGGCCACCGTCGGGGTGGTGGGCCACCAGCCCCGTCTCCTCGGCCACCTCCCGCCGGGCGGCGACGGGCGGGGTCTCCCCCGGATCGAGGTGCCCACCGGGCTGCATCCACCGGTGCAGCCTCCGGTGGCGGTGGAGCACCACCCCCCTCGTCCCGACCACCACGGCCGACGCCGTCACGTGGGTGAGGTCGGCGTGACGGTCGAAGGGCCGGGGCAGTCGGTCGAGCGCGTCGATGACGATGGCGCGCGAGCGTGCCTCGCGCTCGTCGGCGGGGCGGTGGGCGGCCACGGCGTCGGCCAGGTCCGCGACCACCGGGTCGCGCGGCGCGCGGCTCATGACGGATGGGTGGGATCGGACCGGCGGGGGCCGGCCGGGCGACGGGCGGGGGACCCGGTCAGGCGGACTTGCGGCGCTGCCGGTGGATGCGCCGGCGCTCGCGCTCGGTGGTCCCGCCCCAGATGCCCTCGCGTTCCCGGTGGGCCAGCGCGTGCTCCAGGCAGGCCTCACGGACGACGCACTGGTCGCAGACGGCCTTCGCCTCGTCGGCCTCCTCGTCGGAGACCGGGTAGAACACATCTGGATCGATGCCCCGGCAGGCTGCGTGCTTGCGCCAGGTGGCACTCATGGGAACATTCCTTGCTACGGTTGGGGTCACTGGACGACCCGCCAGAGCAATGCGTCGGTGACCTGGGAGAATGTGGCCTCCCGACGGAAACTGGCGGAAGGAACAGTATGGCGCACTCGGGACGGCGGTGTCCACCGCAATCCGCCACCCAGCGCGGTCGCACCACCGCATGTTGTGTCTAAACGGCCCTTGCGGGGTGTCCGGACGCCGGATCTGCAACCCCCCCGACGTCGGACGCCCGGCCATCGGCGGGTGCGGGTCGCCCACCCCCGGCCGTCGGGTCGCCCCTTCCCCGCCCCCGGGTCACCCATACTGGGGGCATGCCGCCCCCCTCCGTCGTCCTGTTCGACGTCGACGGCACCCTGATCGACTCCGCCGACGGCATCGCCCGGTCGGCGAACGCCGCTCTCGCCGAGTTCGGACGTCCCCCCCTCACGGGTGAGCAGCTGCGCTCGTTCATCGGGCCACCCCTGGCCGACTCGTTCGGTCAGCTGGACCTGGCCCCCGACGAACTCGAGGGCGTCGTCGACGCCTACCGCCGCCACTACCTGGCCGACGGGATCCTCGACTACCGGGTGTACCCCGGGATCCCGGACCTCCTCACCCGCCTGGTGGACGCCGGCATCGGGCTCGGCGTGGCCACGTCCAAACGGAGCGCCTCGGCCCGTGTGGTCCTCGAGCACGCCGGACTGGCGGAGCGGTTCGCCACCATCGCCGGCAGCGAGCCCGACGGCTCGCGGCCGGACAAGGCGGCGGTCATGACCGCGGCGCTCGCCGAGCTCGGGGTCGACGATCCCCGGTCCGTCCTCATGGTGGGTGACCGCGAGCACGATGCGATCGGCGCCCGGTGCCTCGCCACCGGCTTCGTCGGGGTCACCTGGGGCTTCGGATCGCCGGACGAGCTCGCCGCCGCCGGGGCGACCCGCACCGTCGCCTCGCCGGCCGACTTGGCGGACCTGGTGCTCGGCGCCGGGGCCGGTCCGTTCCCGTAGGATCGGCGGCCCCACCACCGGAGTGGTCCGAGCCCCGGACCCGACCACGAGGAGCGTACCCATGGCCCCAGTCGAACTCGACGGCAGCACGATCGTCATCACCGGCGCCACGGGCCAGGTGGCGGAGCCGGTGGCCATCGCCCTGGCCGCCTCCAACGAGGTGGTGGCCGGCGCCCGGTTCCGCGACGACGCCGCCCGCGCCCGCCTCGAGGCCGCCGGCGTGCGCTGCGTGCCGATCGACCTCCTGTCCGGCGACGTGTCGGGCCTACCCGCCGACGCCGACTACGTCGTGAACTTCGCCGTGGCCAAGTCGAACGAGTGGGAGAAGGACCTGCGCGCCAACAGTGGCGGTCTGGCCTACCTGATGGAGCACCACCGGGACGCCCGGGCCTTCCTGCACTGCTCCACGACCGGGATCTACCGGCCGATGGGCCACCACGTGTTCGCCGAGGACGACCCGCTGGGAGACAACCACGGGGTCTGGCCGTTCCTGCGGACCTACAGCATCAGCAAGATCGCCACCGAGGCCACCGCCCTGTGGGCGGCGGACCGCTTCGGACTGGCGACCACCATCGCCCGACTGTCCGTCCCCTACGGCGACCGGGGCGGCTGGCCGGCCATCCACCTCGAGATGATGATCAACGGCACCGACATCCCCGTCCACGTCGACGCGCCGAGCGTCTACCACCCGATCCACGAGGACGACATCATCGCCATGGTGCCCGGGCTGCTCGGGGTGGCGGCCACGCCGGCCACGGTCGTCAACTGGGGCGGGAGCCAGTCGGCCAGCATCGAGGAGTGGTGCGCCCACCTCGGCGAGCTGACGGGGCTCACCCCGACCTTCGCCCCCACCACCGAGACCATCGACAGCGTGGAGATCGACCTCACCCGGATGCACGAGCTGGTCGGCCCGACGAGCGTCGGCTGGAAGGACGGGCTGCGCCGCATGGTGGCGTCCCGTCATCCCGAACTGCTCCGCGACTGAACCCGGTCAGCCCGGGACCACCTCGGTCGGACCGACGGTCCAGGCACTGCGCACCGCGGGACCCGGGACCACGAGTCGCTGGCCCTGCATGAAGACCAGGGTGAGCTCACCCTCGGGCGAGGCGTGCAGCCAGCGGGCCGCGCCGGGGTAGGTGGTCAGCAGGGGCGCCAGGGTGTCGGGCCGGCGGGGGTCGAGCCGGTGGTGGACCCCGTCTACCTCGAGCTCGAACGGATCCGCCACCACCACGTCGGTCCGCCCGAACCGGAGCGTCACGCGGTCGTCGACCACCAGACAGGTCAGAACCGGGTCCTCGAGCACGAACTCGAGGCCGCCGTCGGGGAGCTCGCGCAGGTGGGACGGTCCGGACACCTCACCATGCTCCCATCCCGACGGGGCCGCGCGCACCCCCGGGCGCACCCGGGCCCGCCCCTCAACGATCGGGCCAGAGCAGGGCGGCCAGAGCGCCGGTCAGGTCGTCGAGTTCGGCGGCCGTGACCTCGTAGCCCGCATAGGGCCCGCCGTAGGGGTCGGCCACGTCATCGGCGGGCGACACGTGGGCCAGCGCCGACCGGTCACGGTCCCCCTGGGCGGCCCGCACCCAGGCGTCCACCTCCTGGCCGGGCAGCCGGGGGCCGACGAACTCGCCCCGCCGCACCAACTCCTTCAGGCGGAAGGTCCGCTCCCACGCCCCCGGGTCGAGGAGGACGGCCTCCTGGACGTGGCGCAGGCTCATGCCGACGATGAGGTCGGCGTCGGACACCAGTGCCCGGGTCAGCGTGGTGCTGCGGTGGCCCCGCAGGTCGATCCCACGCCGCGACATCACCTCGAGGACCTCGTCGGGGACCGGGAGGCCGGCTTCGCCCAGCCCGGCGGACGCGACGCGGTGGCGGCCCCGGTCCGCGTGGCCGCTCGACCGTCCGGCGAAGAGCGCGGCGGCCATCGGGGAACGGCAGATGTTGGCGGTGCAGACGAAGAGGACCAGAACAGGCGCAGCCTACCGTTGGTGCACCCCGGACCCCCGGGACTAGCCTCGGGGGCCCGGATGCCTCCGGCGCCCACGACCGAAGGGGGCCCGCCGGCTGACGGGCGGGAAGTCGGCACAGGCGAGCACCTCCGGGGGGTCCGTGGCAACCAATTCAGAGATCGTGCGGTCGGTCACCCGGGCCATGGAGCAGGGCGATCCCCTGGCGGTCATGGCCCACGTGACCCGGGACGTGGTGTGGAACGTCCACGCCGCCGAGCCCGACGCCGCCCCGTGGTTCGGGGTGTGGCAGGGCAAGCGCGCCATCGCCGGGTTCCTCGACGCGCTCGCCTCGGTCGGCTTCACCGAGGCCGCGCACACCGGGATGCTGGCCGACGGGGACCGCGTGGTGACGCTGACCCATCTGGCCTTCGACGGGCCGGGCGGCCGCCACGTCGAGGTGGACGAGGTCCAGGTCTGGCGCCTGGTCGACGGCCGGGTGGCGTCCGTCGACGTGTTCATGGACACCGCCGCCGTGGCCGCCGCCTTCGCGTGAGCCGCCCCCGGATCGCCCTGGTCCACGACTACCTGACGCAACGGGGCGGGGCGGAGCGGGTGGTGCTGACGCTCGCCGACGCCTACCCCGCGGCCACCATCCACACCTCGCTCTACGACCCGGAGGGGACGTTCCCCGAGTTCCGCGACCACACCGTCGTCACCTCGCCGCTCGACCGGATCGGCCTGCTGCGCACCCACCACCGACTCGCCCTGCCCCTGCTGGCCCCGGCCTTCGACCACCTCCACGTCGACGCCGACGTGGCGATCTGCTCGTCGAGCGGGTGGGCCCACGGGGCCCGGGTGACGGGAGCCAAGGTCGTCTACTGCTACACGCCCGCCCGCTGGCTCTACGACCAGCGCGACCAGTACCTCGCCGGGTCGGCGGGACTCTCGTCGGCCGTCATCGCCGCCATGGCCCCGGCCCTGCGCAGGTGGGACCGTCGGGCCGCGGCCACGGCCGACCGCTACCTCGTCAGCTCCCGCGTGGTGCGTGACCGGGTGGCCGATGTCTACGGCATCGCCGCCGACATCGTGCCGCCACCGGTGGAGATCGACGTGACCGCACCGGCCCGGGCGCCGGCCGGGGTGGCCCCGGGCTTCCTGCTCTGTGTGTCCCGCCTCCTCCCCTACAAGAACGTGGGGGCGGTGGTGGAGGCGGTCGCCCGGCGTCCCGGCCAACGGCTGGTGGTCGTCGGGGCCGGGCCACTGGCCGACGAACTGGCGGCCACGTCACCGTCGAACGTGGTGCTCCTCGGCAAGGTCGACGACGCCGAGCTGCGCTGGCTGTACGGAGCGTGCCTGGGCCTCGTCGCCGCCTCCTACGAGGACTTCGGGCTCACCCCCCTCGAGGCGGCGGCCTTCGGGCGCCCGACGGCCGCCCTGCGCTGGGGTGGGTTCCTCGACACCATCGTCGAGGGCGAGACCGGGGTCCTGTTCGACGAGCCCGAACCCGGTGCCATCGCCGATGCCGTCGATCGACTGGTCGCCACACCGTGGTCGGAGCAGGCCCTCGTCGACCACGCAGCCCGCTACTCGCCGGACCGCTTCCTCGAGTCGGTGGCCGCGGTCGTCGACGAGGTGCGGGCCGGGGCCCAGGGCCCCTAGGAGGCGCCGCGCCCCTTGAAGATGGTCGCCGGGGTCTGCCAGAGGATCTGCATGTCCCACCAGAACGACCAGGACGCCACGTACAGGTAGTCGAGGCGGCACAGCTCGAGATGGGAGAGCTCGTTGCGGCCGGACACCTGCCACAGACCGGTCATGCCGGGGCGGGCCTCGAAGCGCTTGCGGGCCCAGCCCTCGATTTCGGCGGCCTCCTCGACCACGAAGGGCCGGGGCCCCACCAGCGACATGTCGCCCTTCCAGACGTTGATGAGCTGGGGCAGCTCGTCGAGGCTGGTGCGGCGCAGGAAGCGGCCGACGCGGGTGACCCGGGGATCGTCGACGACCTTGAACAGCGGGCCGTCCACTTCGTTGAGGTGCATGATCTCGGCCTTGCGCTCCTCGGCGTCCTGGTACATGGTCCGGAACTTGAGGACGAAGAACGGCCGCTCGTTCCGGCCGGTGCGGACCTGGCGGAAGAAGACCGTGCCGGGGCTGGTCACCTTGATGATGGCCGCGACCACGAGGAAGAAGGGCGACAGCAGCACGAGGATGGTCGACGACACCACGAGGTCGAACGTGCGCTTGAAGAAGCGGGAGCCGGCCGACAGCGACGCCGGCGCGATGTCGATCATGGGCAGCCCCGAGAGGTCCTCCACGTGGGAGCGGCTGGTGATGAGCTCGTAGTAGCGGGGGACGATGGAGACACCCACCTTGCCCGACAGCGCCTTCAGCATCTCGGTGGTCCGCTCGGGGTGGGTCCGCGAGAAGCAGACGACGACCCGCGCCACGTCGTAGCGGCGGCACAGCTCGGGCAGGTCCTCCAGCTCACCGAGCACGTCGCTACGGCCGAGCGGGCTGTCGTCGACGAACCCGACGAAGTTCACGCTGGAGTGGGCCCGCAGGTGGCTCGCCACCGTCTGGGCGAGCTTGCCGGTGCCCACGACGATGACCGGGACCGACCCTTCGGGCGCCCGGCCCATCAGGCCGAAGGTGACGACCCGGGCCAGCGGGACGGTGACGGCGGCCACCAGGCACATGGCCAGGATCTTCCCGACCGTGACGTCCTGGAAGTGGTACGCCTGGTGGGCGATGTAGCCCACGATGGCGTACAGGAAGCCGCTCACCATCAGGGCGTGGACGATGTTGCGCAGGTCGCTGAAGACGCTGAGGGAGATCCGACGGGTCGAGCCCTTGTACAGGCTGTAGACGGCGAACACGCCGATGAACAGTGGGATGACCGCCAGGTTGAACACCGTGACGGCGCCGAGGTGCCCCGTCGACGAGCTCGGATTGCTCGACACGACGCTGATGGCCATCGGGCTGAGCACCGCGGCGATGGCCAGGCCCACGACATCGGCGATCAGGAGGCGCCGGAGTACGTGGCGACGCACCTTGGCGACCGCTCCCGCGTGATCGCCCAGGTCGATGGCCATGCCGTTGCCCGTAGGGACAACGACGGCATCCGGGCGTCGCTCGACGAGCCGCCCTACCTCGTCCTCACGAATAGCCATGCCAGCCGGCCTGCCCTTTCCTGCACCGGTGAAGGAGGAACTCCGCAGGGTCGCCCCGTGCCGCCCCGGGCCCGCCGGGCTCGTTGCTGCCATGCAACCCACGGTCAATGCTAGATCCGGAAGAGTACCTGCACAACAGGCAATTCCGGACGTCGGCCGAAACGGGCATCACGGGCCCACGGCGCCGACCGTCGACGAGTTCAGGGCCCGTACCCGCCCGCGGGGCTCTCGGGGCGGTCCGGGCTCGGGTCGGATGACGGTCGTGCGGGAGCCGCCGGGGGGTAGATGGAACCACGAATCGGCCGCGACGAACCCCGGGACGTCCACGTGGACGTACTCGGCGAAGCGTTGGGTGGAGATCTGCAGGAGCCACGTCCCCTCATCGGCCGGCTCGATCCGCGCCTGAAGCCCGACATCGGGGTCGAGGTCGCGGGCCGGCCCTCCGGGCAGGTAGCCCGTGGAGGCCAGGACCGTCCCCGACCCGTCGAGGAGGTCGACGGTGACGAGCTCGTAGGACCGGGGACCGAAGCAGTAGGCGTACGTCAGGTC
>Ga0181528_10002892_pt1 | contig 10584 bp, 7 predicted proteins | sample PEATcosm2014_Bin_47_FD_119742 | JGI IMG/M metagenome (GOLD analysis project Ga0181528, IMG submission 119742) | Peatland microbial communities from MTU Mesocosm Facility, Houghton, MI, USA - PEATcosm2014_Bin10_10_metaG | ecosystem: Environmental > Terrestrial > Soil > Wetlands > Peat | place... | reverse complement strand
CGGAAAATCAAGGACAAGAAGAAATATCGTGTGATTGCGGTGGAACCGTCCGCCTGTCCATCGTTGACGGCGGGGGAATTGCGCTATGACTTCGGGGACACGGCGGAAACGACGCCCTTGATGATGATGTACACGCTGGGGCACAAATTCATGCCGCCGTCGATCCACGCCGGCGGACTGCGCTACCACGGCATGTCGCCAATGGTCAGCCACGCCTTCAAACTGGGTCTGATCGAGGCCCTGGCCGTGCATCAGACCAAGGTCTTCGAGGCCGGAACGCTTTTTGCCCGGACGGAGGGGATCGTGCCCGCGCCCGAATCGGCCCATGCCATCGCCGCCGTGATCGCGGAGGCGGAGCAGGCGCGCGAAGCGGGAAAGAAGCGCGTCATTCTCTTCAATCTTTCGGGACACGGCTTGCTGGACCTCAGCGCTTACGAGAGCCATTTGTCGGGAAAAATTCAGGATGTGTAATTCCGATTCGCTATCAACCCTAAACAAAACAATGAAAACCAAAACCATCGTTTGTCTCGTGGCCGCCGCGCTGGCGGCCGTTTCCGGAACCCTCCAGGCGCAGCCGGACGCGCATTATGTGCCTGGCTCGGAAGGGATCAAGGGCGCCTTGCTGCCACCGCCCGGATTTTACTTCAAGGACTACAATTTGTTTTACATCGCCGACCATGCGAACAACGCCAGCGGCCAGAACCTCGGCATTCCCAATTTCCAGGCTTTGACCTTTGCCAACGTCCCGCGCGCCATCTGGATCACCGACACCACATTGCTGGGCGGCAATGTCGGGGTGGATGCGTTGCTGCCGCTGATTTACCAAAGCGTCAAGGCCGGCGGTTACAAGAGTGATACCTTCGGCATCGGCGACTTTTTTGCCGAGAGCACCTTGTCGTGGCATCCGCAACAATTCGATTTTTCCGCCGGCTTCGGTGTCTGGGCGCCGACAGGCGATTCCGCCAATCCCCCTACCACGCGGGTCGGCTCGGGTTTCTGGACGCCGATGTTCACGGCCGGAATAACGTGGTATCCGGACGCGGACAAAACCTGGGCGATTTCAGCCTTGAGCCGGTATGAATTCAATACCGAACAACGCGACACGCACGACACCCCCGGCCAGGCCTACACGCTGGAATGGGGCGTGAGCAAATCATGCACCAAGACGATTGATGTCGGAGTGGTGGGATATTACCAGGAGAAGGTGACCGGTGACACGGGCTCGAATCCTGTGGGATTGACCCCGCACAATCAGGTCGCGGCCATCGGCCCCGAAGTCAGCCTGGCCATTCCGAGTGCCATGACCTTTGTGTCGCTGCGCTACAACTACGAATTCCTCGCGGAAAATCGCGCCCAGGGCCATACTGTCACGTTGACACTGACGAAACGGTTCTAGAGTGTGATTTCAAGATGGGTAGCACGGGCAACTTGCCGGTCCAGGTCGGCAACCTGCCGACCGGTTCGTGAGTATCCAAAGACTGACCGCCAAGTTGCCTGCCAGGACAGGCTGGTAGCCTGTGCTACCCGGACGGTTTTGAAAACACGCCCTAACGATTCATCTGTCGCCCTGCTTCTGCGACGACCAAAGTTCTTCCACCGCTGGGTGGCAGTCGCGATAAGCCGCCCAGACGGAGGCGCTCCAGTTGTGGATCGCCCGCTCGCGCTCGGGTCCCGGTGGGAACGCCATCACCTCCGCCGCGCTCATCGCGCCGCGTGTCGCCGGGAGCGGTAATGCCGGCCACGCCCTTTTGTGCCGCGCCAGTTGCATGTGTGCCCGCTGCACTTGCTTTCCCGTGAAATGTTTTTCCAGGTGCAGATACAGGCCCACGAGCGCAAAAGTTAACGTGATGGGCTTCGTCCGTTCGGTCGCTTTTTGGGCGGCGAACGCATCCACCACATGCTGATGAATAAACGCCCCATCGCGCAGCGACAGCGTGTAAGCGCAAAGCTCATTGTAGGCGGCGTCATCGTTCGTTGGCGGCATTCTTCACCTCCCGGGCTATGTCAGGATGCAGCAACCCGATAAACGGCAGATTGCGATACTTCTCCGCGTAATCCAATCCGTACCCGACCACAAATTCATTCGGAATGGTAAACCCAGTGTAATCCGCCGCAATCCGTTCAACGCGCCGGTCCGGCTTGTCCAGCAAGACGCAGATCTTGATCCGGCGCGGCTGCAGCGCCTGTAACTTGGCGGCCACCCGCGCCAGCGTCCGACCGGTGTCAAGTATGTCGTCCACCAGCAAAACGTCCCGGCCCTTCACGTCCAGCCGCAGTTCCTTGGTGAAAACCAGTTCGCCGGATTCCGTCCCCGCGCCGTAGCTCGAAATCCCAATGAAATCCAGGCGCAACGGCAATGAGAGTCCCCGCAATAGGTCCGCCAGAAATATCACCGTGCCATTGAGGATGGCCACGATCACGAGGTCACGCCCGGCGAAGTCCTTCTCAATTTGGCGCGCCAGCACGCCAACGCGCCGGGCGAGTTGCGCCCGCGAAATCAGGACCGAGGAGATTTCGCCGCGCCACGCCTTGGGCGGTCGTCGCGATGAGGCAGGCTTTTTCAAAACTCGCCTTCCATTTTTGTGATTTCTTCCATTGTTCGGCAGTGTAAAATCAACGGCTCGACTTTAAAGATTTAAATGTCGAATTTCTCTCCAGGGCACAGTAAGTTTGACGCAGGTGAGATTTTTATGGCCAGGAGCATTTTGGTTCGCTGCCACGTTGCCGGTGGTGGTGGTGTTTTATCTGCTCAAGCGCAAGCGGGTGGTCAAACTGGTTTCCAGCACCGTGCTCTGGCAGAAATTTCTGGCGGACGCGCAGGCCAATTCGCCTTTCCAAAAGCTGCGCCATAACTGGCTGCTGATCCTGCAACTGCTGCTGCTGGTGCTGGCCGTTCTCGCGCTCAGCCGGCCTTATTTCGCCGGGCACACCACGGCCAGCGACTTGCGCGTCGTCATACTTGACGCTTCCGCCTCCATGCAAAGCACAGACGAAGAGCCGTCGCGCTTTGAAAAGGCGCGGTCCGACGCCCTCTCGCTGGTGAAGAGCCTCAAGGACGAGGACCAGATGCTGATCCTGCTGGCCGGGGGAAATACCGAAGTCAAACAGTCCGCCACCACCAGCAAAGCGGACTTGCGGCGGGCCATCCAAAACTGCCAGGTGAGCGACTCTCCCACCCGCCTGACCGAAGCCTTGAAGCTGGCGGAAACGCTGGTGAAGGACAAACACGATCCGGAGATTCACCTGTTCAGCGACGGCGCCGCGGGCGATCTGAGCGAGTTTGCCAACAAGAATTTGAAGGTCATCTACCACAAGGTCGGCACCCGTTCGCAGAATCTCGGCATCACCACGCTCGACATCCGGGAGAATCCGGAGAACCGGGCGCAGCGCGCCATTTATACCAGCGTGGTCAATTTTTCCACCAACCAGGAGGAGACCGACCTCGAACTTTTATTCGACAACAAGGTGGTTGATTCCCGCGCCCTCGTCCTCCAGCCCGGCGGCACGTCGCCGCAGGTCTTCACCACGGCGCAGGACCGCGACGGCGTCTTCACGGTGCGCATCGATGCCAAGGACGATTTGGCCGCCGACAACCAGGCCTCCATCGTCAGCATCCTGCCGTCGCCGGTGAAAGTGAAGTTGATCACCCGCGGCAACCGGTATCTGGAAAGAGCCTTGCGCTCCACCGGCAACGTGGATTTGACCGTGGCCAGCGAGAGCACGGACGACGCCAAGGATTTCGACCTCGTGATACTCGACAGCGTCCCTCCCGCCGTCTGGCCGGCGGCGAACCTTCTGGCCATTCACATCGCCACATCCAACCTGTTTGACAGCGGTTGGACCAATATCGCGGACCCGGTGGCGGTGGATTGGAAGAGCACCCATCCGCTCATGCGCTACATCAACCTCGACAATGTCCCCATTTCCGAGACTTTAGGCGTCAAGAATCCCGACTGGGCCACCGCGCTGGTCGAGGCGCAACAAACCCCGCTGATTGTGGCGGGCGAGTTGAACCGGCAAAAGATCGTCTGGATCGGCTTCGACACCCTTTCCAGCCGTTGGCCGTTGCGCATTTCCTTTCCCATGTTCATCGCCAACGCGGTGGACTGGCTTAATCCGCAGGCCACCAAATCCAGCCAGTTGATGGTCCATGCCGGCGAACCGTTTCGCTTTGCCTTGACGCAACCCGCCGCCACCGCCGAGGTCACCATGCCCGACGGCACCAAGCGCGCGCTGAATCCCGGCGACGCCCGCGAAATCGTCTTTGGCGAGACCGGCCGGCAAGGCGTCTATCACCTGCGCGTCGGCACCAACGACACCACCTTTTGCGTGAACCTGCTGGACGCAGCCGAAAGCAACACCAAACCACGCGACGAACTGGATTTCGGAAAATTCAACGTGGTCAACGCCACCGATGTGCGCCGTTCCAACGTGGACTTATGGCGCTGGATTGCTTTGGGTGGCCTCGGGGTGCTGATGTTCGAATGGTGGTTCTATCACCGGCGGACGGTCTAGGGGCAAGGACATCCTAATCGTGCTCGCGGCGTTCCCGGTCGTCCGCCGCGACGAGAATGAAACAGGCCATTAAGGCGCCACGGACACCCGGTAAAAAGCGGCGCCCGCTGGCGGCGCGGTCATGGTCCATTGCGCCTGCGCGTTGGTGGCAAGGACAGTGCCTACGGTTTGAAACGCCGCTCCGAGGTTGGTCGAAGCCGAAACGCGGTATTGCCGCCCGGCAATCGCGGGCCAGCTCAGGGCTGCGGGGATTCCGGCGATGCTGACTTGCAACGCGGGCACCTGTTCCCAAGTCGTAGGCGTCTGATACTGGCGGCCGTTGCTGTCCGTCACAACCGCGTAGAATGGATGCAGACCAACGCCCAGGGTGGCGGCCGGCCCCACCAATTCCGCCGCCGCCAGGTTCGTGACCGCCGCCACCGCCCCACCGGTGCTAAACAACTCGATCTGCGCGATGTTGGTGGCGTTGGCGCTAATGGCAAACGGCAGGTCGCCGCCAGCCGTGGCTGCCAGCGGCGCGATGGTGCCAGAGAGAGAGGTGTTGCGGAATTGCAGCGTTCGTTCCACCCGCGTCTGCGTGCGCACGCTGGTGCCCTCGTACGCCACAGCGGTCAAGTCGTGGAATCCATCGGCAAACCGCGTTGTATCAAGCGCAAAACTCACCGGGAGCAAGGCGGCCCCGGAACTCAAATAGACATGGGCGCGCGGCTGCAGGTCTGCGGCGTTGTCGTCGAGGGCGTTGGTGCCCGCGGGCGTTGGCGCCAGGTTGGTGGAACCGGTGAAGACGGTCTGGATTTGCGCGGCCGGCCAGCCGGGAGAAGCCGCGTTTACGAAAAACAGATAAAACCCGTTGCCATTGTCGAGAAGGTCGGAAGCGTTCGCGCCGTCGGCGGTTTGCAGGGCGGGGTTGCTGTTGATTTGGTTCATCAGGGCTTGCAGAAGCGAACTGACGGATGCGCCGGCTTCGGTGTTGGTGACCGCGAGTGTCACTTGCGTCCCGTTAGTCTTGGTGAATGTCATTTGCAGCCAGTCGCCCACGGCCGGATTATTTCCCGCCTGCACGACATGGTAACCGTAAGCGGTGCTATCCAGAAACGTTGGCTGCGCCGGGGTCGCAAACGAGGTCAATGCCCCCGCTGTGCCTATCGTGGCGCCGGCCTGCACGGCGATCTCTCCGCCCAGGGTATTCACATGCTGTGACCGCAGCACCAGACGGTCGCCGACCGCATCCGCCCCCACGCCGGTGACACTTTCCTTTACCGTCAACGCCGATGCCAGCCCGATGGCGGCCGCACCAAGGGAGTCACCCTCGGCCACAGTGTAGCTGGCCGTGACACCGCCGACCGTCACAGAGAGGATGTTTCCAGGGCTGGGCGGAAGGTTGGTCGCTGTCTGGACATAGCGGCCATCTACAAACAAGTCCACCTGCGCCAGCGGCAAATTGGTTGCCGCGGCGGAGAAAGCAAGATTGAGTATGGCGGAGCCGCTGACCACGCTGTCCGCCGCCGGGGAATTCCACGTCGCCGCCCCCGGTCGCGCGAAGGGCGCCGCCAGCGGTTCGCCCGCCATCAACCCTTGGTACGGATTGGCCAGACTCTGGTAGTAGGCCTCCGCGACGCAGAAGCCGCGGTCCTGGTAGAAATACACCATCGGGTCCGGGAACTTATACGTGTAATTGCACGGCTCGACCACCGTCCCGTAACTGGCGGTGGCGCCCGCTTCCAAGAAGGCCAGCAATGGCGTCTGGCCCGAATTCTCCAGAATATACCCGCCAAAAGACGTCAAACTGTCGGCCATTGCTCCGGGGAAAAAGGCGTTGGTGGCGAGAGAAAAACTGGCCAAACCGGTGTCCATGCCGAACGCGTCGGTAAATGCGGTGGAATTGGAGTTGGTTCGGACCACGGCCTGGTCATTTCGCGCACGACACTCTTGAATGGCGTTGTCAAACAAGGTGAACCGCACGTTGCGGGCTGTGTCCGAAGTTTTCTCGAGATAAACCGTCTCGGATGGGAAGGAAGCGTCGCTGGCCGCTCCCCGCGCCAGCGTTGCCTCCGCCGCCGCCAAATTGGTGTCCGTCAGCATTACCGCCAGAAAGGCGTTGGTGTTGGCTGTGGCCGGCTCCGCCAGCACGAAGGGCAATTCGCTGTAGGCGTAGCTGTTCGTCGAGTCGTTGGGCAGGGAACACGTGTCGGGCAGGCCCGGCGGGGGTGCGGTATTGGTCTTGAAGCCATAGAACAGCTCCGAAGTCGTGCTGTTCTCGCTGTCGCCGGAAATCACCCGGTACGGGATGTCCATCGAGAGCAGGATAATCTCGGCTTGGTTGGTCAACCCGCGGCTATTCATCATGGCCAGCAGCGGATTGAGCAAGTCGCTTTCAAAATCACCCGGCTGCCAATTGATCGCCCCTCCTGCCCAACCCGTCATGCGAAAGAGGTTTTGCGGCGGCACCCCGCGGCGTTCGCAATAATCATTGCCAAGCTGGACGGAATTGCTGCTGTTCTGGTTGACCACGACGATGACGTTCAGGCCGCTCTCCCCGCCCATCGCGCGCAAGCCGGCCATTAACAGCGCGGCCAGCCACGGCAAGAAGCAGCGATTCATCATTCGCTTTTAATTGGCGAAACCGCACAAAAAGTCCAGCCAATCCGGGCCCTGTGGACGTGGCTCCCAAATCGTTAGCGACTTTCCGGGGAGCGCGACCGTCTCGGTCGCGTCCGTCGGCGTCCCGCCGACGGAACGTTGCGCAACCGACAGACTCACCCGTTCAATGGCAATCCGTGCGTGTCGCTAACGTTTGGGGATGTGACTTGCCAACTTTCCGTTGAACTCGTCCGGGGCAAAGCTACACTGTCCCGCGTGAACGGCGCCAATCCCCTCTTTCTATTGCTCCGGGTGAATGCAGTCCATTCCTGGCGGCGGCTCAAGTCCTTGCACCGGACTTCCGGATTCATGGCGCTGGCGGTGCTGGCGTTTGTGATCGGTTACCAGGTCATTTCCTTTATCCTGTTCTCGCGCGGATTCCAGTTTGTCAATAATTTCCCTGCACTGGGCGCTTTGCTCCTCGAGCGCCTGTTTTTTATCCTTTTTGCCTTCCTGTTCGTCCTCTTGTTTTTCAGCAATCTGGTCATCGGCTACGGCAATTTCTTTCGCAACCGCGAAACCCAGTTCCTCATCCCGCTGCCGCTTCCGACCCACACCATCTTTCAATGGAAGTTCATCGAGTCCACCGTCCTCGCTTCCTGGGCCTTTCTTTTTTTGATCGCGCCTCTCCTGGTCGCTTATGGTCTCAGCCGGGATGTGCCGTGGCATTTTTACCCGATCACGGTCATCGCGATCGCCCTGTTCATCGTCCTGCCCGGCGTGGCGGGCGCTTGGATGGCCCTCGGCCTGGCGCGCTGGCTGGATCGCCGCGCCTTCCAAGTGGTTGCCGCCGTGTCGCTGACTTTGCTGTTGGCGTTCCTCGTGTTTTGGTTCAAGCCCGAAACCATGCCGGACGACCCGCTCGATACCCGCGTCGTTTCCAACCTGGATCATTTGTTGATGCGCACCCGGTTTGCGGAGTGGCCGTGGCTGCCCAGTTTCTGGCTTTCCACCGGCGTCTCGCAGTGGGCGGAAGGCGCCGTTTCCTCCGCCGGCTTTTTCCTGCTCGTGCTCCTCAGCAACGTCTTGTTTTTCGGAGCAATTTCCTTCACCTGCGCGGGCGAACTTTTTTACGACTCGTTTTCCACCGTGCAAAGCCGCGAAAGCATTTTTCTCCAATGGTCCTGGTTCCGCCGCTGGCGCGAGCGGGGCGGGCCCTTCGACTACCGAATCGGCCTGACGGAACGCGCCTTCCGTTTCCTCGTCCATCCGCCGCCGGACACCCTCGGCCTCATGGTCAAGGACGCCCGTGTTTTCTGGCGCGATACCACGCAATGGGGCCAAACCCTGGTGTTGCTGGGCTTGCTCGGCGTTTACATCATCAATCTCCGCCATTTTTCCGAGGAATTGAGCAATCCGTTCTGGATACATCTGGTTTGCTATTTGAACCTCGGCGCCTGCGCGCTGAACCTCGCGACGTTGACGACGCGATTTGTCTATCCGCAGTTCTCCATGGAGGGCAAACGCCTCTGGATCATCGGCATGGCGCCGCTCGGTCTCGTCCAGGTTTTGCGAACCAAATTCTGGCTCGCCAGCCGGGCCGCGCTGGTGGTCAGCGTCGCCCTCATCATCCTTTCCTGCCACATGCTCCAGATTCCCTTTAATCGCATGGTTTATCTCGGCCTGATCATCGCCACGATGACCTTCACCCTTTCCGCCCTGGCCACCGGCCTGAGCGCCCTTTTTCCCAATTTCCGCGAGGAAAATCCCGCCAAGATCGTGAGCGGATTTGGCGGGACCCTCTGCCTGGTCGTCAGCTTTCTATATATTGTGGCCTCGGTCACGCTGCTGGCGATGGGCTCGCCCTGGGGATGGCATGGGGAAACGTCCGTTGCCTGGATTCTCGGCAGTTGGGCCGGTTTCGCCGTCCTCTCCGCGGTAGTCGGCGGCATTCCCTTCCGCCTCGGCCTCCGTCGCGTCGAGAATTTCGAGATTTAGTTCGGCTTCACAAGGGACCGCAACGTCGCCAGGTTTTCCACGTCCTCGTGCAGGTCTTGCGACTTCGGGGTTTCCAAACAACCGGGCGCCTTCAAGAATCGCGCGTCATTGACTATGTGCCGAAACCCCTCCAATCCGATCTTCCCCTTGCCGATGTGTTCGTGGCGATCCACCCGCGAGCCGAGGTCCGTTTTGGAATCATTGAGGTGGAACGCCAGAATCTGTTTACGACCGATCAATTTGTCCACACCGGCCATCGCCGCGTCCCAGCCCTGGCCGGTGCGCAGATCAAATCCCGACGCAAAAAAATGCGCCGTGTCCAGGCAAAGCCCAAGGCGCTCCGGCTGTTTGACGCCGTCAAATATCGCCGCCAGATGCTCGATCTTGTAACCCAGGCAACTGCCCTGTCCCGCCGTATTTTCCAGCGCAATGCGCACACGTGAGGTTTTGGTCGCCGCCAATACTTCATCCAAACCCGCCACGATCCGTTCCAGCCCGGTTTCCTCGCCCGCGCCGAGATGCGCGCCCGGATGCAACACCAGAAACGGCAGGTCCAGCGCGTCCGCGAACGTGATTTCCTGCCGGAGAGATTGCAACGATTTGTCGCGGTTGGCCGACGGCGGCGCGCCGAGGTTGATCAAATAACCGGTGTGGCCGAACACCGCCTTGAACCCGCCGACCTTCCGCGCCAACGCAAACCCCACCGCCTCCTTCTCCGCCGGCGCCCGCCCCATCCACTGCATGTTGTTCTTGACAAATATTTGAACGCACTCCGCCGAAATCTCCAGGGCCCGCTCCAGGGCCTTCTGAAACCCGCCCGCCGTCGAACAATGCGCGCCAAAAATCATGGCCGAATTTTGTCTGAAATACCGTGTGGCGCAATGTGAATATCACGCGCCCTCTCGAAAACGGCTCATCCGGGCGAAGCCCCGCCGGCGCCGCTGCCCGGACAACAATTCCCAAACGGGATCGAAACCTACGCCGCCAGCGCCGCGTTGATACGCGTGATGGCTTCATCGACTTCGGCGTTGGATTTCATCCCGATGACGACCGCGTCCAATTCCGGCAGCGACATGGCAAAGCGAATCGACTTCTCGCGGTCCTCCGCCTTCACAAATTCGCCGTTGCCAATGAGCTTCATGCCGATGGCGCCGCGGCCTTTGGCGCGAATCTTCTTTAGTTCATCCACGATCGGCGCGACATCGTGCGAATGATCGGTCGCGGGCCACATCTCCTGTTCCATGCCGTCAATGCGCACGCCCTGGGGATTGACACGGACAAGGTGGACTTCCGTCCAGTCGCTGGCAACGGAGTCACGCAGGGCCGGGATGCTGTGGCAGGAAACGCCCTTGGCCTTGATCCATTTCTTTTCCCGGGCCTGGTCAAAACCGTCCATGACCTGCTTAAAGCTGTCGGTCCAGCCCTGGTTGAACATGCAATGGACCAACATGCTGTCAATGTAGTCCGTGTTGAAGACTTTGCGGTGGTGGT
>Ga0181528_10002890_pt1 | contig 10585 bp, 7 predicted proteins | sample PEATcosm2014_Bin_47_FD_119742 | JGI IMG/M metagenome (GOLD analysis project Ga0181528, IMG submission 119742) | Peatland microbial communities from MTU Mesocosm Facility, Houghton, MI, USA - PEATcosm2014_Bin10_10_metaG | ecosystem: Environmental > Terrestrial > Soil > Wetlands > Peat | place... | reverse complement strand
GAGCCATCTTTGTGTAGATGCCGGCGCTTGTCGCCGTACCGCGGACGCATGAGAAATTGGCATGCCGGCAAGCGGCAGCCCTACATCCGACTCCTAGGAAACAGCACTGTTTTTTCCCGTCCGGGGCAAAACGCGTTTTGCGGTCGGGGCTGCATCGTTACGGCCAAGAGCCTGGTTTTCGTTCGGGGATGATGGCGCCGAATAGCCCCAGTTCGGCGTCGGGCAACGCCGCTCCAACGTGGTCCCGCCAGACCGCGTTGAGCAGGTAGTCGGTTTCGTCGGCGGCGGCGCGATAGCGGTATGGAGGACGCCGCGTCCTCCATGCCGCCGACTTTTTTCTTTGCGCGCACGACGCTTTGGCCAACACTCGCCCTCCCATGAAAATCGTCCTCGCATACTCGGGGGGGCTCGACACCTCGGTTATCGTCAAATGGCTCAAGCAGACCCATGACGCGGAAATCGTCACGTTCGCTGCGGACATCGGCCAGGAAGAGGAGCTGAAGGGGCTGTCGCAGAAGGCTCGCAAGACTGGAGCGTCCCGTCACTACACGCTTGATCTGGTCGATGAATTCGCGCGCGACTTCATCTTCCCGATGGTGCGCGCCAATGCGATCTACGAGGGGCAGTACTACCTTGGCACCTCCATCGCACGTCCGCTCATTGCGAAGGCCCAGGTGGAAATCGCGAAAAAGGAAAAGGCTGACACCGTTGCCCACGGCGCGACCGGCAAGGGCAACGACCAGTGTCGGTTTGAGTTCACCTATATGGCGCTCGCCCCCGAGCTCGCCATCATCTCGCCCTGGAAGCTCGACGCCTTCCGACAGGAATTTCCGGGACGCGCCGAGATGATCGCCTACTGCCAGAAGCACAAGATCCCCGTCGAGGCTTCGCTGAAGAAGCCGTACTCGATGGACCGAAATCTTCTCCATATTTCGTATGAGGCGGGAATCCTCGAGGATCCGTGGTTTGACCCGACGACCAAGGCCAACAGGGGCATGTTCAAGCTGTCGGTATCGCCGGAAGACGCGCCAAATCGGGCCGAGTACGTTGAGCTCGATTTTGTCAAAGGAGACTGCGTTGCCGTGAACGGCCGGAAACTTTCGCCAGCCGGCGTTCTCAAGACCCTCAATGCTCTCGGAGGAAAACACGGAATCGGGCGCGTTGATCTTGTCGAAAACCGGTTTGTCGGAATGAAATCGCGCGGTGTGTACGAGACCCCCGGCGGCACGATCCTCGTGCATGCACACCGCCAGGTGGAATCGCTGACGCTCGACCGCGAAGTCATGCACCTGCGCGATTCGCTGATCCCGAAGTACGCCGAGCTGGTCTATTACGGATTCTGGTTTGCACCGGAGCGCGAGTGCCTGCAGGCGTTCGTTGACGAAAGCCAAAAGTTCGTTACCGGGACCGTGCGGCTGAAGCTTTACAAGGGCAACGTGATCACCTGCGGGCGGAAATCGAAATACTCGCTTTACGATCCGCACGTGGCGTCGATGGAAGGCGTCAAGAGCAGCTATAACCAGAACGACGCGACGGGGTTCATCCGGATCAACGGTCTGCGCCTGCGCGCCCGCCTCGCGGCGCAGGGCGGCCCGAAGATCTGAGCGGGGCGCTCGCTGGCTAGGTCAATAGGCGGGCTGAGCCGTAAAGTTGCAGTCGGGATGTAGGGCCGCCGCCGTTTCAAGGGTTTCGACAAGCTCCCGTTTGACAGGCTCAGGGTCTGCGACACCGCAGGCACGCTCAAGGCCCTGAGCGGAGTCGAAGGGCTTGTCGGCGCGCCGAATCCCCGTACGTCCGCGGCACGGCGTCGAACGGGCAGGCCGATTTCGCCCCAACTGCGGATTTTAGGGTCAATCCGAGAACTGGGCGCTCCCGGTAGTCGGCGGAGCGGATGGGTCCTGATCCGGGCCGGCACCGCGTTGCAGTTCCACAAGAACGTCCATGAACTTTTCCCGGTTGCGGTCGCTGATTGCGACGATGGCTTCATGCGCCTCGGTGATTCGTCGGCGGACCCGGTTCGACGGCGTTGGGAGCAGCGCCAGGGGAATCATCTCGAGGGGAGCGGGCTGCGGTGGATCGACGACGCTTTGCACGACGGAATCCATCGCGAGTTCCTCGAACATCCCGTGGATTTCGCGCGGGAGCGCCTGAAGGGTGAACGGTGTTCCTGACTTCTTCGCATGCGCGTGCGCCTCGTGGATCGTGCCCAGCATCGTGCTGTCCAGAAACACGCACCCGTCAAAATCCAGAGTGATGCGTTTGCCAGCGGCGATGTCGTCGCTGCAGGCGTCATGGAAGGCCGCGGCCTGAGACCAGCCGCACCGGCCCCGAAAGCGATAGAACGTCGCCTGGCTGGTGCTTCCGGCAAAGATGCCGCCGGAATGGGTTGAGACCGCCGGAGCCGGCGATGCCGAGGCTGACTCATGATTCAAGGTTCCTCCCGTGGCGCCGGCCGTGACCAGGACAAGCGTGATGTCGTCTTCCCGCTCTTCGTTGCCGTTGCGGCCAAAGGCCTGCTCGCGTATTCTCAGGAGGAGTTGCTGTGGGTCTCCGGGCGCCCCGCTCAACAGCGCGAGCATGGCGTGGTAGTCTGGCGCCTTTCCTGCTGCTCCTGGATCCGTGATCCCGTCGGTGTACAGCAAGAGGCGGTCGCCGGGATTCAGGCGTGTGGACCACAAGGTGAAGGTCGCGTCCTCGTCGAGACCGAGCGCGGGTCCGGTCTTGACGATCGTTTCAATGGGGCCGGTCGCCCTTCGCAGCAGGAGCGGTGGATGTCCACCGGAGGCGACCAGGAGCTCTCCGGTTTTGATGTTTAGCTGGCACAGGGCGGCGGTGATGAACAATCCCGGCGCGGAGCACTCGCGGAGGATGGCGCGATTGACCTCCGTGAGCACCTGGTTGGGAGGCAGAACCCTGCCCGCCGCCGTGTCGTAAAGACGAAGCCTTAGCTTGAAAAGCACCGCAACCATGGCCGCGCTGACACCATGGCCCGCTGCATCGGCGACGTAAAACGCCGCGTGGTCGTCGTCAATCCGCACCACGTCGTAAATGTCCCCGCCCACCTTGTGGCTGGGACGATAATACGCGTCAAAGGTGAACGCCCCGAGTTCCGGCACGCGCTGTGGCAACAGGGCACGCTGCACCAATTCCGCGCGGACGAGATCCTGTGATATGATCTCGGACTGTTCGGTGAGCAGGTTGAACGCCTCCTCGAGCTGGCCGACGCGCTGGCGCAGTTCCGCATTTCGTCGTTCGAGTTCGGACTGCAGCCGGACTTGTTCGGCGATGAGTGTCCGCTGCCAAAGTGCGTTGCGCACGGAAACCAGGAACGACTCCGTTTCCACGATCGGCTTGCTGATGAAATCGAAGGCCCCGAGTTTCACTGCTTTCACCGCGTCGTCGAATGTCGCCCGGCCGGACAGGACGATCCACGCAGGGCCGGGGCAGTTGACAAGCGCCCAACGCATCAAGGAAAGACCGTCCGTGCCGGGCATCCGGATGTCGGTGATCACGACGCCGAATCCTCCCCTCCGCAGGACCGCCTGGGCGCATTCTGCGTCGCGGGCAGTCTCAACGAACTTGTAGCCGCCGCGCTGGAGCAGTGTCGACAGCAACCGGCATATGACGGGATCGTCATCGACAACCAGGATTCGGCCCTCGGAGGCATCTTCCGGCGGCGAATTGACCGGTGAACGGCCTGATTCAGCAGGTGTGGGTCTGGTAGTCATCATGGCTGCAGGCATCGTTCGGCGCAGGGGAAGGGCGGTCCGGCTGCACGGACCGGGCAACAACGCATTTCATTTACCACGGATACGGCCGTTTCTCAAATCCGCGCGCGCTTCCGGCCGGCAACGGACCGGCGATGCTCGCAACGGTATTGCCAATGCCGGGAACTAGTGTACCGCGAGAATGTCGCCATGCAGTCCATTCCCTCCACCCTTTGTCATAACTCGAAAGCAAACCGGTTCTAGATGATCGCACGCCTGTCCGCTGTGAAATCCAAGCATGGTTCAACGATTGTTCTCGGGCTGGTCTGTTTGTTCGTCGTGGGTTTGTTCGCTTGGATGGCGGCGCAAAGCGTGACCGAGTTGACCGGCAGAACGGCGGCCAACAATCACTACAATCTCCTCGTCCGGGGGTTCCAGCGCGGTCAGCTCAGTCTCGACAAGGCGGCGCCTCCGCAATTGGCGACCCTGCCCGATCCGTACGATCCGGTGGCCAACAAGCGCTACCGAATGGGACTCGGGTTGCACGACATGACCTATTTCAATGGCCGGCTGTACCTCTATTTCGGGGTCGCCCCGGCGCTGCTGCTGTTCTGGCCATGGGCGGCGCTGACGGGTCATTACATGTTCCACCACCATGCGGTGGCGATTTTCTGCGCGGTCGGGTTTCTCGCATGTGCCGCAGTGCTGCGCCTGCTGTGGAGGCGTTTTTTTCCTGAGGTCAGCGTGGCGGTGGTGGCGGCGGGGATGCTGGCGTTGGGATTGACGACCGGCGTGCCGATCCTGCTCCAGCGGGCTGAATTCTGGGAGGTGGCGGTCAGCTGCGGCTGTGCGATGGGCCTGCTCGCAATCGGGGCGCTATGGCCGGCGCTCATGAATCGTGAGCGCAGGGTGTGGTGGGTCGTGGCGGCGAGTCTTGCATTGGGCTTTGCGGCTGGGGCACGGCCATTCCTGATTCTCGTGGCGCCGATTCTATTGGTGCCGGCCCTCATTGCCTGGAACGAGGGGTCTTCCGTCGGATTGCGACGCGTTCCATGGAACCTTCTTGCGGCAGCCATCCTGCCGGTTTCGCTCTGTGTCGTCGGGCTGATGGTCTACAACGAACTGCGGTTCGGCAACCCGCTAGAATTCGGTCAGACCTACCAGCTGGCCGGCGACCGCCAGGACAACATCCAGCACTTCAGTCTGCGATTCGCCTGGTTCAACTTCTGCGTCTACTTTCTGGAGCCGGTCCGGTGGACCCGTGAGTTCCCGTTTGCCACGGATATTGCGACGCCGGCGGTGCCGGCGGGGCATGCCGACATTGAAGATCCGTTTGGCATCCTGACCAATATCCCGATCGTCTGGTTCGCGCTTGCTGCGCCGCTGGCCTGGTGGAATCGCGCCGCGGAGGATCGGGTTCGGTTGCGCGGATTCTTGGCGGCCGTGGCGGTATTCTTTGGGATCTGTGCGGGAGTTCTGGGCCTGTTTTACGGCACCTGCAGCCGTTACGAGGTGGAGTTTCTTCCGGCGTTGGTCTTTCTGGCGGTCGTCGGAATTCTGGCGGTCGAGCGCGTGCTGGCCTCACGCCCCCGCTGGCGCGCGGCGGTCCGTGTGGTCTGGGTGCTCTTGCTGGTCTTCTCCCTGGGATTCAATCTTCTGGAGGGAATTGATCACTATGCGGTCCAGCGTTGCAGGTTGGGCAACCAGCTTGACGCCGCAGGGCGGTTTGATGATGCGATCCGTCAATACCAGGCGAGCCTGAGGGTTAAACGAAACTACGTCGAAGGCCACAGCAGTTATGGCAATGTGCTGTTGCAGGTGGGCCGGATACCGGAAGCGATCGCGGAATGCCGGAAGGCGCTCCAACTGGATCCAAACTACGGCCGGGCTCACAACAACCTGGCCAATGCATTGCTGGAATCAGGCAACATCAACGACGCCGTTGAACACTATAAGGAGGCCCTGAAGTTGCGACCGGACGACTCGAAGATACACTTCAATCTGGGCAACGCCTGGCTCAAGGCGAACCGGGATGCTGATGCAATCAAGGAATATGAAACGGCGTTGCGGCTCAATCCGGATGATCCCGAGGCGCACTACAATCTCGGCAATGTGCATTTGAAAAACGGGCGGATCGAGGAGGCGATCGCTCAATACGCCTTCGCGGTGCAGCTCAAACCGGAATATGTGGAGGCCCGCAACAATCTTGGCGACGCGCTGCTCGATGCGGGACGCACCCGGCAGGCCATCGCCGAACTGGAAACGGCCGTGCGCATCCGGCCGGATTTCGCCCCGGCCTTCAACAGCCTGGGTGCGGCGCTGTTTCGCGATGGACGCATTCGGGAGGCGGTCGCGGCGTTCGCTGCCGCGTTGCGCATCAAGCCGGACTTCATGGACGCCCGGCAGAATCTCGAGCGTGCGCTGGCCGAGCTTCCTGCGGGCACCTAGCCGTGACTCATGCAGTCGGACCGCGCCTCACGAATTATGCCGGCGATCACCGAATGGTGGGTAGATGCCGGCGCTCGACGCCGAGCCACAGTTCATTGGGGAAGCGGCTCGCCGACAAGCCCCTCGACCCTCTCGGGGCCATGAGCCTGTCGAAACGGCGGCAGCCCTGCATCCGGCTGCATCGTTACGGCTTAGGGTGCGGTGAAACGCGGTTCGGCGGAAACGCGCATGGTTTGGATTTCGCCCTCGCTCCGCCGCGTTGGAGTAACGGCACACGGACCTATATTCGCCTTTGATGGCGGAGGCTTGCCGCGAGACGCCAATGGACTATCCTGCAGGATCATGTGGCCTCGGAATTCCCGCCAAGAGACTTCATCTTTCCGGATGGGTCCGACACCGGAATCCGGGCGCCATCGCCTTAACGTTTGAAACCCTGGAAACCACATGCGCAGACTTACCTCGACCCTTCTTTTCATTGTGCTCGCCCTTGTTGGGGCGATGCCACTCTCGGCGCAGCAAAAACGACTTAGCCCCCACGAAACGATCAGCAAGGTGATCGACGGCAGCCGCATCATGATTGTCTATGGGCGGCCCTATTCCAAGAAACCGAAAAGCGAAGAGATTCGCAAGATCTGGGGATCACTGGTGCCCTTCGGCAAGGTTTGGAGGATGGGCGCGGACGAGGCCACGTTGCTGGTCACTCAGAAGGCGATTGTGCTTGGTGGCGCGACCGTCCCTGCCGGCGCCTACACGCTGTTCATGCAGCCGGAGGCGGACGGCTCGGCGAAGCTGATTGTCAACCGGCAAATCGGACAATGGGGATTGCAGTACGACGAGAAACAGGACCTTGCCCGCGTTGAGCTGAAGAAGGGGACCGCAGCTGCACCGGTGGATCAATTCACAATGACCATCGAGAAAGGTGCGAACGGCGGCGGGGTCATTAAGCTGGTCTGGGAAGACACCGAGTTCACGGTGGCGTTCACGGTGCAGAAGTAGATTCTACGCGCAGACGCGTCGGTAAAGCTCGAGATAACGCGGGACGATCCTGTCGGCGGAGAATTGCTCCCGCGCGCGCCCGCGAGCGGCGTTGCCCAGTGCGAGCCGCCGGTCCGGATCGTCGATCAGGCATTGGACCGAGCGTGCCAGCGCGCCGACGTCGCCTGCTGGAGCGAGCAATCCGCTGATGCCGTCCTCCACGACCTCCGGAATTCCTCCCACCCGGGTCGCCACGCTGGGACAGCCGAAGCACATGCCTTCGAGAATGGCCAGGCAGAAACTTTCGTTGTCCGAGGTGTAGAGCCCGAGATCGGCCGCCTGCAAATAATCTTCAACGCCGGAGACTCTTTCACGCACGATGACCCGGTCCTCAAGATGCAGCCAGCGCACGTGGTCTGCATGAGGCGCAAATTCTGCGCCGGCGAGAATCACGAGCTTGAACGCATCACGCGGCTGGATCCGAGCCACCGTCTCAAGCAGAATATCGATGCGTTTGAGCGGGCGGAGATTCGAGAGATGCAGGATCATCGTCTCATCGCCCAGGCCGAGTTCGCGCCGCACAACTTCCCGCGAACGTTCTGGAGTTCGCGGCGCATAGAAATTATGGATGACATCAATCGGCCGGTCGACCGGCAGCAGGCGCAGGGTTTCGTCGCGAAGCCATTGTGACACGGTGGTGACTGCGTCGGAACATGCGAGCGCATGGCTGATCGCCGGGCCATAGCCGGGATCGCGGCCAAGCAGCGTGGTATCGGTGCCATGGAGGGTCGTGACGACCCGCGGGCGCAGCCCCGGCGGGAGCATCGATTGCGCGAGGATTGCCGCCGTGGCATGCGGCACCGCGTAATGCACATGGAGGATATCGAGCCGGTGTTCGCGGCTCACCTCCGCCATCTTTACGGACAACGGCAGCGTGTAGTCGCGATACTTGAACAGGCCGTAGTCGTTGATTGTGACCGGGTGGAAAAAGATGCGCCGTGAATCCACCGGCATCCGAAACGGATGCTCATAGCTGATGAAGTGGACCTCGTGGCCGCGGATGGCCAGCTCCTCTCCCAACGCCGAGGCAAGCACGCCGCTTCCGCCCACGGATGGATAACAGGTGATGCCAATCCGAAGTGGTCGGGGCGGCATGTCAGAAGCGCCGCGCGGCGCGGACAAGCGGTGCGAGCGATTCGAAGACCGGCGGTTCGTTCGGGAAAAGCGGAATCGCGTGTGCCACGCCGGCGCGCAGGCCGTTCAAGCGCGCCCGCGTCACCTGCAGTTCAATGTAGCGCCGGGCGGACGTTTGAGACGCGTGGGCCTCCATTGCCGCTGTCCATGCAGACATGGCCGCCGGGGATGACACGTCGATCATCACCCGGCCAAGATCGGTGGGCTCGGCCTCCGGAGTGACGGCGTAAAACAGGAGAGACCCGATCGCGTGCGGTGCGAAACGTCGCAGTTCCTTCACGCCGCCGTACCGCGCGAGGCGGGCGGCGTTGCGCACGAGCCGACCAAGGACGGCGTGATCCGGGTGTTGGTTCTCCACGAAGCTCGGGGCCAGCACGATCTGCGGCCGCAGGCGGCGGATGGCCGTGGCGAGCACCATCGCGGACGCCACGTCCGCCGCGAAATGCGCATCGCCGCCGAGGTCGATGAATTCGATCGCCGCGCCGAGCAGCCGGGCCGCCTTCTTTGCCTCCTTCGTCCGCTTTGCAGGCGTGCCGTTCGTTCCGGACTCACCTCGTGAGCAAACCGCCAGATGAACCGCACGCCCGGCCTGCGTTTCCTGGGCAATCACACCGCCGCAACCGAACTCGATGTCGTCGGGATGTGCGCCAAACGCGAGGATTGTCTGCGGGCTAATCTGCATAAGCTTCATCGGAGCGGTCGATCGGATCTCGGGGAACAAATAGAATGTCAGGAGCCTCCTCATGATGCAAATACGCTTGTTCGCCCGGGCCGGCGACGTAATGCGTACAGTGCACCACGGATTGCATCCAGCGCAGGCGGGTATCCCGGGTTGGGCTGATCTGCTCCTTCGTGAATTCAGTGAGCGGCAGATCGAGGAAGGCCTCGCCGCCCTCGTGCAATCGCAGCGCGCCTGCGGCCGGCCGGGCGCGCACGATCTCGCCTTCATAGGGCACGTCGACAAAGAAGTCTGAAACGTTGCAGGCGGCGCGGCGGACAGCCGGATCGCCGGAGCGAACGACCCGGATCCCATCGAGCAGGCCCATGCGCCGATACATCTCGAGGCAGAAGTCCGCCACGTTGGTCGAAGGATTGGTGCGGAAGGCGTCGACCCAGGATTCGGCGACGTAGACAGGCAGCTGGCGCGCGTTGTGGTCGCGCCATCCGGCCGGCACGCGTTTCAAAAAGAGTGGTGAGAACTTTCGCTGGAGCTTGTTTTCGAAGGTGAAATTGAACCGCGCTGCCGCGCCATTCCTGCGATTGCGAAGGATGGTCTGGGTCTCGCGAGGATCGTGGTCGCTGTCATGGCAGAAATAGACGATCTCGCCCCCGAGGTCTGCCTGAAGCCGCCGCGCGGTGCGGATCTTGGAGACCAAAAAGCGGCGGGGAAAAAATCCGCACGGCTGCTGGCCGAAACAAATCACGGGGTTCATGAGGAGGCTGCGACCGGATCTGCCGCTCCGCGGGAATCGATCCCTGCCTGGAGAATCAGGCTGAAAAGCACGCAGGCGGCGCAGCCGATGACATTATACCACAGATAGCTGATGTTGAGCGTGAAATAGAGTGCGAACACGAGGATCTGCCCGGACGCAGCCGCCCAGAACACCGCCGTTCCGCCGACGCGACGCAGGAAAAAAGCAACGAGGAAGAGCCCGAGCATCACGCCGTAGAAAACCGAACCGAGAATGTTGACGGCCTGGATGAGATTTTCCACGAGATGGGCGAACAGGGCGAAGGCCACGGCAACAACACCCCACAGCGCGGTGAACCATTTGGATGCGGTGACGTAGTGCGCATCGCTGGCGCCGCTCCTGATCACGTGCCGGTAGAGATCGATGGTGGTGGTGGCGCCGAGAGCATTGAGTTCAGACGCCTTTGAGGAGAGCGCGGCTGCAAAGATCGCCGCGACGAGCAGGCCGATCACTCCGTGCGGAAGGTGGTCGAGCACGAAGGTGACAAAAACATAATCCGAGTCATTGGTGCTTATCCGCGGATCAGCGGCCTGCATCACGGTCTTGGTCTCGGCGCGGATTGCGTCGCTATGCGTCTGGGCAGCGATGGCGGCGGCGCGCGCCACCGCGGCTGCCTGCGGATTGCCGTGGTGCTGCGCGTCCAGCCAGGCGTGGACCAGTTGCCGCTTCTCCGAATGAACCGCGACGAAATCCGCCTCCAGCGCTCGCAGTCGTGCGCCCGTCGGCTGACTGGCCTGGGCCTTCCAGGCGACCTCGTTGAAAAAGACAGGCGGCTGCTCAAACTGGTAG
>Ga0181528_10002887_pt1 | contig 10592 bp, 6 predicted proteins | sample PEATcosm2014_Bin_47_FD_119742 | JGI IMG/M metagenome (GOLD analysis project Ga0181528, IMG submission 119742) | Peatland microbial communities from MTU Mesocosm Facility, Houghton, MI, USA - PEATcosm2014_Bin10_10_metaG | ecosystem: Environmental > Terrestrial > Soil > Wetlands > Peat | place... | reverse complement strand
TCTTGGCACTCGTCTATCTCTTCGTCTCGTTCGTCGACAAGATGATGTCGATGAAGTCGAGCAAGCCGGAGCGGGTGGTGCAAAACATCACGGTCATTCGCCCGCCGCCGCCCCCGCCACCGCCGGACCAGCCGCCCCCGCCACCGCCGGAAAAGATCGAGCAACAGCTGCCTCAGGATCAGCCGCAACCAACCCCCGACGAGCCGGACCAGGCGCCCCCGGATACGCTCGCCAACGACGGACCCGCGGCCGCCGGCGGTGACTCCTTTGGCATGCATCAAGGATCCGGAGGCACGCCGCTCGGCGGAGCCGGCAACGCACCGTTCGCGTGGTACACGACGCGCATGCGCGATGCGATCAAGGAACGGCTTGCGGCGTCGCCCTGCGTCAAGTCCGCCAAGGGGTCTCTGTTGACCCGCATCGTCGTGGGCGCCGACGGCCGGGTCAAGCAAATCAAGCTGACGGCCTCGACGGGCAATTCGCACGTCGATGAGTGCGTCGAAAAGGCTTTGTCCGGATATACCAGCATTGGCACAGACCCGCCGAGCGGCATGCCGGAAGCGGTGGAATTGCGAATCGTATTTTAAGCGATTTTTCGAGGGAGATCTGTGGACATGTTCAATGCCAATGCAACTCGACTAGCGGCGCTGCTGGCGCTCGTTTGCCTCACAGGCGCGCGCTCCAGCGTAGCGGACGAACGCCAGTCCCTGGAGGAATTGCGCAACACGGTCACGAACCTGCTGCAAGCGCTCGTCGATCAGGGGGTCATCACGCGTGAGAAGGCGCAGCAAATGATCAAGGCGGCTCAGGATAAAGCGGCGGCAGACGCGGCGGTCGTGGCCAAAGCGGACGAAGGGGCGGTGCGCGTTCCCTATGTGCCGCAAATCGTCAAGGACGAGATCGCCAAACAGGTGGCCGAGCAAGTCAAACCGGGCGTGGTCGCCGATGTGGTTCAGGAAGCCAAGGACGAAAAATGGGGGGTCGCTGGTGCGCTTCCCGATTGGCTCACGCGTACCCGGCTAGGCGGCGAAGTCACGCTGCGCGAAGAGTCCCTGCTGTTCGACGGCAGCAACGCACATCAGCAGTTTTATAACTACTATGCGATCAACCTGGCCGGCTCGATCGCGGCGGCGGGGCAAAACGCATTTCTCGACGATGACGAAACGCGAATCCGATTTCGCGGCCGAGCACGGCTCGCGATCGAATCGGACCTCAGTGATTCGATCACGACCGGCATGCGTATCGTGACCGGCAACACGACCGATCTGGTGTCCGAAACTCAGACCGTGGACGGCACGGCGCCGTACCAGTTCGGGCTAGACGAACTGTACATCCGTGCCGACGAGCGCAACGCGCAGCGGTTTCCGTTCCTGAGCACCGTCGTCGGCCGCTTTTTGAATCCATACGAGACGCCGACCGATCTGATTTTTCACAAGGATTTGACCTTTACCGGCGCCGCAGCAACCGCGCGCTTTGGTCTTGGTGACGGCAGTGCCGAGCAATCGCACCTGTTCTTCACGGTAGGCGGCCATCCGTTGCAGGAAATCGAATTCTCGCCGCAGGACAAATGGCTGGTTGCGGGCCAGGTGGGGACCAATCTGCGCTGGGGCGAGACCGAGCGCCTGCGTGTCACAGCTGCCTTTTATGACTATTTCAACGTGACCGGCCGCGAGAATCCAATCGGCTCACCCGGCCTTTACAATTACACTGCCCCGGCATTCATGCGCTACGGCAACACGGTATTCGACATCGCGAACGCGGCGAACCCTTCGGCAAACCTGTTCGCGTATGCCTCGAAATTTCGCCTCGGCGACGTGACGGCGACTTATTCCTTCGGACTGGGCCGTTACCGCCTTGGCTATACGATCGATGCAGTCAAGAATTTCGGCTTCAACGCCGAGGATATCTTCAACCGCACGGGTCAGGTGGTTAGCCCAGATCGCAACACCGGTCTGCAGACCGAGTTGACGTTTGGGTACCCCACGGTCTTGACCCCTGGAGCCTGGCGCACAGTGATCGGCTACCGCTACTTGCGGGGCGATGCCGTTATCGATGAGTACACGGACTCGGACTTTCACTACTTCGGCGGCACGAACGCCAAGGGCTATTACTTGGTCGTCGACTACGGCCTCGCCAATCGTCTGTGGACCCGGCTCCGCTATCTGAGCGCGAACGAGATCGACGGTCCGCGCTTCGGTGTCGACACCCTGCAGATCGACCTCAGCACCCGATTCTAGGAGCATCGCCGCAATGAGCATACCGACACACAGAGCGAGCTTGCTGTTGGCCCTCGCCGTAGTGTGCGCTCCGCTGTACGCACAGACACAGCGCAGCGGCGGCGGCGGCAGCGAGGCGCAGAAGATCATGCAGCAATACCAGCAGCTCGCGGGGGAAAAGACGGCGCTGCAGGCGCAAATCACGCAGCTGAAAAAAGACCTCGATGCATCAAAGAGCGAGCTCGCCGCGGTCAAGAAGGAGCGCGACGCGCTCAAGGCGCAGTCCGGCGCAGCGGCGGTCGCCGCCGCGCAGCTCGCGGCCTACAAAGACTCGTCCGACAAGGCGGCCGAACAGAGCAAGCAGCGCATGACGGAGCTGATTGCGCGCTTCCGCGAAACCGCGACGAATCTCAAAGAGGTGGAGGCCGACCGGAGCAAATTGCAGAACGATCTGCGCGTCCGCAACGAGGCGTTCGACAAGTGCGCCGCCGACAACTTGGGCCTGTTCGAGATCAACGCCGAGGTGCTCAATCGTTACGAGCATGTCGGTCCGTTCACGAAAGTCAGCGCGTCCGAGCCCTTTACCCGGATCACGCGCACGCGTATTGAGAATTTTGTGGATGAATACCGCGAACGAGCGCTGCAGCTGCGCGTCAAAGCGCAGGCCAATACCCCGCCGCCCGTAAATTGACAACAGTCAATTCAGGATGCAGCGCGCCACGAAATCACGCACCTCGTCGATGGGGGCGCCGAATGGGTTCTCGTGGACGAGTTGTTTCTTGACGATCCCGTATCGATACAGCAGGCAATCCCACAGCAGCAGCGAGGGATTCAGCGACTGTTTGTACAAGTCGTAGGCCTCCTCCAACTGCGCGGCGGTGATCTTCGACGAGTCCTTGAGACCCCGGCGCAGCATCAGAAACTTCTCATACGGCCCGAGCGCGAATATCGGTTCGATCGGAAATTCCCGCCCGAGCTGACGCGACAAGCCGAGTTCGTAGAGGTCGATCACCGTTTGGCGCGAGGATACGGGACGCATCTCTTGCCAAAAGCGATTGAATACCGCGGACTCCAGCACGGATCGCGCGAACTGCAAGAAATACGACTGGGCATGAAAACCGTCCTGCCACGATATCGTGAGGGCGCGGACTCGAGCCTCAAGCGGCATGGGTTGCCGGAGTAGCGCGGAAAACCTGCCTGCATCGGCAACATAAAACGAGGTATTGAGCAGTACCACTTGCTCATAGCCCCGCGAAAAGGCGTCGAGCAACCCTTGTCGCCATGAATAAAAGTCGTAGCCGACATTCTCGCGAACGACGACGCGCACGCCCGCGAGCCGATCCCGGTAGGGCGCCGCGTTCAGTCCTGTGGAAACCAGCATCAGGTCGGCGAATCCGCCGGCGCGCAAGGCATCAATTAGTGTCAGCCAGTCCCGCGAGAGCTTTCCCGCCGGATCGAAATGGGCGATCAGGATGAGCTTGTCGTGTGCCATTGGCCGTCAGTTAGTCCGCGCCGATTGTAGCGCGGCCGTGTAACTTCCGCAGCGACGGTCGGCAAGGTGGCGATATGCTAGGCGCGAATTCAAAGCGGCTGAGATTGAAATGTCCGTAAACGAAAATCTGGCGACTGCTTGGTATGTGACCGCCCGCTCGCGCAAAGAGCTCGGCGACCTGGCTTCGGCATTGGCCTGCTATCGCCGCGCACTGGCATTGGCGCCGCACAATGCGGCGATCCTCACGAGCTGTGGTACGGCGCTATACCTGTTCGGGCGGCGCAACGAGGCTATCGGCATGTATCGGCAGGCGCTGGCTCATCATCCCGACCACGCAGGAGCGCGCGCCAGTTTGGAATTTGCCTTACCGTCGGCGCCTGGGGAGACGCACCGCCTGGGGCGACTACGTGAGGAGGCGGAACGTCTGCGAAGGGCAGGCAAGCTGCACGAAGCATTGGAGCTGCATCATCAGGCAATTGCCATCGCGCCGCATGTCGCCGGCATCTGGCTTTCGGCCGGGTTGCTGCTGTACGAGATGGGAGATCAGCCGGAAAGCCTGCCGTTCTTCGAGGAAGCCGCCAGACTGGACGCTACGCTCGCCGCCGCCGTGGAAGCGGCGCGCCGGATATGCGTGGGAGCGGGGCTGCTCGAGAAAGCCGCTTACTATTCTGGGCGGGCTTTTGCGATCCAGCCGTCCGACGACATTCGCATCGCTCGAGGATTGACTCTAGCGGCGATCCAGCCCGCGGCGGTTGCGATCGATCCGGCAAGAGCCTCTTACGAGTGCGTCCTCGATGGCGCGCTCGGCGAAGCGCTACGGATTGAAAATCTTTACGCGGCCAACTGTATCGGCGGATTCTTCCTCGCGTATCACGGACGGAACGATCGGATGCTGCAGGAAAAGGCCGCCGCCTTTCTGTTGCGGACGATCCCCGGGTTGTCGATGACCGCCGCGCATTGCCAGGCCGCGCGGGGTCATCATGGAAAGATACGCATCGGTTTCATCTCGCGCTTCTTCTATGACCACTCTATCGGCAAGACCTCGCGCGGTCTCATGCGCGAATTGTCGAGGCATTTGTTCGAGGTCGTCGCGATACGCATCACACCATCGAAGAACGACCAGACAACGGAAATGATCTGCGCAGCGGCCGACCGGGTCGTCACACTCGATCCGGACTACCGATCGGCACGCGAACAGGTGGCGACACTCGAGCTCGACATCCTGTTTTATCAAGACATCGGCATGGAGCCTACATCGTACTTGTTGGCGTTCTCCCGGCTTGCACCCGTTCAATGTGTGTCGTTCGGACATCCGAATACGACGGGTATTCCAACCATGGACTACTTCATATCGAATGACTTGTTCGAGCCGCCGGATGCGGCGCTCCATTACAGCGAGTCGCTTTTTCTGCTCGAGGATCTTCCGACACTCGCCTATTACTATCGTCCCGATCCGCCCACCGGCAGGATCGACCGGAATGACTTTGGCCTCGACGAAAATGATCATGTCTACGTGTGTCCGCAAGTGTTGTTCAAACTGCATCCGGATTTCGACGACATTCTGGGTGGGATCTTGCGTCGAGACCCCAAGGGAGTCGTGGTCTTGATACGCGGCCAATATCCCGATTATGACGCGCAGATCGCGGCGCGATTCGCGCGCAGCCTGCCCGATGTCGTCGATCGAATATTAATGCTCGATCGCATGGGCTTCCGACGATTCCTTTCTCTGCTCTCGATTGCGGATGCATGTCTCGATACGCCCCATTTCAACGGCATGAATTCATCGCTCGAAGCATTTTCGATTGGCGCGCCGATCGTGACCTTGCCGGGCGCGTTTCAGCGGGGCCGGCACACCCAGGCGATGTATCGAAAAATGGGCATCCTGGATTGCATCGCCAATGATCCGCAAGATTATATCGGCATTGCGGTGCGCCTCGGCTGCGACAAGGCCTATGCGGACGATCTGCGCGCACGCATTCGCGCGGGTAACGGCGTTTTGTACGAGAGCCGTCGAGTTGTGGAGGAGTTCGAGAGATTTTTCTTGCACGCGGCCGGCCGCGCCGGCTGATCGGCTGGCTGTCACAATAAATACATGCGGCGGCTGGCAAACTAAAGGGCCATATCCATGCCGAAGGCCCCGCGGCCGAGCGATACCCTCTGAATATGATTGGCAAAATTGGTCGAAACGACGCGTGCCGTTGCGGCAGCGGCAGGAAGTTCAAGAAATGCTGTGGCCAGCCGAGATCGGAGGCGCAGCCAGCGTCGGCAGCCGGATCCCTCGATCTGGGGCCGCTCATTGCACTGTTGCGGGCTCAGCGTCATGCCGAACTCGAAGCCGCGGTCCGTGCGCAAATCGAGGCGCATTCGAACACAGGGATCTTATGGCAACTCCTCGCGGCAGCCCTCTATGGGCAGGGCAAAGATCACCTTGCGGCGCAGGAAACGGCAGCGCGGTTGCTGCCGAATGACCCGGAGACGCAGACCAATCTCGGCAATGCCTTGCGCGCGCGTGGCCGGCTCGACGATGCCGCCGCACGGCATCGTCGCGCGCTCGAACTCGATCGCGGTTACGCTGAGGCCCATAATAACTTGGGCAGCGTGTTGCGCGATCTTGGGCGTCCCGCGGAGGCGGCCGCGAGCTTTCGGCGGGCGATCGCGCTCAAGGATCGCTTTACGTTGGCGCACAACAATCTCGGGATCGCGCTGCTCGAGTGCGGCAGTACCGAAGAAGCGCTTCAATCACATTGCCGGGCGATCGCGCTCGCGCCGGATTTCGCGGATGCGCATGCCGGCCTCGGCAACGCGCTGCACAGTCTGGGGAGGCTCGAGGAGGCGGCCGCGAGCTATTGCCGCGCCACGGACATTGCGCCCGATCATGTCGAGGCGCTGCTGCATCTCGGCGCCACGCAGATGGAACTCGGGCGGCTCGAGCCCGCGGTCGCGGCTTACCGGCGCTTGCTCGACCTCGCTCCGAACTATGCTGAAGTGCATGGCAGCCTCGGCAATGCCTTGCGCGATCTCGGTCAGCCGGCGGCCGCGGTTGAGAGCTACAAAGCAGCCCTCGCGCTGCTGCCGGACTCGCCCGAACTGCACAACAGTTTGGGCAATGCACTCTTGGATATCGGCCAGATCGAGGCCGCAGTGGACAGTTACCGGCGATCCATCGAACTCAAGCCCGATTCGGCGAAGGCGCACAGCAATTTGGCAAGCGCGCTGCGCGAACACGCGATGTTCGACGAGGCCTTGGCCAGCTACGAGCGGGCATTGGAACTACAGCCGGATTCGGCCGATATTCTGACGAACTTGGCGACCGTTCAGCGGCTACTTGGCCAGCCGGCACAGGCCGAGGCGAGCGTATGCAATGCGCTCGCGCTCAATTCTGCGTCCACGGCGGCGGTCTTGGTCCGCGGCGATCTCGCCGCGGATCGCGGCGATTTCACGGCGGCGGAGAACCAGTACCGGCGGGCGTTTGCGATGGACGCCGATTCGGCTGCGGCGTGGGCGGGCATCGCAGCAGTACGCAAATTTGCCGATGGCGACGACGAGTGGATTGCGCAGGCCCAGCGGCTCGCCGAAGGCCCGCTGCGGCCGCGAGACGCCGTCCAGCTGCATTTCGCGATCGGCAAGTATTTCGACGATAGCAAGGATTATGGCCGAGCCTTTGCGAGCTATCGCGCAGCCAACGAACTGGTCAAGACTTACCGCCCGCCGCACGATCGAGCGCAACTGACGCGAAGCTTTGAGTCCGTCGCACAACTCTACGATCGCGATTGGATCGAGGCAGCGCGGGCCGTCACCCCACCCGACGCCAGCGCACGGCCGATCTTCGTGGTCGGCATGCCGCGCTCGGGAACTTCTCTCGCAGAACAAATTCTCGCGTCCCATCCGGACGTGTTCGGCGCCGGCGAGCTGTCGTATTGGAAGCTCGCCGCGTTCGAGTTCGGGCGCATGGGCCTAGAGGCCGGACCGAGCGCCGCGCTATGCTTGGAGTTTGCCGAAGGTTATCGGCGGCTCCTCGCGGCCTTGGCGCCCGACCACGGGCAGGTGGTCGACAAGATGCCCGCGAATTTCGTGCAACTCGGCTTGATCCATTCGGCACTGCCAGAGGCTCGCATCATCCACATGCGCCGCGACCCGATCGATACCTGCTTGTCGATCTATTTTCAGAACTTCCATACGGCCCACTCCTACTCCAACGATTTGGGTGATCTCGCGCACTATTACGACGAGTATCGGCGCCTGATGCGCCACTGGCACGAAGTGCTTGCGCCCGGAACGGTCCTCGACGTGCCGTACGACGCCTTGGTGGACGACCCGGAGTCGTGGACCCGACGGATGCTGGAGTTCGTCGGACTGCCCTGGCACGAAGCCTGCCTCAATTTCCATGAAACCAACCGGATGGTCAGAACCTTCAGCAAGTGGCAGGTCCGCCAGAAGATCAACCGCCGATCCGTGCAGCGCTGGCGCAACTATGCAGCGTTCGTTGGCCCTTTGCTGCGCCTATCGCCGCATGCGGCCGTCGCCTAAGAGGCGGCGCGCGGTTTGTCCGCCGCGACGAAAGCGGCGGGCGGTAGACCCGCTGCGTGGCGCTCCCACATGAGCTGATACGCGCCTTCGAGCGTACGCCGGTAGTGATCGGTGTCGAAAAAGCGATGTTCGGCACGCTGCCGCACCAGCCCCTGCTGGAGCCCGCGCAGCCGAGCCGGATCCCTGAGCAGCGACTGTGCTCTCGCCTCGTAATCCGCCAGTGAAGTCGCGACGAGTTCGCCGAGTCCCAAATCGCACAACAAACTGCCCGCCATGCGGCCGGCGAAGGAGTCTCCCGCCAGCGTCAGCACGGGCACACCCATCGTCAAGGCGTCGCTGGCAGTTGCACCGCCGTTGAATGGCGTCGTGTCGAGAAATAAATCGGCAGCACGGTATCGCGCCAGGTAGTCCAGGTAGGGCGTTTGTTCGGCGAACACCAACCGATCTGGTGAAACGCCGCGGGCCGCGGCTTCGCGCCGCAGATTGTCGGCTGCAGCCGGGTGCGTTGCCAACAGCCATAGCACGCTCTGCGGTGCGGCACCGAGCAGGCGCATCCAGATATCGAACGTCGCTGGATTGAATTTGCAATTTCGGTTGAAGCAGCACAAGACTAGCCCCGCTTCCGGCAGGCCGAGCGCGGCTCGCGACGGCGCCGGCGGTGGGGTCTGCCGTCGATCGTCATTCGGTTGAAAGCAGCCGTCGAGGCAAACGACTTTTTCCGCATACCATGGTTCGTGGTACGCCGGAATAATAAATCGATCGGCAATCAGGTAGTCAATGTAAGGCGCGCCCATGGTGGCAGGCAGGCCCAGGTAATTGACCTGTAGGGGCGCTGCGCGCTGTGCGAGGATATTCGTACGCTGACCGAGCGTATGACCCGTCAGATCGACGGCGATATCCACTTCGAACTCGCGCATCAAGCGCACGACCTCGGCGTCGCTGCGCGCATCGATGTCGATGAAGCGCGTGAACGAGCGCTCGATGCGCCGGCGCGCCGGTCCGTCCGATTGACGATCCCACGCGAACGCGATCGTCTCAAATCGATTCTGATCGTGGCGCTCGAAGACTCCGGCGAGCAAGTAGGTCACCGCGTGCTCGCCGAGGTCGCCCGACAGATACGCGACGCGGATCTTATCGTGGTGATAGTGCATTGACTCGCCGACTGCAGGTGCTCTCGGCGGATAGTAGACGCGCGTGAATGCCTCGGCACAGCGCAACTGTGCGGCGGCCGATCCACTGACGCACAAGAACGCCGCCGGCATCGCGGCGTGCGCACCGCGATCGACGGCCTCTAACAGTGCAGTCGACCACAGTCCCCATTCTTGCCAATCGCAATCGCAGAGCTTCGCATAGACGAGGTTGCCGAGCGCATGCGGGAACTGCGGTGCGAGACGCGCGAGTTGCGCGAATGCGTCGCGCGCCTCGGCGTAGCGCTTGAGCAGCATCAGCGCAGTGCCTAGATTGTGCCAGGCCTCGGCAAAGCTTGGGTTCAGGGCCAACGCGTGCCGAAAATCCTCGACAGCCGCCGCACCGTGCTTGCGATCGAGTTGGATCAAGCCGCGGTTGTTGAGCGCCTGCGGATAGGCGGGTCGCTGCGCGAGAGCCTGTTCTGCGCTCGCGAGCGCTTCGTCGAACCGCCGCAGAGCGCGCAGCGCTGCCGCGAGGTTGTTGAACGCCTCGGGAAAGGCCGGTTGTTGTCGAACGGCCTCGCGGTAGCAGTCGATCGATTGCGCCAGCGCCTGCAGATGCTGCAGCACGTTGCCGCGCATCAGCCACGCGGCGGGGTTGGTCGGCTGCAGAGCAATCGTGCGCTCTAAGGACTCGAGGGTCGCGCGCTCGTCGCCCTTGGCGAGCAGTACTCCAGCCAGCGTGTAGTGCGCGGCAGCGTTTGCAGGATCCACGGCAAGCGCACGACGTAGCAGCGCGATGCCTTCGTCCACGCTACCGGTTTCCGTGCAGAGCAGCCCCAACAGGTGCAATGCGTCGAAGTTACGCGGATGATCCTCGAGGACGGCCAGGTATCCCACACGCGCGGTTTGGTGATCGCCGCGCCGATGGGCCTGCAGTGCATTGTTCAGACGCTGGTACAAATATTCCCCGCCCACCTGGCGCGGCGGTCGCCGGCTCATCCGACCGAAAACGCGCTCGGATTCTCACCGCGCGCGTGCCGTTGCCACATCTCGAGGTAGGCTGACTCGAGATGCCGCACGAAACGGTTCGTATCGAACAACGGGCTTGCGCGGCGATTATCGATCAAACGCCGACGCAATGCCTTTAGGACTTCCGGGTGCCGCGCGAGTTCAATCGCCCGGCTCGCGTACACCTCGAGGTCGGTCGCGATCAGCTCGGGCAGGCCG
>Ga0181528_10002886_pt1 | contig 10594 bp, 7 predicted proteins | sample PEATcosm2014_Bin_47_FD_119742 | JGI IMG/M metagenome (GOLD analysis project Ga0181528, IMG submission 119742) | Peatland microbial communities from MTU Mesocosm Facility, Houghton, MI, USA - PEATcosm2014_Bin10_10_metaG | ecosystem: Environmental > Terrestrial > Soil > Wetlands > Peat | place... | reverse complement strand
TCGCCTGCAAGATCATGCGGCCAACCGTGGGGTCGACAGGAAGTCGGGCCAGATCCCGGCCAATCGGAGTCAGCTGCCATTCTTTCACAGGCCCGACTACCCCCTTGTCGGGCGCGCCGCCGCCGCAATCCGCGTTACAGCCGGTATCCGCGCCCCGGGTTGCAATAGAAACACAGTCCGCATCGCCGGACCCGGGTACGGCGTCGATTTCGGCAAACACGATCGCTCCGAGTTCCTCGAGCAACTGGTAACCGGCCCGTACCGCCTTCGCCGGCGGCGCGTTGATGAACGGAAAACGCTCAATATCGCCGAGCCCCGACACCTTCATGCGCAGGATCACATCGGCCAGATTCGAGCGTTGAATCTCGGGCTGCGTGAAACGCGGCCGTTCCAGGTAGTCCTTTTCGGGATACAGGCGGATGCAGACGCCCTCGGCCACGCGGCCGCAACGGCCCTTGCGCTGATCCGCGCTGCTTTGCGCGACCGGCTCGATCGGCAGGCGCCGGGTCCGTGACTGCGGCGAATACCGGCTGATGCGCGCCAGCCCGGTGTCGACGACGAAGCGGATGCCCGGAATCGTCAGCGACGTCTCAGCGATGTTGGTTGAGATGACGATCTTGCGCTGCTGCGTCGGCGCGAAAACCCGCTGCTGCTCGCTGTTGCTCAGCCGGCCGAAAAGCGGGACCACCTCGATGCGGCCCCACTGCCTGCCCTCGATGAGGTCGCGTGTCTCGCGAATGTCGCGCTCAGCGGGCATGAAGACCAGGATGTCGCCGGAGGTGCTCTCCTGGAGGATCCGTTCGACCGCGGCGACGGCGCCGTCGATGTAGTGCAATGCCTCGGACCGGGTCTCGGGTTCGTCGTCAGCCGCGGCATCCGACCCGAACTGGTCGAGGGGCGCATAGATGACCTCAACGGGATAGAGCCTGCCGGAGACTTCGATAATGGGCGCATCGTCGAACGCCTTGGAAAACGCCTGGGTGTCGATCGTCGCCGAAGTGACAACCGTTCGCAGTTCCGGCCGGCGAAAGCGCAACTGTCGCAGGTGACCGAGCAGAAAATCGATGTTCAGTGAACGCTCATGCGCCTCGTCGATGATGATTGTGTCGTACTCGCGAAGCAGAGGATCCCCCTGAAGTTCGGCGAGCAGCATGCCATCGGTGAGGTACTTGATGACCGTTGCCGGTGACGTGTGATCGGAAAAACGAACCTTGCAGCCGACCTCCCTCCCCCATGGAACGCCGAGTTCCTCCGCGACACGACGCGATATGGACAACGCCGCGACGCGCCTGGGTTGGGTGCATGCAATGCGACCGGCGGTGCCGCGACCGGCGGCAAGACACATTTTGGGGATTTGCGTGGTCTTGCCCGATCCTGTTTCGCCGGAAAGGACCAGCACGGAATGCTGCTGAATTGCCGCAGTGATCTCCTCGGCCCTGGCGCTGATGGGCAGCTCGGGCGGAAAATCCAGGCGCAGATTTGGGACGCGACGGTTCATGAGATCAACCACCAGTGTCCGCACCCCGCGCGAGATGACAAGGGAGAGTTCGGGCTGCCACGCCCGAACTCGCGACTGGCTTCCGGCCGAACGGCGAATAGGATCCGCTTGATGAAGCCTCCACGTTCGCCGGAAGAGATCCTGGGGCGCGTGATAAAGTCCGCGCGCCTGGATGGCTGGAGCGTCGGCATCATCGCCGGATTGGGAACACTCGTGGCGCTTGTCCTCGGTGATCCGGTGGGTATTTCCGTCGGACTGCTGGTTGCGCTGGGAGGCGCGCTCGAAGTGCACGGTTACCACAGGCTGCAGAAGCGCGATGCCCGCGGAATGCGCTGGCTCGCGCGGAGTCAGTTGCTCGTGCTGGGAACGATCTGTTCGTACAGCCTGTCGCGTCTTCTGAGTTTCGATGCCGGGTATCTCCAGGGCCAAGTCATCCCGGACGCTCGTGTCTCGCTGAAATCCATGGGCGTCGACCTCGACGCAATGCTCGGTGAAGCGGGATTGGACTCGGCGAGCATCGTTGCCTGGGTGCGTCTCTTTTTCGTGGTTCTGTACGGGTCGCTGCTGCTCATTACCCTGCTCTTTCAAGGTGGACTGTTTCTGTATTACCGCAGGCGAACGGCCGCCGTGGAAGAAGCATTGCGGCCTCCGCCTCTCATCCCGGTGATGAGGCAGTAAAACCGGTGCTCGCTTCCCGGATCTGCCGGAGGACGCCCATCCTCCTCCCGGACCACGCTGGAACTCTGCGATCGGAGTAGAGAGCCCGCCGTTTCGACAGGTTAAAGGCCCTGAGCGGGGTCGAAGGGCTCGCAGGCAATCGTTTCCCCGGAAGCGCCCGCGAGCGTGCCTCCCACAATTTTGGGTTGGGCACGGGCAAAGAAACAACGCCCGGATGACCGCTCCGAAAACGATTCCCCAGCCGCTTCCAGCTGGACGCCTTTGCGGTTGCCGCCAGTGTACGTTGGTTCATGGCAGCGAACTTCAATCTGAAGGCGACGACCGTTTTTGTCGTCGTCGTGGCGTGTCTGCTGGTTCTTGCCGGCTGTCCATCAGGGACACCGCATGCGCCCACCCCAACCGGACCCGTCAGGGAAGCGCACGTGGGGACGCCAACCATCGTCACTTCGCCCGCCCTCCCGCCTGTTCGAGCGGAACGGATTTTTCCCGTGATGCTCGGCATTGACGTCCTTGAGCGGAGCGGATTCGCCGCAGTCAAGGGCAAGCGCATCGGGCTGTTGACGCACCCTGCCGGAGTCAATCGCAGGGGCGAGAGCACCATCGACGTCCTGCGACGGGCCCCCGGAGTAAAATTGGTGGCACTATTCGCGCCTGAACATGGAATCCACGGGACCGAAGAGGCGGGCAAGAACCTTCCGGATACGTTCGACTCACGCACCGGGCTTCCGGTCTATTCTCTCCACGGCAAGAACCGCATGCCGACGAAGGCGATGCTGAAGGGACTCGATGCGCTTGTGATCGACCTGCAGGACATCGGCGTGCGCAGTTACACGTTTTCCAGCGCCATGCTGTACGCCATGGAAGCCTGTTTTCAGTACAACGTCGAAGTGGTGGTTCTTGACCGCCCGAATCCCCTTGGCGGCCTTAAGGTGGGCGGCCCACCGATGGATGCGCCTCTCATGAGCTATGTCGGCGCATTCCGCATTCCCTATGTGCATGGATTGACAATGGGCGAACTCGCCCGCCTGGCAGCCAGCTCTCCTGACGTGCTCGCCAATCCTGACGCGATGCGCCTCAGGGGCCGGCTCACGGTCGTGTCCATGCAGGGATGGCATCGATCGATGCGATGGCCCGAAACCGGCCTCCCATTTGTGCCAACCTCGCCCTTCGTGCAGGATTTCCAAGCCTGCATCGGCTATGCGATGGACGGCCTCGGCTGCGAGATTGGCGGCTTCACCCACGGCAGCGCAACCACCCGCCCCTTTGTTGCGTTCCCGGGAAAGACCAGCGAGCAGCTGAAAAAGGAACTGGAGGCGCTCAAACTGCCCGGGCTGGTTTTTGCCAAGGTAGCCGGAAAGGGCCCCAAGCGGGGGCCGGCGTCGGAAGTGCAGATTGAGGTTGCCGATTGGGCTGCCTGGCAGCCGACCGACCTGAGTTTTCAGATGATGCGCCTGGCCTGCAGATGGAGCTCGCGAAATCCGTTCTCCACAGCCTCTGCGGACAAGATATCGATGTTCAACAAGCTGGTCGGCTCCGAAGCCTGGTGGACGGCAATCAGCCATGAGGGTGCCCGCACCAACGTGGATGCGTTCCTGGCAGATTGGCGAAAAAGCGCGCGCGACTTTCAGCAGCAGTCCCGCCGCGTCTGGCTTTACCCGGAATGACCCGGAAATTTTGCAACGCGCGGCGCCGGGGGCCACGTGCGTATCCAGCTCTGCCGGTGAGAATGAAAAATCGCCACAGGCCGAGACCAGGGCAGAGACGAATGATCGGGTTGAGGTTCATTGCATTTTGAAGGGCTTTTTCTTCCTTTGGTGTTATCGTATTCGCCATCTCCATCGAATCGAAGCGATACCCACAGCCACGTGATTTGCGGACCATCGCCACCACGCCTACCATGCCTTCTCCCTCCGACCCACTTGATAACCTGCTGGACAGCTGGCAGGACAGCCCGGAACCGCCGCAGCATCTGACAACGGAAGTCTGGCGGCGCATTGCGGTGGTCGACAGCCGCGTGGAGCAGCCCGGGCTTTTCGCCCGGATTGAAGCGGCCTTCGCACGGCCATCGTTTGCCATCGCGTTTGTCGCCGCATGCATGCTCCTCGGATTGTTTCTGGCGGAGGTCCGCCTGGCCCGGATTCATGAAGAACGCGGCGCCCAGATCGCCCAGAGCTATCTTCGATTGATCGATCCGCTCATGGACAAATCGGCGATCAAGGTCGCTGCCAACCAGCCATGAAACACACCGTTTTCGTTGTCCTGCTCGGTCTGACATCGGCCGTCCTGGCGCACACCGGCTGGTTCGTTTTGCAGCAGCCGTGCCGGAGCAACGGTCTTGATTGCCAGCTCCAGTGGATGAAGACCGAGCTCAAGCTCTCCGACGAACAATTTGCCCGTATCAAGGCGATCCATGAGGAATCAAGCCCTCGCCTGCTTGCGCTCGCGGCGCAGGTATCACGGATGCGCGACGAGTACGACGCCTTTGAACATGAGAGGGCGACGTCGGGCCAGATCGATTTCCTGGAGTTTGCGCACTTCGTTGAACATCGCCGCGCCGTCAACCGGGAGTGTCTCACATCAACGCAGCATCTGGTTGCCGACGCTGCCCGCGTGATGACGGCCCGGCAACGCGAGCAGTACCTGGGACTCCTGGGTCCAGTCCTCCAGGCCGGCACGCCACTGATTATCAACTAGCGCTGCGGGAAAGCCCTCCCCGTGAACTCCAACCCCGACAGCGATCAAGCCGGGCTGCAGGCATTGCGGGATGGACACGATAGCGCGCTGGATGGACTGATCGCCCGCTGGCAGAGGCCGCTGTTTGCATTTGCCTGGCGCTACGTCCAGAACACGACCGACGCAAATGATCTGGTCGCCGAAACATTTGTTCGGCTTCACCAGAACAGGAATCACTTGCGCCCGGACACCAAGCTGTCCGCCTGGCTCTTCACCACGCTTTCCAATCTGTGCCACAACCACTACCGGTGGCGACGGCGTCACCCTACGGTCAGCCTGGATGCTGCGCTTGACGATAACAACGCTCCTGCCCACGAAACCGTCTCTTCCTCCAGCGCCTCGCCCGATGCAGCATTGGAACACGATGAAGCCCGGTCAGCGCTCCATGCCGCGGTGGATCGCCTGCCCCACGACCTAAAGACCACGTTGCTTCTCCACCACTACGAGCAACTGTCCTACCGCGAGATCGGCGCAGTCGTCGGCTGCTCGGAGCGCGGGGTGGAAACGCGCCTCTACCGCGCGCGGCAACGGTTGCGCCAGGAACTGACCGGCTTCCTGAAAGAGACTGCAAGCCATCACATTGCTTAGCCCTTGCCATCGCATCGATTAATCTCCCGGTGGTGGCCAAGGGATTTGCGAGCTGGGCGTGTTGTGTTTCCATCCCATCAACGCTTTCTTACGAGGAAGCTGTTTCCCCGCTTGCAAATATCATATCATCATATCTTGATATGAAGATATATAAATCTGAGCCATGTCTTCTGCCTCCAAACCCTTATCGCCCGTATTTGCTGAGCTGACCCGTTTGTTCGACCGGCGCGTTGCCATCATCGAAGGGCCCAAAGGCACCATGGTGCAGGCGCGGCGCCTCACGGAAACTGATTTCCGGGGCCAATGTTTCTGCGGGCACTCGCACGATCTGGCAGGCGACAACGACATCCTCTGCCTGACACAACCCGACCTGATTGAGGAGTTCCATCGCACCTACATCGAAGCAGGCGCCGACATGGTTTCGACGAACACGTTCAACGGGACGCGCATTTCCCAGTCTGATTACCAGACCGAATCGCATGTGGCGGACATCAACCGCGCCGCGGCACAGATCTGCACCCGCGCTGCAAATTGGGGAAAATCAAAATTTGGCCGGCGCATTTTCGTCGCCGGCGCGATGGGGCCGACCAACCGCACCTTGTCGCTTTCCCCTGACGTCAACCGTCCTGATTTTCGCGCGGTAACCTTCGACCAGATGGTGGCGGCGTATTACGAGGCAGCACGTTCCCTCGTGGAAGGCGGCGCCGAGATTCTTCTTGTCGAAACGATCTTCGACACCCTCAACGCCAAGGCGGCGCTATTCGCCATAGAAAACCTCATCGACGAATTACCCGCGCGCCTGCCGGTGATGATTTCCGTCACGATCACCGATGCGTCTGGGCGGACGCTCTCCGGCCAGACCCTTGAGGCGTTCTACAACTCCATTGCCCACGCCCGCCCGTTCAGCGTCGGGATCAACTGCGCCCTTGGTGCGAAACAGATGCGTCCCTATATCGAGGAACTTGCACACCTCGCCAGTTGCTACGTTACCTGTTATCCTAACGCCGGATTGCCCAATGCATTTGGCGGCTACGACGAAACCCCAGCCGAGATGGCCGCGACGCTCGCGGAATTCGCCGCCAACGGATGGGTCAATCTGCTCGGGGGCTGCTGCGGCTCCACGCCGGCGCACATCAATGCAATCGCCACGGCTGTCAAGGACCTGGCCCCACGGCAGCTCCCGTCCTCAGTCGACGCTGCCCTTCACCTTAGTGGTCTCGAACCCCTGACGGTCGCCTGACCGCCTGCAGATATAATTCCCGTTTCGCTTCCATGAGTCCCCGCAACGCGTCCAGCTTCTTGGTGATCGGTGAACGCACCAACATCACCGGCTCTCCGAAATTCGCCAAGGCTGTCAAAGCGGGCGACTGGGATGCCGCTCTCGCCATCGCGCGCCAGCAGGTCGAGAACGGCGCGAATGTCATCGATGTCAACGTCGACGAAGGAATGATCGACGGCGAGGCAACGATGACCAAGTTTCTCAATCTTGTTGCCGCCGAGCCCGAGATTGCCCGCGTGCCGATTATGATCGACAGCTCCAAGTGGAGCGTGCTTGAGGCCGGCCTAAAGTGCCTGCAGGGCCGCGGCATCGTCAATTCCCTCTCTCTCAAGGACGGCGAGTCTGAGTTTATCCGGCGAGCAAAGCTTGTCCGGCGCTACGGCGCCACCGCGGTTGTTATGGCGTTCGACGAACAGGGCCAGGCCGCCGATCGCGACGCACGTGTCCGCATCTGCACCCGCGCCTACCGCCTGCTCGTCGACCAGCTCGGGTTTCCCCCAAAAGACATCATCTTCGACCCGAACATCCTCACCGTCGCCACCGGCATGGAGGAACACAACAACTACGCCGTCGATTTCTTTGAGGCCGTCCGCATCATCAAGAAGACTCTGCCTGGCGCCAAGGTGAGCGGGGGCGTATCCAATGTCTCGTTTTCGTTCCGCGGCAACAACCCAGTGCGCGAGGCGATGCACGCCGCATTCCTCTTTCACGCAATCGAAGCCGGCCTCGACATGGCGATTGTCAACGCGGGGATGCTTGGCGTCTACGAGGAGATTCCAGCCGACCTGCGCGAACGCATCGAGGACGTGCTCCTCAATCGCCGGCCTGACGCCACTGAGCGACTCGTCACATTCGCTGAACAACTCAAGGCTTCCCAGGGAGGCGCCTCAAAAACGGAGCAAAAGGAGGATCTCGCCTGGCGCGCCCAGCCGGTCGAATCCCGGCTCACGCACGCACTGGTAAAAGGCATCGACACCTACGTCGAACCCGACACGGAGGAATGCCGGAAAAAATACCCGAGGCCGCTCGACGTGATCGAGGGACCGCTGATGGACGGAATGCGCGTCGTCGGCGATCTGTTCGGCGCCGGCAAGATGTTCCTGCCCCAGGTGGTAAAATCCGCCCGTGTGATGAAGAAGTCGGTGGCCTACCTCACGCCTTTCATGGACGCGGAGCGCGCCGCAGCGGCCGCTGCCAGCCTTGCCTCCCCCCAAGACGACTCGTCCGCCGCTGCGACTGGCGCCGCCAGTCGCTTACAGAACGCAACCAAGGGGCGCATTCTGCTGGCCACAGTGAAGGGCGACGTTCACGACATCGGCAAAAATATCGTCGGAGTCGTTCTGGCCTGTAACAATTATACGGTCACCGATCTGGGCGTTATGGTGCCCTGCGACAAGATTCTTGCCGCAGCACGCGAACAACATGCCGACCTGATCGGCCTCTCCGGGCTCATCACTCCATCGCTGGATGAAATGGTCCACGTCGCCAAAGAGATGACGCGCTCGGGCTTCACGGTTCCGCTGTTGATCGGCGGCGCAACAACCAGCGCGGCCCATACCGCTGTGAAAATCGCCCCTGAATATGCGCCCGGCGTCGTGCATGTCCTCGACGCCTCACGCGTGGTCAACGTCGCGAGTTCATTGCTGAGCGGAGCCAACAAGCCGGCATTTCTCGCCGAGACTGTTACCAAACAGGAACGCCAGCGCCAGGATTACGCGACCCAACGAGCGCGCAGGCCGCTGCTCGCGCTCGCCGAGGCACGTCGCCGTCGCATGCCGTTCGATTGGAGTTCCGCCGACATTCCCCGTCCCGAATTCTTCGGAACGCGAACGTTCGCGCCAGTGCCTCTTGATGAAATCGTTCCGTTCATCGACTGGGGTCCGTTCTTCAGTGCCTGGGAACTCCATGGCCGCTATCCCGACATTCTCTCGGATCCCGCAATCGGACCCGAGGCCACAAAGCTCTATCACGATGCGCAGAAGCTGCTCGACAGGATCGTGACCGAAAAACGCTACACCGCGAAGGCCGTCATCGGCTTCTGGCCTGCAAACTCAATCGGTGACGACATCGAGGTGTACGACGACGAATCGCGGAGCCGCCTGATAACCACGTTCCATTGCCTGCGCCAGCAGCTTGAAAAGCCTGCCGAGCAGTTCAATTACGGGCTCGCTGATTTTGTGGCTCCAAAGGATTCAGGCCGCATCGATTTCGTCGGCGGCTTTGCAGTGACCGCGGGTCACGGGGTCGAAGCCATTGCAAATGATTTCCGCGGGGCCCTGGACGATTATTCCGCCATCATGGCGCAAGCGCTCGGCGACCGGCTGGCCGAGGCGCTTGCCGAACTGATGCACAAGCGAGCCCGCGATTTCTGCGGCTATGGCCGCTCTGAGAATCTGACGATGGAGCAGATGATCCGCGAAAAATACCGGGGTATCCGCCCCGCTCCGGGTTATCCAGCCTGCCCCGATCACACGGAGAAGCGCCCGCTCTTCGATCTGCTCGGAGCCGAGACCGCAACAGGAATTACGCTGACCGAGAGCTTCGCCATGCACCCGGCAAGCAGCGTAAGCGGACTCTATTTCAATCATCCAGAGGCGCGGTATTTTGCAGTTGGCAAGCTGGGCAAGGACCAGGTCGCGGATTACGCCCGCCGCCAGTCCGTTGACATGGCCGAGGCGGAGAAATGGCTCGCTCCATATCTGGATTACGAACCGTAGCCGATTTTGCGCCGTTCGTTGGAAGCCCGCTCGCCCGTTCGACAAGCTTAAGGCCCCGAGTGCGTCGAGGGGCGAGCTCGAGGGACAGGCAATCGTTTTCTCGCAATCGCGACCAAGGTCGCTCCCAACAGTTTCCACGCATACATTGCAGACGGGAAGTTTCCTGGAGGCGTGTCGTCGTTTCCGCAGACTTGCTCCCGGTTCAGTGGCGTTGTCTGATGTCATATCATGCAACCGCCTCGCGTATTCCTCTTCGCAAAATGGCTCCTGCTTCTGATCGGCCTTAACGCCTGCGCCGCGTGGGTCCTGAATGCAGAAAGTGATCTTAAATCCCCGGTGGTGGCCGGAGATCATTCCGAATTCAAGTTGCAGCGCCCGGAGATCTACCATTCCGGCTGGGTCGACCTGAACAAGAACGGCATCAAAGACATCTACGAGGATCCCGCGCAACCCGTGGATGCGCGAGTCGACGATCTACTCCAGCGCATGACCCGTGCAGAACGCATCGGTCAGCTCATGCAACAACACATGACTGACGAAACCGCCCGGACAGACGCGGCCTTGTTGGCGGCAGGCGGAATGGGATCCTATCTCGGTGCGGCGCCCGACGCCGGGCCGCGCAATCGGCTGCAACGCATTGCAGTCGAGGATTCGCGCCTTGGCATTCCGTTGATTTTCGGTTTCGACACAATCCACGGTTTTCGCACTGTCTTCCCGATTCCGCTCGCGTTGTCCTGCACCTGGGATCCGCAACTCGTCGAGCGTGCCGAGACGGTCGCCGCCGCCGAATCGGCCGCCGTCGGAATCGACTGGGTTTTTGCCCCGATGGTGGATGTCGCACGCGACCCGCGCTGGGGGCGTATTGCAGAGGGCGCCGGGGAAGACCCGTGGCTGGGCGGCCTCATGGCGGCCGCTGCGGTCCGTGGATTCCAGGGTTCCGACCTCGGGCAGGTCGATCGCGTCGCCGCCTGCCTGAAGCATTACGTCGGATACGGAGCCGCTGAGGGCGGTCGCGATTACAATACGACAGAGATCGGCCTGCCGACCCTGCGCAACATTTACCTCCCTCCATTCAAGGCCGGCGTCGACGCGGGCGCCGCT
>Ga0181528_10002884_pt1 | contig 10597 bp, 10 predicted proteins | sample PEATcosm2014_Bin_47_FD_119742 | JGI IMG/M metagenome (GOLD analysis project Ga0181528, IMG submission 119742) | Peatland microbial communities from MTU Mesocosm Facility, Houghton, MI, USA - PEATcosm2014_Bin10_10_metaG | ecosystem: Environmental > Terrestrial > Soil > Wetlands > Peat | place... | reverse complement strand
TTTTCAGCGCTTGATTGATGAGGGCCTGGAAGCTGTGATGCCTGCGCATGTGGTCTATCCGCAAGTCGATAAATATCCGGCAGGCTTTTCTGAAATCTGGTTGCAAAAAGTATTGCGCCAGCAGCTTAATTTTGATGGAGTCATTTTTAGTGACGACCTCAGCATGGAAGGCGCTGCCGGCATAGGCAGTTTTCAAGAAAGAGCCGGTCTGGCTATTCAAGCAGGATGTGATATGGTGCTGGTCTGTAATAATCCTTCTGCAGCTGAATTGGTGCTGGATAGTTTAAAATTCCAATCCGGCAGGCGCCACCAGCACAGATTAAATAATATGCTGGCGCAAAGCCAGGTCGACCGTCAGGAATTATTGAGTTCCGACAAATGGCAACAACTTTCAAACAAAATCACCCAGATTAGTGAAGCGTATGCTTGAAGAAATTAAACAGATTGAAAAACAGGCCTTATGCCTGTTTACTGAACAACAAGTTGAAGCTGCGCTGGATGCTTTAGCGGTTGCCATTACCGAAAAGTTAAAGGATGCCAACCCGCTGGTTTTATGTGTGATTAACGGCGGCATCATTGCAACCGGTAAATTACTGCCGCGTTTAAATTTCCCACTTAATTTGGATAGTATCAACGCCAGCAGATACCGGAATACCACTTCCGGCATGGAGGTGCATTGGCTTTACAAGCCTATTATGCCTTTAAAAGACCGCACCGTATTAATCATTGATGACATTCTGGATGAAGGCCATACATTAAAAGCCATAGTCGACTATTGCCGTGAACAGCACCCAAAAAACGTCTATACCGTGGCTTTGCTGGATAAAAAGCTTGAAATAAAAAAACCTATCCAGGCTGATTTTGTCGGCCTTGAGGTGGACAATCATTACCTTTTTGGTTATGGCATGGACTATAAAGGTTATCTTAGAAATGCAGCCGGAATCTTTGCCTGCAAGGAAATTTTATGACAACAGCAATCATCGGCGGCACTGGCCTGACCAGAATTGCCGAATTAAACATTATCGAAAAACGAAAACTGGCAACCACTTTTGGCGAACCTTCCGCAGAGTTTGTCCTAGCTGAATTGCACGGGAATCCGCTGGTATTTCTCGCCAGACATGGAGACCCGCATCGGATTCCGCCGCATAAAATAAATTACCGGGCAAACATTTGGGGATTAAAACAACTTGGCGTCAGCAACATTATTGCGGTTGCCGCTGTGGGCGGCATCAGTTCCGACATGCTGCCCGGCCATATTGCCATACCGGACCAGATTATCGATTATAGTTACGGCAGAGAGCATAGTTTTTTCTCTGACGATTTGCAACATGTCACCCATATTGATTTTTCTTATCCTTATACGGAAAAGTTACGCAAACGTCTTCTCGACGCTGCTGCCCATGCCGGTGTTATGGTATCTAGTTATGGTGTCTATGGCTGTACTCAAGGCCCTAGACTGGAAACCGCAGCCGAAATCAAACGCATGGCGCAGGACGGTTGCGATCTGGTAGGAATGACCGGTATGCCTGAAGCCAGTCTAGCCAAGGAATTAGATATGGCTTATGCCAATATTTCCGTAGTAGCCAACTGGGGAGCTGGTATTATTGAAGGCGAAATTACCATGCCTGAAATTGAAGCCAATCTTGAACGAGGTATGAAAAACGCTATGGCTATTTTAAATGCGGCCTTAAAATCAGCCGAATGATTAACTTAAAAAATTGAGTTCCGGCGTGGTCTGCCTTGCACCGGAACTCAATCAATATCATAATCAGTTAAGAGGAGTTAATCAGATTACTTTCACGCCAATGTCATCGGCACAACTGTATTTTGTGCCGATTTCAGCTATATTTATTTTTGATTGCCTTTATTATGCAGCGCGTCATTGCGATAAGCCGAGTTGCTTGAGTCTTCTGCAATGGCTTTTTGGGCTGAAGCATATTTGTCATGCTCTGAATTTTTAACCATATAGATGGCGCCTGCAAACAATACGACTGCAATACCTATATAGAGCCAAAAATTATCTTTTTCTTGAACTTCACTCATGTTATACCTTCCTTATTGTTAGTTTGAATGCACTGAACAAATAGATTCAGCGTGAGAAAAGGATACTAAAGTCGTATGTATTTTTTTTGATTTACATCAATAATATTGCTGATTTATGCCAAATTACCCGCGTCGACGCTTTATCAAACAATTTGGGCTTTACTTGTCGGCGCAATGGATGGGTTTTTTCAAAATCAAGAACCTGCAAGCCAGTGACAACCCTATACTGACGAACAATTCCGATTACCTCAATACGATTACCCGGCTGTTTGGCGCTCAAACTATTTGCGAAACCGGTCAAATCAAAATTACCGCTCCGGCAATTGCTGAAGATGGCGCCGTGGTGCCGGTATCGGTCAGCAGTGAAATAAATCATATTTCCAAAATTTATTTATTGGTTGAAAAAAACCCAGCGCCATTGACCGCAGAATTTTCTTTTATTGAGGACGCAGCGATTTATTTTTCAACGCATATCAAAATGGCGGAGAGCAGTCAGATTGTAGTGATTGCCCAAACGGACAACCAACTATTCAAATCAACAGCTTGGGTGCAAGTAGTTCAGGGTGGATGTGGATCGGGATAAAATCATGACGCCAACCCGAATAGAGCTTGCGATATGACTTGTCTGCCACGAAATAACACCAATTCCCGCCAAGCCAGATCATCAGGGCAAAAATGCTGTTTCATAACCTGGCTATGCTCCCTCCGTTCTTGGTAATTGTTAGTCATGGCCCAAAGTTGGTGATCGCGCAATAAAATCTCAAACAGCCTATCGGTACTGTATGTACCGAATTCCAGCGTAATAAAACAGCTGTGACTATTCATTAAGGCATGCCAGAGATAATCCAGTAATCCCAGTTTTGGCACTGAACTGGATGTTCCGGCTAATGGCAATGTCACGGAGTCACCGTACCATTTCTGCGCCACCGTGGCTCCAGCGCCAAGTGGCGGATGGTCGCAGATAATTTCACCGTAACCGTATGAACCCAGACCGGTATGTAAATCGATCACAGCCAAACGTCTTTCCTGCAACCGGTAATGCCGGTTTAAAGCTTCGCATACCAGACGTCCATGCGCCGGTTCCTGTCCTCCATAAAATGGCCCGTTTGGGTCAATATATTGACCGCCGCTAATGGCCTTTTCCAGAGCTATTCTACCGTGTTCCTGTAAATATGCGCTGAACGCCGCTTGTCTTTCCGCGTAGTCCGCATTGAAAAACATGCTACGTAAATGTAAATAATTTGGGTTTTCCGGTAAGGGCAATGAAAAGTCAACAGCATTTCGATTTAAATCTACGCCGTTGGCGTCGCAACGCCTTAACCAGGCGTAGCCCCAAGGCGTTAAAGCGTGAATCAGCAATATTGCGGTATTCACAGACGGTGAAACAAATCCGGCGGCGAGTTGACGCAGTAAATCAATTTGAATAGCGCTACCGGCAAATCCCTCAATGCCGTGGGTACCGGCAATCATGACTAATGCATTTTTGGCATGAACATCCCCTATCCACACGCTATCGGTAATCAACTCCTCGCCATCAGGGCCTTTGCCGTCACATGAAAATGCCTTATGCTGAAAAGCTGTGTTCAATTTATTCAATTGTTCCAACCATTCTTGCCTAGCAATGGCGTAACTGGCAGGAAAAAACCTGGCGTCGAAATCACCTAATGAGAACAGTGGCATATCCCTCCCCTTTTATTTTTATTATAGATACCTGCATTTGCAGTGTTCAGGCTTAGCTATTTTTATCAATTTAATTCCCTATAGCAAATTTTGTGTTAAATCCTGACATTCTTTGCAACAACATTGTTAATTCCCGGACGAATTAATCGGCCGGCTATATTGGTTTGATGCATTCTGCTTGAACACTGGTTGGCATCATAGTGGAAGACGTACTTAAGTTGACTTTCAAACCTGACACTATACTGGCTTTGCTTGATAATCTGGATTTTATTCGGAACTTTACTGTCCAAATTTTTAATAAATTCCATATAAGCATTAATACGGATAGGCTGGTTTTATCAGAAAGAGCATCATTTGATTTTGCTTAATCCTAGGAGGCTGTCCGAGAATAGGAGCCAGCCCATAGGGCGCAACAGGCGCTAGCCGAATTGCGCTGCATGTTGGCCTTCGATCATCCGGCGTATTACGCTTCGCTAATACGCCCTATGGCCCTAAGGTTTTCTATTCTCGGACAGCCTCCTAGTTAGCGCATTGTTGCTGTAGCGGACGGAAATTGCTAGCTACTCTTGGAGCGAAATGTATCGATATGAGTTTAGAGTTCACAATTTACGCTACAACTCAAATTAACAGTTGTCGTTGCAATCATTATTTATCATTGAGGAGGCTTTATGTTCGCCACTTGGATTCTTGTTGCAGATAGCTGCCGTGCCCGTTTTTTCTCGATGCACAGCCGGAATGAGTCTTTATCGGAGTTGGAGGATATGGTGCATGACGAGAGATAATTAATGAAAGCAATGATATTGGAGCGGCTTGGTAGTATCGTTGAAAACCCAACACCATTAAAACTCATTGATATGTCTGCTCCTGAACCTGCAGAACATCAAGTGTTAATTAAGATCTCAACTTGTGGTGTCTGCCACACTGAATTGGATGAAATTGAAGGACGTACGCCACCGCCCCGTTTACCGGTGACGCCGGGTCATCAAGTTGTCGGCACGGTCGTTGAAACAGGCCGGGAAGTTAGCACTTTCAAAATTGGCGACAGGGTTGGAGTCGCCTGGATTTTCTCGGCTTGCGGAAATTGCCGGTTCTGTCGGTCCGGGCTTGAAAATCTTTGCCCGGCTTTTATGGCGACAGGTCGTGACGCCAATGGCGGATACGCGCAATTTATGACTATTGCAGAAAATTTTGCATTTTTGATTCCACCCGGATTCACTGATTTGCATGCGGCTCCGTTACTTTGCGCGGGTGCAATCGGTTACCGTTCTTTAATGTTGTCAGGCATCACTAATGGACAACGGCTTGGGTTGACAGGCTTTGGAGCTTCTGCCCATCTGGTTTTAAAAATGGCGGCATATCTTTATCCTGCGACTGAAATCTTTGTATTTGCCAGAAATTTAGAAGAAAGAGAATTTGCCCAGTCCCTTGGCGCTGCATGGACCGGTGATACTTTTGAACGGTCTCCGGTAAAACTTGACAGTATCATTGACACCACTCCCGCCTGGGAACCGGTTATGGAAGCTCTTGCCAATCTGGAAGCCGGCGGCAGACTTATTATTAACGCTATTCGTAAGGAAAACGACAAGCAGTGCTTGCTGAACCTTGATTATTCAATCCATCTTTGGCACGAAAAACAGCTAAAGACGGTTGCCAATATTACCCGTAGTGACGTTAATCAGTTTTTGAAACTGGGGGCAGAAATGCATATTCAGCCTGAAGTGGAAGTTTATAGTCTTGACCAGGCTAATCAAGCCCTGTTTGAATTAAAAACCGGCAGAATTAAAGGCGCAAAAGTACTGGTTATTGACTAATTGCATTAGTATCCCGGCATCTTAAACCTGCTATGTCAAAAGTAGGAGGCTGTCAGAGAATAGAAAACCTACTGCTAAAAAGCCCTTTTGGTCATATTTTCCGCGCATTTTCGTTCAATAGGGCAACTATTGTGCCTCAAATGCGCAAAAAATCTGACTCAAAAGGCGGTTCCTATTCTCGGGCTACCTCCTAGCGGCCTGGAATATCACACTATTTTAATATCCCGGAATCCATATTAGACAAAGTTGCTATCTGTTTGCCTAAGCTTAAATTTAGGACTCGTAATAGTCAAAACACCTTTGCTGTATCCGCCGGACTGGCAAAACATAGATTAATAGAGATGCTTTGATTACGGCAAAACTCAAATGCAGATTTTATTTTGGCAAAATAAAAAATATTATTTCAGATATTGCACAAACTCTTGTTCGGCCTCTAACCAGTCATCCATCTCATGACCCGGTTCAAAATTTCTGCTTTCAGCTTTGTAATAAGCGCGCTCGGCAATTTTAGCGTCATCATCCGGAAGTCTGATAGGCTCTTCGGATTCGCTGCTATAGGTTTCTTTCTGTTTTTTTAGAACTGCAACCATGTTCCACCTCTCTTAAAGTAATGGTATTAACAAGAATTATTCAAAAATAGCTGGTTTATTATGAGGTAGAAGACAATAAATGCTATTCGTACGATTACTTAATTGCTCTTTTTTGGTTAATAGCAGTTAAGTATCGATTGAGATTTAAAATTCTCCTTGTCTATTAAACGGTATGGTTTCAAAATTACTGCTTCAAACAAGCTGTTAGGTTTATAAATTTATGGCAAGTACGCTGCTGGTGGTTGATGATCTTTCCGATTGGGGTCCATACTACCCAAGCGATCAAGTTATCAGCTTTGAAGATTATCTTTCTTCAATAAAAAACGAAGGCAATCAACGGATCAGGATTATTAATCTTTGCAGCAGTTATGCCTATTTAGCGGATGGTTACTATTGTTCGTTGCTGGCGGAAGCCCGAAATCATCATGTCATACCCTCTCTTAAAGTCATTAACGATCTGGGTAAAGATGCGTTGTACCGTTTGCAAATGGAAGACTTCAGTCAGGCTTTATCGCGGGTGATGAAACATCAATACGCCGGTAAGGATGTAAAACTTTATAGTTATTTTGGCAGTACGCCGGACACTGAGTTTCAAGAATTAGCCAGAAGATTATTTGAGCGATTTCCCTGTCCGGTGCTTGAAATTTCTCTACAATATCAACAGCAATGGCAAATCAATGATTTAAAAGCAATTTCACATAAGGACTTGACTGATGAAATGCAAACCTTGTTTGCAGATGCACTGGATAAATTTAGCAAAAAAGTCTGGCGTAAGAGCCGTACCCGCAAAAACTCGCGCTATGATCTGGCGGTATTGGTGAATCCCTCAGAAACCCTGCCGCCAAGCAATCGGGGAGCATTAAAAAAATTCATCCATATCGGCAGCCAAATGGGCATAGATGTCGAGTTGATTAATCAAAACCATTATGCCCGCATCCCGGAATTCGATGGCTTGTTCATCCGTGAAACCACAGCAATTGATCACCATACCTATCGATTTGCCAAAAAAGCTGAAGCAGAGGGCTTAATGGTCATAGATGACCCTACATCCATCCTGCGTTGCGCTAACAAAGTATATCTTGCGGATTTATTTAGGACGCATCGAGTACCGACTCCGAAAACCTGGATTTTACATAAGGGCAATGCCGCTCAGCTTAATCAATTGGAGGTGGATGCCGGCTATCCGGTTGTTATTAAAATTCCCGACGGTTCATTTTCTCGCGGCATAGCAAAAGTGAATAACCGGGAGGAACTGGAACTTAAGGTTAATGAATTATTCGCACAGTCCGCTTTGTTGCTTGCCCAGGAGTTTCTTTATACCGAATTTGACTGGCGTATCGGCATCTTTAACAATAAGGCTTTATACGCTTGCCGGTATTTCATGGTTAAAAACCACTGGCAAATATACAAACATGGCGGCAAACGTATCGATAGCGGCAGCTTTTTGACCTTACCCACTTTTGAAGTGCCCAAAGCCGTTTTGGATGCTGCAATTAGATCCACTCAATTTATAGGCAATGGTTTGTATGGGGTGGATGTCAAGGAAATAAACGGGAAAGGTTATGTGATAGAAGTTAACGACAATCCCAATATTGATAGCGGCGTAGAAGATAAATATTTGGGTGATGAATTGTACCGTGTCATCATGACCGAATTTTTGCGGCGTCTGGATGATCGTAGTAAAGGCCTGGTTTAAAAGATGAATGATCTTGATGTGCTATGCATTGGCCACGCCAGTTTTGATTTGGTTTTTTCCGTATCCCGTCACCCTGCTGCCGATGAAAAAACCTTTGCCGATTCGATGATTAGTTGCGGCGGAGGACCTGCCGCCAATGCTGCAGTTTGTGTCGCCAGGTTAGGCTTAAAAGCGGCTTTCTGCGGTTATCTTGGCAATGATGTCTATGCGGAAAAGCATTTGCAGGATTTTCAAGCTGAACAGGTCAATAGTAGTTTTGTCGTGAGAGGCGAGTACCCTACCCCGCTCTCGGTGGTGCTGGCAAAACCGGATGGCAAACGCAGCCTGGTGAATTACAAAGCGGAAACTAAAGCTTTGCCGGCTGATAGTGTCGATTTGATCGATTGTCAGCCTAAAGTTGTCTTGTTTGACGGTCATGAGCCGGACATTTCCTTAAGCTTTCTAAAACATAATCCCAAGGCATTGAGCATACTGGACGGGGGTTCCGTACATCATGGCTCCCTGGCTTTAATCGATAAAGTCGAATATTTGGTCTGTTCGGAAAAGTTTGCCAAGCAATATGCAGGCGATGAAAATCTGGCTTTGTCAAAAATGGCTGAATTAGCCCCTATAGTGGTAATTACCTTAGGCGAACGTGGTTTAATCTGGAAACGAGGGCTGGAAAACGGCAAAATGACGGTTCCCCCAGTCTCCCCGGTTGACTCAACCGGAGCCGGCGACGCCTTTCATGGCGCTTTGGCGGCAGCATTGGCTTTAAAATATGACTGGCTGGACGCGTTACGCTTCGCCAGTGCCGCAGGGGCTTATTGCTGCACCCGATTAGGCGCCAGACCTGGCCTGCCTAACCGTTTGCAGATTCAAAATATTTTGAACAATTGGCAGTGATTGCCTGATTAAGACTTTTTCCCGCTAAAAATAATCGATAAAAGCCGTTAATCAAATGTGATAACCACTTGCGTAGCCTTGTCTCTTGATCACATTTTAAATGAGGATTATCTGAAGACGTGGAGATTGGCGTCGATGTAGAGGGACAGTTATGTGTTTTCTTCCTTGTTGAAAGAAGTTTATGACAAAACCATTTATATATTCATAAACCCCCAAATTGACATTGATAGCCACATTCTTCGATAAATGTTTTATCATTGACGCTGTTTACAGGCTATAACCATAATAATAATGAACAGCTCTTCGCAAACCCAATCGCAGCCCTTGTTTCCGGTGTTTTTGTTTGCCGGGACATTATTTGTCAGCGCCACATTAATGTTCATGCTGCAGCCTATGTTTGGCAAGCTGTTGCTGCCCATGCTTGGCGGCACTCCGGCAGTATGGAATACCTGTATGGTGTTTTATCAGACCTTATTATTTCTGGGATATTTATACGCCCATAAACTTAGCTCAAGATTAAGCAATATCAGGCAAATACAAACCCATGCCGCTTTGCTGATTTTAAGCTTGATCGCCCTCCCGGTTGCCTTGCCGCACGACATTGCGCCGCCGACCGACAGCAACCCGACTTTTTGGTTGATACGCACGCTATTTGTGGCAATTGGCATACCATTTTTTATTGTGTCAGCCACAGCGCCATTACTACAAAAATGGTTTGCCCACTGCGGTCATCATCACAGTCAAGACCCTTATTTTTTATATGCCGCCAGTAACGCCGGCAGCCTGCTGGCCTTATTAAGTTATCCGTTTCTGATAGAACCGCATTTAGGTCTGGCGGAGCAACGCTGGATTTGGACAGTCACCTATCTGGTTTTAAGTGTGTTGATTTTGGGCTGCGGGTTTATGTTATGGCGTAACCAAAAGACTGATGATCAACCGGAAAGCGAGCCGGAAGTTGTAGAAGAGCTGCCCGTACCGCAACAACTGCATTGGCTGGCGCTGGCTTTTGTTCCATCCAGCCTGTTATTAGGCTTGACTCAGTTTATCAGCACCGATATTGCTGCTGTGCCTTTGCTGTGGATAGTGCCGTTAACTGTTTATCTGCTCTCGTTTATCCTAGTGTTTTCCAAATGGGCTGACCATTTTCACCCGGTCGTGCTGGCTGCCCAGCCCGCCATGTTAACGGTATTTATCGCCTATTCCTTTATCAATCCTGCGGTATTGCCCTATTGGCTGGATTTGATTTTTCATCTGCTGGCTTTTTTTCTGGCTATTATGGTGTGTCATGGCGAACTGGCCAAAACCAGGCCGCATACCCGGCATTTAACCCGGTTTTACTTGATCATGTCATTTGGCGGCATGCTGGGCGGCCTGTTCAATACTTTTGTGGCGCCGTTTATCTTTAACGCCGTATATGAATATCCAATCATGATAGTGGCGGCTTTACTGCTGCGTCCCGGTTTTTTTCAAGAAAAATGGTATCTGCAGTGTATTTTTCCATTGCTAATGTTGATCATTGGCTTTAGCCTTTACGGGTTGTTGTCCAATGAACAGCTATTTGAATATCTGGATATGATAGGCGGAGCTTTGATTTTGATGGCGGGCTTGACCTATTCCTTCCGTAACACGCCTGCAGGACTAGGTTTTCTGACTGCTGTTTTATTGATATTTACTTTGGGATTACATAGCCTTGCATCCAATATCCTGTATCAAAAACGCACTTTTTTCGGCGTATTATCGGTACGGGAAACGGTGATTGCAGATGAAAATCAACAACCCGAAAAAGTCCACGAACTTTATCACGGCACCACCAAACATGGCGCCGAACGCTTGACCGAAGCCAACATCACCACGCCCCTGACATATTACAGCCGTCAAGGCCCTATCGGTCA
>Ga0181528_10002883_pt1 | contig 10597 bp, 9 predicted proteins | sample PEATcosm2014_Bin_47_FD_119742 | JGI IMG/M metagenome (GOLD analysis project Ga0181528, IMG submission 119742) | Peatland microbial communities from MTU Mesocosm Facility, Houghton, MI, USA - PEATcosm2014_Bin10_10_metaG | ecosystem: Environmental > Terrestrial > Soil > Wetlands > Peat | place... | reverse complement strand
TGCTTGGCGTGTTCCATTCTTATCGCGGATGACAATCCGATCGTGCGACACGCGCTGCGGACGTGTCTCGAGCGAACCTCCGGGTGGGTCATCTGTGGGGAAGCCGCAGACGGAATTGAAGCAATCGAGAAAGCTCGTCAACTGCGACCGGATCTGATCATTCTGGATCTCTCCATGCCTGGCTTGAATGGGCTGGAAGCTGCCCGCTCACTCAAACTTGAGACACCGTCAACGCCGCTCTTGATGTTCACGAGCTTTAAGAATCCTACTTTGGAACGCGAAGCGGTTGCGGCCGGCTGCGTTGCGCTGTTCGCAAAATCCGAGATGGACTTGCTTTTCAGTGCGATTCGGCAGCTTATGACTCAGGACAAGGATTGAGTTGCGAGGTTGTTTCGGGAGTGGATGAGAGTCAGGTTACTTCTTTTTCCCGAGCTTCCGGGATATTTCCTCTACGATTTTCGGGCGAAGGTCGGCCAAGACGCTATCGATGATGCTGGCAATCGCAGGATCAGATTCGTCAAAGGCGCTAGCGTCCTCGGGACTGTTCTCCGCGCCTGCGGCCACGGCCATTGCGGCGGCATCATGCGAGTTTGAGAGGTTTTCGCCTTGGGAGTGCTCCGATTGTCCGGAAGAGTTCGAATCGCCGGACTCGCGAATTCGTCTCCAACTTGCCCATGCCGCTGCGGTAGTAGCAGCGATATCGAATTCCTTCTTGTCTCCGCCGTGCTCGCTCTTTACATCGGACTCGCTGACGAGTGCGGGTGCCGGATCGGGAGAAATTTGATCCGAAGAGCTATTGTCTTGATGAGCCTCACTCGGCGAAGCGTTCTCACTTTCAACTGAGGCAGGCGCGGCTTCGATCCCAGATTCCACGGCTGGCAAGTCTTCGTGAATTTCTTGAGACCGAGGTTCAGAATTTGCGGTAGGGAGTGACTCTTCCGCTACAGCAACAGGGGCCTGTTGCTCTGGCGCTTCTGTCGTCTGCGCGGGAGTGGGTAACGATGTTACTTCGGAAGCATCCGAGCGCGGCAGTTCCGCAGCGGCTGCCGGCGACTCTGGAACATAGGATGCTGTCACGTGTTCGAACTGCTTTACCGTGGCGCTGACCGTTTCTCTCACGCCGCCAACTTCGGACATTGCCGGCACAGCTTCGGGCACGATGGTCGCGGAGACTTCATGAATTGCTTCTGACGCAGTGGCTTCTGTCGAAATTGCGGGGAGGGCTGCCTCGGTAGATTCAGTCGAAGGAGTTGTGGCGATCGACGCAGGGTTCGTGCTTTCGACCGCCGCGAAGGCGCCATAAGCCTGCTGCATTTCACGCTCAAGAGAAATCCCCTGGTCCTCAGGTGCGAGAGCAACGGCAACCGCCGACCAATGGGATGCTCCGCTCCCAGATTCAACTCCGGCAGCTGCAGCCATCGTGATAGGTCCATCGGACGGCTGAATGCTTTCCGTGGAAACAGATTCCGGTACTGGCGACTTGTCAGTGGAGGCGTCAGCTTTCACCACCGGCGACTGTTCCGCGAACGTTGCCGCAGTTGCTTCTTGAACTGTTTCGAGGGCCGACGCCTGCTGACTTGCTTCAGAAATTTCTGTCTTGGATTCAACAGGAGCAGGAGGCGCGACTTCCTCACGCGCTTCCGCCGTTTTGCTCTCCAATATTGTTCCTTGCACCTGGGCTGCCGCAGCAGCCAGCGCTGCAATCTCTTCGGGGGTTACGTCTTTGGGCAATCCTTCTGGCGCCAATGCGCCAAGGTCGACCCGTTCTTCATCCTTCGGCTTGGGCGTTTCGCTGGGCCGGTGATGGTCGATCGTGGTGCGTAGATCCTTATTCACCGGGTTATATACGGCCGGATCATCGGGATTCGTTTCGGCGGTAGCTTCCTTCTTTTTCGAGGGAAACGAGATACGATTTTTCCAACCGGAATCCTCGTCCGAGGCCACAGTCTTGTCTCGGCCTTCTTCGATGGCAGCATTCGCGCGAGCCAAGCGACCGGGTTTAGCTGCCTCGGCGCGGGGAACGATTTTATCTTCCAGCTTGCTTAGGGCGCTGAGTAGCTCGCTGGCTTCAAAGGGCTTGACGATGAAGCCATCGGCCCGGACGCGCTTCGCCTCATCCGTCTTGAAGGGTTCCAACTTCCCTACCGTAAGCAGCACAGGGATTCGCGCGGTTTCAGCTACTTCTTTTAAGCGCTGACACACCTCAAGCCCACTATACCCGGGCATATAGACGTCGAGGACGATCAAATCCGGCCGGTGCTCACTAATCTTCTTGAGTGCCGCCGAGCCGTTATTGACGGTGATGACTTCGTACCCCGCATCTGCAAGGATCTTCCGGCCCATATTCTGGGCGGTCACGCTGTCGTCGGCGAGCAGTATCTTCCTGGCCAAGAGGTTTCCTCTAATGAGGGGAGATATCGCGAAGGTAACCTGACCTTCAACCTAAGTCAATGATCTAAAAGGGAAGTAACAGGTTACTAGTGGTCAGCACCTAGTGCGTGAAGGGAGTCGATGGTAACCCGATCTGCTCCCTGCTTTTGCGACGACGTGCTTCAGAAGGGGACGATTTTCTTCAATCCCTTCTTTCTCTTCTTCTTGCTGCTGGAGAGATCCTGATCCGATGCCGGAGTGGAATCGTCCGAGGTGGCGTTGGCGGAGGATGACTGACCGCTCGCGATTTCATTTACCTGCACCGGCGGTGGCAGAGAGGGATCCGCTCCATCCGCGGCCGGCTTCAATTCGTTCGGATCGGCGGTCGCGGTAGGTTTTAGTTCGTTGGGATCAGGGCCAGTCGCAGAAGGGGCTCCCGAAGCGGAACCGAAAGGCGATGCGGTGGCCGGATTCGTGCCGGCGGCAGCCGCAGCGTCCGCCGCGCTCGGCTGGTCTGGCTTGACTATCTCAACTGAGGCACTCTTTTCTGGAATCCCGGCTGCGGCGATGGCTTCGCCCCGAACGACATTCGTAGCTGCGACAGGTTCAGGATCCGTCAATGTGGGGTCGCCTTTGTGGGCGGCTGCAGATACGTCGGGGCCCTTCTTGATGATGCCCATGAACTTCTGCGCCATCGTGGTTTCGTTCCGGCTAGCGAGCTCTGCCTTGTTCTGGGCCACCATGCCTTTGGTGGGCCTAGGAACGGGCTGGTGTAGCGCGGTCAGACGCTTTTTCGCATCGTCGGAGCGGTCCATCATCGGATAGCGAGTGAGAATCCTGTCGTACGCCTCAGAGGCGTGCTTCGTCAGATCACCGATATAGCGAGATTTGGTTTCCTCACGCAAGCAGCCTCGCGGCTGGTCGTGTGCGTCGCAAGTGGGTACCAACCGAATGCGAGCCAGCTGTCCTTCGTAATCCTGGCCCAAGAGGTACAGAGCTTCGTCGGCGCGGCTGTAGAGAGGATATTTATCCACCAGCGATTGCAGACGGGCGATCGAGGCAGGGTAGGACTGACGGAGATAGTAGAACCTTCCGATTCCGAATTCGCGATCGGCGAGCACTTCCTGCACTTCAAGGAGACGTTGCTTTGCTTCGGGGACCAGCTTGCTGTCGGGATATTGCAGGATGACTTTGCGGTATTCGTCTTCCGCGCGCTTCGCGTGGGTATAGTCGCGATCGGCCTTTTCCATCTGCTGATAGTGGATGTTCGCGATCTTCAACTGCGCTTCGGACGCTTCTGGCATATTCGGGAAGAAAATCTCGAAGTCGCTGTATTCCTGCTCGGCCTGGGCGAGAGCGGCGGTTCCACCTTCTGCGTACCAGGAGTCCCCGACAGCCAGCTTGGCGCGGGCGATAAACTCCGAATCCGGGTACGTATTGATGAGCGTCTGTAGGGTGAGGCGCGCGACATCGAAGCGATTGTGCCGCATGGCATCCATCGCCTTGTCGAAGAGGACTTTGTCTGGCTGCTTGGAGCCGACGTTGGCCAAGGGGTTGACGGACTTTTTGTTGGTGCAAGCAGCGGTCAACGCCAGCAGCGTCCCAAGGGCGACAAGCAACGGAATTCGACGTGACATAAGACCTCGAAAGTTTCTTGAGTCGGGCTGGTTGTTCGACCACCCGTTGAGCGACGCGCCTTGCGTTTCCGAGTATCGCGTCCGCCTTCTGACGCACTCAACTGACTAGCCAGGCTTACCCGGCCGGACCGGATGCGATCCCGGTCTCACAACCGCCGCTAAACCTTTTGCAGAGCTGCTTCGGTTGCCGCCTTCAGCAGATTCTCAGCGTTGTTCTTTGGATCGCCATTTCCGAACACGGCGTTGCCCGCCACCAAAATTTCTGCCCCGGCATGGACCACATCGGCAACCGTGTCGAGGGCGACTCCGCCATCTACTTCGATGCGGAAGTGCAAGCCTCTCTGCCGGCGAATATCCGCTAAACGCCGCATTTTGTGCAGTGTCGAGGGAATAAATTTCTGCGCTCCGAATCCGGGATTTACCGACATCACGAGAACATAGTCGACGATGTCAAGCACTTCCGAGAGCGTATCAACCGGGGTCGCCGGATTGATCACAACACCCGCCAGGCAGTCATGACTCTTGATCAGATGCAGCGTGCGATTCAAATGCAGGGACGCCTCTTGATGAACTGACATCCAATCCGCCCCCGCGTCAGCAAAAGCCGGGATAAATTCATCCGGATTTTCGATCATCAGATGGCAGTCGAGCGGCAACTTTGTTGCCTTGCGCAGCGACTTTACAACCGGCGGGCCGATCGTGAGATTGGGAACGAAGTGTCCATCCATGATGTCGACATGAATGACACTTGCCCCGCCCTCGGCCGCAGCGCGTACTTGTTCGCCGAGTCGAGCGAAATCAGCCGAAAGAATTGACGGAGCCAGTTCGATCAAACCCGGGTGCCTCAGAACTGAGTTCTTGCCAGAAAATGCTTGGGGAAATTCTAACATGCTGAGCGTACAGGCGCAGTTGATTACCGCAGACAAAAAGCTCGAAACTGCAAGGATTTCCACGCGAGCCAGACGGTTGTAATCGTACGGAATGCTTGCGTGTTACCCTCTCCGGGCGTGCCTTCATCGTTCCAACTCAGTCCCGCTGCATATTCAGTGATGGCGGTGTTTCTTTGGGGCGCAGCGGATTTCGCCGGCGGGTTCGGATCTAAGCGTGCCAACGCATTTGTTCTGACCGCGTTCTCGCACATCTGCGGCTTCGCACTGATGCTTGCAATCGCATTCGCACACACGGGCGCATTTCCCGATCGTTTAAGCATCTTCTGGGCGCTCGCCGCTGGAGCGGTTGGGGGATTCTCGCTGGCCATTTTTTATCGTGCGCTGGCGTCCGGACAAATGGGCCTCACGGCGCCGATTGCCGCGCTCCTAGGAGCGGCGATTCCTACCATGGTCGATATTGCTCTTGAAGGTGCGCCGAGCCGATGGTCGATTGCGGGATTCGGTGTCGCCGTCTTCGCGATCTGGCTGATCACGCGGCCTGAGCCCCAAGGAGCGAACGATAAGACCGGGCCACCCAAGGGAGTCGTCACTGCCGCCCTGGCGGGAGTGGGATTCGCAGGATTCTATCTTTGCATTCACCAGGCGACCGGATCGCCAGCATGGATCGCAGTGGTTTCCCGTGTAGGGTCATTTACTGCCACTGCGATTGCGGTGTTGGCGACGTGTGCGCCGCTTAGAATCAATCCTTCTAGCGCAGCCTTGGGGATGGTGGCCGGCTGCTTCGATATTGCGGCCAGTGCATTATTCATCTTTGCCAGCCAGCGGGGACGCCTCGACGAGGCTGTCGTAATCACCTCGCTCTATCCTGCGGTCACCGTTTTGCTAGCGAGGTTGGTCCTGAAAGAGCACTTCAGCCGGTGGAAGTTTATCGGGCTGCTGGCGGCCCTGGCGGCGGTGCCGATGATCGCGGCGGGGTAGGATTGCCTCTAGAATGAGGAACAGCGGGAGCCGATGAATTTCTTCGGTCCAAAATAACCAGATGCCACTCCTCGAGATACAAAACCTGACGAAAGTCTTCCCACACGGCGAAACGTCTTTCGGGGGGAAGCCTCGGGGTGGGGTGCGTGCGGTCGATGACGTTTCGCTGGATATTCACACCGGAGAAACACTCGGTTTGGTCGGAGAATCAGGTTCGGGCAAGAGCACACTGGGACGGCTGATCCTTCGGTTGATCGAACCGTCGTCCGGCAGCATTCTTCTTGAGGGACGCGATTTACTTCAGGCCAGCGCCGGCGAGATGCGCAGCCTACGGCGCGATCTTCAAATCATTTTTCAGGACCCGTTTGCATCGCTCGACCCACGGTGCCGCGTCGAAGACATCATCGCGGAGCCGCTGATCATTCATGGGTACGGCTCGGCGGAGGATGGCGGATCAAAGCCTCCTGTTGGTGGCCGATCTAACATTCGGCAGCGAGTGGCGGAACTTCTGCGCGCAGTTGGACTCGACGAGTCGGCTCGTACCCGTTATCCGCATGAATTCTCGGGCGGACAACGCCAGCGGATTGGTATCGCCCGCGCTCTGGCCTTGCGTCCGAAATTTATCGTGTGTGATGAACCGGTCTCGGCCCTCGACGTCAGCGTGGGAGCGCAGATCGTCAACTTACTCGCCCAGCTTCAGCGCGATTTCGGCCTAACGTATCTTTTTATTTCGCACTCCATGCCGGTTGTGCGGTATCTTTCGACTCGAATTGCGGTCATGTATCGAGGCAAAATTGTTGAAGTGGGAGATTCCAAGCAAATTACTGAGCGGCCGGCACACGCCTACACGCGCAGTTTGCTCGAGACGACTCCGAAGTTGTTGGTCTGAGGTTCGCTCCGGATTTTCTGCCTCCGGCGAGAGGAATCTCTTGCAACCAATCTCGGTCGCGGCCACTCTGATTAGGCTTTGGGGAACACAAAATCGATGGCAGTAACGAATTCCGCTCCTTACGCACTGTCCGTTCCGCAGCCCGTCGTCTCCTTTCGCGACCTGACTGAACTGATTCTTGGGTTCTCCGCGATCATGGTGGTCTTGTGGCTGCCGACGCACGAACAGTTGATCTTTGGTCCGATCGCGCTGTTGGCCCCATTGGCGCTCGTTCTCTTACGTCGCCCGGGAATCAGTGAACTTGGCTTCGGCTGGAGGGAATTCGCTGCTTCTTTTTGGATCCTGCCTGCTGCAGCGGCGCTGACGATTGCCAGTGTGATGTTAGCTCGGAGCGCGGGGACATACCATGCCCTCTACGAGGGAGATCTCGCGCACGCGGGCGGCTATGTGCTTTGGACGATCTATCAGCAATTCCTGCTGCAGGATTACTTCATGCCTCGCCTGACCAGGATTCTCGCGAGTGATGCTGCGGTGGCCATCGCGGCGGTTTTGTTTGCAGTGGCGCACTTGCCGAATCTTCCGCTCGCGCTGGCAACGCTCGTTTGGGGAGGGGTATCGTGCGCACTGTTCCGCCGATACCGCAGCATTTACATACTCGGTCTTGCGCAAGGAATGCTCGGACTCTGCTTCGCCGTCTGTATCCCCGAAGCCATGCACCATCACATGCGTGTGGGGTTGGGATATTTTTCGTATAACGCGGGGCAGTGAGGCGGGGATCGGGAAGCCTGGGATCGGACAGTCTTACCTGCCAACGCGTTTAGTAAAAGCTCTGGCTGCGCTCCTTGAAAGACTGCCCTTGGCCCCTGCTTTAAAACCACCACGACCACAACCAATCGACACAGGTGTGGGTGATGGTCGAGGCCGGCACGCGCCTCTCAGCGCGCCAGGCCCTTCCGTAGAAAACGCCGGCGATGGTTGCGAGCAAGACGTAGCGCCAGTTGAAGTGTGTGGATCTCTTGTTGAAGTGAGACAGGCCGAAAAGCACCGAGGCAATGATCAGTGCGGGCCAGCGACCAACGCGCCTCTCCAGCAGATTCTGGACCCACGCGCGAAAGAAAAGTTCCTCAGGCACGGCGACGAAGGCGAAGATCCCTATCCAAGTCAGCGCGGCCTTTCTCACTGCGGGTACGTTGGCGTGCGGATGGATGAAGCCGAGCGCAATACCCAGTAGGAGCACGGCGGGCGCGAAAAATAGCAGCTCGCGCAAGCCGATTTTCCAATCGCTCCAGCGAAGATGGAAATCGAATCCGGTTCCATTTAATCGGCGAATGCCGAGAAACGCATACAAACCTGCATCGACCAGCAGCAAATTCCCCAAACCACGCAGCCCTGCGGGCCAAGCCACGTCAAACCAACGTAAATCCACCGCAAGTCCGAGCGTAAGCAGGATGAAGGCGTCCCGCCAGTTGCCGCGCTGGCCCGGATCGGCCGACGCAGCGCAGATCTCAAGCCAAGTCATTACGACCGGCAGAGTGGAGTACAAAGCGAACCACTTCCATTGAAAAATGTGCTGTGATGCCGTGAGGACGGCATAGGGAATAACCAGTACGACCGGCGCCGCAATGCGCAACGCACTCGGCCATTTTCTGATCACACGAGCTGCGCGTTCGGCGGCGAATCCGAAGATCGCCGCGGGGACGAGCTCAGCGATCAAAACCGCGATTACTGCCGGGGTCACGTTCGACATCGTCCCTATCTTATCCGGAGTTTTTTCCTCCGGAATCAGTGACGGTGCCGACGTGACGCCCAAGTCCCACTCAACCCTTGGAACCGATTGCCGCACCGGCTCGACGTTGCTATCTGTCGTTCGGCGATTCAAGGTCGCACGGCCGACTCTTGCTCATCCGGATGCTGAATACGCAAAGGCGAGCGTTAACAGAAGCTTGCGGAGATTTTGTGCGGGCCGAGGCTTGTGCGAACGCCTATCCGCGAATAGAATCTGCTCGAATCATTGCCAGGAGGCACTTATGGCCGCTGCTCCGGTCCTTCCCGTTTCTCCTTCTCCTGCTCCCGCGCCACTGTCTGAAGCAGCGCGCATCGTCAATACTTTCATTGCGCCGTCGAAGACGTTCACCGATCTACGGCGCAGCGCGAGTTGGTGGGGTCCGTGGATTTTGATTTCTATATTTTCGCTTTTATTTATTTACGCGATGGGGAGGCAGGTCGGCTTCGAACAGATTAGTAAGAACCAGATTGAGCATTCGCCCAAGCGCGCAGAGCAGTTCGACAAGGCACCGCCCGATCAGCAGGCCAAACAACTGGAGCTCTCAAGCAAAATTATTAGCATTTTCGCCTACGGCAGTCCGTTAATGATTTTGTTTTACTTTCTCATTTCGACTGTGGTTCTGTGGGCAACGTTCAAGATCGGAACGGCGGCAGAAACTACGTTCGGGCAGGCATACGCGATCACTATGTATGCAAGCCTGCCCGGAATTATCGGAGCAATTTTAGGAACAATTTCTTTGTTCGCCGGCGTGAACCCGGAAGGCTTCGACATTAACAACCCAGTCGGGACGAATCTGGCCTATTATCTCGACGCCGAAACCACCGGCAAGTTCGTGCGTGGCATGGCTTCTTCAATCGATGTCATCAGTATTTGGACAATTATTCTTATTGGTATCGGATTCGCATGCACCAGCAAGGTGAAGCGTTCGACTGCCATCATGATTGTCGCCGCTTGGTATTTGTTCTTTAAGCTTGTGACTTCGGGATTGGCAACGCTCTCCTAGGACAGCAGGGCACGCGCATCAAGTGAATTGCTGAGATCTTCGATGAACGGGATGTTTCCGGCTGTTTAGCCAGCCATGCGTTCAATCTCCCTCACTAGATCGTCTGGAAGTGTCAATTCCAGGCTGGCGATGTCTTGTTTCATGTGCTCAGTGCTGGAAGTGCCGGTGAGTGGAAGCATTCCAACTGCTCGCGCAAAGGCGAAGACCACCTGAGCCGGAGTCGCATTCAATTTCTTGGCGGCCTCGACGAAAGGCGGATGTTCGAGCACCTCGGGATTCGCGGTGAGCAGTGAGAATCCCTGATAGATGATGTCGTGTTCGCGGCAGAATGCCCGCACCTCGCGATCCCAACCAAGCCGCGCGAAACATCGGTTTTGCACAAAGGCCGGCATCTCCGCACCAGCTGCCTTCATCAGTTCGAGGTGTTGCAACGAAACATTGCTCACTCCGAGCAGGTGCGTTCGTCCAGCGTCGCGATGCTTCCGCATCGCTTCCCAGACTTCCGTATCCACCTCGGTCCAGTCATAGTTTGAGGACGGTCCGTGCAATATGTAGCTGTCGACGTAGTCGGTCCTCAGATGTTCAAGCGAACTGGCCATGGATTGCGCGACCTGAGTCGAGAAACTCGCGGACGGATCGTAGGGCAAGCGATGATCCTGTCCACGCTGGTACGTGAACTTGGTCTGGAGAAAGACATCTCCACGCGTGACCAATCCGGCCGCATAAGCCTCGGAAAGAGCCTCTCCCACTCCAGCCTCAAAATAATGACGGCGCTGATTGGCGGTGTCGATGCCACGAAACCCTGCTCGCAGAGCCATTTCGGTCAGCGAGGCGGTGCGATCTTCTTTCCAGGCGGTTCCATAGAGAAAAGCGGGAATTGAAGCTTGCGGCATGGGCGTCATTGTGACACGAGCGAATGTTGAACTGGACATCGACCTCGGCTGGTGACCGTTTCATCCCCGCCGGTATATGCTGGAAGCCCCAGGAGGACTTCCGTGAAACGTATTTTTGCAATTGCCAGTTTCTTGATCTGCGCCACCTTCG
>Ga0181528_10002882_pt1 | contig 10599 bp, 8 predicted proteins | sample PEATcosm2014_Bin_47_FD_119742 | JGI IMG/M metagenome (GOLD analysis project Ga0181528, IMG submission 119742) | Peatland microbial communities from MTU Mesocosm Facility, Houghton, MI, USA - PEATcosm2014_Bin10_10_metaG | ecosystem: Environmental > Terrestrial > Soil > Wetlands > Peat | place... | reverse complement strand
TTGCCTGACTTCGGCGGATGAGGAGAAGAGAGCCCAGTTATACGGGCGGATCTGCAGGCTGGATCCGGTACGCGCGTTGAACTGCTCGGTGTGAGATGGCCAATCCGAAGCTCATCAAAAACGTTCAGCAAGGCATTCTAGACAGGTTGATCGACCTCGAACCGGATAACCGTTTCGAGGCCCCCATGAGCCGCGCCGAATCCGTGCGCCAGCTGCGCCAGTCGGTCAAACGCGATTTGGAATGGCTCCTCAACAGCACCCGTATGCCGATTGACGTTCCCGAATCGTGCAAGGAGGTCGAGAACTCGGTGCTCTTTTACGGTCTTCCCGACATTGCCAGCCTTTCGATCCAGAATTCATCCGCGCAAACGGGGCTGCAACGTTCCCTCGAGAAGGCGATCGAGACCTTCGAACCCCGACTCAGCAAGGCCCGCGTGACCGCCCGGGGAAAGTATCGCGCCACCAACCAGTCCGTCACGTTCCACGTGGAAGCGATTTTGTTGATGGATCCTGTCCCGGAACGGTTCTCCTTCGACACGGTGCTGGAACTATCCAAGGGCGCGTACACCGTGAAGGAAGAATAGCGTTATGCCCCGAGTAATTGGTGGAGACAACCGGCAATACGGTGGTAGCTTTCCGAGCCGCGCGCGTGAGCAAGCGGTTTCGGAGCGGCAGTCCAGCCGGTCAGAGGGGCGAGGACACTAGCCGTGCGCGACGAACTGCTGTTTCACTATTCGCAGGAATTGACGTACCTGCGGTACATGGGCGCGGAATTCGCGAACAAGTATCCCAAGGTGGCTGGCCGGCTTCTGCTGGAGGCCGGCAAGTGCGAAGACCCGCATGTGGAACGTCTGCTGGAGGGTTTCGCATTTCTGGCGGCCCGCATTCATACCAAGATCGACGACGAGTTTCCGGAAGTCATCGAGTCTCTTCTCGACGTTCTCTACCCTTACTATCTACGTCCGATTCCCTCCGCTTCGGTAGTGCAGTTCCATCTGGATCCGGCACAGGGCAAGCTCATGACCGGGCTTAACGTCCCGCGCGGGTCGCTGCTGTACTCGGCCCCGGTGGCCGGCGCTCCCTGCAAATTCCAGACGGTCTACGACACCACTTTATGGCCCCTCGAGATCAAGGCCGCCGACTGGCGGTCGGCTGACAGGCTCCAGCCGCCGGCGCCTTTGAGCGGCGCCGCCGCCGTCATTCGCCTGGAACTCCATTGTTTTCAGGATGTCAACTTCTCGAAGTTGAATCTCAAGACTCTTCGCCTGTTTCTGCACGGCGATGGGAGCGTGGTCAACGGCCTGTTGGAGCTGCTATGCAATAACTGCGTGCAGATCATGGCCCGCGATCTGGCGGCGCCCACCAAGAAGAGCCTGGTGTTTCCGCCGGGTTCGCTGCGCCACGTGGGCTTCAACGTGGACGAAGGCCTGTTCCCATTTCCCCGGCGTTCTTTTTGGGGATATCGCCTGCTGGAGGAATACTTCACCTTTCCCGAAAAGTTCTATTTTCTGGACCTCTCCGGGCTCGAAAATCTGTCCGCCGCGGGATTCGGCGACAAAATCGAGCTTCTTTTCTTCCTCTCCGAATTCGAGCGCGCCGACCGCCGGCAATCGCTCGAATTGGGGGTCTCCAAAACCACCTTCCGGCTGGGCTGTGCTCCCACGGTCAATCTCTTCCATCAGGTCGCCGAACCGATTCTGGTGGAACAAAAAAAATTCGCGTACCGCGTCGTGTCGGATGCACGGCGCGAAGAGGCGCTCGAGATCTTCTCGGTCGACGAAGTGACCGGAGTCATGGGTGGATCGAGCGAAACCGTGGAGTATCAGCCCTTCTTTTCACACCGCCATTCCGGCATCGAAGGTCCCACCCAAACCTTCTGGCACGCTACGCGCAAACCCTCCGGATGGCGCACCAACAAGACTTCCGACACCTACATCACGTTCGTCGACTTATCGGGCGCCACCAAGTCGCCCGATAAGGACTCCATTACCTTGCGGCTCACGTGCAGCAACGGCGAGTTGCCCGCACGTCTGCCCTTCGGCAGCGACGCCAGCGACTTTCAATTGGGGGCTGGTGGCCCCATCACCCGTATTGTGGCGCTCACCAAACCCACCGACGCGGTGCAGCCGCCGCAGGGAAAGGGACTTCTCTGGCGGCTGATCTCCAAGCTTTCGCTGAACTATCTGTCCCTGGTTTCCGAAGGCGGCGATGCCTTCCGCGAAATCCTCCGGTTGCATAATTTCACCGGGTCGATTTCGGCCGACAAACAGATTGAAGGCATTCTCAGTCTGCGCAGCGAACCGCACTTTGCGCGGTTGACGTCAAGCCGGGGGGTTAGTTTTGCCCGCGGCACACGAGTGGAGATCGAACTGGACGAGGATCAGTTCGCGGGCGTCGGCGCATATACCTTTTCCGCCGTAATGGACGTCTTCCTGGGGTTGTACACTTCAATGAACAGCTTCAGTCAATTAGTGGTAAGGACAAGACAACGAAGGAGAGTTCTGAAACAATGGCCGCCGCGAGCGGGACAGAAAATCCTGATGTAGCGCTGGCGAGTCCCGCGGTAGCGCTGGAGAAGGTGCGCCAATCGCTCTTTCGCGAGCCCTATTCGTTCGACTTTTTCCAGGCGATGCGGGTGCTGGGTTGGCTGGAACCCGACAAGGCGCCGGTGGGACGCCACAACCATCCGCAAAATGAGGTGGTGCGGATCGGCGCCAACCCCATCCTGCACTTCCCACCCAGCGCCATTCATTCGCTGACGGAACGGCCCGGCGCCAGCCCGGAAATGGTTGTCAATTTCATGGGTCTGATCGGCCCGTTGAGTGCGCTTCCCAATTACGTGACCGAGTTGATCTCGCAGCGCATCCGCGCGAAAGATCACACCATGCTGGCGTTCCTCAATATCTTCAACCATCGCCTGACGTCGTTGTTTTACCAGGCGTGGGAGAAGAATCATTTCACGGTAGCCTATGAGCGCGGCCGCGGAGACCCTCTATCGGAATGTCTTTTCGCGCTGGTCGGGTTTGGCACCAAGGGTATTCGCGGACGGCAACCGGTGGAAGATGAAGCGTTCATCTACTACTCCGGGCTGTTCGCATTGATGCCAAAATCGGCCTTGGCGTTGGAATCCGTGGTGGGCGATTATTTCGACATCCAGGTGGAGTTGGAGCCATTCGTGGGAGTCTGGCGCAGCCTGGGGCCGCCGGATTTTTGCGAATTCGGCGGACCTGTCCCGGAATCCACCCAGCTGGGTTTTGGCGCCGTCGTGGGTGAAGAGGTCTGGGACCAGGGCTCGCGCATGCGGCTCAAATTAGGTCCGCTGACTTTCGCGCGCTATCGCGATTTCCTGCCCACCGGCAAGGAATGGCCCGTGTTAAAGGCCATGGTCCGCAGTTTTTGTGGGAACGACATAGAGTTTGAAGTGCAACTGATTTTGCGCCGCGAGGACGTGCCGTCTTTTGAACTGCGTTCCGCGGAAGCAGGCCCTTTGTGCCTGGGCTGGCATACCTGGTTCAAATCGAGCGGCGATTTCAACCGGGACCCGGGCGATACTATTCTTTTACTGGGAGACGCGTAATATGGCGACAAATCTACGTGCCGTAATCGGCAAACTGAACTCGACAACCCGCGGCGCGCTGGAAGGCGCTGCGGGCCTTTGCTTGTCTCGAACCAACTATAACGTCGAGATCGAGCATTTCCTGATGAAACTGCTCGATGCCAGCGGGGCCGATTTCGCGTTCATCGCGAAGCATTTCGGCATTGATAAGTCGCGCCTCGCGGCGGAACTCAACCGCAGCATCGACAAACTCAAATCCGGCAGCGCGCGCAATCCGGCGATCAGTGAGTCGGTGCTGAAAATGTTGAAGGAAGGGTGGACCACCGGTTCGCTCGAATTCAACGACGATGCGGTCCGTACCGGTTACTGCGTCCTCGCGCTGGTGAGCACTCCGGAGCTCGGCCGCGAAATCAACGAGGCCAGCAAGGAATTCCAGAAGATCAATGCCGACGCACTGAAGAAGGATTTCGCGTCGATTGTCGCGCAATCCGAAGAGGAGACCCAGATCTCCACCGCCGATGCCGAGGCCGCGGTCGAAGGCCACAAGCCCAAAGCCGGCGGCAAAACGCCGAACCTCGATCAATACACTGTCAACCTCACGGAAAACGCCAAAAAAGGCAAGATCGATCCGGTATTGGGCCGCGATTTCGAGATCCGCCAGGTGGTCGATATCCTGACCCGCCGCCGCCAGAACAACCCGATTCTGGTGGGTGAGGCGGGCGTCGGCAAGACCGCCGTGGTCGAAGGTTTCGCGCTGCGCATCGCCTCGGGCGATGTGCCCGAGCCCTTGAAAAAGGTGCAACTCCACACTCTGGACCTGGCCCTGTTGCAGGCCGGCGCGGGCATCAAGGGCGAGTTCGAGAATCGTTTGAAGAGCCTGATCAACGAAGTGAAGTCGTCGCCCATCCCGATTATTCTATTCATCGACGAAGCTCACACCATGATCGGGGCGGGTGGCGCCGAAGGACAAGGGGACGCCGCCAATCTGTTGAAACCGGCATTGGCGCGCGGGGAACTGCGCACCGTGGCTGCCACCACGTGGTCCGAGTACAAGAAATACTTCGAGAAGGACCCGGCACTGGCGCGCCGTTTCCAGTTGGTCAAAGTGGAAGAGCCCGGCGAGAAACAGTGCGAGCTGATGCTCCGCGGGCTTATCCCGGTACTCGAAAAGCATCATAACGTTCGCATTCTCGACGAAGGTCTGGCAGCGGCGGTGAAGTTGTCCAACCGTTATCTTCCCGACCGCCAGTTGCCCGACAAGGCCGTCAGTGTCCTCGACACCACCTGCGCGCGGCTGGCCTTGGGGCAGAACACCGTTCCGCCCCCCATCGAAGACGCTCATCGGAGTCTTGACGATATCGCCGTGCAGACCCGCGTGCTGGATCGCGAAGTGGCGCTGGGGGCCGACCACAGCGAGCGCCTGAACGAACTCGCGGCGGAAAAGGCGACTATCGAGGCACGGCTGGCCAGCTTGGAGGCGCGCTATCAAAAAGAATTGGCGCTGGTCAACCAGATCCGCGAGATTCGCGGCAAGCTGGAAGAAGCGCACACCGCTGGGGGCACCAGCTCTCCGGAAGTGGCGAAGATGCGCGAGGAGTTGCACAAGCTCAATACCGACCTCGAAACCATGCAGGGCGAGACTCCGCTGATCCGCGTCTGCGTCGACCAGCACATCATAGGCGAAGTGGTGTCCGGCTGGACCGGCATCCCGGTCGGCAAAATGTTGAAGGACGAAGTCGGGATCGTTCTCAAGCTCGAAGAGCATATGCATAAGCGCGTGATCGGCCAGGAGTATGCCATCTCGGCCATTGCCCAACGCATCCGCACCTCCCGCGCTTCACTCGACGATCCCAATAAGCCGGTGGGAACCTTCCTGCTGGTGGGGCCCAGCGGAGTCGGTAAGACCGAGACCGCGCTGGCGCTTTCCGACCTTTTGTACGGCGGCGAGAAGAACGTCATCACGATCAATATGTCGGAGTTCCAGGAAGCACATACCGTCTCCACCCTGAAGGGCTCGCCTCCCGGATATGTGGGTTACGGCGAAGGTGGGGTGCTCACCGAAGCGGTCCGCCGGCGCCCGTACTCGGTAGTCCTGCTCGATGAAGTCGAGAAAGCTCACCCGGATGTGCTCGAGCTCTTCTTCCAGGTTTTCGATAAAGGGAACATGGAGGACGGCGAAGGCCGCAGCATCGACTTCAAGAACACCATTATCATTTTGACTTCCAACGCCGGCACCGCCACCATGGCGAAGCTCTGCGCCGACCCGGAGACCGCTCCCAGCCCGGAAGGGCTCGTCAAAGCGCTCAAGCCCGAGCTGGACAAAGTCTTCAAGCCGGCGTTCCTCGGCCGCCTGGTAATTACGCCTTTCTACCCCATTCAGGATGAAGCTATGAAGAAGATCATCATCCTGAAATTGGGCAAGATTCAGCGCCGCTTGCAGGAGACTCACAAGCTCGCGCTGACTTACGATCCCAAGCTCGTCGAAGAGGTGGCCAAGCGCTGCACCGAAGTGGAAAGCGGCGCCCGCAACGTGGATAACATTCTCACCAATACCCTGTTGCCGGACATCTCCCGCAAGTTGCTGACGGCGTTTGCCGAGGGAATCCGCCCAGCGTCCATTCATGTGAGCATCGGAGAAGACGGTTCGTTTGTTTACGATCAGGCGGCCGGCCACGCAGCCGCGGGCCACGCCGACTAAGGGAAGCGCGTCGCATTTTACTACCTGAAAGCGTGGGGGGAAAGGAGAGTCTATGGCTGACACAAAGTTTAAGCAGGAAGGCCGGCTCATCAAAATCAAAACCATCCTGGAAGACGATAAGGTGCTTTTGGAGAAATTTGAAGGGGCTGAGACTCTTTCCGAGCCATTTGAATTCCATGTCACGCTCTTGTCCAACGACCAGCAACTCAATCTCAAGAGTCTCCTTCGCACCAACGTAACCGTATCGCTCACTCTAATTGACGAAACCACACGCTACTTCAACGCGGTTGTCCACAGTATCATGCACGGCCAGGAAGGCTCCGATGAAGCTGGCCAGGGAGCTAAGGGACCCGACTCTCACGTGCTGTCCGTCTATGAAGCCGTTCTGGTGCCGAAGGTTTGGTTTCTGTCGCTCGATTCCAACTGTAAGATCTTTCAAAAAATGTCCGTCCCGGAGATCGTATCGAAGGTTCTGGACGATGCTAAAATCTCGGATTATAAGTTCCAGACATTCGGCACTTATCCGAAGCGCGAGTATTGCGTGCAGTATCGCGAAAGCAGCCTCACGTTTATCCACAGGCTGTTGGAAGAGGAGGGGATTTCTTATTACTTCGTGCACGAGGCAAACAAGCACACCATGGTGTTCAGCGATAATAACACCACTCGCGGCAATGCCCCGCTGCCGAAGGACCAGGCGAGCATCAAGTATTCCTTTGAGAAGCAAGGCTATATAAGCAAGGACGAGGAAGGCATATCGGGGCTCGAACGCATCGAAACCTCTTTCCCCGGCAAGACCACGCTTACCGACTATGACTTCACGAAACCCAATTTGAGCTTGCAAGGCAGCACGGGCTCGGACAACGAGGAGGTTTTCGATTACCCCGGAGAATACACCGAAGTAGACGAAGGGGCGCGGATTAGCCGCATCCGGATGGAAGAGCGCGAAACTTTGCAACATATAGTGAACGGAGTAGGCAAGGTGCGCAGCTTAGCGCCCGGACACACGTTCACATTAGATAAACATCCCCGGACAGACAACAACGGCGATTACTTTCTAACTTCAGTACATCACGAGTTTACCGAATCGACCTACCGGGCGGACCTGGGCGTCGCACAACAGGCCGGTAACACCTTCACGTGCATCCCCAAAAGCGTCCCGTATCGCCCTCCGCGCCAAACGGAAAGGCCTACGGTGCAAGGGCTTCAGTCCGCGCTGGTCGTCGGGAAACAAGGCGAGGAGATTTGGACGGATCAGTACGGACGCGTGAAAGTGCAGTTTTACTGGGATCGTGACGGCAAGAAGAACGAAAATAGCTCCTGTTGGTGTCGGGTCGCCCAGGTTTGGGCCGGCAAGAATTTTGGCTGGATGACCATTCCCCGCATTGGCCAGGAAGTTCTGGTCGATTTCCTGGAAGGCAATCCCGACCAGCCAATCATCGTCGGCCGCGTCTATAACGCCGACCAGATGCCGCCCTGGACGCTGAACGACAACCAGACGCAATCCGGGATCGTCACACGCAGCAGCAAGGGCGGGAGCGCGGACAACGCCAACTACCTCCAATTCGAGGATAAGGCGGGCTCCGAAAAGATCAATATCTGGGCCGAAAAGGATATGAATACGACGGTGGAGAACAACGACACGCAGCACGTGATGGCCGACCGGACCATCAACGTGGACGGCAAACACACCGAAACCATCGTCAAAGACACCAGCATCACCATCACTCAGGGCAATCATTCCACCGATGTCCAGACCGGTGACCAGACCATCGCCGTCGATATGGGCAATCAGACCACCACCATCATGAAGAATCAATCCACCACGTTGAAGATGGGGAACCAATCGACCAACGTGAGCTTGGGCAAGATCGATATGACGGCCATGCAATCGATCACCCTCACGGTGGGCGGCAGCAGTATCAAAGTCGATCCGATGGGCGTGACCATCAAGGGAATGATGATTCAGATCGAAGGAAATGTCATGACCCAGGTAAAAGGCGACGCAATCCTGATTCTAAAGGGCGGCATCACCATGATCAATTGATATGACGGTCAAAGAAATTAGCGAAACCGCCGGCCTGAGCGGTCCCGCCTGCGCCCTCGTACAGGAGGACTCCACTCCTGGCGGATATCTCGAGAGCTTGGAAAAACAGGAGCTCTATCAGGACGCGGTGACTTTCCTCGCATATAAGTTACCCACGGACGCCGGGGTTAAATGGGCCAGCGCCTGCATCAAGGAACTGCGCTCGCCCGAGAGCAAAGAGCAGTCGGACGAGCCTCTCGATGCGGCCGACAAGTGGGTGAAGGCGCCGGACGACACCACACGAATGGCCGCCAAGGACGCCGCCGACAAGTCCAAGAACGGCGGCCCATCGTTACTTTTGGCGATGGCCGTCTACATGAGCGGGGGCAGCCTGACGCCTCCGGGCGCGCCCGAAACGCCGCCGCCAAAGTACTCGGCGCAGAAGTTCATCGCGGGGACCGTTCAGGTCACCGTGGTCAGCCATGAGCCGGAGAAGGCCAAAGAACGGTACCAGAAGGCGTTGAAAATCGGGAAAGCGTTGGACGGCGTCTAACGGCGCCTGTGGGACATGCTTCTTCAGCTTGTCCCACACAAACTGCAAAATCGAAACTGCTATTGCATCCCCGCGCCCGCCGGTGGTTGCGTTTCCTTCGGAGAGCCTTTGATTTCGATGCCTCCCACCGTCATCCGAAGGTGAATCTGTTGAGCCGGCGCCGGATGTTCCAGCCTGAACCCGCTTGTCCACAAGACGTGATGAAGGCGCCGTCAAAATCGGAGGAGAGCGTGCCGAGCTGACTCTTGGCGTCGATGCCGTACTTTCCGCCTTCTGGCAGCAGAACTACCAGGTCGCCCGAGCGGCCGGTCGCCTCAATGTCGCCGAGCATGTTGCTAATCAGCACGGTTCCGTCCTTATGATGGATCACCAGCTTGGTATTCCGCGGCGCGCGGATGCGATATTCCATCATCAGGTCGCCCGCCTGACTCAAAGGATGCAGCCACCGGCTGAAATGGGCAACCGATGTCGAGATCTCAAGCTCGCCCTCGGAGCGGCGGTTGACCGTGACTTTCGCATTGTCCGCCAGCCTCGTGGCTCCTTCGTCCTTCGCGCCGTACAACTCGTCGGGCGATTTGGTCAACGTGATCTCCACTTCCGGCCGGTCCCAACCCTCCACCCACAGCTCGCCGAAGGAATGATTCACCCGGATCGTGCCGCCGGCCTGAAATGGCGCCAGCTGCGTGCTGCTTTTGTGAATCAGCCGGTTGCTTGTGTCCGCGCCAAATGCCGGCGCTGCCATCGCCAGAAACGCCAGGAAGGGAACCACCGCTAGTCTGTCGATCATAAGATATCGTCCGCCTTTGCGCGTGCGTCTTTCACTGCCGCCAGAAAACGCCGCGACAATTCGTGAATCTGCGCCTCTTTTCGCTTGTAGAGGGCTTCCGCGGGAATAAGCTGCGCGCCGATTCCAAGCGCGCTGGCGCCGGCCGAAATGAAATCCGCGGCAGTGTGCTGGGTGACTCCGCCGGAGGCGATCAGCGGAATCTCCGGCAGCGGCACCTTCAATGCGCGGATGTAATGATGGCTTCCCACCGCATCGCACGGGAAGATCTTGACGAAGTCGGAGCCGGCTTTCCATGCCGTAATCGCTTCGCTCGGAGTGAGCGCACCGGGAAAAACCACCACGCCTTTCTGCAAGGCGAATTCCACCACCTTGGGCACGAATCCGGGGCTGGTAAGGAACCGGGCGCCCGCGTCCACGCATCGCTGGGCCGTTTCCACGTCCAGCACCGTTCCGGCGCCGACGATCAAATCCGGCAGCTTTTTGGACAATCCCGCGATGACATCCAGGGCGTGCGGTACCGTCATGGTAATCTCCGCGACCGGTATCCCGCCGCGATACACCGCCTCCCCTGCGAACGACGCGCAATCCTTGTCGGCGACGCGGACTGCCGGGATGATGCCGATTTCCTCGATGAGGGCGCGCACTTCAGCTTTAGTCATTGTTTCCCAACCAGGATAACCCATGGGGCACTTACCCTCCGATTTGCCGGGCTAACGACCGGTGTATTAATTAACTTCCACGTCCCAACCGTTGTAGTCGAGCACGAGGTCGCCTGCTTTGAATCCGGCTCTGGCGCCGGACTGTCTGTGTCCACTTGGATGACTCCCACGCCGTCGATAGCTTCCCGGAGGTCAAATCCCAGGTAGGTGCGATTGGCAGGCCTCAGGTCGCCTGGCATACGAAGATCGGCATGCGGTCCAGTTCGGCCGTCGCATGCTGGCCGAAGGTCTGCGGCGCGTCCAAAATGGCTGCCAGCATTGCC
>Ga0181528_10002880_pt1 | contig 10601 bp, 7 predicted proteins | sample PEATcosm2014_Bin_47_FD_119742 | JGI IMG/M metagenome (GOLD analysis project Ga0181528, IMG submission 119742) | Peatland microbial communities from MTU Mesocosm Facility, Houghton, MI, USA - PEATcosm2014_Bin10_10_metaG | ecosystem: Environmental > Terrestrial > Soil > Wetlands > Peat | place... | reverse complement strand
GAATGCGTCCGTGTTTTTACCGGTTCGGTGATGCCGCGCGGCGCGGATGCCGTCGTCATGCAGGAAGAGGTCGCGACAGAACCAGGGCAGCCCCGCAAAGTTGCTTTCCGCGAGGTCGTCCGCCCCTTTGAAAACATCCGCTTCCTCGGCGAGGATGTGCGACAGCAAGAGGTCTTGGTGGGAGCCGGTGAAAAACTCACGGCCGGCCGGGTGGGATTGCTGGCGGCAACGGGAGTGGAAAAGGTCGCCTGCGGGAAACAGCCGGTGATTGCGCTTCTGGCCACGGGCAACGAATTGCGCGAAGCCGGGCGGCCGCTGGGACTGGGCGGAATTTACGAGAGCAATCGCGTCAGTTTATCCATGCTCGCCCGGCAGGCCGGCGCCATTGCCGAAACTCCTCCGCTTGTCACCGACGACCTGCCACTGACAAAATTCGCCCTCGAGCGGGCTTTCTCCGATTGCGATGCCGTCGTCACCACCGGTGGAATTTCCGTCGGCGACTTGGACTGGGTCCGTCCGGCTTTTCAGGAAATCGGCGGCGAACTGGATTTTTTCGGAGTGGACGTCCGGCCCGGAAAACCCTTCGCCTTTGGCCGGCGCATGGGAAAATTGTTCTTCGGGTTGCCCGGAAATCCCGTTTCCGCCATGGTCACGTTTTATCTGCTGGTCCGCCCGGCACTGCTCAGAATGCAAGGGGCGCAAAATGTGCTGCCGCCGCACCGGTCGGCCTCGCTGGCAGGACCGTTGGTCAACGACGGCGGCCGGCGACACTTTATGCGGGTGACCATTGACGCCGAAGGACAGGTGCATTCCGCCGGCAAACAGGCGTCGCACGTTCTCACGGCTACGGCGCGATCCGACGGATTGGTGGACGTTCCGCCGAACACGACTCTCGCCGCCGGCACCCTGGTCAAGGTGCTGCTCTGGGACTGAACCATTTCAATGTCCCCGGGCCAAAAGCCACATTCCACCAAAGCCGCTGTCCTTCTCGCGGTGGCAACGCTGTTTTGGGCGGCCAGTTTTCCGGTGATGCGGGCGCTGGGTTTGCATCAGTCAATTTTGGCGCCAGGAGTCAATTCCATCTTTCTGTCGGCCCTCTCCATTTGCGCCCGCTTCGGCGTGGCCGCGCTCGTGCTCCTCCTCTGGCGGGGACGTGATTGCTTCCGCTGCACCGAGCCCGAGTGGCGGCAGGCCGCGGGCTTGGGCGTTTTTGGCGGCATCGGCATCGTGCTGCAAATGGACGGCGTAATTCATATTGACGCTTCCGTCTCCGCCTTCTTGACCCAATGCTACTGCATCTGGGTCCCGCTGGTGGTCGCCATCCGCCGCCGCGTCTGGCCGTCCCGCACGTTGATGCTGGGCTGCGCGATGGTCCTGGCGGGCGTCGGCGTGTTGGCTCACCTCGACCTGCGGAATTTCCATCTCGGGCGGGGCGAAACGGAAACGATCCTCGCTTCGGTTCTCTTTACCGGCCAGATCCTGCTGCTTGAGCGCCCCGAGTTTGCCGGCAACCGCGCCATACCGGTCACGCTGATCATGTTCGTCCTCACCGCCTTGCTGGTTCTGCCCGTCGCGGTGGTCGCAGGCCACGGCTGGGGTCAATGGAAAGCGGTTTACAGCACTCGCGCCGCGGTCGGATTGACATTGTTCCTCGGTACTTTTTGCTCGGTGATTCCCTACACCATCATGAATTTTTGGCAGCAACACACTCCCGCTTCCCACGCCAGCCTCATCTACGCCTTCGAGCCATTGAGCGCCTGTGTCTTCGCGCTGTTCGTTCCGGCCTGGCTTTCGCGGCTCGCTGCTGTCAATTATCCAAATGAAATGATCGGACCGCATTTGCTCATCGGCGGCGGTCTTGTCATCGCCGCCAATCTTCTGGTGCTGTGGAATGCCTCTTCCAAGGTCCGTTAATCCCCCTGTAGGAGACGATGTGAGGAGTCTCGCTTTTTGCAGGAGCGTGGCGCAGGAAAGAGTTTGAGACTGCTCACGTCGTCTCCTACAATACGGCATGAGCGATGCGGGCGCTTCCACGTCAGCCGTAGTATCCGGCCTTTTTGCGGCCACCCATTGGAGCGTAGTGTTGCAAGCGCGCGGCAAGTCCGCCGACGCTCTGGCCGCTCTTTGCCGCCATTACCGGAATCCGCTCCTGTGCTGGCTGCGCGGCCGCGGCACATCTCCCCATGATGCCGAGGATTTGGTGCAAGGGTTCTTAGCGCATTTGCTGCAACGCGATTTTCTCGAAAATGTCTCTCCCACCCGAGGCCGCTTCCGCACGTTTTTGCTGGTTTCGTTGAAAAACTATCTGCGCGACGAGCACCGAAAAGACTTCGCTGCCAAGCGCGGTGGCGGGCAAAAGGTCGAGTCGCTCCAGGAAATCACGGACGAAGGCAAGTTGCGCCATGAACCGCGGGCGACGGACGATTCTCCCGACGTGGAATTTGACCGCGCCTGGGCCGACGCCGTTTTGGCCAACGCGGTTCGACAATTGACCGCGGAATGCGCGCGGTCCGGCCATGAACGACTTTGCGCCGCGCTCGAACCGGTCCTTTTTGCGGATGAAACCGCCGGTTCGTATCGCGAGATTGCGGAGAAACTCGGCCTGTCGGAAGGGGCGGTGAAAGTGGCGGCGCACCGGTTGCGGGTGCGGCTTAAGAATCTGATTCGCGCGGAAGTCCTCCAAACCGTCGCCGATGAGCGGGAGTTGGACGGCGAGTTACGCTACTTGATTGCCCTGCAAGGACGCTGAAGTTGGCAGCCTGTTAATCTCCGATACTGTGTAACCATTCGGCGGATTCTCCGTTCCTATTACTTATGAGCGAGACTGAGACCAGGCCGTATCAATGTCCGCGTTGCGGCACGCCGTCCGCCACCAAGACTGCCGCCGGACTTTGCACGCGGTGCGCGCTGGAGATGGCGCTGCTGGCCACGCCGGGCGGGCAGGGCGCCGATCCGCTTATCCTGCAAGATATTCCGATTCCCGGAACGAGAACGGCGCGCATCGGGGATTACGAGATTTTGGGAGTCATTGCGCACGGCGGGATGGGAGTGGTCTATCGGGCGCGACAGCGCAGTCTCAATCGCATCGTTGCGCTCAAACTCTTGCTCGGGGGCGCGCACGCCGACGCGGCTTACCAGCGGCGATTTCGCCAGGAAGCGGAGTTGGCCGCCCGGCTGCAACATCCGAACATCGTGCCGATTTTCGAAGTGGGCGAGCATGAAGGGCAGCCTTACTTTTCGATGGAATTTGTCGATGGACCCGATCTGGCCCGGCTCACGCGCGACCGCCCGCTCACGCCGCCGCAGGCGGCTGAATATGTGGCGGCGGTGGCGGTCGCGCTCGAATACGCCCACCGCCAGGGCGTGATCCATCGCGACATCAAGCCGTCGAACATTCTCATCGGGCCCGATGATCGCCCGCGCATCAGCGATTTCGGGCTGGCGCGGCGGGTGACGGATGAATCGAGCCTGACCCATTCCGGCGCGACCTTGGGGACGCCCGGTTACCTGCCGCCCGAACAGGCCTCGATGAAACGCGGGCAGGTCGGCACGCGCAGCGATGTTTATGCGCTCGGCGCCGTGCTGTATCATCTGCTGACCGGTCGGCCGCCGTTCATGTCAGGCACGGCGGCGGATACCTTGCAACAAGTTCTCGAAATGGAGCCGGCACCACCGCGGACGTTGAACCGGGACATCCCGCCGGATCTTGAAACCATCTGTTTGAAATGCCTGCAAAAGAATCCCGCCGCGCGCTATCCGTCGGCTCGTGAAGTGGCGGCCGACTTGCGGCGCTGGCTGAACAATGTGCCAATCGAGGCCCGACCCGCCGGGCTGTTCGATCCGGTGATCAAATGGTGCCGCCGGCGTCCGGCGGTGGCCGCGTTGTCGGCGGCGTTAGTCTTGACGATCTGCCTGGCCATCGCCGGATTGACCTGGCAATGGCGCTGGATGGAACGGCTGTTGTTCAAAAACCAGCCTTCCGCGCCACCGTCCACGGTGACGCTGGTGACAAATGCAACGCCCGTCCCTCGCGTGGCGAGAACCAGCGCTCCGCCATCCGTCGCAGCGCCAGCAAATCTGGAATTGCCGGAGCCCCGCATTGAGACGACAGCCGCGATGCCTCGGCGGGGCGGCGTCTCCACTCCGCGAACCGATGCGGTTGCCCAGGATCGAACTGGCTTGCTGGCAGAAGATGAAACGACGACCGCAGCAACGTCGTTGCCAGCAAGACCCGGCGTCGCCGTCGGCTTTGGGACAAATCCCGGCGGCCTGGAGTTTGGGTATGTCACCCCATCCGGGAGCAAGTCGAAGGCCGGCCAGGGCCTCTTCGCCGACTATCTCGCCAGCGCGGGCGACGACGCCACCAATGCTGTCAAGCGGCAAGCGCAAGGAAGTCCTCTTTGGCAGAACAGCGTTCTTCTCGCCAGAATTCACCTCGCGGTTATGACAACCCTGATGGATCGCATCAGCGGCCTCCCGAAAACCGGCGCCGGAACCCGCGGACGACGGAAAGGGAGCGCAAATTCGCAGAATGCCCCGGCGGGCGATGGCGGCTTGACCAACCAAAACTCCGACGCCTTCCAATCGTTGCGCGAAGAGGCGGACCAGATGGAGCAGAACCTGGTTCCGTGGATCAACCTGCTCGATTCGCCTGCGCAAACTTATCTGCGCAATACCGTCACCGAAATCGGCCGGAGTTCGACCCCGGCCAACGACGCCGAAATCCCGATTCTCACCATCGAGTGTTTCGATACGGCGGGCGTTGATCTCGCGTCCGGTCTGGCGGCGGAGCCGACCGTGAAGGACGAGTTCTCCACGCCGAACGGCGCCAGGCTCAACCCCTACGATTATTTGGACGACCGCGGTAATTTCCGGCTGGTGGATTTGATCACCACCTATGCGGACTTCAACGGCGGCAAATTGCGCAGCGAAACCCTCACCTACGACTATTTTCAAAAGTCGGCTCCAGGGAAATTTGTACTGACTCCAACCAAATCACCGGGAAACTTCTGGGCTCTTGCCATCCAACAGTCCAACAGCGGGAGATTGGGTGACGAATACGTGTCCACCTTTAAGCTGGTCAACATCGGCAAACCCAGGGACGCGGGCTTCTCCGTCATTGCGTGGGAAGGCCCGGAAGGACGCATCGAAACGGCCGAACCCGAAGTCACGCTGAGTTTTCCCAAATCGGGAAAATATGACGTCAAGGTTTACGGAGTGACGACGGCTTACCAAAGTGATTTCGTCGTTTCAACGACGGTCGGTTTTTGAACTAATGGGTCAGTGACGGAGGGTAGGGACGGCTCGCCGAGCCGTCCGCGGGTGTTTCTCGCCAGAGCGGTCGCCTCGGCGAGGCGACCCTGCCTTTCCGTTCCCGCCTTCGCTGACGCGTTACTTTTTAAACTAATTACTTATCGCCCGCTGGCTGGAGTTGTGTTTTAATGCAGGCGAAAAGTCGCCCATTGTATTACATGAACGGATATTTTTTCACCGGCAGCGCCACCCATACGCAAGTCAGCATCGTCGATGGCGGGCGCGGCCAAACCGGTCTCAGCCCGCGCGTTTGGACCTCCTGCACCAGTCAAATAGTCTGCGCCGACGACGTGGAGGAGGCGCAGAAGCGGTTTGAGGAATTGCTCTGCGCCCAGCGTCCGGGCGAAAGCCCGATTGAAACCGTTGTCAACCGCATTTTTGGGGCGCAAATGGTGGATGAATTGCTGACGGAGAAGGAAACCGTTCCCATGGACTGGGTGGGACTGGCCTGGCAGGCGCAGGCTGATTTGGAATCCAATTCGAACCCGGAATGCGACCCGGGTTATTGGCTCGACGCCAATGAAATCAATCTGCCGGCCTCCAGCGTGGAGGAGTTGCAAAAGGCGTTGCCCGAGGAACTTCGCTCCGGCCTCAATTGGGCAGAGGACAAACAATTCTTCTTCGTCGTGAGCGTGCTGGCTCCGCCCTCGTCTGCGCCTTCCGCAGAGATCGAAGACGACAGGACCGGAGAGAGCGTCGCGGAGGCCGAATCTGCACCCGTTCCAGACGATCCAGACGGCCACTTTCCGGAACTGGTCGAGAAAATGGCGGCGGCGGTGATTCGCGCCCGCAATTCCGCGGTTGCCGTCTGGCTCTGGCGCAACCAGGCCGCCGGCACCGGGCTGGCCGGCCCCCAAATTCGCATTGATCCATGGTCCGGCATCATCGGGCCGAATACCGAAGACGACCCGGATGCGGTCATCGCGAATTGCGCCGCCGCCCTCGAGCTTGAACCCGCCAGCGCGGCCCTTTACCTCCAACGCGGGCAGGCCCGGCTGGCCAAAGGCGATCTGACCGCGGCCGTGGCCGACTTCAGCGAGGCCATTGCCCTCAAACCGGATTACGTTTATCGGGCCTACCTGGGCCGGGGCGCTGCCAAATACAAGAAAAAAGAGTTTGGACAGGCCATCACCGACTTTGACCAGGCCATTGCGCTGCACCCGGATGCCTTTGGCTATTTCAATCGCGGACTGGCCAGGAAAGCCGGCGGCGACGAGGAGGGGGCGCTGGCGGATTATAAGGAAGTCGTCGAGCTGGATCCGGAACTGGCGAAGACTTTTCCGGCGGGTGAGGAACTGAAGGCCTCTCCGGACCGCCCGACCACGGGGGCGTAAATGGAACTGCGCCATCTCCGCTATTTTGTCGGCGTCGCGGAGGAGGAGAATGTGTCCGGCGCGGCGCGGAAGCTGCACGTTTCGCAACCGGCCTTGAGCCGGCAGATTCGCGATCTGGAGGAGGATCTGGGGGTGTTATTGTTGACGCGAAGCGCGCAGTCGGTCCGGTTGACGGAAGCGGGCCGGGTCTTTCTGGTGGAGGCGAAGGCGGTATTACGCCGGGCGGAAGAAGCGGCCGAGGCGGCGCGGGCGGCGGCCGGTCGCGGCGGCGAATTGAATGTTGGCTACGCGCCGACGCTGACGGCGGCATTTTTGCCGGCGACCTTGCGGGCGTTCCAGGCGGAATCACCGCGCACGCGGGTGAAATTGCACGATTTTTCGACCGAGGAAATGCTGGCGGGATTGCGCGGGGGAAAATTGCAATTGGCGTTCGTCGTGCGGATGCCCGCGCTGTTGCGAGGTTTGCAGTTTGAAGAGGTGACGCGCGATGCGTTCTGCCTGGCGGTCGCCCCCGGCCATCCCTTGTCGGGCCGGCGTTCCGTGACCCTGGCCGAAGCCGCGCGGGAACCGCTGGTCACCTACAGCCGCAAGGATTACCCGGATGTGGAGAGAAGTTTGGCCGCGATGTTTGCCGCGGGCAAGGTCAAGCTGCGCGTGGCGGCAGAGCACGACAGCGTGAGCAGCCTGATTGCCGCGGTCGAGGCGGGTGCCGGAGTCGCCATCGCCCCGCGTTCGCTGGCTTGCACCGCCGGGCCGCGCTTGCAGTTGATTCCGTTTTCGCCGGCGTTGTCCCCCTTGATCATCGGCGCGGCCTGGATGGCGAAGCAATTGAGCGATGTTGGCGAGAAGTTCTTGCGTTGTGCGCAAAAAGCGGCGCACCAATCGCGGTGAGAAATGAGCGGAGACATCTTCCCGGTACTTGTCTTCAGGGATATTACTCACCGCTATGCCCAACCGACGTGAGTTCATCAAAACCACAGGCGCCCTCGGCCTTCTTGGTGCAACCGGGATGGGCGCGGCTAATCCGCCAGCACAGAACGCCCCCGCGGCCACGGGCGCAGACGACCGGGCCTACTGGGTCAGCGTGATGGAGAAGCTGGCCTTCCCCGTCCTCGATCACCTTTCGCGCCGGGAATTGAAAAAAACCATGCCGGTTGAAGCCGCGAACGCCGCGGACCGAACCTATTACACCCATCTGCAAGCACTCGGACGGCTGCTCGCCGGGATTGCACCGTGGCTGGAAACATCCGGATTGGACGCCGCCGAGCTAACGCGCCAGCATCACTATATTGATCTCGCGCTGGCTTCTCTTGACGCGGCCACCGATCCGGGCTCCCCGGATTTCTTGACCTTCAGCCGCGGCGATCAGGCGCTGGTGGATTCGGCGTTTTTGGCGCAGGGCCTCCTGCGCGCGCCGATGGCGCTGCTGGAGGCGCTCACCCCCGCGGTTATTACAACAGTTTCGTCATTCACCCGATGCTGGTGGACGCGCTGGCCGTCTTGCGCAAAGTGGATGAGCGATTCGAGCCGGCCTGGAATGTGGTTTTGCGGCGCGCACAACGCTTTGCGGAAGTGCAGGAACGGTTGATTGCGCCGGATGGCACTTTTCCGTCGGTCGGCCGCTCGACGACCTATCGCTTTGGCGCGTTTCAAGCCTTGGCGCAAATGGCGCTCTTGCGTCAACTGGCCCCCGCTTTGAAGCCGGCCCAGGTGCGCTGCGCGCTGACAGCGGTGATTCGCCGGATGATCGAGGCGCCGGGGACGTTCGATGAAAACGGCTGGCTGCGACTTGGCTTTTGCGGCCAACAACCGACCCTGGCCGAAACTTACATCTCGACCGGCAGCCTCTATCTGGCGAGCGCGGCACTCTTGCCGCTGGGTCTGCCGCCGGCGGACCCGTTCTGGAGCGGCGCGCACGCGCCCTGGACCAGCCAACGCCTCTGGTCCGGCGAATCATTGCCAGCCGACCACGCCATGACCGACGTCAGGAAAACTGAAATCCCCGCCCTGCAAGCACGAAGACGGTGACAGCCCCGTCACCGAGGTTGAGTGAAACCACTGGTCAGCATTACCGCAGCTAAAACCTGCGGGGGCGGTCTTGCGCGCGCGAAACGTTGTGTTATAGCTACTCGTCTCGTTAACTGAGAAGCTGTTTCCGTAAATTATGAAGAATGCATTTGTAGTACTTGCTGCCCTCGTGCTGGCCGGCTCCTGTCAATTCGCCACCGCCGCGGATGTCACCGGAAAAGTGACTTTGCAGGGAACGCCGCCGCCGGAAACTCCCATTGATTTCAAAGACCACGAAGACTGCCTGGCACTGCATCCGACCCAACTGACCAGCCGCCGCTACATCGTGGGCAAGGACAACGGGTTGAAAGACGTTTTCGTCTATGTCTCAAAAGGTTGCGAAGGGAAAACCTTCCCCGTGCCGTCCACTCCGGTCGAAATTGACCAGGTCAGGGCCTCCTACAACCCTTATGTGGTGGGCGCGATGGTGGGGCAGAAGATCCGGTTCAAGAACTCAGATCCCCTCCTCCACAATGTTCACGCGACGCCGAAGGTTGACGGGAACGACGAGTTCAACCTTCCCCAAACCACGCAGGGGCAGGTGGACGAGAAGGTGTTCGCCAAACCCGAGGTGCTGGTGCGAATCAAGTGCGACGTGCATAACTGGATGTTCACCTACGTCGGCGTGTGCAGCAATCCGTTCTTTGCCGTGACGGATGAAAACGGGAATTACAAGATCTCGAACCTGCCGCCGGGCGAATACACGCTCACGGCCTATCATTTGAAAGCGCACGGGGCGACACCCGGAGTGTCCCAAACCATCAAAGTCGAGGGTGACAAAGCCGTCACCGCCGACTTCACGGTGGAAGTGCCGAAGTCGTAAGAGCAGCATTCGTTTTGCAGAATATTACGTCAAGGGAAACAGGAATTCAGCCGGAGAACAACCCGGCCCTGCGGCGTTTTGCCTTGATCACGGCGGCGGCGACATTCGTGCTGGTATGGATTGGCGGATTGGTGACCAGCCACGAGGCCGGGATGTCGGTTCCGGACTGGCCCACCACCTACGGCTACAACATGTTCTTCTTCCCCATCTCCAAGTGGTTCGGTGGGATATTTTACGAACATACCCACCGGTTGGTAGCTTCTGGTGTCGGGTTGCTCACGACCATCCTTGCGCTATGGCATTACGGCTGGAAGTCCCGGAAGATTCTGCGGTGGGGTGGGATTCTTTTGGTGACCGCCGGCATTGGGGCGCTTTTCCTGGATCCGCCGGCGCCGGCCCACAGTCATCTGCGGGATGACATCATCGTGTCCGTCATCGGTGCGCTGGCGTTTGCATCGTCGCTGGTCTGGCCGGATTCCGACCCTGCGCCAAGATGGTTGCGGCGATTGGCGGTGATCGCTTTTCTTGCCGTGGTCGTGCAGGGGGTGCTGGGCGGCCTGCGGGTGACTTTGCTAAAGGATCAACTGGGGATTTTCCACGCCACGCTTGCGCAGTTGTTCTTTGTCCTCGTTAGCGCGATCGCTCTTTTTCACACGAGATTCTGGAAGCGACTGCCCTTGCATGAGGAGAGCGACGCAAAGGGGTTGCGTTACTTCTTTTTGGGAACCTCGCTGCTAATCCTTTGCCAACTGATTCTGGGCGCGACCATGCGGCATCAACACGCCGGGCTGGCCATCACGGATTTTCCCGCCGCCTACGGCAAGCTTTGGCCCGACACCGACGCCGCTTCCATTCTCAAATACAATCAGCTTCGCACCGGCCCGCTGGACCTTGGATTTATCACACCTTTTCAAATCGTCCTCCAAATGGTCCACCGCATGATGGCGGCAATCATCCTATTGAGCGTCGCCGCCTGTGGCTGGCTGGCGCGCCGCCAATTCGGCCCGCAACACCGCCTCAGCCGACTGACTTTGGGATGGTCGTTCCTGATCGTTGCGCAAGTG
>Ga0181528_10002878_pt1 | contig 10607 bp, 9 predicted proteins | sample PEATcosm2014_Bin_47_FD_119742 | JGI IMG/M metagenome (GOLD analysis project Ga0181528, IMG submission 119742) | Peatland microbial communities from MTU Mesocosm Facility, Houghton, MI, USA - PEATcosm2014_Bin10_10_metaG | ecosystem: Environmental > Terrestrial > Soil > Wetlands > Peat | place... | reverse complement strand
GCGCACGGCGGGCATTTGCTTTTTCCGGCCGTGCGCAATTGCTGGAAACAGAAGCACGCAGAGAGCAAGCGCAACCCGCGCCTTTGACAATGGATGAAGCCGCATTTATGCAGAGTGTATCGCGTTTGCCATGGCAGGTCATCCGCGCAGCGTGCCCGCATGGCCAACTTCCGGCGGGCATTGCTATTTTCATTCGGACGATCGGTGCGTCCGCCCAAATTGCGCGTTCCGCGTTCTAATGCGATCCAGAGGAAGCGCCAGGAAGCTGTTATACTGTTCACCGCTGGCCATGAAAAACCAACTGAGACTGCCACGGACGTTGGGGTAGAGCAGGCCCCGGTAGTCCGGCCCGAAGTCAGGAAGTGTTTTTTTATTCTGGCAATTGCGACAGGTGAGGGCGCGTAGCTCAGTTGGTAGAGCAACGCCCTTTTAAGTGGACATTACCTAGTAGTATCAATAACTTTCATTTGGGATGGTTGCACAAAAACCCCAGTAAAATGGGGGGTTGCTCTCTCAGTTGGGATACTTTGTGCAACGATTGTGCAACGACTTTTTCGCTCTCAAGCTTCCCCCTCTTCTGCTGCACTTTCGCTTTCTATTCTAGGTTGCGATCATACCCTTGACGAAATAACCAGATGCTCCTACTCTCCGAATCATCACCCGTGGGGAGGATGAAATGAAATACGCAGTAGAACTGAACGAAAAACAACGGGCGGGATTGGAGCGCTATTGCCAGCGGCTCCGAGAGAGCTTGGGGGAGTTGCGTTCCGTTGTGCCCGTGACAGAAGAAACGGTTCTGTTACGGGGGGCGTTCGAAATTATGGAGCTTCTTGCCATTGCGGAAAAACCGCTCACCGACGATGAAGACCCGGAAGAGATGGGATATGAATCATGGCGAAAGAAATATTCCCCTGAATGAAGGGAGTCCGCTTTCCTTTTTGGACTACTTCTTTCGCTACGATTCAGAGGAGAGATCGCTTCCGTCTTGCCTTATGCGCCACATGCGCGTTTCAACGTCTGCGATACGAGCTTTTAGTCTGGTATTATCCGCGTTCAGTTTATGATTTTCGGAATGCTCAGGTCTCCAACTGAATCGGAGCCGCCGGCAGCCTTCTCTTGGCTGCAGTCGCCCAAACTATCTATTGATTCTGCTGACTAAGTGTTGGGCGGAATCATTCCTAGCTTTGCCAACCGGGACATAATCGCACCCCTAGTTCGACAGTGTGTGTTCGCAATGTCCCTAAAATCAATCCCATTGCGTAGCTCTTGACAAAGCTGTTGATCTTCCTCGGAAGACCACGATTGTCCCGCATTTTCCGGCAGTATTCGCTTCCGGCGCTCCCGGACTTGCGCGTATTCCAGTGCCTTTGCGGCCCGGTGCAGCGCCCGCACGGTTTGCGGATTCTGGTAAACCGACTCGGCTTGAAGAATCTCGCCTGTATATGGATTCACTCCATCCGAAAGCGCCCGCATGATCTTCAGTGCTTCCGCCATTTCCATACAAGTTCCCCCGAAAAACAGGAGCTCCAGCCGGCACTAACGCAGGCTCTTGTGTGATCAGTGCTGCACACCTTCCTCAAATTCATCGATCCATGAAGTATCGAAGACATCGTCCTCGTAAGGTGCTGGACCGTAGTGAAATATGCCGGACTCGTCAAAGTAGCCAATCCCTTCATCGACCAGCCAGCCCTCAACATCCTCAGTATCGAAACACAAGAGGGGAATTGCTGCCTGTGTAGTTTCACTGCTCGCCATTTCTCGCGTCATATTGTCGATCCTCTTCGACCCTTATCGCGGTTCACTGTCAGTTAGCGTCCCTGATTTCTGTACTCGTCCATTCCTGATCTGATTGCTCCCTTGGCTGCTGCCAAGGCGACCCTTCCAGCCGCACTGCGGAGGCTGCCCAAGATGATTGCTGTTACTGCGACAAAAACTGGCAAAACCCAATGCCGAAAACGAAAACCGATGTATAGCACTTTAGCCCTCCCTAATTGTGGGTTCCGCAAAAGAGAACGGAACAGACAAATTCACTCGTTGATGCCGGCGATACTTCCTCGCGCCGCGCCGTGGCTTTAAGTCCCGCAAGTCACGGTTCCTGTACACGGTTAAAACTGTGCCTTCCCGATCGCAGATAACATGAACGCCCTCTAGTTCTGACAGGTCGATAGCCAACTGGCGCCCAGCGTGAATCTCTTTTCGCCCAACAACATAGATGGTCGCTCCTCGCGCATGTATTTCTCGACCAAAACTCACGACTAGGTCCAGTGCCCCTGAGTTGAGGCGCCTAGCGAACAGCCTTGCTCTCGCGTGTGTGGTCAAGTTCATTCGGTCCACCTCCAGGACCGCTGCCGGTCCACATCCGCGAATATACCCGCAAATGCGAATGAGGTCAAGATAAATATGCGTATTATGCATATAAGCTTGCAAACAATATATATTTGCATGTACAATTGAGACAATGTATATTGCGGATTGAAGAGCTCTGATCGGAAGGTCTCAAAAGATGCCTATCACCCTAAAGGAACTGAGGACTGCGGCAGGACTGAGCCAAGAGGAATTGGGCCTGAGAATCAATTTGTCCCAAGCGCAAATCAGTCGCTATGAAAGTGAACCAGGTAGTGCGCCTCTGGACTTGGTGGAGCTGTGGTGCGGTGCTTGTGGTACTAGCCTCGAAGACGCGTCTCGTGCTTTCACCTCAGTGAATCACTTAGGGATTGACGCAGGGGACCCATATGCAGCGCTTCGCCGACAGCTGGAACTCCTAGAGCAGTACGTCGGCTCAGCGCCGGAGATTCCAGAGAAGTTCCCCCCGCTCTCGATTACCCCAACTGACTTCTCAGTGAAGCTACGGGAATGGAAGCGCAAACCGACCGTTCTGATCGCCGGAAGATTCGACTCTGCTAAGACTCGTATCGCGAACGCACTCCTGGGAAGCAATAATCTGCCTGCCCAATACACGCCCACCACTAGCGTTGTGACATTTGTTCGTCACCTCTCAGATCGTCCAGCGTGGCAGCGAGAAGAAGTGTGGATCATGGGGAAGAACTTCAATCCCACCCAATGGGACGAGGAGAAACATTGCGAGTCCCACAAAGTAATGGCCGGTAGCTTTGACACACTTCGGAAGTTCGGTACGAAAGACAGCGAAGGGGAAGCGATCGGAGCAAGGTCGGCGCTCGTATATATGGACGCGCCCATCTTGCGGTCGTGTACGCTAATCGACTTGCCCGGGTACGCGGATGAGTATGTGGAGGAGCAGATAGCGAATGCTTCGTCAGGACTCGCCGACATTCTGATCTACACTTCGCCTGCCAAGGGCTTCTTGGATGCTTCCGACTTCCTTCACCTCGGTATGCTGCTGCGATCGCTGAGCGCGGTCAACAAGTACCGTAATTTGTTCATTGTGGCAACACACGCTGATCCGTCCATATCAGAAGAGGACCTAAAGAAAATCCTGAAAAAGGGGCGCACTCGGCTCTACAAGCACTTGAAGGATTCCATCTTCAGAGAGCATCACCTCGGCGAGGAGGAGCTTCGCTCCCGCTTTTTCACTTTCTGGTACGAGAACCAACAGCGACGGGAAGCGCTAGAGTCCGATCTACACGCTTTGCTTGCCACGGATCTCCCGCCGTTGTTGCGAGACAAAATCGATGCGGAGCTAAAAGCGATAAAGTCGCAGTCCAAGGGGTATTTTAGTGACCAAATTCAGGCCTACCAAAGAACCCTTGCCCAAATTGAGGCCGCGCGCCAAACCTTTAAAGAACTTCGCGCAGAGCTTCCCAGCCATCGCAAACGAGTAGCCCAAATGCGAGAAAAGTTTAAGGTGGAGGTTGAGTCCTGTCGCAATAATTCAATCGCTTTTGTCGGAAAAGAGCTCACCAGTCTAGTAGAACCGGCGGCAATCGAGGAATTCATTCGGAAGAATTTCCACCACAAGGATGAGGCCAAGAAGGACGCAATTGCAAAGCTATTGGAGGACAGTCAGTCCCAGCTTGAGTCATTCCTTAAAACTGAATCCGACAAACTTAAACCTATTATCGAGGACTACTTGAAACAATACGACGTTTCCCTCTCGAAGGTGGATGTGACAGAGTTCGGCAAGTTTGAGTCGGTTCCCTTTGACGCTCACGGTGCTTTCCTAGGAGGGTTAGCTGGCATTGGTACGTTGGGGGCTCTCGGATTGTGGGCGTCAACGGTGGGGAACCTAGGGGGCTACATATTAGTTGCTAAGCTAGCGAGTGTTCTGTCGGCTTTGGGATTGGGAGTTGGTTCAACTGCAGCAGTCAGTTTCGTCGCTGCTCTCGGCGGGCCCATCACCCTCGCAGTCGGTCTTGCCTCGCTTTTTGCGCTCGGCATTTGGGCCCTCTTTGGAGAATCATGGCAATCCCGCCTTTCGAAAAAGATTTCCAAAATTCTGCGGGATAAGAAATTCATAGAAAAAACTGAGCAGGGCACAAACACGTTCTGGGATCAAACACTGACTTCCTTTGAAACAGGGGCTAATGAGACCGAACGAAAGTTTGACGATTACTTATCAGCGAACGAGGCACTGGTGAGTGAGGATGGCGAAAACTCGCGTCTAAAAATCGAAAGGACGCTGGGTGTTCTAGAGGGGCTTAAGGATTTTTTCGGCGGAATTCCTTGGAGGTGGACCGGCTAGTTCGCTCCTCTGTCCCTCTGGAGGAAGAAGCGAATCGCGAATTCCCATGAGCTAAGCCAGTTGGAGACTCATAAATGAAAGGTATTGCGATCTGTTGGCCGCAAAAAGAACGACGCACAGCGACCGTGGTTGCGCGGGGTCGCATCCCGTTGCACTGTGTTCCTCGTCAAGCGACGTTGCCAGGTAGCAAACTCGCATTGGTAGCGCCGAATGGCAAAGTCCAGCTGTTGTGCGTTGTGGCTCGCATCGATGGACCGCGCCGCGTACATCTCGCCTCCGGTGAGTACACACAACGTGGCTACGAACTTGTGGCGAAGAGAGGTACGATCCGCACTTCTCTTAACGCTTCGCTCTCCAAACTACCGTTTCGCTGGCGGGCGATCGGCCAGATGCGCTATTTCGATCAGCGAATGTTCCGCCCGTTGACGATTGGTGACGGACGTCCCGGTGGACCAGTACTATCCGACAGTCAGCCGGAAGTGCAGCGCGGTTTCCTGAAGTTTAGGTCGTTCTCCGGAGGAATACCCGGTTTCGACCGCGACAATCCCGAAGCCAAGCTCGTGCGCAGGTACGTCGACTGGGTTGGGAGCCAGGATCATTTCCTCCACGCACAGGCTCTTGAACATGGAGGATGGACCGATCTATTCAACACAACGAGGTGGACATTGTTTGAAGCGAAAGCCAATTGCGCAGATCGCTCAATACGCGAGGCGTTTGGACAGCTTTACGATTACCGACGTTCATTCCTGCGGTCGCCTAGCCTGGCAATTCTCCTTCCCGACCGTCCACCTAGGCGTATGCTGACTTTTCTCTCTCATTGGAGCATCACTGCGGTCTGGGAGCGCTCAAAAGGTGGGTTTGCGGATTCGGAGGACGGACACCTGACCAATGCTTTGCGAGCAGAGTATCGTAAGCGAGCCCACCCGTAGGCTCTCCTGTAGCCCTCTGGCAGTATGAATTCACTTATGTTTCGCGAGGATCAGCGACGTCGCGGCACGGCTTGCGCCCGCGATTCTTCCCATTTTGGATAATTCGACAATTCGACAGCTCGTTACGCAGGCCCCTCCGACTACATCATATAGATACTTGGACGAACACCGCCTGTGGTCAAAAGCCGACTATCGCAGCACTGCGAAAGCCCTGCAGCAATACTGGGTCTAGCGGCTCAAGGTGGGCCAATCGATTCCGCATTTTCGTGAGCCGGTCAACCGCAAATCGATCCTCCGAAGATGCACTTATCGTTTGAAGTTGGTCACAGATATGCCCGATTTCCAGATCCCGTACGTCGTCGATGACTTGACCAAAACGTGTTTTGTATGGCATTCGAAAGCGAGAGGAGTAGCGACTTAAGAACTTTTGCCGAAGCTCCTCAATTCGCGGCAAGACGACACCAACTTCAGCGCTCCAAATACGCGTGGCCAGTTCTGTTGACTTGGGCCCCAGCGCGGCTGAGTGGGTAAGTTCGGTATCGCCGAATTTCGCTAAGCTGCCAGCTGCCCACGATGGTGCACCTTCCCACGAGCGTTCTTGTGCGACCTCTCGCAAGACGAGTGATGGATCTAGAATGACGTGCAGCGGTTCAACAATAAGCCGTTGTATTAAATCTGGGTCCCACAGCCCAATGCGAGCGATCACGGAAATGGCAATATCTTTCTCAATCGAACTCAGATTATTTTGAGAGAAGGCCAAGGACGCATAAAGGAGGGCATCCAATGCGTTCACGTATCCGTCGTATCGGTGCGCGCTGAGGCGGACTTCGTTGTTGGCCAACACTTGGGTAGACGTTGGCCCCAGCAGAACAGAAAACAGAGTCCGTGCAAGAACTGGGACTTCTCCGCAGGCATGCTGATACTCACGAAGGAAACTATCCCAGGCTGGCCATGTCTCTGCCGAAATATTCTCGACCCAAACAACGCGACTACGCCTGTCGATGTGTTCTAAGAAAGTCGCAATATCGTGGAGAACTGAGCCCCCTACATCAGGGACGAAATGCTGAAAGAGCAAGTCTGTGGGATTCGCGGTTCCTGCTCGGATGACATGAAATTCACCCTTGCCGAACTCAAGCAAAATCGATTGACGGAGACCAGCCGGCGTGTACGCCGGACAGCCAACGAGGACATTCATGCCTTCCCGAAGGTCATCCGCGATCGAAGACACAAAACGGCTCGGACCGGGCAAATCCCACCACTTCATTTCTTCAACCTGATCCCGAGGATTCGCGCTACAGTGGGATCAATCTCCCAGCAACCTTGGCCCGCTGCGTTGATCAGGCGCAGCGAGTCGGCCCAGACGATCGATCTGCTAACAATTTCGGTCGGTAGTGGAGGCTCGACCAACTGCACAATTTCTTCTATCGCGAGTGCAGAGCCATACTGGCCGAGGGCCACTAGCACGCGCCGTGGCTCCGCAATAGTGAGGCCAAAACTCTTCTCCAATTCGGTGCGACCACTGGTGCCTTGCATCTCGGCATCGAACTGGTCTAACCCCTCCATTAGATCGCTGCTTCGCTTCGCGAACTCAAACGTTTTATAGAGTAGCAACGGCCATCGCCCCGTCAGTTCAGCGATTCGATCCCGCGCCGCGGCTTTCGAGAACTGGCAGTCGTCGAGCCATTGTTGAAATGCCGTGTCGTGCCACGGCCCGAGAGACTGACTCTTCACGTCGAGTTCCGTCAGCGACTGCAACACACCGGAAGAAGTGAGATACCAGGCGATCTGCGGATCGGCTATGAAGACGGCCCGGACGAAATTACGATTTGGGCGAAGCTTTGCAATTCGAGCCATCGCCTCTCGGACCCAAGATTCATCCCAAGGCGCAAGGGACGATACGTACGCGAGAGTCGTAGCGTCAACCTCTCGTTTATTGAGAGCGTTCAGGCTATTCAAGTACTGGTTGTGGCCATTCGATCCTCCATCGAGTGCTTGGAAAAATTCCGATCCAACTGCGTGCTTTAGAAAATCGGGTACATCGTTTAGACCGGCTGCGTCTGTGCCGAAAATAATCACCGCGCCGTTACGCGGAGCGCGAATCTCGGACTCCTGTGCTGCTGTTAGAGGATTACGTCTTGCCGGATCTTTCGGCAAACCGTTGCGGAACTTCTCACGCTCATAACTTGCTTCTGGTTCTTTCTTTGAAGCCGCTTCCAATTCCCCAAAGATTTCCTCTGCAGTCCCGAGCAAGTTCATCACATTCCGGCTTCGCAGAGAGAAGTGCCCAGGGTGTGAAGGGTTCTCGCGGAGCACCCCCAAGCCGACCATCTCAGCCAGGAGACTACTGATCTCATCGATTGATTGAGAGTCCTTAAATCCTTTTCGCCAGATGGAAAGCGCTTGATCTCGAATCCACTGAACTGTGTATCCCTCGCTAGTTCCGTCATCGTTTTCGTCAGATGTGGCAACGGCAAAAGCAATTACATACGCTATGACGCGGTATCTCTTGTCGAGGTCAAGCGTCCACCGTAAACGATCGCAGAACTCGGCCCGAAGCTGCTGATTCTTATATCCTTCATCAATGCTACGGCTAGTAATCGTGTATGGAGGACGTTGAAAAGATGCGAATTTCTGCTTACCAAAATAGCGCAGAAGGTTGCTGCCGTAGATCTGGATCAAACTAGGGAAGTAGTTCGTTTGCGAGAGGACTCGCGTGACAAGGTCGGCGGACTCGAAGCGAAATCCCATTGCCTTGAGGGGGCGCTCCACAAGTGCCCTGGCTTCTCGCCACTCGCCATTCTCCAAGAGGGGTCCTATGCAGATCGGTTCCCCGAAGTGCGCGAGTGGATTGTTTACCTGACGGGTCGTGCGCTGCACGTTGTGAAGACCCGCAAACACTACTTTGAAGCGTCGCTCGGTCTTATCCATCCAGGCCTTCAGTTTCGCGACGTGCATGAAGTCGTGAGTTGCATCAGATTCCAAGAAGCGATCTGCCTCGTCCAGCAACAGCAACATTCGGCGGCGTCTGTCCTCATCGAGCCATTGTTTGATGACCGCAAAGAGCTTGTCAGGATCAGAGTGTAAGGAGAATTTTGCCGTTACGATGCCGCTCTGTTTATCCTGAACCGCTTTTGCGAGCAGTGGCCAAATCTCATCGATCGAACGGTTAAAACCAAGGCCTTGCGCTCTCAAGTCGATCCAGCAGACGAACCTTCCTTCTTCTGGATTGTGTGAGTTCCGTTCGACGGTCCGCAGAAGAACTGTCTTGCCGAGCTGTCTTCCCCCATAGATGAAGCACGATCCGGATGGATTTAGGACTGATTGTATTTCACGGGTTCGACCGTAGAACATTTCGGGAGCGACCAGTCCTGCTGTCGGCGTATACGGTTCGAGGTATGTAAACGGAAGAGCCAACTCGAAGAATATGGGCATTCGAGGCGGCCGCTCCATGCACATCCAAAGAATCAGTACATCGTCGAGGATCACTATCGTTCGGTGGTGGTCTCGGCATATCCGCGTGAGGTTCTGCCGCTGATTCAGCGTGAGGCTCCCGAAGTAGAAGACAATTGCTGGTAGGCCGTGAGTTTCGCCGATAAAGTTAAGGACATCCTCTTCCGGGGGCTCGCCCCACACGCAGAGCACGCGATAGCTTCCATCAGCTGCAGAACCATAAGTGGCAACCGGACATCGATCTCGATCACGTACGACCTTTGTTTGAACAACAAACCAGGTGCGCTTGTAAGTTTCCGTTGGGTGCGCATCAATCCTTAAGACATCGAATCCGAGACCCCTGAAGATAATCGCGCACTGCTTTTCTCCCATGCGCGCGCGAGGCTGGCGTTTGGCTGTAAACCACGTGTCCAGAATGTTGGCTGCTTCTTCTGCTTGCGTATCAAGGCGTCGCATTTCGACCCCGGCGACGCCCGATCGTGAACGCATTGCTTCGATAATGTCAGCGTCCGCTGTTTTCGACAGGAATTCTTCTAGCTGACCATGCGCCTGCAAAAAGTCTTGCAATCGGTCTACAGCGCTGGATTCCGCGGGTAGTTCATCACCTGCAAGCACGCGATCCATATACTCGATTGCAGTTACTGGGTCCCCGTCGTTCAGTACACGGGTGATACGCCTGTAAATGTCGCCATCTTTTGGCACTTTTGAGTCAGCGAGCCGGCGCCGGGTGGCCTCTATCTCTGCAGCGCGCCGTGAATCAAGGTCCTTGCGGATCTGTGCCAGTTGTTTGAATCCCTCCCCGAAGCGAAGTGACTTCGGAGTTCTCATTGCTACCTTTTCCGCTCTCTCGATTAGTGCATTACGATCGGATTCACCGAGAATGCCCATGGCAACGCCGTATTCGGTGGCGTTCTGCGTCTCCGTGACATCTCGCTTAAGTGCTTCTTCACATTTTTCTATCTCGCGACGCCGAAACTCCCGCATTGTATCGAGCGTCGCGGAATCGGCTCCACACGCTTCAACGTACTCAAGGATGCGGCCGGTAGCTTGGTGGTCAAAATCAGTTGCGGCACGCTGGCGCAGACACTCGAACCAATCCACCTGACCCGCCGCAATGGCTTCGATAATACCTTTCACGAGATCTTCTTGATCAGCACCTTCGGGCTGCCAATCGTCGTCGAGCGATAAACCGCAGATACGCAACAGATCCGAATTAAGCACATATGCCGGCGGCAATTCATTTAAAGAAACTGCTTGCTGCAGGAGAGCATATATCTGTTCGAATGAACGCCGACAACACGCGAGCGCAGAACGGACAATCAGCGACGTCCCATGCTTGGCCTGGAAGTCAGATAATTCGCTCAATACTGCAATTCGTTCTCCGAGGATCGAGTTTCGAAGAGCATTCGTCTGATTGAACCGAAAGTCGTCCGCATGTATCGGCGATGTAGTGCACCCCTGTAGAACTGGACAAAGAAGTTAGTTAGGCTTGGGGCCTCCGCCAGGAGGCGAGAATGTCGAGAAAGCCGAGAGTCCAGAGAACCCCGGAAGAGAAGTGGCAGATTGTG
>Ga0181528_10002877_pt1 | contig 10610 bp, 13 predicted proteins | sample PEATcosm2014_Bin_47_FD_119742 | JGI IMG/M metagenome (GOLD analysis project Ga0181528, IMG submission 119742) | Peatland microbial communities from MTU Mesocosm Facility, Houghton, MI, USA - PEATcosm2014_Bin10_10_metaG | ecosystem: Environmental > Terrestrial > Soil > Wetlands > Peat | place... | reverse complement strand
TCCTCGAGGAGATCGACGGCGAAGGCCGCCGCCTCAAGATCCACCGCACCTGACGGCGCGGGACCCAATGCGCGGGGCTCAATGGGCGTTACGGCGCACGCAGCGCGTCAGCCCGGCGAAGTCCAGGATCCGTATCTGTTCGCGGCGCGCGCTGATCAGGCCTTCGGCGTTGAGCCGCGAGAACATCCGGCTCACGGTCTCGATCTTCATGCCCAGGTACGAGGCGATCTCGAGGCGCGACATGCGCAGCGTGAATTCCGTCGGCGAATAGCCGCGCGCCTTGAAGCGCTGCGACAGCGTGAGCAGGAACATCGCCAGGCGCTCCTCGGCGCGCATCGTGCCCAGCAGCAGGATGACGCTTTGCTGCTTGGCCAGCTCGCCGCTCATCGCCTTGCGCAGCAGGTCGTGCATCTGCGGCAGGGCGCGCCCGAGCCGCTCGATGCCGGCGTAGCGGATCGCGCAGACCCGGCTCTCGTCGAGCGATACCGCGTCCGATTCGTGCACGTGCCCGCCGATCGCGTCGGTGCCCAGGATGTCGCCCGCCATCTGGAAGCCGGTCACCTGCTCGCGGCCATCGCCCAGGTTGCGCACGGTCTTGAAGATGCCGCCGCGCACCGCGAAGAGGAAATGGAATGCGTCGCCGGTCCGGAACAGCGATTCGCCGCGCCGCACCCGCCGGTCGGCGACGATCATGTCGCCGGAGTTGACGGCCGCCGCGGTTTGGCTGTCGCAGAAGAAGCACACCTCGCCGGGCGCGCACAGCGCGCAACGCTGCAAGGCGCGAACCGGGCTCGCGTCCAGGCCGCGATCCGGTGTATCCAGAGACCTCACGGGAGATCCGCCTACTGCTGGGGGCTGTACGCAGGCTTTCACGGGCGCTCCGGCTCCCGCTTTTATACGCCCGCAACTTGGCCGGGAGCGAGTACCGCTGTACGGTTACTGGGATCGGAATAATCCTAAGCAGGCGCTGCCGCCGGCAGGCGCGTTCACCCGCCCGGCGGCGCCTTGCGGCAGGCGGCGAGCGTGCGCTGGAACCAGCGCCCGATATCGGGCTTGAGCGCGACGTCGATGCCGTCGAGGTATCCGAGGCGACCGAAGCCGACGAGGAAATACTTGCCGTTGCCGTAGAGGCGGTGCAGCGGCATGCCCTGGCGATCGAGAAAAACCGCGCCCCAGCGCAGGTCCGCGCCTTCGCCGGATTTTTGCGGGGCGGAGGCATGCAGGGCCAGCAGGAAGTCGGCCACCAGGGCCGCGTCGGCGTCCTGTTCGCAACGCGTCTGCGCATGCTCGTCGACGTAGCGCTGCGAGGCCGCGATGCGCGCCTCGGCCGACACGTCCAGGCGCAGCAGCTGCACGCGGCGCACGGCGTCCATGCCGCCGGGTGCATCGAGTTCGCGCAGCAGGTCCGCCAGCGGCGTCGCGCCGGCGTCGAGCGGCGCCGCCGGCGTGGCGCCGACGCATGCCAGGGCAAGCACCAGCCCGCGCACGGCGCGTGCCGGAAATGCCGTGCGCCTTGCCGGACACCGTCTCGCCCGCATCGCCGTTCGCGCTGCCGACATGCGCCGGCCTACGCGCTGTTCTTGGCGATGCGCGGCAGGCCGTCGTCGAGGTGCACCCAGGGCAGCTGCTCCTCGACGTAGACGTGCGATTCGGGCGCGATTGCGGCCGGATCGTCGAAGCTCGTCGCGAACAGGTGGATCTCGCCGGGCCAGCGGTCCCCGGCAAAGCTCATCGGCGAGCCGCAGTGCGGACAGAAGGTGCGCGTCACCCCGGGCGAGGAATGGAAGGGGCGCGGCGGCTCGCCGGTCCACGCGACCGCGCCGACCGGATAGCCGACATAGGTGGCGAAGGCCGCGCTGGTGGCGCGCCGGCAGCTTTCGCAGTGGCAGTGCACGACCCAGGTGGGCGCGCCGCGCGCGGTGAACCGCACCGCGCCGCACAGGCAGTGGCCGCTCCGCGTCTGTTCCTTCATGATCGTCCCCCCGGCGCCCCGCGCGCCCGCTGTGCAATCGCCTGCAGTTTCCCGCATTTGCGCGCCGCATGCCATCGCCGCGCGCTTCAGCGCGTGCGCGGGCGTGGCATCGCGATCGTCTGCACGGCGCTGCGCGGCGCCGCCTTCCAGCCGTGGCCGATGACCACCTCGAAGCTCAGCGGCAGGCGTCCCTGGTCATCGGCGCCGGCCTCGAGGCCGCGCAGCAGGGCGCGCGCCTGCGCGCCCGAGGGCAGGGCGCCGGGCCGGTCGGCGCGCGGGTTGCCGCCCAGGGCCCGCGCCTCGGCCAGCAAGGCGCGCGCGCCGGCAAAGGTCAGCTGCAGCTTTTCCACCTCCATCACCGGAGCCTCGAAGCCGGCCTCGACCAGCATGTCGCCGAAGTCGTGCATGTCGACGCTGGGCATCGGCCGGGCGCCGGGCAGCGCCGCCTGGCAGGCGGCACGCAATTCCTTGCCGGTGTCGGGCCCGTAGCTGCTGAACAGGACCAGGCCGCCGGTCTTGAGCACGCGCGCGATCTCGCCGATCACCTCGTGCGGCGCGGGGTGCCAGTGCAGCATCAGGTTCGAGAAGACCAGGTCGACCGAGGCGTCGGCCAGCGGCAATTGCTCGGCACTGGCGCAGGCGCGCAGGCCGGCGCCGCGCGGCGCGCCGGCGCCCAGCCAGCGCCCCAGCCGCCCGCGCCAGCCCGCGCCGCCGGTGCCGCCGCGCAACATCGCGGGCGACAGGTCCAGGCCCAGCCACAGGGCGCCCGGAAACTGCTGCTGCAGGGCATCGCGGCAGGCGCCGCTGCCGCAGCCCAGGTCGAGCAGCAGCCGGGTCGGATGGCGCATGTAGCCCAGCCGCTCGATCATGCGCCGGCCGATCTCGCGCACCACCGCGTCGTGCGCGCCGAAACGCGCCGCGCGCGCGTCGAACTGGCGGCGCACGGTGGCGATGCTGGCATCTACGCGGGGAGGCATCACGGGTGGCGAAGGTCCATCGGCCGGTGCGCAAGCGGGACAGTGCAATAGCGCCGGCGGTAGCGCGCCGGATCGGCCGGCGAGTATAGGCTGGCGCCTTCCCCTCCCGCTCGCGCGCCATGCCGCTTGCCCGCGCATTCGTCATGCTGCGCCAGTTGCTGGCGCCGGCCTGTGTCGTGTGCGGCATCACCGCCGCCCATCCATCCGGCAGCCCGGTATGCGCGGGCTGCCGCGACGATTATTTCAACGGCAATCCGCCGCGCTGCCGCCTGTGCGCCAACCGCCTGCCGGCGCACGGCCGGGACGCCGGTGGCGTCGAGCTGTGCGGCCGTTGCCTGGCGCATCCACCGCAATTCGATGCCACCTGGGCGCTGGCCGACTACGCGCCACCCGTCGACGCAATGATCGCCGCACTGAAGTTCCACAACCGCCTCGATCTGGGCCGCGCGTTCGGCCTGTTGCTGGCCGAGCGACTGGCGCGCTGGCAGGGCGACGCGGTCGTGGCCCTGCCGCTGTCCCCGGAGCGCCTGCGCGAGCGCGGCTACAACCAGGCCGAGGAAATCGCCCGGCCGCTGGCCCGCCAGCTGCGCCGTCCGCTGCTGCGTGACGCGCTGCTGCGCAGCCGCCACTGCGCCAGCCAGCAGGGGCTGCGGCTGGCGCAGCGGCGCACCAACGTGCGCGGCGCCTTCGCGGCGGGCGTGGCGGCGGCGGGCCGCGACCTGCTGCTGGTCGACGACGTGCTCACCTCCGGATCGACGCTCGATGCCGCCGCGGCCGCCCTCAAGCGCGCCGGCGCGCGTTCGGTCACCAATGGCGTGGTCGCGCGCACGCCATAATGGCTGGCCATGTTCCATGTCGTCCTCGTCCAACCCCAGATCCCGCCCAATACGGGCAACGTGATCCGGCTGTGCGCCAACACGGGCGCCCAGCTGCACCTGATCGAGCCGCTGGGCTTTCCCATCGATCACGCCAAGATGCGCCGCGCCGGACTCGACTACCACGAGTTCGCGCAGCTGCGCGTGCATGCGGGCGTCGCGCAATGGCGGGCGGCGGAAAAACCGGCCGCCGGCCGCGTCTTCGTTTTCAGCACGCGGGCCAGCCGGCTCTACACCGAGGCGCGCTTCCAGCCGGGCGACTGGCTGCTGTTCGGTTCCGAGACCGCTGGCCTGGATGCCGCGCTGCTCGAGGCCTACCCGCCCGAGCAGCGCCTGCGCCTGCCGCTGCGGCCCGGCAATCGCAGCATGAACCTGTCCAATGCCGTGGCCGTGGCCGTCTTCGAGGCGTGGCGGCAGAACGGCTTTGCCGGGGGAGCCTGAGGCCGGCGCGCGCACGCGCGCTGCCTACTGCTGCGGCAGATGCATCAGCACGGCCGTATCGGCCAGCACCGCATCGCCGTCGTCGGCGGGTGCAAACGTCGCCAGCCAGCGGCCGTCGGGCCGCACGAGAAAGAAATTGGCGGTGTGGTCCAGGGTGTAGTCGCGGCCGCCAGGCCTGCGTTCATAGGTCACGCCGAAGAACGCCAGGAGGTCCTGCAGTGCCCCGGGCGCGCCCGCCACGCCCAGCGTGTCCGGGCCGAAGGCGGCCGCGTAGCGCTGCAGCACCGGCGGCGTATCGCGCTGCGGGTCCAGCGAAACGAAGACGATGCGCGGCGGATCCATGCCCTGGGCGCGCAGCGACTCCTGCACGTGGTTGAGGATGCCCAGCGTTGCCGGGCAGGCATCCGGGCAGTTGGTGTAGCCGAAGAAGAAGAACGACCAGCGCCCGCGCAGGTCGTCGCGGGTGTACGGGCCGCCGGCGCCGGCCAGCGTGAATGCCGGCAGGCGCGCCAGCGGTTCGAGCTGTGCCAGCTCCAGCGCCTGGCCATCGGGCAGTTCCGGCGTGCCGGCGGCGGCGCCGAACCCGCCACGCAACCAGCCGCGGTACCCGGCATAGCCGCCGGCCGCGCCGCCGGCGGCCAGCAGCACGGCGGTGCCCAGCAAGCGGCGGCGCGTCGCGCGCTTCACGCCGTCCCCCGCTGCGCGGTTGGCGGGCTGCGGCGCGCGGCCCCGATCATCGATCCGTCAGCTGCGCTCGGCGCGCGGGTCGCGCGCCAGCAGCCGCTCGACCGCGTCGCGCACGCTGCTGCGCTCTTCGAGCACGTCGCAGACGGTGGCGCTGATCGGCATTTCGACCTGCAGCGCCTCGGCGCGGGCGACGATGGCCGGCGCCGACCACACGCCTTCGGCCACGTGTCCGAGTTCGGCCAGCGCCTGCGCCAGCGGCACGCCCCGGCCCAGCGCCAGGCCAACGCGGCGGTTGCGCGACAGGTCGCCAGTGCAGGTGAGTATCAGGTCGCCCAGGCCGGTGAGGCCGGTGAAGGTCTCGCGGTTGGCGCCCAGCGCGACGCCGAAGCGCCGCGTCTCGTTGAGGCCGCGGGTGATGAGCGCCGCGCGGGCGTTCAGGCCCAGCTGCAGCGCGTCGGCTATGCCGGTGGCGATGGCCAGCACGTTCTTCACGGCGCCTCCCACCTCGACACCCACGACATCGTCGCTCGAATACACGCGCAGGTTGGCCCCGTGCACCGCCGCCGTGACGGTTTCGCAGAACGGCTGGCTGCCCGCGACCACCAGCGCGGTGGGCAGGCCGCGTGCGACCTCCTCGGCGAAGCTCGGTCCGGACAGCGGGCCGGTGGCCATGCCCGGCAGGGTCTGGGCGACGATCTGGTGGGCCAGCAGCCCGGTTTCGCGCTCCAGCCCCTTGCACAGCCAGGCCACGGCGCCCTGGTAGCCGGCCGCGCGTATGGCCTCGAGCAGCGGACGCAGCGAGGCGATCGGCACGGCCAGCAGCAGCAGCTCGCCGGCCGCATGTTCCAGCGCCCGCGTCAGGTCGGCGGTGACTTCCAGGCCGGCCGGCAGGCGCTGTCCCGGCAGGTAGCGCTCGTTGCAGCGGCTTGCGCCGATCTGCTCGGCCTGGGCCGCATCGCGCGCCCAGAGCACGGTCTGGTGCCGCTGGGCAAGGGTGCCCGCCAGGGCGGTACCCCAGGCGCCGGCGCCGAGCAGGGCGATACGCATGGTGCGACGGGGTGGCTTGCGGGCCGCGTGCGCGCGCGATTACTGGCGCGTCTGGGAGGCAGGCGGAACCACCAGCCCGGGGGCGCCCTGGCCGGCCTTCTGGTGGAACAGCGCCTCGAAATTGATCTCGGCCAGGTGGATGGGCGGCAGGCCGGTGCGCGTGAGCAGGTCGGCGACATTGGCGCGCAGATAAGGATAGATGATGCCCGGGCAGACGATGCCCAGCACCGCCGGCATCTGTTCCTCGGGGATGCCGCGCAGCTCGAAGATGCCGGCCTGCTTGGCCTCGACGAGGAACAGCACCTTGTCGTTGACGCGCGCGGTGGCGGTGACGCGCACGATGATCTCGCGCACGCCCTCGACCACGTCCTCGTGGCTGACGTCGAGCTGCACCTCGAACTGGGGCGTGCCCTGCTCGAGGAAGATCTGCGGGGCATGCGGCATCTCCAGCGATGCGTCCTTCAGGTAGACCCGTTGCAGCTGGAATACGGGGCCCTGCGGCGCGGCGCCGGGGGAGTTGCTGCCGGGTGCGTTGTTGTCGGTGGTCATGGCGTGCCTCGGTACGGTGAGCGATGCCGGCGGTTGCCGGTCGGTGTGGAAAACGGGTGGGACGCGCGTTGCCGCGCGCCGGCGGCGCGGCGGCCTAGCCGGCCAGAAGGGCCTGCAGGCCGCCCTCGCGATCGACGGCGGCCAGGTCGTCGTAGCCGCCGACATGCTTGTCGCCGATGAAGATCTGCGGCACGGTGCGCCGGCCGGTGCTGCGCACCATCTCGGACAGCAGCTGCGGATCCAGGTCGACGCGCAGCTTTTCGATGTCGGTGACGCCGCGCGCCTGCAGCAGCGCCTCGGCGCGCCGGCAATAACCGCAGACTCCTGTGCTGTACATGCGTACGCGAGCCGTCATCGTCGTGTCTTCGTCGGGTGGTTGAAGGGCCGGAGCGCCGCTCACGCGGGCCTGGCGATCGGCAGGCCGGCAGCGCGCCAGGCGCCCAGCCCGCCGTCCAGGATGTAGACCTCGCCGATACCGGCCGAGCGCAGCTTGACCGCGGCCAGCGAGGCGCGGCGGCCGGCCTCGCAGACCACGATCACCGGCTTGTCCTTGCGCAGCTCGCCGGCGCGCGCGGCCACTTCCTCGAGCGGCACGTTGCGCGCCTCGCGCAGCGAACCGGAGCCGAATTCGGCCGCCGAACGCACGTCGACGATCTGCACGTCGCGCTTGTTGATCATCTGCGTGGCCGCCAGCGTGCCCAGCTTGGGGCCGCCGGCGCGATTGCGCAGCGTCGGCCAGACGAGCAGTCCGCCGCTCACCAGCAGCGCCAGGACGAGGAGATAGTTGTCGAGCAGGAACTTGACTGTCATTTTGCTTTGCGTCACCGTGCAACGGGCGGTCCGGACCGCAGCCGTCGCGGATCCCGGCGCGGCGGGCCGCGGCACGGGCAAAACATGCCGCCATCGGCATGTACAGGTGGGGATTATAGAATGCACGGGTGTGTTCCCGTGGTTGCGCGCCCGGCCCCCCGGCGGGGCACCGGGCTGCGCCCGGGCATCAGAGGGAAACACCGATCGGGACACGATGAGCGTTCACAAGCTTGTGCTGTTGCGCCACGGGGAAAGCCAGTGGAACCGCGAGAACCGCTTCACCGGCTGGGCCGACGTCGACCTGACGGACCTCGGGCGCGCCGAGGCGCTGGCCGCCGGCGAGCTGATCCGCCGCGAGGGCTACACCTTCGAGCTGGCCTACACCTCGGTGCTGCGCCGGGCGGTCCGCACACTGTGGATCACCCTCGACGCGCTCGACCTGATGTGGCTGCCCACGGTGCACAGCTGGCGCCTGAACGAGCGCCACTACGGCGCCCTGCAGGGACTCAACAAGGCCGAGACGGCGCAGCGCTTCGGCGAGGCCCAGGTCATGCAGTGGCGCCGCGCCTACGCCGTGGCCCCGGACCCGCTGGCCGTGGACGATCCGCGCTGGCCCGGCAATGATCCGCGCTACCGCCATCTCACGCCCGACCAGGTCCCGCGCACCGAGTCGCTGCAGGACACCGTGGCGCGGGTCATCCCGTTCTGGAACGACTCGATCGCGCCGGCCGTCACGCGCGGGCGGCGGGCCATCGTCGTCGCGCACGGCAACACGCTGCGCGCGCTGATCAAGCACCTCGAGGGCATATCCGACGACGAGATCGTCGCCCTGAACATCCCGACGGGCCGCCCCATGGTCTACGAATTCGATGCCCGGATGCAGCCGCTGCGCCGCTACTACCTGGGCGATGCCGACGAGGTCGCGCGCGCCGCGGCGGCCGTTGCCGCCCAGGGGAAGGCCGCGCCCCGTTGAAAGCGGCCGCGCTGCTGGCCGCGCTGCTGCCGTTCATGGCGCTGGCGGCAGCCGCCGACCCGGCGGCGCCGGCGCCCGCAAGCGCGCACAAGCACGCGGGCAAGGCTGCCGCGCCCGCCGCGCCGCCCGCCACCCCCAAGCGCCAGCAGGAGCTGCAGGCCGAGCAGCGCGAGCTCAAGGCGCGGCTGGCCCAGCTCAAGAAGTCGCTGGCGTCGACCGAGTCCGCGCATTCCGAAGCCGCCGATGCCCTGGCCGCCTCCGAGACGGCCATCTCCACGGCCAACCGCCACCTCCAGCAGCTGGCGACCGCGCGCCGCCAGGTGGAAAAGCGCATCGGCGAACTGCAGGCCTCCGAGCGCGAGGCCGCCGCCGCGCAGGACAGCCACGCCTCGCAGCTGGCCCTGGCGCTGCGCGACCAGTACGCGCTGGGCCAGCTCCCCGACCTGCAGTCCTACGCCGATCCGGCCGCGGCGGCGCGTGCGCGCTTCGATGCCGCCTACCTCGACAGCGTGGTGCGCGAGCGCCTGCGGCGCATCGGCCAGCTGCACGACCGGCGCGCGGAGCTGGCCGGGCTCGAGACCGAATCGGTGCAGCGGCGCGCCGAGCTCGACCGGATCGACGCCGACGAGCGCAAGAGCCGCGCCCAACTGCTCAAGCAGGAGGCCGCGCGCCGTGCCGCCCTGGCGCGCCTGGCGCGCGAGATCGCCAGCCAGCGCCAGTCGGTGGCCAGCCTGGAGCGCGACGACGCGCGGCTGGGCAACGTGATCGACCAGATCAGCAAGGTGCTCGCCGAGCAGGCCAAGCGCCGCGCCGTGGCCCGCGCCCGCACGCCGGCCGAAGGGCGCAGCGCGGCGGCCGAAGAGAAGGCCATGGCCAGCATGGGCGCCAACGACCATTTCGAGCCCCCGTCCTCGACGCGCTTTGCCCGGCTGCGCGGCAAGCTGGTGCTGCCGGTGCAGGGCAGCATAGGTTCGCGCTATGGAGCGCCGCGGCTGGGCGAGGACGGCAAGCCGCAGGACGGCGCGCCCGCCTGGAAGGGCCTGTTCATCCGCGCCGATGCCGGCGCCCCGGTGCATGCGGTGGCCGCCGGTCGCGTGGTCTTCGCCGACTGGCTGCGGGGCTTCGGCAACCTGCTGATCCTCGACCATGGCGAGGGCTTCCTGTCGGTCTATGCGAACAACGAAACGCTGCTGCACAGCGTGGGCGAGGAAGTCGCCGCCGACGACGTCGTTGCAGCGGTCGGCAACACCGGGGGCAACGCCCAATCCGGCCTATACTTCGAAATGCGGTTCCAGGGCCGTCCATTCGACCCGCTCGCCTGGGCCGTGGCGCGGTAATCTGCCTGTCCAGCGGCGCCCGGCGCAGGCCCGGAACGGGCCCGGCTGGAACCGGCGGCACCCGCGGGTGTCTCAACACTGCAGTCCTCAAGATCCGGTTCTTCGGCGCCTGGAAACAACCGGCGGAATATCCCCCGCGACCGCTCGACGGCGGTTCCGGGCACGTGGAGGTTTGATGAGCGGTCGCATGCGCAGTTGGGGTTTGGTCGGGGTCGGTCTCATCGCCGGGGTTTCCATCAGCTATGGCGTGACCGCGTACGCGTTCCGTGACGCCCGCACGGTGCTGCCGATCGAGGAACTGCGCGAGTTCACCGACGTCTTCGGCGCCATCAAGGCCAACTACGTCGAGCCGGTCGAGGACAAGAAACTGCTCCAGGAGGCCATCTCCGGCATGCTGGCCGGCCTCGATCCGCACTCGGCCTTCCTCGACGGCGAGGCCTACCGCGACCTGCAGATCGGCACGCAGGGCGAGTTCGGCGGGCTGGGCATCGAGGTGGGCGCCGAGGACGGCACCATCAAGGTCATCGCGCCGATCGACGACACCCCCGCGGCGCGCGCCGGCATCCACGCAGGCGACCTCATCATCAAGATCGACGACAAGTTCACGCGCGGCATGAGCCTGGCCGACGCCATCAAGCTGATGCGCGGCAAGCCGCAGACGCCCATCGTCCTGACCCTGGCGCGCAAGGGCGAGGCCCTGCCGCTGGAGATCAAGATCGTCCGCGACATCATCCGCGTCCAGTCGGTCAAGGCGCACCTGATCGAGCCGGGCTACGGGTTCGTGCGGATCTCGCAGTTCCAGGACCGCACCACCGAAGACCTGGTCAAGCAGATCGGCGAACTCTACAAGGCCGGACCGCTCAAAGGCCTGGTGCTCGACCTGCGCAACGATCCGGGCGGCGTGCTCAATGGCGCCGTCGGCGTGGCCGCGGTGTTCCTGCC
>Ga0181528_10002874_pt1 | contig 10616 bp, 11 predicted proteins | sample PEATcosm2014_Bin_47_FD_119742 | JGI IMG/M metagenome (GOLD analysis project Ga0181528, IMG submission 119742) | Peatland microbial communities from MTU Mesocosm Facility, Houghton, MI, USA - PEATcosm2014_Bin10_10_metaG | ecosystem: Environmental > Terrestrial > Soil > Wetlands > Peat | place... | reverse complement strand
TTTACGCCTTATAGACTGGCTGTTGAATAACCGCGCGATGGTTTAAGACAGTAGTTCTTGCGGTCGGTTACCATGGATACAGGCCTTTTTATCCAGCAGATTGGGACTGCAGGTTGCCGCAGGACTGTTTTCTGCGTCTAAAATGTAGTGAGGATTGTTTAGACGAAAGCCTCGTTGGAACCCACGAAGAGGAATCACAGAGAAGGTACTGACACTTTCATGAGAACTGAACTCCGCAATCGTTTCGCTTTCGGATCTTTGGTCGCGCTGATGGTCTGCGCGCTGAGCTTGATCACGTCCTCGCAGGACACGCTGGATTCCGTGCTGCGTCCGCCGAAGGGATCGCAGGTCGCGATCGTCGTGTTCGAGGACCTGGAGTGTCCGATGTGCCGTCGCACGGCTCCTCTGGTAGAGCAGGCATCGAAGACCTACAAGATTCCCGTCGTCCGGCATGACTTTCCGCTGCCGATGCATCCGTGGTCGTATCAAGCGGCTGTGATGGCACGCTATTTCGACACCTTCTCGAAGTCGCTGGGCAACGAGTTCCGCGACTACATCTTCGAGAACCAGCTTGAAGTGAATATTCAGAATCTCAAATCGTTTGCGGATAAGTTCGCTGCCGCGCACAAGGTCGACGTGCCGTTCATTCTCGATCCCAATGGAAAGTTCGCCGCGGAAGTGAATGCGGACCGCGACCTAGGCAAGGCTCTCAAGCTCGACCACACGCCAACGGTGTACATCGTGAGCAACCGAAATCCCAATCGTCCTTACGTCGAAGTGAAAGACAATAACCAACTGTACTCGACGATTGACGCAATGATGAAGGAATAGTCGTTCGCGCGTGGTCGTTCGTCGTTGGTCATTTGTCGTTCGCCATTAACCTCGGAAATGGTCTGCGTAATCGCGCTGCTGAATCGCGAACGGCTATCGACCGACGACTAACGACGTCTTTCTATTCCGGCCTTCCTGTGTAGTGCTCGGTCGCATGGACGTGTTCGTGATCTTCGAGCGACTCCAAATGTGTGATTACTTCTGCGGGCTTGCCTAATTCCACCGGCAATCTTTCTTCAAGCGCCGTTGCCAAACGATGCGCTTCCCCAACTGCGGTGGCGTGCGGAAACAGTAAGTGCACTTCGATGATCTGCCGATATCCGGTCGTGCGGTAACGAACACCATGATAGGCAATATTGAGTTCGTTGCAGAGTGCGTCGAGCTTCTCTCGAATCTGCTTGCCAGTTTGCGGATCGGAGTAATCCAGCAGACCAACTGCGGAACGCCAAGCCATTCGTCCGCCTGACCAGAGGATGTTCACTGCGACAGCGATGGCGACCAGCGGATCAAAAGGCTTCCATCCAGTCAGCATGACGAGACCGAGTCCGGCGACGACACCGAAGCTGGTAAAGCAATCGGTGAGCACGTGCTTGCCATCGGCTTCGAGGATGAGCGAGTGACTGCGCTTGCCGACGCGCAGCAGATACCATCCAAGCCATGCGTTGAGCAATCCGGCAGCGAGCAGCATTAACGTGCCGGAACCGAGATGCTCGAGCGGCAATCCCATGATCCATTTCTGGATGGCTTCGAAGAGAATCCAAAGCGCGGCGATGACGATCATCGCGCCTTCGAATCCGGCGGAGAAGAAACTGATGCGCTCGTATCCGTAAAGAAAGTTCGGCGCAGCGGGCTTCGTGCTCAAGCGCAGGCTGAAGGCGGCGAAAGCGACCGCGATGACGTGCACGACCGATTCGGCAAAATCAGACAGAATTGCGGCAGATCCAGTGACGTAATACGCGGTGGTTTTGCCAAGCAACATCAGAACGCCGACCGCAAGGGACAGTCGCATGGCGAAGCGCGCCGCGCGAAGTTCGTCCTTATCGCGAGTGATTAATTTCGGGAGCGGGTTGGGAGTGACATCGGGCACGGAATTCCCAGAATGGGCCATCGTGACACGAAGAGCAGGGAGTGGAATGTGATGAGGGTCACGGTTGGGAAGCGCGCGCCTGAGATAGCGATTAGAGTTTCATTTTGGGAGAGATTACTGATTGGTACCCCCCCCTCCCCCGCCGATCTCTGAAATCATCGAGTTAGCGGAAAACGAGCAAAAAATCTAAGGGCTGCAATAACTTACAGGCAAAATATTCTATGCAAAGGACTTAGCCCGTTTTGATGTTGTCAAGGACCTGAGGTCTAGTTTTTTAGGATCGGCCGGAACAGAGTTGGAAGTCAAGGGGAAAGGCTCGGAGACCGGAGGCGGATTCCCGTTTTGGGAAGGTCTGCAGCGGCTAAAGGCGGAATGACTTCTACCGGCCAGGACGGCATGGCTGGATGGCTGGTCTATTGATACGAAACCCTTCTTCATTTCTTTGTAGGAATCTCGACAAGTCCAAAATCAAAAGCCCCAATTCCGGCAAAACCGGCCGGAAATGGGGCACCCGGGTTAGATCTGGAGAAATGGACTGGAATTCCCCAAATCAGTTGCGGCTGTTTCATATTTAAGCTAGACTAAGCTAGATGTATTGAGAACATCGTTATGAATGAAATCGGGGCATTCGAGGCCAAGAACACGCTGGGCACGCTGCTTGATCGCGTTGAAAACGGCGAGGAGATCGTCATCACGCGGCATGGCAGAGCGGTGGCGCGGCTCGTTCCCAACAAGCGAATGGTGGATCGGAATCAGACGCTGGCCGCGCTGGAGCGGATCCGCAAGCGAGCGCAACGACTCCAGCGGGAAAAACCTGCAGCTTTCGACTGGCCTGCGTTGAAGAAGCTCAGGGACCAAGATCGCCCCTGAAACGTCGCCTGTTTCCTATGAGCTTCGTTCTCGACAGTTCGATCGCCCTGGCATGGGTGTACAGCGACGAAACCACACAAGCTGTAGCGCAAATATTCGATCGACTCAGCCACAGCGGGGCCTGGGTTCCGGGACTGTGGCGTCTGGAAGTGGCGAATGTTTTAGAGATGGGCGTGCGGCGAAAACGTCACAGCGCTGACTTCCGCGATGCCACGCTTTTCGATCTCGCCCAACTCCCGATTCAGGTGGATGCGGACACCGATCGTCAGGCATGGGACGCAACTCTGCATCTGGCAATTCGCCATCAACTCACCTTGTACGACGCGGCGTACCTGGAATTGGCACTGCGCAGAGATCTGGCGCTGGCGACGCTGGACGAAGCACTGCGGAATGCAGCGGGCGCGGAGAAGATTAGCTTGTTGGGTTGAAGCGGAAGGCAGGCGCGCTACGAAACCACAAAAGCAGCGGCCGCGGCAGCTAAGCCTATGGATGACGGTGCGGCGCACGAAGGCGTGCCCTGACGCGAACCCTTTTAAATTTCTTTCTCGGAATCTCGACAACTCCAAAATCAAGAGCCCCACTTCCGGCAAAACCGGCCGGAAATGGGGCACCCATCTTCTGCGGAATTTCGTTAGTTTGGAACCGAGAGCGTTGCCGTGGCTGAGGCGCTGGTGCCCGGATAGGTCATCACAACGGAGTAGGAGGTGCCGACGGTTGCTCCGCTTGCCGCAGAACAAACCATCGAATTCCCAGAGGCTGTACAGGTAACAAATGTCGTCGCCGGAGTGATCGTCAAAACGCCCCCGTTGGAAGTCGTGATCGGGATCTGGCTGCCACTGGCGGTCGCAGTGAAGGTAAAGGTCGCTACTGCTCCTGTCTGGACGCTCGCTACTCCGCTCGTTGGGCTGACTGTGATCGAGCTAATTCCACCCAGGAATACGGTTGCGGTTGCGGTGCCGCTGACCGCTTGCGCGTTGGCAGTGATCGTAGTGGTGCCCAGCGAAAATCCTTGCAGCAGGTTGCTTGTGGGACTGGAAAATGAAGCCACCGAGGGTTCGGAGCTCGACCACGTAACTCCACTGCCGACCTGACCGGTACTGCCGTCGTTGTAGGTTCCATACACGGTCAAAGCCACGTTGCTGTTGACCTGAACCTGCGGAGCGGAGGGCGAGATCGTGATCGCTGTCAGCGTGGGATTCACGAAGAAGCCGCGGCAGCTCGCGCCCAGGGCCAAGGTAGCGAGCGCGGCAAATGCGCCAATCAATCGGAGTTTTTGATTCTTCGAGGACATGTTGGTTGAGACTCCTTGGGCGCGCCGCTCAGGTGCTGTGGTTTTCCAGATTGATTCTGATCCGAAAATTGTAGCAGAGAAGAATCCAGCGGCGCGCACTCCGGTAATGAGAAAGCCGCGCGGAACCATCCCTGGCAATCGGCCTGCCCGTCAGCGCACAGTCCGATTCCCCTGTAGAACGGCGATGCTTTCAAAGCTTGCAAAAAAATGCTGCGGAGGCGATTGACGCCCCCGCAGTTTTTCTACTCGCATCCGAACTGCATTTACAAAAGCTGACAATTTCTACTTGCGACGATCTTCCTTCGGAGCAGGAGCCGAGTGCTGCGCCTTGGGCGGAGGACTCGAATGATGCGATGAGTTCTCGCGCGGGGCACTTTGGGCAGGGCGCGAATTACTGTGAGATTCATTCGACGGGCGGCTCTCGTTGGCACGCGTTTCGTTGTTCCGATTCTGGTTCTGGAAGCTCGAATTCGTGTGCTGAGCAGCCGACGATCCGCTCTTCGAAGGGGGAGTGAAAGGGCGGAATCCCTGATTCGATCCACCATGACTTGTGGGCGCCGACGATCCGGCACGCGCCTCGCGAGGCGACATGGCAGGAGCGTGGTACTCGCCACCAGCGTTTCTGGCGGCAACTACGGAGTGAGCGCTGAAATCTCCGGCGCGCGCCGTGGCTGCGATGGCAGGCCGTCCATGATTTTCAGAGGCAAAGTTTTGCCGATTCTGACTGGCGAGATGTTCGTGCTCAGTTTGAGCCGCGAGTGCTGCCTGATGCGGCTCGTGCGCGTAGGCTTCTTCCTGCGCAGTCGCTCGAGCCTGGATGCCGCCTTCTCCGCCGTTGAAGGCAACGTGATTTTCGTTGACGACCACAGTTCGGTTGTAAACGTTGGTCACGTTAGTGACGCTGACATTGGTCACCGAGCGGTTGTAGTAGAACGCGCCGCCGCGCCACTCGCCGCCGACAAAGCCGACGCCGCCATATCCGAAGCCGTAATTAATACCGCCGTAGAAACCGATATGCGGACCCCAATATCCGGCGTGCCACGCGTAGAATCCCCCGCCCCAGCCCCAGTATCCGGGCGTCCACAACATGCCGACGGGAGCAATGACCCAGGTGCCGGGCACCCAGTAGTAGCCGCCATCGTCATTCCAGGCCCAATAGCCTGGCGTCCAAAAATAGCCCGGTCCGGGACAAATTGGCTGCGCGTACACAGGAAGAGCGGGCGGCCCGATGCGGACCGAGATGCCCACTCCAATTTGCCCAAACGACGCAGCGCCCAACGACAACACCACCAGCATCAACAATGCCCAACGAACGACGGTTCGATTCATCTTCATGGCCCCGACAGAAAGGTTAAGTGGTAAATGCCATTGTGACGCAAAATGCCACGTTGGCCCTAATTACGTTCCTCCGATGTAAACACTGGACTTCCGAGTATGTTGCGAGAGGGGAAGATTATTTGGAATGTAGGAGTTGAGAGGCGCGCGCGGAAGTACTACGAGCGATCGTAGAGAATAACAGTGGCTAGTGGGGAGTGACTAGCGGGCCGTGAGTTATGAAACCACTAATTTACTTTCTTGCCGCGTGGGATGCGCTCGTCGATGGGCTTGCGTCCGGCAAAGCCTTCCTGGACGCCGTGCCAGTGTGTGATGGATTTCTCTCCGAGCTTCCAGCAGAGCAGGATGACCTGGCCTTCGACTTCGCAGGGAAAATCGAGTAGCCCGATGCCGAGATCCTTGACCTGCACGCCGATGGAATCGATTTCGGCGATGGCATCTTTGGCGCGCTGTTCGGCTTTCATGCGCTCGGCTTTGCGCCGCGCAAGCGAGACGATGTCGAGGAACATTCCTCCATTCAGAAAAATGCGGTGATGGAGTTCCTGCTGCTCGGCCTCGAATTCTTCCATGGATTGTTTCGCGCTGATCGCGGTACGGAGAAGCGATTCGAGTATGGGCAAAAGCGAGTGAGCTTCGTCGAGAGTGAAGGTGCGGTCGGCCATTTGGAATCCCAATTTTACCAGCTGTCCATTCCAAAATTAGATAGCCAGCGAACGGCAATCGACGAGCCCGAAACAACGAGCTACGGCTTGGTGGCATCACCAGCGGGCGGCTGAACGACGAGGGCTTGCAAGTGACTCACGAGGCGTGCCACCGCTTGATCGAAATTCCTGTCACTGTTGCTTTGCCCCATTGCGAATTGCCCATGAATATGAAACGCCCACAGCAAGGCGTTGGTTCTCGGATCGCGGATTGTCAGGTGAAATAGCGGGCCATCGGGGATATGTTCTGCGCGGACCTCCTGTCTGATTTCAAGCAGCAAATCTGATTGCGCGGGCGAGCCTACGATCTCGAACCGGCCCCAACTCTTCATCGCCGCGTAAAACTGGTCGTAGGCACGGCTGGGCTCCCCACTGAAACTTGGCCCATCCGGAGCCAATTCATCGCCGCCGGCATTGGCAATAAAAATCCTTTTCGCCGCAACAATCTGGACTGGGACTGGCGCTGGCGGCGCTGGTTTCGTTTGAGCTGCCTGCAATCCAGACCAGTGCGCCGTGACAAGAACCAAACAGAGGGTTGAGACTTTGAAATATCTCGGCACAACTCCTCCTCGCGAACTAAGAGTCTAAAACCAGCCAACAATCTCACATCCGACTGTAAAGACGTTTGGAGTACGAATTTACTGCACATTTTTGTCAACGGATGGCAAATGTTTGTGAATGAGCCGCCGCTATGAATGGGAAAGAACGACGAAGACGCCTCCTGCGCCACAGCACGAAGCGGTGACGAGAGGTCTTGAAAAGTTAACGACGTTCGCCCGCGCAAAGAACCCGGCGAGGTCGCCGTGTTCAGATCGACGTGCAATCCTCGCTGCGCCGTAGTGCCGGTGAAAAGCAGCTCACGGCGGGGTTGGACGGCGACATCAAAGAAAAATGCGGCTGGGGAACGATGTCCCCAGCCGCTGGTTGCAAGGAGATACAACGCGATGAGAGAGAGTTACTGAGGCAGAAGCACGGAGTCGATGACGTGAATAACTCCGTTGGAGCAGACGATGTCGGCTTTCACAACGTTCGCGTCGCCGACCATCACTTTGCCGCCTTCAGCCATGATCGTCACGTCCTTACCGTTGACTGTTTTGGCTTCGTGCAGCTTCACGACGTCTTTTGCCATGACCTTGCCCGGCACGACGTGATAGGTCAGGATCGCGACCAGCTTGTCATGATTCTCGGGTTTGAGCAGGTTTTCGACCGTACCGGCCGGCAGCTTGGCGAAGGCTTCGTCCGTCGGTGCGAAAACTGTGAATGGACCGGGGCCTTTGAGCGTGTCAACGAGTCCGGCTGCCTGTAGTGCTGCGGCCAGCGTCTTGAAATCTCCAGCGGCTACGGCTGTGTCGACGATGTCTTTCTTGTCCATGCTGCCTGCCGCAGCACTGATCGTGAGGGTCAGTAGTGCAAGGGATAGTGCGATTGCAAAGCGATTCATTGAGATCAATTCTCCTCGATTTCGTTTCTGATTTCCGTTTCGGAGATTTAATTATGAGGCAACTTGATTTGAGGGAAAGGCAAAATGAACTGACCGCACGAGGTCGTTTGAACTGAGGTTTAGAACGAGGCGCTTGCCTCTACTGAGACGTAAAACGTGGGGCTCTCGCCGACTCGTTAGTGCGTGCGGCCGTGTGATGGGTCGGCGGATGTGGCTGTGTTCAGGTCGATGTGCAGGGCCTGCGCAGGGGTCGTTCCGGGCGGATAGCAGTTGCCGTCCGGATTGTAGTTGGAGCAATGCGCGGCGACATCTTTGCGGCGCGGCGATTGCGCGAACTGCCAGACGTCAGCGAAACGGACTCCACTGTCACTGGGATTCGGAGGATGCTGGGAACTGCAGCCGGGAGCGGGCGGGCAGGCGTCGTTGATGGCCCAGTAAGTAATCTGACGCGAGCCGGCGCCTTGGCGGATATCTTCGGCGGTGACGACGTTGCCATCGTCCGGATTGGGAATGCCGGAACAGTAGATGCCGGCGCGAAATCCTTCGGCGATGACGCCATCGACCCAGGCGAAGATGTAGGCCTTTTGCTCGGGTAGCATGCGTCCACCTTGCTCTTGATCAAGGAAAATAATCGTGGCGCGGGGGAAGCCTTCCCGGCGGGCGGAGGCAGCGGCCACTCGCGCGTCGGACTGGCCGAGGCGTTTGGCGCTGGCCTCGGATTTGAGTTGGGCGTAGAGGCGTCCGTTGAAGAGGACGAGGTAACCGAATCCCGCGGACTCGACGGCGGCACGATGTCCGGCCCAAGAGTTCGATTTTGCCCCAGGAGGATTGTTGAGCCAGTATCCGGTATAGGAGAAAGTTTCGCGGAGAGTTTTGAGATTGGCATCCCCGGGGTAGTCGTTGCGGTCGAAGCCTAGGTAGCTGGATTTTTGAGCTACCCCGGGCGGCACGCCCAGAAGGAGAAGAACCGTCGAAATAAGTACCCACCGTTTCACGGACGAATTCTATCCTGATGTTTCCGGCGAACTCCGCCATCTCGGCGGTGAAGGTTCGCCGATGGCTGCAGTCATCCGCCGATATGAACCATTGTCCGCGACGCCGGGACGAAATCCGGTTCGCCGATGTGGTGGCGTTCTTCCTTCTTCATCACAACGCCGCGGATGAATTCCGCTAACTCTTCGTCGGTTGCGCCGCGCTTCATCTGCGCGTGCAGGTCGTGATCCCACACAGAGAAAAGGCAGGTACGAATCTTGCCATCGCTGGTAATTCGGATGCGGCTGCAGTGTCCGCAGAAGGGATGCGAGACGGGCGCGATGATGCCGATTTCACCGACGCCATCTTCGAAGCGATAGCGGCGTGCGGTCTCGGAGCGAGCGTGCGGGATCTCGACTAAAGGCCGGTATTCGGCCATGCGCGCCACGATTTCTTCCAGCGGCACCACGGTAGACGGCGCCCACTTGCGATCTTCTTCGAGCGGCATGAATTCGATGAAGCGCACGGTGACGCCTTCCTCGCGCGCGAACATCCCGAAGGGAATGATCTGATCTTCGTTGAAGCCGCGCATCAGAACGCAATTCACTTTCAAGGGCCAGAGTCCGGCGCGGCGCGCGGCGCGAATGCCGGCGAGAACATGATCGTATCCATTCTGAACCCGCGTAATGCGGGCGAAGCGATCGGGATCGACAGCGTCCATCGAAACGGTGACACGCGTGAGGCCTGCATCTTTTAGCGGCTGCGCAAGGTCGGCGAGGAGATGCCCGTTGGTAGTGAGCGCGATGTCGAGCGGATCGTGGTTTGAGTTTTTGGTGCGCGAGAGTTCGCGAACGAAATCGACGACGCCGTTGCGTAGCAGCGGCTCGCCGCCGGTAAGACGGACTTTCGTGATCCCCATGCCGACCAGGACGCGCGCCATCCGTAAGTAATCTGCGAACGGGAGATCGCCGTAGAGGGCGCCTTCGTTTCCGGTGCGGCAGTAAACACACTTGTAGTTGCAGCGGTCGGTGATGGAGATCCGCAGGTCGGTGATGGCGCGTCCGAACTTGTCGTGGAGGGGCATGAATTTCTTCGGTCGTTCGTCGTTCGTCCTTGGTCGTTTGCGTTCTGCCGGTGCAAAGCGGTTTGCCAATGACGAACGACCATCGACTAACGACTTCTTGGAAAGAAAACAAGCAGGCGGGAAAATTCCGGCGGGCTCGTTTCCTTTCCAATGCGACCCTTGCGGAACGCGGGAGGCGATGGCGTTTCCACCAGCACCCTCGGGAAAGGTGTGACGAACATTCACGTCCGTCAGAACCTACCCATGCCGCCGCACCCTCGGGTATACCCATCAGGACGGGCGGTCGGAAACCTTTCCCTATTATAGATGCGCCCTATCGGCAGGCGACGCCAAAGATCACGGAGAGGTTTTTGGCAGCGTCGACAGAAGCCCAGTCGCACGAGTCTTAATAATGAGTTTCTTGATTCGCTCACGATCGGCCGCAGGCCACATCTCGTCCAAAGTCTGCCAAGCCTCGGCCTCGCGGCCACTATAGAGGTACGAGTAGACGATCTCGAGGACGACTGGCTTTGCGTCCGCGAAGTCCGACATCTCGAATTTGCGGATCTCGCCTTCTCCTCCGATCCTCGCCCGCGCCAGAGCGATGTCGGAATCGTATTGATCGACGAACTGCGAACTCACGTCGCGCAGGCCGCTCCTCGTCGCCTGAAGCACGACACGAGGAAAGGGCGCGCAGGCGTGGCACAGGCCGTCGAAATAATCGAACGCTCCGTCGCTGGTTAGGATGCGGAATTGTTTCGTCGCCGTGTCCTTAAAAACCAGAAAAGGAGTCTGGTTGTGAACAGGGGAAAGAATCAGAGGAGCATCGCCAAGATCGGCAATCGTGTAGGTATAACAGCAATGCGCTCCACCCGAGAGCCCTTCCAAAATCAAGCTCGGGTTGCCGTTTCCGAATATATCTTCGCCCGTTCCCTCATACACGGAAACGGTCCAATCGCGGAGCAGGGGGATTTCACGGCCCGAAGGCTCCACGAGATAGCTCTGACAAGATTTATCGCCCCCAG
>Ga0181528_10002873_pt1 | contig 10617 bp, 10 predicted proteins | sample PEATcosm2014_Bin_47_FD_119742 | JGI IMG/M metagenome (GOLD analysis project Ga0181528, IMG submission 119742) | Peatland microbial communities from MTU Mesocosm Facility, Houghton, MI, USA - PEATcosm2014_Bin10_10_metaG | ecosystem: Environmental > Terrestrial > Soil > Wetlands > Peat | place... | reverse complement strand
TCATCCACATCGGCGTCGTGATTATCGTCATAGGATTGGCCGGAGCAGCCTTCAATCGCAACGTAGAAAGTGAAATGGGTCTGCACGACAAGATCAGCATAGGACCCTACACTTTGGAGCAAATAGGCGCTACGCAGGACTCCAACCTGAATTTCAATTCCGAGTACGCGATGCTCAATGTATACAAGGGCGGCAAATTGCAGTTTCAGATGGCTCCGGAGAAGCGAGTCTATCTGGCCAGTCAGCAGCCGCAGACCATGGTTGCCATTCACTCCACGCCCAGTTGGGATTTGTACGTGGTTTACGAAGGCACGAACCCCGACACCGGCCAGCACATCATCAAGGCGTTCCTCAATCCACTGGTCGGCTGGATCTGGGCGGGGTTGGTGGTGCTGGTCTTCGGCACGTTTGTGGCTTTGGTTCCCAGTTTGAGTCCGGCGACTGCCGCATTGCGCGTGCCCGCTCGTGCTGTTCCCACGGAACCGGCGCTGAAGGGGAGCAGCCTATGAAGAGCTTCCGGTCTTTTTCAAATTATGCGAAAGCGGTGCAGGCAATATTGCTAGCCATCATCGTCTGCTTCTCGCTGGGCGCAACTGATGCCGGCTCGCGCTACCTCAATTTGAACCACCGCCTCATGTGCACCTGCGGCTGTGCCGAAATTCTGGGCGAGTGCAACCACGTGGGCTGCCCTGAGAGCGGGCGCGAGCTCGCAGAGCTCAGCGCGGGCATCGCCGCCGGCAAAAGCGACAAGGAAATTCTCGATTCATTCGCGGCCAAGTACGGTGCCACTGTGCTGGCAGCTCCCACCACCGAGGGATTCAACCTGGTGGCCTGGATTGCTCCTTTCGCGGTGTTTGCAGCGGCGCTGCTCGGCACCGTTTTGCTGGTTCGCCGCTGGGCAAGCGTTTCAGTAGGCAAACAACAGGCCGCCACCCAGGTTTCCGATCCGGCAACCGATGCGCTTAAAGAAAAGATTCGCCGGGAGACCGGCAGCGATGGAGGCTACTGAGCCATGACTACTCTGCGAGGAGAATTGTGCGGTTTGATTCTGGCATTCATCCTGGTCGTTTATACCTTTTGGCCAGAGAACGTCTTCGCCAGCCAGCGCGAAAAAACACGTCTGGACTATCTGCTGGAGCGCAAGGAACAGCTCTACGAAAACCTGCGCGACCTGAACTTCGAGTACCGCGCCGGCAAGTATCCTGAAGAGGATTTCGTAACCCAGCGTGCCCAGCTTGAAAACGAAACGGCGCAGCTGCTGGCCGAGATCGAATATTTGCAGCAAGCCTGAAAACGGGCTCGCGGCGCACATGTTTATTCGTGCTTTACGACAAGAAGGATTCCCTCACGACCATGAAAACTGCACAATCTGTTATTCGCACTTTAGCTCTAAGCATGCTCCTCGCCGGCGCTCTGGCACAGGCCGCCACCGTCTCCGGCACGGTAACCAACAAGACCACCGGCAAGCCCGCCGTGGGCGATACCGTGGAACTCGTCGATGTGCAGGCCGGCATGCGGACGGCTGCTCATGCAACCACCGACGGCAGCGGCCATTATTCCATCAACGAGCCCGGCAGCGGCCCCTACCTGGTGCGTGCCATGCACCAGAGCGCAGGCTACTTTATCGCCGCGCCTCAGGGCAGCGGAACGGGAAACATCATGGTCTACGACGTAGCCGCCAAGGTGCAGAATGTTTCCATCGAGGCCGATGTGATGGAGGTCGAGGCCGCGAATGGCCAGCTTCAGGTCACCGAGCGCTACTTCGTCCACAACACCAGTTCCCCGCCCGTCACCCAGTGGAGCGCGCGCTCATTTGAAATTGTCCTGCCCGCCGAGGCCACGGTAGACGGCGCGGAAGCACAGCGTCCCAGCGGCCTTCCCACCTCCATCAATCTTGACCCGCTTGGCGCGAAAGGCCATTACGCGTTCAACTTCCCCATCCAGCCCGACAACGGCGAAAAAGATACGCTCTTCCAGCTCGTCTATCACCTGCCCTACGCCAGCGGCAAGTTCACGTTCAAGAAACCCCAACTCGCGCTGCCGGCCGATAACTTTGCCGTGCTGCTACCCAAGAGCATGACATTCACGCCTGGCTCGGGTGCGGCTTTCAAGCCCGCTCCAGGAGATCCCGGCGTGCAAACGCTTCTCACTCGCAACGTCGAGCCAGGCAAGATGCTGGAGTTCACCATCTCCGGCACCGGATCGATGCCTCGTGAGGACCAGGGCGCGGGAGCCGGACAGCAATCCGGCATGGGAGCGCAGGACAATGGAAACGGCGGGCGGGAAGCAGCCCCCGGTTCGCAGCCCGGCGGCGGCATCGGCAACCCCATCAACACGCCCGATCCGCTGAGCAAGTACAAAGGCTGGATTCTGGGCGGTCTTGGACTTTTGCTGGTCGTTGCCGCAGCTTTCCTCCTGCGCAAGCCAGTTCCAGCCGCGTCATACGATGCCGCCACAGGAATAGCACAAGCCTTCGCTTCACCAGCGGCAAAGAATTCTGCCCTCCTGAACGTTCTGAAAGAAGAGCTGTTTGACGTAGAGAGCGAAAAGATCCACGGCGCCATCAGTCCCGAGGAGTACGCCCAGGTAAAAGCGGCACTGGAAACGGTGCTGAAGCGCGCGCTGAACAAAAAGTAGCAATCGGCAAGTTAGCTCAGACGAAAAGAGAAAGCAAGGAAGGAAACGCGAGGATCGACAGTTCCTCGCGTTTCTTTTTCCCTATTCCCTAGTCCCTTCGTCCCTGTTCCCTAGTATTCTTGTGCCATGAAGACTCTTCTCCGCACGCTCCTTTATCTCTCGCTCATCGTCTGGCTGGGCACTGAGATATTCTTTCCCATCGTGGCTGCCATCACTTTCGGGACGCTGCAGCCGGATACGCATACGGCTGGGACGATAGTGGGACAGTTGCTGAGAATTCTGCACGGGATGGGTCTGGTTTCGGGAATGGCGGCGCTGGCTTTGCTGGCGCTGGCCGCGGCGAGGGGCATCTACAAGCCGCGCACAGTGCTGGCGCCGATGGCACTTATCCTCCTGATGGCGGCCTTCACACTTTACTCGCAGTTCGGAATCATTCCCGCTATGGAGCGCGACCGCATCGCCGCCGGCGGAGTGATTGATGCGGCGGACTTGAACAACCCCTATCGCATCGACTTCAACCGGCTGCACGGCCACAGCATGAAGGTGGAGGAGATGATTCTCCTCCTGGGATTAGCAACAGTGATTCTGGTGGCCAGGGCGGAGACCGCGAAATAATACGGAACGGTGGAGGCCACAATCCGCGAAGAGCGTGGAGGAAAGACGTGAACCCATCTCGCAGTAAGAAACCGGCAGGTGTCAGCGCGTGGGGTTTCATTTCGGCAGTTGCCGCTCTGGCGTTCCTGTCCATCGTGCCAGGCCCGGCCGCGGCTGGCTATCCAAGCCAGGTCCTCGCCACGGGCACGCCCGAGACCAAATTGTCGGGAATTACAGTTGGAATTCGGCCTCAAGGAACGCAGCTCCCGAACGGCGCACCAATCTCCGAGATCATCAAGCTATACGGCCAGCCGACCTCGAAGGAGGATGCGGTGGTTCCCGATGGAATGGGCGGTACGCGGTTTTATAAGTGGGAGTGGCCAGGGCTGCGCATGAGCGTGGCCACGTACTTTTACTACTTCGGAGGTGAGCAGCGGACAATGATCGAATCGCATCCGGCGTACATCGATGTATGGGGCGACGCGCCCAGGGGACAGCTCGGAGTTACGGGGCGCGGCCTTCAGCTCGGCGTCACGCTGGAGCAGCAAAAGACCATTTATGGAGATCGCTATTCGCTTCCCTACACCGAAAAAGGAACAACCTCCGTGGAAATGGATTGGGAGGACGGTACTGAACTGACGATCGATTATGGGCCCAATGGGCACAGCAACCACATCCGGCTGGCCTGCAGGGAAAAATGATCTTTGGGGACGTTGATCCCTGAGGTCGGAATTTGCGAATGAAAACATAATACCGTTCCTTCATGGAGAACTCGAATGAGCAAACTGATTCAGTGGAACGTGATCTCGCTCGACGGATTCTTTGAAGGCGCAAAGAGCTGGGAATTGGATTGGATGCAATCCAGCTTTAACCATGAACTTGAGGCCTTCTCGATCGAGCAGTTGCGCTCGGCGGGCATGCTGCTCTTTGGTCGCGTCACCTATGAGGGCATGGCGGCCTACTGGCAGACCGCCAAAGGCACGGTGGCGGAGTTCATGAACAGCCCTGCCGAAGACCGTCTTCTCTCGAACCATGGAACGCCCCGACTGGGTGAATACGAAGCTGGTGAAAGACGATCCATTGGACACAGTTCGAGAACTGAAAAAACACGTTGAAGGAAACATCTTCGTCTTCGGCAGCGGCAAATTGTGCGCGGCGCTTCTTGAGGCCGGTCTCTTCGACGAGGTGCGCCTGGCTCTGGCTCCTCTTGTGCTGGGCCGGGGGGCAACACTTTTCGGCCGCGGCCTGAGCCGGGCAGATATGAAGCTGCTAGAAACGCGGCCCTTGAGCAACAGTTATGTAATCCTGCGCTATGAGCCGATCGGCAGGGAGTGACCACTTTCCCCTATTCCCCATTCCTTAGTCCCTGTTCCCCGTTCCTGTATCATCGAAGAGGCTCTGAAACGCGCAATCCACCGTGCGGGAGCTCTCATGGAACTCATATGAAGACTGGCATTATCGGCCTGCCGCAGGTGGGCAAAACTTCGCTGTTCAAGATTCTTACCAAGGCCAAGCTCGAGGATCGCGGCCACTCGCGCCAGGAGCACATCGGCGTGGCGCGCGTGCCCGACGAGCGGCTGGATAAGCTCTCGGCGCTCTACTCGCCAAAGAAAACCACCTATGCATCGGTTGAATTTGTCGATGTAGCGGCCATCGGGCAGGAGGCTCTGAAAGAAACCGCGTTCCTGACCAGCCTGCGCAATGTGGACGCGCTGATTCACGTGCTGCGCGCCTTTGAAGAAGATTCAATTCCCCACGTAGGCCTCATCGATCCGCTTCGCGATATCAAGAACGTCGAATTCGACCTGATGATCAGTGACTTGACCCAGGTGGAGAAGCGTCTGGAGCGCTTGGAAAAAGACCTCAAGAAAGGGCGCACCAATGATCTGGAGCACGAGCAGGCTTTGCTGCTGCGCTCGAAAGAGGCTCTCGAAAAAGAGCAGCCGCTGCGCGAGTTGGAGATGACAGCCGAGGAAAAGAAGCTCATCCGTGGCTTCATGTTTCTGTCGCAAAAGCCAATTCTCTACGCGCTCAACATCGGCGAGAGCACAACGCTGGGCAACGATCTGGAAGCAGCGGTAAGCCGCTTTAAGCTGGATGAGGTTGCGCACCGGCCCAACGCAGGAGCCACGGCCATCTGTGGCAAGGTGGAGGCCGAGCTGGCGGAGATGGACGACGAGGAGGCAGCGGAGTTTCTATCCAGCTACGGACTGCACGAAAGCGGCCTGGTCCGGCTGATTCGCAAGAGCTACGAACTGCAGGGGCTCATCAGCTTCTTCACCGCAGGCGAGGACGAGTGCCGCGCTTGGACCATTCCTGTTGGCTCGAAGGCGCCGCAGGGTGCCGGGGCGATCCACACCGACCTCGAGCATCACTTCATTCGCGCTGAAACCATCCGCTGGGATAACCTGCTCGACGCGGGCTCGGAAGCGGCAGCGCGAGCCAAAGGAACTCTTCGCCTGGAAGGCAAAGAATACGTGGTGCAGGATGGCGACGTGATGCACATCCGCCACAGCGGATAAGACGGATGCTGAAACTTTCCCTGGTTCTTGGCACAATTGCAGCGCTGGCCGACATCGCCGGTGGGCTGGTGCTGGTGCGTGCGCGCGGCGTGGAGCGTTACCTGCGCTACTTTGTGGCCCTCGGTGCCGGCTTCCTGATGGCCACCGCGCTGCTGGAGATGACGCCTGAGAGCCTGCGGCTCAGTCCCCGGCTGGGTCCGGTCCTGATCATGGCCGGCTATTGCTTAGTGCATCTGCTGGAACACACCGTCAACTCCCACTTCCACTTTGGCGAAGAAACACATCACGGCGAATTTGTCTCCCGGCATACCGGCAACTCGGTAATGGCAGGCCTGAGCCTTCATGCGGTCTTTGACGGCGTGGCCATCGGCTCCGGTTTTCTGGTCTCGGGTTGGCTGGGCTGGCTGATTTTTCTGGCGATTTTTCTCCACAAGGCTCCTGAAGGATTCACCATGGCCAGTGTGATGCTGGCCAGCGGACGGAGCCGGACCGTGGCGCTTTACTCCGCCATCGGTCTGGCCGCGGCAACACTGGCCGGAGTGCTGGTGATCGAACTGATCCCAAGCTGGCTGCCCTACGGATTGCCCATTTCAGCAGGCGTGGCCCTCTACGTTGCCGCCACCGACCTCGTGCCCGAGGTAAATCGCGAACCCGGCATCCGCATGGCGCTGGTCTTCTTTGCCGGTGTAGGCGCGTTTCTGCTGCTTCGCATGATTTTGCCTGCACTCTAGATCAGCGAAGTTCATCTTCGCGATCAGTTAAAGAATTTCCCTGCATAGAGCCGTGCCAGCAGCTTCGCATAATCCCAACCTACCTTGAAATTGGCTTTGCTTGACCCGCTATGGCGGCTGCCGAAGGCTAGCGGAACCTCTGCAATCGAGCACAGCCGGCCGCGCACCAGAATCTCCAGCAGCAATTTGAAGCCGCTGGGCTGAAAGTCAATGCCGTCGATGCACGCGCGGCGAACCAAGAAAAATCCGGTCATCGGGTCATGAGCGCGGACGCCTGCCCGTTGAATGGGCCATGTAGCCCACACCGCCGCAGTGGAAAGCAGCCTGCGAACCGGGTTCCAACCGCCCACGCCTCCGCCGGGAATATAGCGGCTGCCGATGGCAATATCGCTCCCACTATGGATGGCTGCAAGCAATCGCGGCAGCAGTTCCGGTGGATGCTGCAAGTCTGCGTCCATCACGCCCAGAAATTCGGCATCTGTGTTCTTCCAGCCATAGAGAATTGCGCCGGAGAGCCCTCGCTGCCCCTTGCGCACCAGCAGTCGCACGCGCTTGTCTTCGCGGGCAATGGCCGAAACCACTGCACCGGTCCCATCCGTGCTGTCATCGTCCACAACCAGAATCTCGTAGGGAAGATTCAGTGGGTCGAGGACGGAACGAACGTGGGCGAGCAGGCCGCCAATATTTTCCTCTTCACAGAGTGTGGGAATTACCAGGGCCAGCTTTTCCCGCTGCTCTGGCGACGGCATCTTTAGTTCTTCATTCACCTGCATAGCTAGTATTTAGTTTATTCCTTTTAGAAGCTAACTTTGCGTTCCGGAAACCATGTGAGCTGGATAGTGGTAGTGTTTACGGTCTGCTGGCTCGCAGGGTAGACCGGCGTCCCAGTGGGATAAATCGGAGCCTGCCAGCGCTCGTGGGCAAAGCTGCCTTTGATCTCGAAGTCCTTGGCTATTCGCTTCACCACTTGGAAGTTTATATCGTTCAGCGTAGTTCCACCGGGGATAAAGTCCGTGGCCGCCTTTTGATTGCGCACGCCCACCTGGAGCCACTCATTGCCGCTCAGGTGATAAGTGATCCAACCCTGGCCGCCTTTGTCCTCGCGCCCGATCCAGTCGCCAAAGATCTGGCCGTTGTTGGTGTAGCCCTGCTTCTGCACGACCTCATAGTACATATATTGGCCATAAAGGCTCTTATAGACGGGCGGATCGGTTGAAGCCGCCTCAACCCGCACATCCAATTTAGGAACACCGGGCACGTGGGAGAGATAGAGACCTGGATGCCAGGAGGAGCCGTGAGGATTGTCGATGGGGGATAGGTCGTCGTGCACAAACGAGTCCACATAGAGCGTGAGCCAGTTGCGGAGTTTTGGCAACCTGTAATTGAAATCGAAGGCACCAAAGCGCGCACCCGGATCCAGTTTGCTGAACTTGATATCGGCAGGGGGTGCGGTGAGACTAAAGAACCCTCTAATAAAACTCCTGATGTTGATTGGCTCATGATCCTTGCCGCCCCAAATGATGGTCCGCTCGAAGCCGAATTCCAGATTCTCTGTGGGCCGGAAGCTGATCTTCTCCACATGCACCCAGGGGTCGATGGTATATGTGTGACCTTTGAGAGGGCCGATCAGAAACTCATACCTGAACGGACCGGTGAATCGGGAGAGCCCCGGAACGTGCAAAGGCTCAATACGGTTGATGTGGAATGCATAAACGTTTTCGGCGTTGTTGGAATAGGCCATGGAGCCGCCCTGGGCGGGTCCCAGCCACTCGTCCTGTTTGCCGAAAGAAATTACGTGGTTCAGAACCTGGGCGGAGACGTAGGCTTCCATAAAGCGTCCGTCGGTGACCGAGGCAATCGGTCCCACCGGAACAGTCGTCTGCAGATTTAATGGCAAAGGGATTACCGGAGGTGGAGGGACGATGAGAACTCCGTTGTTGTAGGTGTTGAAGTAGTAATCGCTGGTGCCGTCAATGGTGACGCTGTTTACAAATGCCTCTGCCAAAGCATATGAGTAGCCCGTACCTGAAGGAGCTGCCTGGAACTCGCCTCGCACATAGAACAAAAACCGCCCTGCGGCAGCATAGCCGCTGGCGCCTGAATAGTTATTGAAGCCACCCTGGTACGGACGGCCGTAGTCGTTGATGATTGTCGAACCCAGATGATAGCTGTCGCGCAGAGGCGTGCCATTGATTGAGCGCGCAACTTCGTAAACACTTTCCACGCGCGAGTTGCCTTCATGTCTCAGGCAGGGGCCCTGCATGTCGTTGAGCATCTTTTGCATCAGCGCGTCATAAATTCCCTGCGCCTCGTCTGTCGCCGGCCCCTCATCCGCATCTTCAATGCGTGCGCCGACTTCTTCCAGCATGTGGTCCATGCTGGCGCGGGTCCAGGGGCGCATGCCAAGGTAGACGGTATCCACAAACCCCAGTGAGTAAAGTCGCAACATGGCCGGATAAACCCAACTGTCGACCGGAATAAACGGCGAGCCCAACGCGGAAGGCATGCAGGGCAACGCGGGGCGGCTGTTGTCGGGCTCCAGTTGTCCCGCGCTCTCCGGCGCTCCAGGCTGCTCGGCCGCCAGGGGATGGGTGGCCACTAGGAAAAACCCCATCAACGCCGCCGCGCAATAAGGACCAGAAGGCAGGACCAAACGTCCGCTCACGTTCATACCTCACTCTATCATCAGGACTTTACCCTTCGACGCCCTGAAGCGGCGCCGCCGCGGGTACATAATCTGATGAGCGAGCACACCCATCGGATTGACCTAAATTGGCACTCGCCCCGACCAACGGCGTATAACCCATGAATGGGGGCGTGCACGAAAACTGATTCCAGATCACGTGCTGAGATTGAAGCATGGCTGAGTAAAGGGGGGCTGGTAGTTACAGCCAGTGACCGTGCCTCCCGCGCCCTTGCATTCGCCTTCCATCGAGCCCGGCGCGCCGAAGGGCTCACCGCTTGGTTCGCGCCCAATATTCTTGACTGGAAGAGCTTTACCCAGGCGGAATGGGAAAAGCGAACATTCGATGGCCGCCTGCTCCTGAACCCTCTGCAGGAGCAGTCATTATGGGCGGAGTTAGCCGGTGCCGACCGGCAGATGGCCACGGTGCTCGAAGGCCCGCGCTATCGCCTGGCCGCTCTGGCCCTGGAAGCTCACGAATTGTTATGCGCATATGCTCTCCGATTCCTGCGAGAAAGTGCGCGTAGCAGTTGGCAACAGGATGCGGCTGCCTTCAGCAACTGGCTCACGGCCTTCGACGAAATCTGCCGCACCCGCAACCTGCTCAGCCCTGCCCGTCTGCCGCTCGAACTGATCAAGCTGCTCGAGAATCCGCCAATAAAGGAAACACAACGCTCCCCCCTTCTTCTCGTCGGCTTTGACCGCATTCTGCCCGTCCAGCGCGCTCTCTTTGACGCTTGGGGCGAATGGTGGCAGGCCACCCTCGACGAACCCGCCGACCAAAATCATTTTCACGAAGCCCCAGACGCACAGGCAGAACTCGCAGCCTGCGCTCTCTGGTGCGGCCACCAACTTGCTGCAAACCCAGGCTCTCGTCTTCTGGTTGTTACGCAAAACGCAAACAGCCGCCGAGGCGAAATCGAGCGTGCCTTTCTCAAGCACACCGGCCCAGCCGCAGATCCGCTCTTCGAATTCTCCCTCGGAGTGCCGCTAAGCCGAATCACGCTCCCCAGAAGCGCTCATCTGTTGCTGCGCTGGCTCTCCGGCCCGCTAGCCGAGCACGAACTCGACTGGCTGCTCTCCACCGGCCACGCTGCCGCAAGCCGCTGCGAAAATTCCGCACTGCAAACACACATGCGCAAGCTCCGCCGCCGCAGCCTGGAACAGCCCAGTTGGACGCTTGATGCATTTATCAACCAGCGATCAGGCCAGCAGTTGCCCCCCGCGTGGGTCTCCCGCATGCGCCAGGCCGAACGCCTTCTGGCGGAGTCTTCGCGCCGCCTGCAAAGTCCTCTCGAATGGGCCGAACTCGCCCCGCAATTGCTTGAAACCGCCGCGTGGCCCGGTGAGCGGCTTTTGTCCAGCATCGAATTCCAAGCCGTCCGCCGCTGGCAGCAGACTCTTGAAACCTGCGGATCCCTCGGCTTCGACGGCAGCCGCGTTCCCTGGT
>Ga0181528_10002872_pt1 | contig 10620 bp, 6 predicted proteins | sample PEATcosm2014_Bin_47_FD_119742 | JGI IMG/M metagenome (GOLD analysis project Ga0181528, IMG submission 119742) | Peatland microbial communities from MTU Mesocosm Facility, Houghton, MI, USA - PEATcosm2014_Bin10_10_metaG | ecosystem: Environmental > Terrestrial > Soil > Wetlands > Peat | place... | reverse complement strand
TACACGGAACCGGCGGGACGCAATTGGCTTCGATACAAAAAGAAGGACCGGGCCGTGAAGCGCCCGAAATCGAGCGAGGGCGCGTTGGCGATGGCCTGATGCAACGGGTTTAAATCGAGCCGTTCCTTGATGCGGGCCAGCGTCAGGTGAGGCGAGTATGGCCGCTCTTCTTTGGAAACCCCGGCCGCCGAGGTTGCCGCATCGGTATCGGCCGCCAGCGCCTCCAGGCCCGGCGCCTCGATACCGCACCAAAAGACTCGCGGCGAACGGGCGTTCGGGTAGAAACCCACTTTGGCCACCGTTACCTCGATCGGCGGCCTCCCGGGCATCGCGGCAAGAGCGGTTTGCAACTCCGCAAGCCCGCTTTCCGGAAACTCGCCAATGAATTTGGTGGTGACGTGAAGGTTGGGCGGCGGACTCCAGTGAATACGCGCCGACGGTTGGAGCCGTGCGACGAACACCTCCAGGTTCCGCACCACTTCTTCGGGCAAATCCAGCGCGATAAACAGCCGCATCAAGCGCTATTGTACTTTGTGGCATCGGGCACTCCCGCCGGCAGCATGTCCCACAGAATACATGTGGTGGCGTGGGGCGCTTCCAGGGTCGGCGAGCGGCGGCAGCGTGACGCCTTCCGGCTCGTTGCGATCGGCACGGGCGATGAGACGTGTTCCCACAGATTCTCCCCGTGCCACAGGCCGGCTCATGCTGCTGCGGCTTGGCGCGCGCCATGGGGTGGAATTGTTACCATGTGCATACAGAGCTTTCGCGATCCCGCAGTCTGGGATGAAACGCCGGCGAAATATTCCGGCCCCCGTTAGATTCGTACGCAGGCCGGCGCGGTTTGCCGCTTCATTCGGCCCTCCTTATTTCGTCGCATAGTCGAGCGGCGGCTTGCTGTCGGCGGCAATGCGGGTAGTCCAATGCCGGCCGTCCAGACGCTTGGCGAATGTCTGTTTGGCAGCCTCCACTTCCGCCGGGTTCTCAAAGAGTTCCACGCCGGCGAGCGCGAGGGTCCGCGCGGCGACCACCATTCCTTTGCGTCCGATGCTGCTGCCGGCGCAAGCGGCTGCCTGCCAGGTGTGCGCGCCCACTCCCGGCACGAATGTCGCCGTGGTGAACTGGGCGGTGGGCACCACCCAGCTGACATCGCCCGCGTCCGTGGATGCCGGGCCGCTGCCTTCGGTCTTTTCCACCTTTACCGTCTCCGGGCCGGGACGGTGCACCGGCGCTCCCAGCGTCTTCTGCATTTCGCCGGCGAATTTGCGTTCCTCGGGCGTGTATTCATAGCCGCCGGCCTTCTGCATGGCGCGGCCCAGCACTTCCGCGAGCGTGTCGTTGGGCAGGACATTGGCGTAATTGGTGCCCTGCTCGAATTCCATGCGTGTCTCCGACGCCAGAGCGCCTGCCTGCGCGCACTTCAGGATGCGTTCCCAGACGCCATTGAGCACGTCGGCATCGGGATTGCGCGCAATCAGGCTGATTTCCGCGAATGCCGGCACGATATTGGCGGCGCTGCCTCCGTTGGTGATGATGTAGTGAATGCGGGTTTCCTGCGGGACGTGTTCGCGCAGGAACTCCACAGCGTTGAGCATGATCATCGCCCCGTCAAGCGCCGAGCGGCCTTTTTCCGGCGCGGCCGCGGCGTGCGAGGCGATGCCGTAGAAGCGGAACTTGCCGCCGTTATTGGCCAGTGAGGAATGCAGGCTGACATTGTTGGAATCGCCGGGATGCCAGGCGAGCACGGCATCCACATCTTTGAAAAGTCCGGCGTGGATCATGTAGATCTTGCCGCCTCCGCCTTCCTCGGCGGGCGTTCCATAGTAACGAATCGTACCCTTCAGACTGTGGGCCGCGATCTCTTCTTTGATGGCGACTGCGGCGAGAGCGGACGCCGAGCCCAGCAGATTGTGCCCGCAGCCATGGCCGGGCGCGCCGGCAATGACCGGATCCTGCGTGGCGACATCTTTTTGCGACAGGCCGGGTAGCGCGTCGAACTCTCCCATGATTACGATCACCGGCTTTCCGCTCCCGTAGGAGGCGGTAAACGCTGTGGGCATGCCCGCCACGCCGCCCTTGACATCGAAGCCGTTGGCGCGCAGTTCCTGCTGAAGCACGGGCGAGCTCTTGGTCTCGTGGAAGCCCAGTTCGGGCGTCTCCCAGATTTGCCGGGAGATGGCGCCGAAGCGGTCCGCGTGGGCGGAGACGTGGGCCAGAACGTCGTCGGCGGCGAAGACGGAGCCCGCCGCGAGGAGAAATGCCAGAATGTTATGCACGGTTGATTATAAAACGTCCGCGCTCCGCATGACCCGTTAGAGTCAGGGCCGAAACTCCCTCGCCAGCGGCGGGTTCTAAAAGGTGGCAAGCTATAAGTGGCATGAAATTGCTTTTTGTGGAATGCGCGGCTGTCATCCTGGCGTGGGCGCAGACGCCTTCCACGCCGGCCAGTGCTCCTTCTTCGCTACCTCCGCAAATCTCAAGCAACACCCCTGAGATGAATACGCGGCAGGATACCACCGCCACCTTTAAATCGCACGTGAACCTGGTGCTGGTGCCGGTGGTGGCGCGCGACGTCCACGGGAATGCTATCGGCAATCTCACCAAAGAAAATTTCACGCTCTACGACAAAGGCAAACCGCAGGAAATTACGCGCTTCGCCCTGGAAAAGGTCGGCAGCAAAGCGCTCGCAGCCGATGCGGTACCTGCCGATGCGACGCCCGGCAGCCCGAATCTCGAAGGCGAGAAGGCCGCCACCGTAGTCGTCCCGGAACGGTACGTGGCATATCTGTTCGACGACGTGCACATTTCGGTCAACGACATGCAACGGCTCCGCGCGGCCGCCTTGCGCCAAATTGCCACGATGCACCCAAGCGACCGTGCGGCAGTCTATACGATGTCGGGCTTCCCGCAGGTGGATTTCACCGACGATCAGGACCGCCTGAAGGACGCGATCCTGCGGCTGCGGCCGAATATCATGTCCGCGGCAGGAGCCATGAGCGGCGGCAGAGGAACCGCTGGGGAAGTCACGACCCTCGCTACCTTCGATGTCATCAAGCAGGTGATCAAACGCATGGCCGAGACTCCCGGCGAGCGCATCATCGTAATGGTCTCCCCTGGTTTCTTTACCTTCGATCCGATTTACTTCCCGGATAAGCAGGAAGTTCTGGACCAGGCCATCCGCAACACCGTGATCATCAACGGACTGGATGCGCGCGGGTTGTGGACCGATCCGGCCCTGGATGCTTCACGTCGGACCATGCCAACCGGAGGGCGGCTGGGTCTTTCCTCGGTGACTCGCGAATCCATGCGGTCGGATATTTTGGCGGAACTCGCTTCGGGGACGGGCGGGTCATTCTTCGAGAACAGTAACGACTACGACGAGGGATTCCGCCGTTTAGGGTCGGCGCCCGAGTATGTCTATATGCTCGGATTCACGCCCCAGAACCTGAAAAACGATGGCGCGTTTCATGCGCTGCGCGTGGTGGTGAAGCCATCCAGCAATCTGACTTTGCAGGCGCGCCGCGGGTATTACGCTCCCAAGAAGATGGACGATGCGGAAGCCACTGCCAAGGAGGAGATCGGTAATGCGCTCTTCTCTCGCGAGGAACTGCACGAGTTGCCCATCGAGCTGCACACGCGTTTTTTCAAACCGGAAGGCAATACCGCCAAAATGACCGTATTGCTTCACCTCGACCTGAAGTTATTCAAATACAACAAGGCCAATGGGCGGAACAACAGCACAGTAACCATGGTAACCGGCATTTTCGATCGCGACGGGAATTACGTGCAAGGCATCAAGAAAACGCTGGAACTGCACTTGAAGGATGAGACGTTGGCGACCAAGCTGACGCGTGGGGCGGTGATCAAGACAGACTTCGATCTTACGCCCGGCACCTACCTGGTGCGCCAGGTGGTGCGCGACTCCGAAGGCCAGCAGTTGTCGGCGACAAACGCCGCGGTGGTGATTCCGTAGCAAATAGCAGTTCACCGCAGAGACGCAGAGACGCAGAGAAGAGTAAATCAAAGTCAACACCGGAGGGCGCTGAGGAGGCAGAGGTCCCGAGGCGCAAGTTCCCGGATCTCAGCGTCTCTACCGCCTTTACGAGGGAGGAGCTTTGCGGTTGTTCAACTGAAAAAGCTCAATGCGTTGTCGCCTTGTTTGACCGTTCGACTGCGGACCAGACGCCCAAACGAATCGGCCAATGGCATGCGGATCGAATGCTGCACCACGACTAGCGCCGGCGGGGCTTGCGACAGCAGTTCGAGCGCCGCCACGTACTCGCGTTCCTGCGTGTAAGGCGGGTCGAGAAAGACGATGTCGGCCGGCGAGCGCCCGAGCGCCAGCAACACGGGGCCTTTGATCACCGTGGCGCGCCGATCAAGCTGGAGCGACGCCAGGTTCTCGCGAATGGCATCCATGGCGAAGCGATCCTTCTCCAGGAAAATCGCGTGGCGCGCGCCGCGGCTGAGCGCTTCAATTCCCACGGCCCCCGTGCCGGCGTAGGCGTCGAGGAAAACGGCGCCTTCGATGCGAGCCGCCAAAATATCGAAGAGCGTTTCGCGCAGACGATCCGGCGTCGGCCGGGTGGCATTGCCGGGAATGCTCTTCAGGCGGCGCGAGCGAAACTCTCCGGCGATCACGCGCATCAGACCGTCACCAGCCCGTAGCGCCGCTGCCAGTGGTCGCGAATGTAGGTGACCGCGAGCCGCAGCGCGTCTTCCGACGGTGGCCGCGCGATGAAGTCCACCGCCTCGCGGCGCGCGATCTCGAGAATTTCGGCGTCGCGCAGGATATTGGCGACGCGGAGGGACGGCAGTCCAGCCTGCTTGGTGCCGAAGAATTCGCCGGGACCGCGCAGCTTGAGGTCCATTTCCGAGATGTAGAAGCCGTCGGTGGATTCCACCAGGGTGCGGATCCGCTGGCGCGCCGCATCATTAATTTTTTCGGTGACCAGGATGCAATGGCTTTGCGCGGCGCCGCGGCCCACGCGCCCGCGAAGCTGGTGCAGTTGCGCCAGCCCAAAGCGCTCGGCCTGCTCCACCAGCATCACCGTCGCGTTGGGCACGTCGACGCCGACTTCAATCACCGTGGTCGAAACCAGTATCTGCACCTGCCCTTCTTTGAAGCGCTGCATCACCGCTTCCTTCTCGGCCGGAGCGAGCCTGCCATGCATCAGGCCCACGGAAAGCATCGGGAAGACTTCGCGCGAAAGGTGCTCGTGCATCTGTTGCGCGGCCTTCATGGCCTGCGTTTCAGACTCCTCGATCACGGGGTAAACCACGTACGCCTGACGGCCTTCGTCGATCTGGGCTTTTACGAAGCTGTAAGCCTGCTCGACGCCGTCGGCGGTGTAATGTCTGGTCTTGATAGGTTTGCGGCCGGGCGGCAATTGATCGATCACGGAGACGTCGAGATCGCCGTAGAGCGTCATGGCGAGCGTGCGCGGAATGGGCGTGGCGGTCATTACCAGGACGTCGGGATGAACGCCCTTCTGCACCAGTCCGAGCCGCTGGAGCACGCCGAAGCGGTGTTGCTCATCAATGATCGCGAGCCCCAGCTTGCGGAACTCGACGTCCTTTTCGAGCAGTGCGTGCGTGCCGATGACGACCTGGACCAGACCTTCGGCCACCAGCCGTTTCAATTGGGCCTTTTCCCGGGCGGTAAACGATCCGGTCAGCAGCGCCGTGACATAGCCCAGCTTGGAAAGAATCTGCTTGAAATAGAGGCCATGCTGTGTAGCCAGAATTTCGGTGGGCGCGAGCACTGCCACCTGATAGCCATTTTCGATGGCGATCACCGCCGCTTCCGCCGCCACGATTGTCTTGCCGCTGCCCACGTCACCTTGCAAGAGGCGATTCATGGGACGCGGTTCTCTCATGTCGGCGGCTATCTCGCCGAGCACGCGCTTCTGCGCGTCCGTGGGCTTGAACGGCAGCATGGCTTTCACTCGCTCGCGCACTCGGTCGTTCAACTCGAAAGCGATGCCGGGCAAGGTGCGCGCCTTGCTGCGTTTGAGCGCCACGCCGCATTCCAGCCAGAAGAACTCCTCGAAGATCAGGCGGAACTGCGCGGGCGAGCGGAAGGCGTTCAGCAGGCGCAGGTCGGAATCGGGCGGCGGAAAATGCGTGTCGCGCAGCGCCGTCCAACGGTCGGGCAATTTGAGCTGGCGGCGGATGTGTTCGGGCAAGCAATCCTCTTCAGGAGTGAGCGCTTCCAGCATGCGATGAGTGATGGTGCGCAGCACGCGCGTGGTCATTTTGCCGGCGGCCTCGTAAATCGGCACCACGCGGCCCACGTGGAGCGAGCTTTCGCCGTCGTCGTCATCGCCCGAGAGAATTTCGAACTCGGGATGCAGCATGCCGACTTCACCGGCGTAACTGTCGAACTCTACCTTGCCGTAGAGCGCGACCTTCATGCCTTCGGCCAGAACGTTGGCGAGATATCCTCCGTGGAACCACTTGCCGAGCAGCGTGGCGCGCGAAGAATCGGTAAAACGCGCTTCGAACATACCTAGATTGCGGCGTTTGAATCCCGAGAGTTTGACTGAGCGGACCTCGGCGATGACCGTGGCCATCTCACCGGGCGCGAGTTGCGCCACGGATTTCATATTGCTGCGGTCTTCGTATCGAAACGGCACGTACGCCAGCAGATCCTCGACGGTGGCGAGCCCCTTGGCCTCCAGCATGGCGGCGCGCGCCGGGCCGACTCCTTTGACGTAAGTGAGCGGGGTATTGAGGTCCATGAGTGCTCAAAGAGTAGGGTGCACGCCCTCAGCTTGTGCCTGCAATGCCAGTGTACAATGCAAATTCATGTCTAATTTGCTGGAGGGCAAACTTGCCCTGGTAACCGGAATCGCGAACCGTTGGAGCCTTGCCTATGCCGTCGCGCAGGCGTATGCCCGCGAAGGGGCGACGCTGGTGCTGACATATCTGGGCGAGAGGCAGAAGGAAGCCATCGAAGATCTCTCGAAGGAAATGAAGGTGGCCGCGATTCTGCCGTGCGATGTTACCAAGGACGAAGAACTGGCGGCGCTCACCGAATCGTTGCGCGGGCTGGGACGCCCGCTCCACGCGGTGCTGCACAGCCTGGCCTTTGCCAATCGGGAAGACCTGTCGCGCCCATTCGTCGAGACGTCGCGCAGCGGATTCCTGCTGGCGCAGGATGTGAGCGCATACTCGCTGGTGGCAATCGCCCGCGCCACCGCGCCGCTGATGACGGAAGGCGGCGCGCTGCTGACGCTCACGTATCTCGGCGCCACCCGCGTGATGCCCAACTATAACGTGATGGGTGTGGCGAAGGCGTCGCTCGAAGCGGCGATGCGCTACCTGGCGAGCGACCTGGGGCCACGGAAAATTCGCGTGAACGCTATCTCCGCGGGCCCGGTGAAGACGGCATCGATGCGCGCCGTCAAGGACGCCACCAGCATTCTCGATGTCGTGCCGCAGCGCGCTCCCCTGCGCCACAATACCGATCCCGCGGAAGTGGCCGACGCCGCCGTCTTCCTGGCGAGCGATTTGGGCCGCGGCGTCACGGCCAACACTCTGTTCGTCGACGCTGGCATGCAGGTAATGGCGTACTGAAGGCCGTCAGAGCGATCCGTGTGACGGCAGTCGCCGAACGGCAAAATCAAATTTCTCACAGAGACGCAGAGGCCACAGAGAAAGAAACACGCTTTCTTCTTCGTGTGCTCTGTGCCTCTGTGAGAAATTGGTTTTCCTTGGATCGGAGCTGAACATGAGTTTCTGCGCCACGTCGGCGTAGCACCACGATAGCTGGCAGCTATAATGTAACTTCATGAAAGTCGAAGTAGTGCTCACCGAAGCCGATATCGCCCAGGAGTTCGTGGAAGCGATTGAGGCGCGCGATTTGCCGGAGAAATTCTTCTATTGGTTCCCGCGGTCCGCAGCGGAATGGATGGAGCTCATCAGCCACGCTGAGTTGTACGGCGGCCTGTGGCGCACGTGGAAAGAACTGGCGGCCAATAGCACGGAGCTCTCGCAGCATTTCAAGGAGCGAGCTCCGGTGATCAGCTTCGGCGCCGGCGACGGCGCACGCGACCGTCTTCTGATGGATGCCCTCAAGAAGGCGGGTTGCGAGTGTTCGTACTTCCCCGTGGATGCCAGCCAGGCGATGCTCGAAATGGCGTGCGCCGGCGCCGAAGATAGCGACATTGAAACCGTCGGCATCAAGGCCGATATTTCGAGCCCGGTGCACCTGGTGTACGCCGCCGATGCGGCCGAGCCGCCGCGCCTCTTCATCCTGAGCGGCAACACCATGGGTTCGTTCGATCCGCTGGCGGAAATCCGCTACGTGGCGCAATGCATGAAGCCGGAAGACCGCCTCATCGTGGATGGCGAAATCCACGAACCCCAGGGATCGGTAGCGCGGCGCGATAATCCGGCGGCGCGGAGGTTCCTGTCGACGCTGCTGGCCAACGTAGGTATTGCGCACGACGATGGAGAGATCCGTCTGAGTCTGAAGCGCGACGACCGTCACGATGGACTCCACTTAGTTACGCGATCTTTTGGCGCGGCGCGCGACTTATCGGCCACGGTGGCGGGTCAGGAGATTGCCGTGCAGCGCGGCGAGCGCATCGGCATGAACTTTCAGTACACCTATACGCCGGCAGCGTTCCGCTGGCTGCTCTGCGAGCGTGGCGGCCTGCGCATCCTATCGGAGCACCAGAGTCCCGACGGACGCTTTCTCACCGCCGTTTGCAAGAAATAGGCTTGGATTCAAGTGAGTCCGGGTGCGCGGAGCGGCCTTTGGCAAAACCAATCCGGCACCCGGTTGTTCGCACCTCGACGCGAGAGGTACGTTCTCTTCCGGCGAACTATGCGGAGGCCTGACAGTTCCACCGAAAATACAAGGACGTTTTTCCGCCTGCACTTACTATAAGTGCGCGGCAGGGGAGAGACAACGCTGGAAATGGGTTATAGTACGCCAATAACAATTGATAGTCTAGAGGACCGCCGGTGGTACGATAGCCGTAAGGTCAATGGATTCTCCGCAGCCGGATTTTCGGATGCTTTTCGAGGGCGCGCCGGGGCTGTATTTGGTGCTGGCTCCGGACTTGCACATCGTCGCTGCCAGCGATACCTATCTGCGCGCTACCATGACAACGCGCGATTCCATTTTGGGGCGCGGCATTTTCGACGTCTTTCCCGATAATCCGGACGATCCCGAGGCCACCGGCGTGAATAACCTTCGGGCATCGCTTCATAGCGTGCTGGAATCCGGCCGCACCGACACCATGGCGGTGCAAAAGTACGATGTCCGCCGGCCCGATGCGGAGGGTGGCGGATTTGAGGAAAGATTCTGGAGCCCGCAGAACTCGCCGGTGTTCGGTCCCGACGGCCGGCTGCGCTTCATTATCCACAGGGTCGAGGATGTTACCGAATTTGTACGTCTCCGGCAAGCCGGCCACGAACGGGAAGCATCCAACACGAAGGCTCTGCAGGACATGGAGGGGGAAATCTATCTGCGGGCGCAGGAAGTGGCGAGCGCCAATCGCGGCTTGCAGACGGCCAACGCGACGTTGGGCCGGCTCTACCGTCAAATCTCACTGTTACTCTCCCACGCCAGCGAGCTTCATACCGAGCCAGGCGCGGCGGACGATTGGGACTTGCTCCGCACTCCCCTAACCCCCGAAGAAATGCTGGGGCGTGTCAGCCGCATGATTGCCGATCACCAGCGGATGGAGGATCAACTGCGGCAATCCCAGAAAATGGAGGCCGTGGGCCGTCTGGCAGGCGGCGTGGCGCACGATTTCAACAATCTGCTCACGGTCATCGCGGGATATGTTTCCCTCTTGAAGGACGGCCTCGATTCCGGGCGCGAGCAGCCTGAACTGGAGGAGATCCAGGCCGCCGTGAAGCGTGCCGCCGAGCTAACCCGGCAGCTTCTGACCTTCAGCCGCAAACAGATTTGGCAGCCACAAGTGCTGGATGTGAACTCCGTGGTTTCGCACATGGAGGGGATGCTGCGGCGCTTGATCGGCGAAGACATCACCTTGGTGGTGGCGCTCGCGGGCGACCTTGAAAAGGTTAAAGCCGATCCCGGTCAGATCGAACAGGTAATCATGAACCTGGCGGTCAATGCCCGCGATGCCATGCCCAGCGGCGGCAAGCTGCTCATCGAAACTAAACCCGTGCATCTGGAAGCCGGACAGATAGCGTCTCTGCCCGCCGGCCGTTACGTTCAGCTATGCGTGAGCGACACCGGCCACGGGATGAGTGCCGAGACCGCCAGCCATATTTTCGAACCGTTTTTCACGACCAAGGAAGTCGGCAAAGGAACCGGCCTCGGACTCTCGACGGTTTTAGGAATTGTGCAGCAGAGCGGCGGCGCGCTAACGTTGGACAGTAAAACCGGCGTGGGAACCGTTTTCCGCGTTTATCTGCCCGTGACGGCGGAGCGGTACAGCGCCGAAACCCCCAGCGGGCCCGCCGGCGCCAAGCCTGGTGGCAGGGCGACTATTTTGGTGGTAGAGGACGAGACGCCGCTGCGCAAACTGATTTCCCAGGTTCTGAAGGGCGCCGGTCACACCGTTTTGGAGGCTGCCAACGGAGATGAGGCACTCGCCGTGTGCGTTCTTCACGATGGTGCCATCGACCTGCTGC
>Ga0181528_10002871_pt1 | contig 10624 bp, 7 predicted proteins | sample PEATcosm2014_Bin_47_FD_119742 | JGI IMG/M metagenome (GOLD analysis project Ga0181528, IMG submission 119742) | Peatland microbial communities from MTU Mesocosm Facility, Houghton, MI, USA - PEATcosm2014_Bin10_10_metaG | ecosystem: Environmental > Terrestrial > Soil > Wetlands > Peat | place... | reverse complement strand
GCGCATTCTCCGCGGCGAGGCTGGCATTCGCTGCTTGTAACTGCCGCAACGTTGCGCCCTGAGTGGCCAATTCCGCGGAGGTCTTGTCTGCCTCGGCGCGCGTCATTTCGAGTGTCTGTCGTGCTTCTGCGAGCGCAGCGTCCAGATCTTGTTTCTGGATCGTGGACGCACCGGTCTGTGCGATCTGGGTCTTCAGTCGCTCATTCTCCTGTTGGGCCAGTTCAAAACTTCGCACCGTCATCTCAACCTTGCTCTCGGCCCGCCTCAGATCCTCCTTTAAGCGAGCGACCTCGTCCACCGTGCTCGCGCCGGTCGATGCCACGGCCGCCGGTGTGACGGCAACCGCAGTCGGTGCAATCTGGGCGATGCGGACGGCAAGGGCGGCGCGCCGGGCCTCGAGATCGGCATTGTCGTGCTTCAATTGTTCGATCGTGGTTTTTGCCTCGGCAAGCTGGCGCACTGCGTCGGCGGTCTCCGCGCTGTGGCGCTCGAGGGACTGGCTTGTCTCACGAAGCGACTGGTTCTGTTTGTGAAGGTCCGCCGACTCCTCCCTGGCCTGCTGCAATTGTCGTTGAAGTTCGGCGAACTGACGCGTGGTTTCCCCGACGCGGCTTGCCGCTGCGGTTTGCGCGGCTGCCAGCGATTTTGCCTGCACGTCGCGATCCCGCTGCAGATCCGCAAGACTGCCTTCGGACTCCTGGAGGTGCAGCTGCGCGGTGGCGAGGGCCGTTTTAGTCTGGGCCGCATCGGCGATCTCCACGGCTGCGGCACGAGTTTGGCCTTCAAGTTTCTGGTTGGCGTCGACCAATTCGGCGACGCGCGATCGCGAGGCGCTCAAATCAGTCTCGGCCCGCCGGGCGCGTTGATCCGCGACCTCGAAGGCCTTTCTCGCCCCGTCCATCTCCTTCGCTGCCGCAGTCAATGCATTGTTGAGTTTCTCATTGTCGGCGCGAAAGGTTGCTATTTCTCGCTGCAAAGCGGCGACTTGACCATCGGCCGGTGGAGCGAGGGTTTTCTCCTGCGCGACGGATACAACGCCAGGAGTGGTACGGCGAAGTTCGTCCAGGCGGAATCTTGCCGCAGCGAGCTGGTAGGGAGACATCTCCGGAATGACGGCGATGAGGGGATTGCCGCTCGATCGATTCTCGGCTGCCAGGCTGAGCCAGACGTACGCTTCAACCAGATCTTTGGGGACCGCCCGGCCCTCGACGTAAGCCATGCCAAGATAATATTGAGCGAAGCTGTCGCCCTCCTCGGCCTTGGCCCGGAGGGGGGCAACGCCAGTGGTGTCGCCGTCCATTCGAAGAGCCAGCGCCAGCGCAAGAACGAAGAACAACAGCGCGCGATGCTGGACCGAATGAAAACAGATTGTATTCATGACGACCAGAGTGCGTGGGAACCTGTGTTATCGGGGCACGGTGGTCGCCGATGATATTCGCGAATGACAAGATTCGCAAGGTAACGCAGGCTCGTGGACCACGTCCTTCAGGACTTCATTGCAAAGATTGCCTGAAAGAGTCGGAGGCTTTTTTCGTCGCGGTGCGAGCGCAGGACTGGTGCGCGGAATGCGACGAAGGCGCCGCGTCTCCATTGTCGGAAAGGCCAGTTACAGGCGTAGCCACGAAGAAAGGCATTCGCGGGCGCAACTACGAGAAAAGGCGCTCACTTGCAGGCGCGCCTACACGAAGGAGGAACCGTTCGGGGCGTGATCAGGCTTCCTGAACTTCGTACTTTTGTGGCACGAAGCGGCACAGGAATTCGATCTCCGGATCGTGATAGTGGAGATGCTTCTTGAACACCAGGAGGAGAACCTGGCGGTTTCGGATTCGGTGCGCCGTTTGCTGGGCAAGACCCAAGTCTCCCGGTCTTTCGGCGGAGGTTCCCAAGCGCTTCTCGACTTCGTTGAGCGTGGCGAACAACTCGCGGGCTTCAGTGAGCGTTCGCGTGACCAGATGTGGATCCTGTTGGAGAAGTGGCGCGAGCATGTGACAAAAGAAACAAGCAGATGGAGAATCACCGAATCAGCGCAGCGACAAAGAGCCGGCGCGGGGTTGCTCCAGACATCTACCAGTAAAAGAAATTGAGATCGCGGTTAAGGTAATCGTAGGTCGGCATCTCGACGCAATGCCGCCAAACCGTGGTCCAACGACTCCATGGGCCGCGGATTTCCCCATCGAAAACGGTCTGCCATCTTGGGGCGGGTTTGTCCGGCGTCGCATAAGCCCGTTCGAGGAATTCCGTGTGACCGGCCGGAGAAGCAAAATGCAGACAGCGGAGTTCCATGTGATTGGTCACATGCGTGAGCGTTCCCTGGGCGCGGTGGCGGGCGATGACGTGTTCGCAGCGCATCAACTCAACGGCGGCCCGACTCGTGGCGGTTGCCAGGTTGCTTCCGGCGGCGTGGCCGTAGGCGACAAAACCGGTGGGAGCCTTGTGGTAGAGAATCACGACCTCGCCGAAGCCGGCGTTGTGGCGAATATGAACCATGCCGACATCCGGGTAGGATGCCCTTGTGACCGTGGCAGGGAGGCGTCCGTCCCACCAACTGATGAGTGCAAAGCGTTCGAGTGCCTCGTAACGCGCCTGGCGACGCGCCTGCCATTTGAAGCCCGGAAACGCGGCCATGCCGTTGGACGTGCGGTCGTGATCAAAGCCATACCTATTGGCCTCGTCACTGTTGCTTGTGGCGAAGTAGGCCCAGCGCTCCAGAGCTTCCGAAACGGCCATATGCTGGGCGACGCTCGAATTCACCGCCGAACCTGTTCCATCGGCAGAGCCATAAAACGAGTACTTGGGCTTGCCGGCAGAGAGCCCGGTGGCGAGGAACGCGTTGGCCTGCACCATCACGCGATCAAAAATCGACAGTGTCGTCGCTGAAATCCTGGCGATGGGTCCGCCTTGCTCCGCGAAGACGGACTGGTACCGGATGGGCGCGAAGGAGAGCATGGAAGTTGACTTAGTGCAGAATGATGCAGTTCGCGCCCGGTTGAGTGTCCTCGACGCTCCTCACTCCGGGGCTCAGATGGTGAAGATTGTGCCGGATAGGGTCGATTTGTGCGGCGGCCTGGTTGAAGCCGAGAAGGAACAAGGCGGTGGCGAGGATCGCCTGCGCTAAGCGGAAAGAGGGGACGGTATTTTTCATAGCATTTTTGGGAGGCCCCTCTTATCCCATTATGAATCTTCAAAAGCATTTTTCGTTTTCCCCATAGTTTTGTGCCTTCGTACCTCAAAATATGTGTTGTTTCCCTCTTGCTGGTGTTGCTCCCGGCAGTCAGGGCGGGCTTTGCGCCGAGGGCATTTCCGGTCGCCGGATTGCCTGATGGTGCACGACGATTCTGGAATGCGATAGAAACTCCGAATGGGCTGGTGGCGGCCTCGACCGCGGGCATTGTCCGACGCGGAACCGCCGGGTGGACGGTGGACCGGCTGCCCAATGGAGAAACTGTTCAGATGCTCGTCGATTCGCCGGCAGGACTCATTGCGGGCGGGACGGGTTTCTGCTATCTGTCGACGCCATCCGGATGGCGCTCGCTGGGCATGGATGATGATATTCTGTCAGGAGCGTCCGCAGGGGGCGACACAGTGATCGTTGGGCGCCGGATGGTCTACTGGGTCGACCGCGCAGGCATTGCGAAGTCTGTCTGGACGCTCGAGGCAAATGCCCGGGCGTTTGCCTATGTGGTGGCGGGCAGGATCATCGTGTTCACAAGCATCGGGGAACCGCTGGTGTGGGAAGGAGGAGCGTTGCGAGCGGCAGGTTCCGCGTTTGCGTGGGGAAGAAATAGCGAAGTGGTGAATTTGGTTGAAACGCCGCGAGGTCTGCTGGCAACCACGAGCAAGGGGCTCCTTTTGGTCACCCCAACGACGGTTGAGCCCGTCCTGAAGGATCGTTGGAACCAGTGGTTCGGTCTGTCCTATGTGGGCGCCCTGTTTTCGGGCGACAGCGTGATCGTTGGATCCTACCTGGGCGGTATGGCCGGGTTTTCAGCGAGTTCGGGAGCGGAATTGTGGCGCATTTCCGCGGAAGCCATGGGCGGAGGTGTGTTCTTTTTCCGAACATGTCCCGAGGGATATTTGATCGGTACCGCGTCTGGACTCTTCGTGATGCCAGATCCCACACGCTACCGGTTCTCTTCGCTGCCGACGGGCGATGTGTTTTTCGCCACGAACACATCCCAGGGATTGAAGGTGGGGTTGTCATCGGGGGCGGTAAACGGCGACGGTCAGAGTCTTGGGTATCCCGAGACGATCTTCAGCTTGTTGGAATGGAGCACGGGGCATTTTATTGAAGGCTACCTAAGCCGCGTGGTGGCTGATCGAAACCGGATCTGGCTTGGCGGGCGAAATGTGACTGGTCTGGCGCTGGTGGGAAGAAGACTTGCGGTCTGTCAGCTCGACAACGGAGTGTCGTGGGTGAAGCCGGACGGACACGTGGATCTCATCCCGGGCGTTCTCGCACCGAACTCAATTGCAGCGTGCGACGCCGGACTGTTGGTGGGGACACCTTCGCGCGCTTGCCTCGTTGGCCCCTCAGGCGCGGTGGAACGCCGCTTCGGCTCCGGGGTGACGCGAGTCCATTCGACGGGGCGCTCGGCAATTGCCGTGGACTCGACAGGGACGCTCTACGGTCCGACCGGTGTTGCGTTAGGGAAGATGCCTTTCAACGAGATGGTGGATGCGGCCGACTGGAACGGGATGCTGTGCGTTCTTGCCCGTTTCCCTGATGGGGGCTATTGGGTCGGGCGTGTAACGCTGCCAGAAGGACAGTGGACTCCATTTGATCTGCCGTTGCCCAAAGCGCCGGCGCTGCTGGCTGTATTGGATTCGGGGCTTTGCGTCGTGGCGCCTGGCGTCATGCTGGAGGTAAAGGCGGCCGATTTCGTGCCGCCATTGAGCGCGAAAGTCCGTCTGGTGCGGTCATCTGGTGAGGTTACAGATGGGAGGTTGCCTGCGAACGAGGACGCGGTTGACGTTCTCTTTCCGGAACCCCGGTTGGGGCCGTGGTCGAGTCCGACCTATTATCTGCGAGTGGGCGACGGGAGTTGGGATGAAGTTCATCCGGGCGCGAAGATTCACCTGCCCCGACTGGCATGGGGACGGACGGCGGTGGCGGTGAAGGCAGCCCAGGCAGGGCGGGAAGCGGAGTCGACGCTTCTGGTTGAGCGCGAACGCCCGTGGTGGGCGGGTTGGTCGGGTATCGGCCTGGGGTGCTTGGTGGTGCTGGGTTCGGGTTATGGAGCGGTGCGATGGCGAACACGTCAATTGTCGCGTGAAGCCCGAGAATTGGAGCAGGTGGTGGAAGAGCGGACATTGCAGTTGAGGGACGCCCAGAAAGCCCGGGAGAATTTCTTTGCAACGCTGAGCCATGAAATCCGCAATCCTCTCAATGGTGTCGTGGGGTTGTGCACGATCCTGGAGGAGGCGCCGCCCGAGGCCATTGCACCCCGCGAGCGCCTGTTTGTGCGACAGCTGTACGGATGCGCCGAACAACTGCGGGCCATGGTGGACGACGTGCTGGATTTTTCGAAAATTGACCGCGGATTGATCACGCTGAACGCGGAGATGTTCGAGTTGCGCAGCGCAGTGGAAGGTGCGGCCCGCGCGATTGACCCCACGTTGGAGGACTGCCTGCTCGATCTGCCGCAGTCGGACTGCTGGGTGTGCGGGGACTGCGGACGATTCCGGCAGGTGGTGACGAACCTGGTATCCAATGCCCTGAAATACGGGGTGCCGTCTGTGGCAAGGATCAAGGTTTTGGTCGAAACTGAGGCGGAAACGGTCCGGATGAGTGTGGCGGTGACAAATACGGGACCGACGCTTTCGGACGAGGAGATGACCCGGATATTCACCGGGTCCATTCGTGGGTCCGATGCCGTGCAGCGAAGAATTCCAGGGTCGGGATTGGGTCTGGCGGTTTCGCGCAAGGTGGCCGAGGCAATGGGCGGATCCTTGACCGCCGCAAGCGCGACGGGGCTGACGACCTTTCGCCTGGAGCTGGCACTGCCGGTGGGCGTGCCGAGGGTCGAGATTCCATCGCCTGCGCCTGCGTTGACGCCTTCCTTGGGAGGGCCATCACGAGTGCTGGCGGTGGAAGACGAGGCCTACAATCGTCTCGTGTTGGACCACATGTTGCAGCAGCTCGGCTATGTGGTGGATTGGGCGGCCGACGGCGTTTCGGCTTTCGAAATGGCAAGCGCTGATTCCTACGATCTGATCCTGATGGACTATATGCTTCCGGACACGACAGGGCCGGAGTTGACCCGCCAGATTCTCGCACGGGCCAAAGATCCCAAACCGCCGGTTGTGATGGTAACGGCCCATTCCACACGCGGGGTGATGGAGGAGGCGCGCCTTGCCGGGGTGAGCGGTTTTGTTTCGAAGCCGGTCACCAAGCGAAAACTGGAGGCGGCGATCCTGAGCCTGGGAGGCCTTGTGTCGGTGCGCAGGCCCACGGATGCGCCGCGGAAAGTTCAGGCTGATTTCTCATCACTGCTGCATCTGGACAATGGCCGGCAGTTGCTGTTGGGCTATGCGGAAACCTTGCTTGGGGCATGGGTGGAATTCAGCGGTCGTGTGGCCCAGCTGTCCGACCCGACGGAGAAAGCCAGGGAAGTGCACGCGTTTCGTTCCAGAATTCTGGCGGTGCACGCGCTGGATCTTGCCGAGCAGTTGGTGCTGCTGGAAGACGCGGTGCGTCATATGCACACCGAAGAGAGCGGCCGGTTGTTTTCGGCCATCGGTCCAATGATTGAGGATCTGGCGGCGGCGGCGCGGGTGGCGGCGCTATCCTCTCCGGATTGAGCACGCAGCGTGGACCCGGCGCAGATCGCGTGGACGGCTCGGCTTCTGCACGCGGCTATGGAATGCGCGAGAAACCTTTTTCCAGTGCGTACCGCATCAGCTCAGCCTGATTGTGAAGGCCGAGCTTTTGCATGATGTTGCGGCGATGGTCGGCGATCGTGATCATCTTGATTCCGAGCATAGCCCCGGTTTGTTCATTGCTGAGTCCCTGTCCAAGCAGTTCGAGGATTTTCTGTTCCTTCTCGGTTAGCAGCTTTTGGAAAAAAGCGGGGTCAGTCTGCATCCGCGATCTCATCTTTTGCACGGTGGGGGAAAAGAAAACGCCGCCGTTGAGAACTGTTCGGATGGCGAGGTGCAGCATCGAGGTGTCGTCGGTCTTGTGGACGAAGCCGGGAATATCGGAGTGCAGCGCACGGTAGAGCGCGTAATCCTCACTGACAGAAGTGAGGAGAATGATCTTGGGGCGATCCGCGGTCTGCGCCCACTGTTCGACCCAGGGGAGCGCGTTTCCGTCGGGCAGTTCGAGATCGACGATTGCGAGAGTGAACCTGGCTCCGGAGTCGGCGATGGATTGTGTTTCAGCCAACGTGCCGGCTTCGGTTATTCCTGCACCCGGGAATTCCTGTTGCAGATGCTGCCGCAGCAGCTGCCTCAGCATGGTTTGATCTTCAATCAGGAAAAAGTTCTGGGGCATTCTTGAAAGGGCGGAGCGAGAATTGAGTCCGCCACCGGCTGGGCCATGGACCGTGTCCGCGCTATGTTCCGTTCCACCGCTTCGATGTAGGCGTTCGGACCGCCGGGATACGGGTCAGCCAGGTAGCGGTAGACCGCGCGATAATCGTCGTTGAGCCGCGGCAGTACAAAACACTCCCAGAAGTTCGCGCTCTTCGCAATGAGATCGGGCAAGCTATGGAACATGCGTTTTTCCATCGGGACGTGATAGAAGTTGTCCGATTCGTTGAACTCGTCAAAAAGGAAACCCAGTTCCTCAATGTAGTCCGGCGCGGCCATCTGACCCAGAAAATCGGCCGAGGCCAGTGCGCAACCGAGGAATTGTTCGATTTCGTCAGTAAACTCGATCAGCGCAATTCTGCTGCGGGGTCCGGTGCAGCGGATGGCTTTCTCCACGGTATCAACCTCCGCGTTCGTGAACCCAATCGCCGGCAGATAGCTGGCTGCGAAAGCACAGCTTCGGGTGACATGGACGTAGGTATATTTGGCCCCCGTGCCCTCACGGTCTGAGCGCAGTTTAAGATAGCCCACGTCGTGAAGGAGCACGCCGGCTATCGCGATTTCAAAGAGGCGGGCGCTCAATCGTGGCGTCACTCCGGCCCGCGAGCGGCTTTCTATCAACAGCGAAAGGCAGAGTGCAGCCTGCAAGGTGTGCTCGAAGTCGTGATACCGGGTGTCCAACGGGTGGTAGTCGAGATAACGTCCCGAAAACATGGTCTCAATATCCCCGAAAAGCCGGTCGATGATCGCCGTGCCCGATTGGGGATCCAACTGATGCAGCGTGCGTCGCACAATTGCCGCCACCGCTTTGGGATCCTTTGTGTCTACTATGGGGAACATGGTGCGGCAGGCGCGAAACCGTCCCTCGGCGAGGGCTTATCGCCAATTATAGGCAATCGAAACAAGACGTCAGCCGATGCCCATCTGCAAGCTGAATCTGGAGGCTTTCCAATAAGCACCGTTCAGCTAGCGTATTGGCCAATGAAGCTGGGCCTCACTGGCGGTATTGGCTGCGGAAAGACAACGGCGGCGCGGATGTTTGCCGAGCGCGGCTTCGAATTGCTTGATTCGGATGCTGTCGTCAAACGAGACATCCTGACTGATCCGAAGATCGTGGGCGAGATAGGCCTCCGGTTTGGGGCAGAGGTGTTGGATGCGGCAGGGGAGGTTGACCGGCAACGTCTTGCATCCCGTGTTTTTGAGAATGACGCGGAGTTGCGCTGGCTGGAGAATCTGGTTCATCCCCGGCTTCTCGACGATTGGCGGAGGAGATTTGCCCTGGAGCCGGAGAGGTCCTGGGTGGTGGAGGTTCCGCTGCTTTTTGAAAAAAGCCTCCAGAATTGGTTTGATTTCACGATCTGTGTCGCCTCAGATCCTTCCGTACAACTTGCCCGGCTGGAGCAGCGCGGACTTCCTTCATCGCTCGCCCGACAACGGATTTCCAAACAACTGCCTTTGACGCAGAAGATTAAGTTGGCTGATTTTGTCCTGTTGAACGACGGTTCGTCCAATTTTTTGCGTGAGCAGGTAGTTGAGTTGGTCAATTCGCTTTCGCCCCGTTGATCTTCCGCACTCCGGCGGAAAGACTGCCCTCGCGCTTTCATCAGGTTTGTTGTCCACGCATCCATGGAATCCTCCCAATATCCCGACGGCGACGAGCCGACCGCTGAGTCCGACGCGACCCGTGCCTCGGCACAATCCGGCGCTGACGATTCGGCTGCAAAAAAGCCTGTTCGCCGTCGCTCCCGCTTTTACCGGACGAAAACCGCAACGGTGGTGACACCTTCGCCCGAACATCAGCCGGACTCCGCCTCCGCGCCCGCGCCAGAGCCTGCGTCGGCAAACCCGGTTTTTGAGTCGCGCGAAATCGCCGCTCCGCAGCCGGAACCGCAGGCTGCGCCACAATCCCGGCCCGACGACGCCCCGCCGGCAGGTGAGGCGTCGAGCGAACCGGAAGCGTCTGATTCAGGCGACGGCCGGGATCATGGCAATGGAGGTCAGAGCGGCACGGATCAGGGCAACGGAAGCCAGGGCGGTGGCGACCAAGGCAACGGATACCCACCGCAGGGGGGCGGGTACGATTCGTATTACTTCAAGAAAGGGAAACGGCACAAGCGGAAGCGGGGCAAGCACTGGCTGGGTGGACCTCCGGCCGGACCGCAATCCGGGCCGCAGGGCGGCAACCAGTATCCGCCGCAGCCGCCGCCGCCGAATTTCGCCCCGGCGTTCGGCGACCTTCCCGATCCCTCGCGTTTCGCCGACCTCGCCGCGCTGGATGCCATGGCGGTCGATCTCGTTTCCGGCGGAGGGGAGCCGATCCAGATCGAAATCCTGTACGAGCTGGGCCTGGCCGAGCTCACGGCGACCGCGCGCAGCCACGGCGTTGTTTTCGAGGGCGCTCCCAATCGCAATGCGCTGCTTGCGGGAATCTTCAAGCTGGCAGGCGAGAACCGGCGCCCCGTGACGGACCACGGCTGGCTCGACCTCACCGACCGCGGGCACGGATTCCTGGTGCACAAGGCGGTCAACTACCGACTGTATCCTGAAGACTGCTACGTTCCGGAAAGCCTCATCAAACGGTACGGCCTGAAGCGTGGGCACGAACTCGAGGTCCAGGTGCGCGCCCCGGAAGGAGACGAGCGGTGCCCGGTGGTCGTGAAGATCAACCGGGTGATGGGGCTCGAGCCCGACGAGATATCGAAGGTGACCGCCTTTGAGGAACTCATCCCGTATTATCCGCTGAAGCGCATTCTGCTGGAGGTGCCGGAGCAAAAGGACGTCTCGATGCGTGCGGTCGACATTCTCACGCCGGTGGGGTTTGGCCAGCGCGGGCTGATCGTCGCCCCGCCGCGGACCGGAAAGACCGTGTTGCTGCACAACATGGCGAATGCGATCTCCACGAACAGTCCTGACGTGACCCTCATCATCCTGCTGGTCGACGAACGCCCCGAGGAGGTCACCGATTTCCGGCGCCACACCAAGGGCGAGGTCGTGAGCTCGACCTTCGACGAGACGCCGCAGAGCCACACCCATGCCGCGGAGATGGTCATTGAGAAGGCCCGGCGGCTGGTGGAGATGGGGCAGCACGTGG
>Ga0181528_10002870_pt1 | contig 10625 bp, 13 predicted proteins | sample PEATcosm2014_Bin_47_FD_119742 | JGI IMG/M metagenome (GOLD analysis project Ga0181528, IMG submission 119742) | Peatland microbial communities from MTU Mesocosm Facility, Houghton, MI, USA - PEATcosm2014_Bin10_10_metaG | ecosystem: Environmental > Terrestrial > Soil > Wetlands > Peat | place... | reverse complement strand
GCTGAATGCTGTCCGCGAGCGGGAAGGCGCCGTGACGGCACAGGAGATGCGGCAGCGGGGCCGCAACATCTGCGAGCTGGCCGCCCGCATGGACGAAATCCGCGCGAGCGCAGTGCCCGCATTCCTGAAACGCTTGCGCGAAAAACTGGCCGATCTGCTCGAAGGCGGGGGTATCGACCCGCAGCGGCTGGCGCAGGAAGCCGCGATCCTGGCCGACCGCAGCGATATCGCCGAGGAATTGGTCCGGCTGCGCACCCACGCCGGGCAACTCGACGAGATTCTCACCGGCCACGGCGAAGTAGGCAAACGCCTCGATTTTCTGCTACAAGAGATGAACCGTGAAGCCAATACCGTTTTGTCGAAGACGGGCGGCCTGGGCGATCTGGGTTTGACGATTACCGAGCTGGCGTTGGCGGCGAAATCGGAAGTCGATAAGATTCGGGAGCAGTCGCTAAATTTAGAATGACGACAGTCTTTATTATTTCGGCCCCATCCGGATCTGGGAAATCCACGCTCGTGGATCGCTTGCTGGCCACCGTACCGGGGCTGATGTTTTCCGTGTCTTATACCACCCGCCCGCCGCGGGGTCACGAAAAGGACGGCGAGAGCTACCATTACGTGACTCGCGAAGAGTTCGAGGCGATGACGGCTAGGGGCGAGTTTCTCGAATGGGCTCAAGTGTTTGGCGATCATTACTATGGCACCCACCAGGGCATTCTGGAGGCGGCCCGGGCGGCCGGACGGGATCTGGTGCTCGACATCGACGTACAAGGTGCGAGACAATTAAAGGATCGGATTCCCGAAGCGGTTAGCATATTTATATTGCCTCCCTCGCGCCAGGTTTTGGAAGACAGGCTGCGCGCCCGCGGTGAGGACCGGGAGGACGTAATCGAGAGACGGCTGCGGGAAGCGGCCGTGGAAATCCAGAAGTACAAAGATTACGATTATGTTTTGATCAATCGGGAGCTGGCGGAATCGGACGCTGTTCTCAGCTCGATTGTGCGGGCCGAGCGCATCCGGCGCGACCGGATTGAAGATCAAATCGAACCCATTCTGGAAACATTCAGGACATAAAGAGGAAAGAAATAATGGCTGACAAAGCGCCCCCCCGTAATAACGCGCACTGCACCCTTCCGGACGACCCCGAACAGAGCACTTACCGCTTCATCATCGTAGCCGCCAAGCGCGCCCGCCAGTTGCAAGGCGGCGCACGCCCGGTGCTGCCTACGTCATCGAAGAAACCCACCGTCATCGCCACCGAAGAAGTGCGCCGCGGCCTGGTGAAGTACAGCCTCACCGGGCAGGCGCCGGAATTGACGCCGGTCGAACCGGAAGTATAGGGGAATTCTCCGTGAGTTACACGGTTCTCTTTGCGCCTTTTTGGCTTTGCGGGAAAACACTGTTTTTCTCCCGCAAAGGCGCAAAGGCGCAAAGAAAGAAAAAAGATAACCCTTGGTTCGCAGAGAACAAAAGTGCCTCCTGGGTCGTGGGTTCCCTATGCGCCTGATTCTCGGTATCGGCGGTGGAATCGCCGCGTACAAGTCGGCCGAATTGGCGCGCCTGCTGATGCAGCGGGGCCATGAAGTGCAGACCGTGATGACGCGGGCCGCGGAGGAGTTCGTCCGGCCGCTGACTTTCGCGGCGCTCACCGGCCGCAAGGTGCTGACCGACCTGTTCGCTATCGAAAGCGCTATCGAACACATCTCCGTCGCCCAGGAAAACGACATTCTCGCTATCGCGCCGGCGACGGCCGACCTGATGGCCAAGATGGCGAACGGGCTGGCGGACGATTTTCTCACCACGCTCTATCTCGCCTTCTCCGGGCCGGTGGTAATCGCTCCCGCCATGAACGTCAATATGTGGCAGCACCCCGCCACGCAGGCCAACCTCGAGACGCTGCGCCGGCGCGGCCATCGCATCGTCGAGCCGGACAGCGGCTATCTGGCGTGCGGCATGACAGGGCCGGGCCGCCTTTCGGACCCTGAAGCAATCGCCGCCGCCATCCAAAGCGAAATGCCCCGCCGGCACGATCTCGACGGCGAATACGTGCTGCTCACCGCCGGGCCGACGCAGGAGCCGCTCGATCCTGTCCGCTACATTACCAATCGTTCCAGCGGCAAGATGGGATACGCGCTGGCCGAAGCCGCGGCGGCGCGCGGTGCGCACGTAGTGTTGGTCTCGGGACCGGTTCATCTGGTTCCGCCGCGGGGCGTGGAAGTGATTCAGGTGCACACCGCCGTCGAGATGCACCAACAGGTAATGGAGCGCCTGACGCCAGCCACCATCGTGATCAAAGCGGCTGCGGTGGCCGATTTCCATTTGAGTAAAGTGCCCGAGCAGAAGGTCAAAAAGACGGCCGCGCGCATCTCCATCGAGCTCGATCCCACCCCCGATATCCTGGCGGAACTGGGGCGCAAGAAGGGCGACCGGTTGTTGATCGGTTTCGCCGCGGAGACGCAGAATCTGGTGCAGGAAGCGCGGCGCAAGCTGGAATCGAAGAATTGCGACATGGTGGTGGCGAACCTGGTGGGCGGCTCCGACAGCGGATTCGAGAGCGACCAAAATGAAGTCACGCTGGTGATTCGCACGGGCGAGACCATTCCGTTGGCGCGCGCATCCAAACGGGAGATCGCCGACCGTATTTTCGACCAGGTGCTGCGCCTGCGACTGGAAATTCATGCCGCCGATAGAACTTGATCAGCTCCGCCAATACCTCGAGTTCTACCAGGACTTGGGCGTGAAGACCGTATATCGAAGAGATGCTCCCGCCCCTGAAGCCGTGAAAGCTCCGGATGACTCGCCGCGATCCGCTTCGGCCGGCGAGTCCCTGTTGCAGATCCTGCAGGATATCGGCGATTGCCGCCGCTGCCGCTTGCACGAAGGCCGCCATAAGATCGTGTTCGGTGTGGGCAATGAACGGTCGCCGCTGGTGTTCGTCGGCGAGGGTCCGGGCGCCGATGAAGACGCGCAGGGCATTCCATTCGTGGGGCGGGCGGGGCAATTGCTCACGCAGATGATCGAGGGCACGGCGAAAAAAGAGGGAATCAATCTGAAGCGGGAAGATGTTTACATTTGCAACGTGGTGAAATGCCGTCCGCCCGAAAATCGCACTCCCGAAGCGGATGAAATGGAGATCTGCGGGCAGTTTCTCTATCGTCAGCTGGTCACCATCGCTCCCAAGGCCATTTGCGTACTCGGTGGAACTGCCGCCAAAGCCATTACCGGGCACAAAGAGGGTGTCACCAAGATGCGCGGGAAGTGGTTTCAGTGGCGGGATATTCCGGTGATGGTGACGTACCATCCATCGTTCCTGCTGCGGGCCTACAATCAGGACGCCAAGCGCGAGGCCTGGGAAGACCTCAAGAAAGTCCTCCACTTCGTATACGATTGCACGTGATAAACTACGTTTTCGTACTTACAGAATGCTGCTTGCCAGAGAAGTTGTTACTTATGTCTCTAAACAACTCGTGAAGAGACTCTCCGCCGGGATCATCGAGACTTCTGCGCCCGATGCCGTCGCCGAAAAGATCGCCACGGTCATCAGCGACGAGCTTGCCGTTGAAGACCGTCTGAATGACGAAGTGCGCGACCTGTTAAGCCAGTATGCGGAATATATGCGGCGCGAAGGCGTGAGCTATTCGGAGATGTTTCGGCGCATCAAAAATACCCTCATTTCGCAGCGCAAAGTAATTCGGGCTTCGGGCCGCGATACCGGCGATGCCATGAAGCTCTCGCGCGATAAAGTGACGGATATTTCTCACAAACTCGTCGAGATGCTCCGCAAGAATCACGATCTCCGCATGAAGGACAGGAATACCAATAATGTGCGGCTGGAGATCCTGAAGGTGATGACCGATTTTCTCACCACCGAAGACAAGGTTGACCGCGCCGCGCGCGACAAGATCCGCACGCAAAAGCGCGAAATCCCCGAGGGCACCGAGGAGTGGGATTTACTGCATCAGCGCTACTACTCGGAAGAGTTGAAGAAGCTCGGGATCGATTTGAACTCGCGGTAGGCTTCATACCGAGCCACGGCCGTATGGGAGATGGGAGTGGTAGCCGCCACGGCGCGGACTGCTTGCTGACTCGCGCGGCTCGGTAACGCAATTTGCGCGGCTCGAAAATCAGCGTTTGTAGCCGATCATGCGCAAAAAGCCGCGCCGCTTCTCCGCATCTTCGGGAGTCTCCACGCCTTTCGGCGGGACGCCATCGATCACGCCCAGCACTCCTCGACCCTGTTCGCTCTCGGCGACCACCGCCTGCACGGGGTTCGCCGTGGCGCAGAAAATCGCGCATACTTCCGGCACGTCCTTAATGCGCCCGAGCACATTGATGGGATAGCCATCGCGCATCGCGACGACGAATATATGGCCGGCGGCGATCGCCGACGCGTTGCGCACCGCCAGCGCCTTGAGCGCCTCGTCGTTGCCATCCACGCGCGTGAGGCATGGGCCCGATGCCTCGTTGAACGCCACTCCGAATTTCATCTGCGGCACGGTATTCACGATGGCCTCGTAAATATCCTCCACCGACTTGATAAAGTGCGTCTGCCCGAGAATGAGATTGCCGTTTTCGGGGATCTCCAGCGGCACCAGCTTCAGTTCCATATACCCGTTCATTGTAGCCATAATAGGTTTGTGGCCCTGACGTTCCACCTCGCGCGCGAAACGGTGCTCCAGAAGGTAACCGGTCCGCAGGTGACGCAAGAGAAAATCGCATTGGATGCCGCCGCGGGGCGGGTCCTCGCCGAGGACGTCGCCGCCGATCGCGATTCTCCCGCACTTTCCCGTTCGGTTCGCGACGGCTATGCGGTGCGCGCCGCCGATTTGCCGGGCGAACTTACGGTAGTCGGCGAAGTGCGCGCCGGCGAGCGGTTCGAGGGGGAGGTGCGCGAGGGAGAAGCCATCGAGATCATGACCGGCGCACCCGTTCCGGCCGGCGCCGACGCCGTGGTGATGGTGGAGCATACGCGCCGCCTCAACGGCCGCGTGCACATCGAGGGCGCCGCCGTCCCGCAGCAGTTCATCAATCCCAAAGGCTGTGAAGCTGCCGCCAACCAGACCGTCCTTCACGCCGGCAAGCGGATCGACTATGCCGATATCGCCATGCTGGCCGCCTTCGGCCGCACCCACGTGAGCGTTTATCGCCGGCCGGAAGTGGCCATCGTCACCACCGGCGATGAGATCGTGGAAGTCGCCGAAACCCCCGCCGCCTTTCAGATTCGCAATTCCAATGCCTACTCGCTGGCGGCGCAGGTGGCGCGCGCCGGCGGAATCCCGAGAATTCTCCCAGTGGCCCGCGACACGCTGGAACATACGCGCGAAATAGTCCTGCGCGGCATGGCTTCCGACTTGCTCCTGTTGTCCGGCGGCGTTTCCGCCGGCAAATACGACGTCGTCGAGCAGGTGCTTGCCGGGATCGGCGCGGAGTTTTTCTTCGATCGAGTGTTGATTCAGCCCGGCCAGCCGGTGGTATTCGGACGAACAACAGGCGCGCACGGCAAGTTCTTCTTCGGGCTGCCGGGCAACCCCTCGTCCACCATGGTGACGTTCGAGATTTTCGCGCGCGCGGCGGTGGAACTTCTAGGTGGACAATCCGAATCGCTGCTTCCCATGCCGTTCGCGCGGCTCACGCGCGATTTCCGCCATCGCCCCGGGCTCACCCGCTTCCTGCCGGCGCGTCTCAGCTCCGACGGCACGGAAGTGACGCCCGTGGAGTGGCACGGGTCGGGCGATGTCCCGGCATTGACGCGCGCCAACGCTTACCTGGTGGCCGATCCTTTCCGCGCCGAGTATCCGCGCGGCGAATTCATCCGCGTGCTCCTCAAATGAAAAAACTCTCGCATTTCGATTCCGCCGGCAGTCCGCGCATGGTGGACGTCAGCGGGAAGCAACTCACTAGCCGTGCAGCGCGCGCCCAGGCCTTCGTGAAAATCGCGCCGAAAGTGCTGCGCAAGCTGCCGGAGAATCCCAAGGGAAATCCGCTGGAGATCGCCCGCATCGCCGGGATCGCCGCGGCCAAGCGCACGTCCGAGCTCATCCCGCTGTGTCATCCGCTGATGCTCTCGCACGCCGACGTGGAGGTGACGGTGGAGAACAAAGGCGTCCGCATCGTTGCCAGCGCCGCCACTACGGCGCAGACCGGAGTGGAAATGGAAGCTCTCACCGCCGCGGCCGTGGCCGCCCTGACGGTTTACGACATGCTGAAAGCGCTCGACAAATCGATCGCCATCCAGGATCTCTACCTGCTCGAAAAAACCGGCGGGAAGAGTGGCGATTACCGGCGAAAACCATGACCAATGCAGCAGTTTTGACCATCAGCGATTCCGCCAGCAACGGCCAGCGCGCCGACCGCTCCGGGCCGGCCGTGCGTGAACGGTTGGAACAACTGGGCTGGAGCGTCTCAGTCGTGGAGGTCATCCCTGACGAAGTTGCCGAAATCGCTGCCCGCATGTCGACACTTGCCGACGGCGGGCAGGTCTCCGCGATTTTCACCACCGGGGGCACCGGACTCGCTCCCCGCGACGTGACGCCGGAAGCCACACGGGCCGTGGTCGAGCGTGAAATTCCGGGATTCGGGGAAGTTATGCGCGCGCGGGGGCGCGAATCCACGCCCTTGGCTTCGCTCTCGCGATCCATGGCGGGCACGCGCGGAAAGGTGCTGATTGTCAACCTTCCGGGGTCGCCGAAAGCGGCCTTGGAGTCCTTAAATGCTATCGTAGAACTGGTGCCTCACGTGCTAGAGTTGCTCCGCGGGCAAACGGAACACGTGTCTCTACAAGGGAACTGATATGAGTCGAAAACTCTTTTTGCTGACCCTTCTCAGCGGATCACTGGCCATTTTGTCGGTGGCCCAGCAGCCAACCGCCAAACAGGCGCCCGTTCCGCCGCCGGACCTCACGCAGACCAACGACCTGAGCAAGTTCACGGTCACTTTGCAGCAGGTCGTCGCGCCCGTGCTGGTCTACGACAAAAAGCACAATTATGTGAACGGCCTCCAGCAGGATCAGTTCCGCCTGTTCGACAACGATAGGGAGCAAAATCTCACTTCCGTCGAAGTCACCTACACGCCGATCTCTTTGGTGGTGGCAATACAAGCCAATTCCGAGGCGGACAAGATCCTGCCGCAGGTGAACAAAATCGGAGCGATGCTGAAGCCGATCATCCTCGGCGACCAGGGGGAAGCGGCGGTCATCGCCTACGATCATCGCGTGCGCCTGCTGCAACCGTTCACCAGCGACACAGACGACATCACCAAGGCCATTAAAGGCATCAAGGCCGGCAGCACCAGTTCGCGATTGATCGACGCCGTGGAACAATCGATTTATCTGCTGCGGAACAAACCCAAATCGCGCCGCCGCATCATTCTGGTCATCGGCGAAGGCCGCGACGCCGGGAGCGAGGCGCACGCCCGCGAAACGCTGGAGAAGTTGCAACTCTCGAATGACGTGCTGTACTTCGTGGATATGTCCCACATCATCGGTATGCTGACCAAGCCGGCGCCGGACCCGCGGCCTGCATCGCAGCCTCCCGCCGCCATGGGGAGTCTCGGCGGAGGGCACCCGTCGACGCCCACCACCGAGGACCAGACGTTTGGAACCGACGGCTACAGCGCCGACGCGATTCCGCTGATGATGGAGATTTTCCGCGATGTGAAGAACATCTTCAAGGTGTCCACCGCGACGCTGTTCACCAAGGGCACCGGCGGCGAGCAGTTTCCGTTCGCCACTTCACACGGGTTGGAGCAGGCGATCTCGGCGATCGGCGACGAGCTCCACAGCCAGTACCTGATCACTTATACTCCCAACAACCTGGGCGACGGCGGTTTCCACAAGATCAATGTCGAAGTCGTCGGCCGGCAGTACAAGTGCGAGACCAAGCCCGGCTATTTCATGTCGCCGATTTTCCATTAGCCATATTCTTACCGAGCCGCGCGCGTGAGCAAGCGGTCGCGAAGTGTTTTTACGCTTCCGCCACCAACGCCAGCGGCGCGGCCGGCAGGGGGCAGATCGTCAGCGAATCCCTCTGCACCTTATCCCACTCGCGGAGAGCGAACCCGTGGCTCTCGAAGAACTCGCGAATGCGCGCGGAATTCCATCCCATGACGTTCTCCATCACCGGCACGAGGACGCTTAACGCATCGTCGCTGAGCACCGTTCTCTGCGCGATCTGATTGATGTAGGTGTTTTCCGACACCGCGATGGTCAGCCCGCCCAGACGATTGACATGCATCATCACATGCACGTCGGAGCTGCCGTCACCTACGTAGGTGATGCGGTGATGGCTGATGGGCAGTGCGGTGCGCAGCTTCTCCAGCACGGCGACTTTGCCGTAACCCGCGGGAACGCGCACGATGGATTCAATTTCGCCGCTATCCTGGGCGTAACGGAATTCCGTGCCGATGATGTGGTCGGCGGGCACGATGCCTGCTAGCGCCGATTGGATCACCTCCTGCGGCGCGGCCGACACCACGTAAAAGTTGAAGCAGTGTCCGTCCAGATCGCTCAGCAATTGCATCAGAAGGGCGATGTTGCCTTTGAGTGGAATGCTGCGGCCGACTTCGCGCAGATGCTCGCGCCGGACGCAGCGAAATTCCGGATCGTGCAGCAGCAGGTAAGCCAGTTCGCCGCCCTGTTGCACCAGGTGAATGTCCGCCAGACCGCGGATCCGTTCCATGAACCCCTTTACCCCAATGAGTTCACTGAGGACCAGTCCGGAGTCGTTAAAACTCAGGGTCTGGTCAAAATCGCTCACGAATAAATGTTCCTTGGCCCTTGTTTCCAACGTTGCCATGGAGTCCTCCTGAACTACTTGGATGTGCCGCCCGGCAATCGGTTGCTATAGCCAGCTTAAAAGCTGTAATATCAACTATTATGTCGCGCAAAATCATCAGCTTGCCCAATGTTCCCAAATATCGGCAAGTGTTTGAAACGCTGTCGCACGAGATTCTTTCGGGCAAATATCCGCCGGCTCAGAAATTCCCCAGCGAAGCAGCCCTGGTGCAGCGATTTGGCACCTCGCGGATCACCATCGGGCGGGCGTTGCGGGAATTGAGCCAGCGCGGATTGGTGGAACGCGTGGCGGGATCGGGGACGTTCGTGGGACGCGGGCACGTTTCGGCGGATAGCCTGGTCTTCGGCCTGCTTATACCCGATCTGGGGTCCAGTGAGATTTTCGAGCCGATCTGCCAGGGAATCGCGGCCGCGCCCACGGCCAGCCGCCACGGTCTCCTCTGGGGGCATTCGACGGCGGGCGCCGAGCCTCCAGAAGAGCAGGCACTGGGATTGTGCGAACAGTTCATCGCGAGCAACGTGGCGGGCGTTTTTTTCGCGCCCTTGGAACGGGGCGAATCGGCGCAGGAGACGAATCTGACGATTGCCGGCCGCCTGGAGGAAGCCCGCATCCCCATGGTGCTGCTCGATCGATCGCTCGAGCCCTATCCTCACCGCTCGCACCACGATCTGGTGGGCATCGACAACCGGTGCGCCGCGCGATTGGCGGTCGAGCGCCTGCTGGAGCGCGGGGCGGGGCAGGTCTCGTTTGTGGCATATTCCGGCGGCGCGGCCACGGTGGATGCGCGCATCGCGGGATTCCGCGAAAGTTTCGCGGCCGGCGCGATCTACCGGGTGGATCAAATCACGGCGGCCACCGTGGACCCGATGCTGAAAGGCTTCCGGCCCGGCGACGGATTCGTGTGCGCCAACGATCGCACCGCGGGCGAATTCATGCGGGTCGTGCTGGCACTGGGATATCGTGTACCGGAACATCTGCTCATCGTGGGGATCGACGATGTGGAGTACGCCTCCCTACTGCCGGTGCCGTTGACGACGGTGCGGCAACCCTGCCGCGCGATCGGTGAGGCAGCCATGGAGACCATGCTGAGCCGCATCTCGAGCCCCAACCGCCCCAGCCGCGAAGTGCTGGTGGCATGCCGTCTGGTGGTCCGGGAGTCGGCTTAACCTAAAAAGACCAGAAGAAATTTTGCCCGCGAAAGTGTATGGAAGCGCGCCTTTCGTGTATGCTAGTCCCATGCGATTTTCAGTTACGATGCTGCTCGTGCTGGTCCCTTTGTGTGCGCAGGATGCGCCCCCTCCCAAGAAGGGTGGAGGTGGACCACCCAGGAATCTGAAAGTTTTGACCGTGGAAGAACTGCGCAGCGGCGTGATGGCAAAGTATGTGGCCGCGCTCGGCGTAGGTCAATCCGGCGCATGCAACTTCTGCCATGTGCAGGACAAGGCCAGCGACGACAATCCGAAAAAGAACGTCGCCCGCATGATGATCACCATGGTGAAGGACATCAACAGCAAGATAGCGACGGGCACCGGCGAGACCGGCAAGGAATTCGTCACCTGCTACACCTGCCACCGTGGAAAGACCGAGCCGGATACTGTGGCCCCAGCGCAGTAGTTGCGGGCCGGACTGCCCCCGGCTGGGCACCTCACGCTTACCCCACGTAGGACATGCTTCAGCTTGTCCAGGCGGGCGCAGCTCGCCGCATGGCCCGCCCCACGTTATCATGGGGCATGCGCGTTCGCGAACTGGCAGACTGGCTGGGCGCGACTTATGAAGGCGATGGCGAGAAAGAGTTGCTGGGCGTCGCCCCGCTCGAGACCGCTGGAGCTTCCG
>Ga0181528_10002868_pt1 | contig 10626 bp, 12 predicted proteins | sample PEATcosm2014_Bin_47_FD_119742 | JGI IMG/M metagenome (GOLD analysis project Ga0181528, IMG submission 119742) | Peatland microbial communities from MTU Mesocosm Facility, Houghton, MI, USA - PEATcosm2014_Bin10_10_metaG | ecosystem: Environmental > Terrestrial > Soil > Wetlands > Peat | place... | reverse complement strand
CGCGCACATGCTGGATCTGGCGGCGGTCGGTCTCGGCGCCCGCGGCGACATCGCGCTGGCGGCGCGGCGTGGCGGCGTGCGCGCGGTCAGGCTGCAGGCGGTGCTGACGATCCTGGAGCAGCGCTTCACCGAGCCGGATTTTTCCGCGCAGAAACTCGCCGAGGCCGCCGGACTATCGGAGCGCTATGTCAACGAATTGCTGTTCGAGGCCGGCGCCAGTTTCACCGCGCGGCTGACCGAGCGGCGACTGCACAAGGCGGCGGAACGGCTGGCGCATGGCGAAGGCCGTATCAGCGACATTGCCTTCGAATGCGGTTTTAACGACCTGTCCTATTTCAACCGCTGCTTTCGCCGCCGCTTCGGGCTGACGCCGACCGCCGCGCGGGGGCGCTGAACCGCTGAGAGCGGCGGGTTAACGCCTTGTCACGCAACTTGCGCCGCGCCAGCGCGTTACCCATCTGATGGCCATGTCGAACGACGATATTTATTTCCGCAAGCCCGCCCATGCCCGCGCCGGGGGTGCGGAGCCGCGCGGCCCTGTCATCGACCAGGAAGGCCGCGAAGTTCCCCGTGAGGCCCTGGGTTCGTCGCTCGGCAGCCGGTTCCAGACCTTCCGCTTCGATTTTGGCCATTCCAGCGCCAACCCGTTCGGCGACCTGACCCGCGAGCAGCGGCTGGCCCGGCTCGACGCCATCGCCAAGCTGCTCGATATGGCGTTCGTGCTGCCCGGCACCAACATTCGCTACGGCATCGACGGCATCATCCGGCTGGTGCCGGTGGTCGGCGACCTCATCGCTTCCGCCTTTTCGCTGTGGCTGGTGCGCGAGGCGCGCTCGCTCGGCGCGCCCTGGCATGTCACCGCGCGGATGCTGGCCAATGTCGCGCTGGAAGGCACCGTCGGAATGATCCCGATCGCGGGCGATGCGTTCGACGTGATGTTCCGCGCCAACATCCGCAACATGAAGATGCTGCGGCGCTGGATGGAAAGACAGCCGCGCTGAACCCGCGACTGCTCCCCGTCAGGGAAGCAGCCGACCACTATCGATTTTTCAACGAAGTGGAATTACGCCGCGTCGGCGTTCGCGTTGTCTGCGGCAGGCGCAGGCTCCGGCGCACGGGGGCGGCGGGGCAGCGGAAAATCCTGGCTTTCATAGAGATTGCGGATTCCGCTCTGGTCGAAGCGGGCTTCATCGACCTGCAGATAGGCGCCGTTCAGCGAATCCGCCGGCAATTCCTCGATCGCGAAGCGAACCGCTTCGGCCGCGGTGCCAAAGCGCCGATACGCAAAACCGGCCCGCTTCTTCTTGCGGATCGCAGCGGGGAATAATTCGGCGGCGGTGTTGTAGCTGAAGGAAGCCATGGTCAGTGACCCTTTATCTTTTTTCGTGAGGGCGCGAGTACATTCGCGCACGGTTCGTGCGGGGCCTGCCAACCGGGCGGGAAACCGGCACACATCATTTCCGGACAGTCTTTAATATAGGCTCGTTTGGCGGAAATGCGACTCCTGACCGAGCGGATGATGAATCCGTGGCCGCATCGGCCCATTCCCAAATAATCCTTTATATTTCAAAGGTTTGGGAGGCCTAGAGCTTGCCGAGCAGCAATAGTACCAGCAGCACCACGAGAATGACACCGCCGAGCCCCATTCCGGAATGGCCCATGCCGTAGCCATAACCGCCGAACCGGCCGGAAAAGCCGCCCAGCAGGTAAATGATGACAATGATGATGAGGATCAAACCCAGAGACATCGCGCTCTCCCAACAAGCCGCCGGCGGCGCATCTTGCGCCGCACGGGGCCTGTCGAGCAAGCGCCGTGGCTCCAGCGCAGGGACGAATCAGGATTTGGCAGGCTTATTTGGGCTGCAGCTTCAGCGCCGCTGAATTGATGCAGTAACGCAGGCCGGTCGGGCCGGGGCCGTCGTCGAACACATGGCCGAGATGACCGTTGCATTTGGAGCAGAGCACCTCGGTCCGGATCATGCCGTGGCTGATGTCGCGTTCCTCGTCGACATGGCTGTCGATCGCGGGCGCGGTAAAGCTCGGCCAGCCGCAGCCGGAATCGAATTTGGCGTCGGATTCGAACAGGGTCTGGCCGCAGCCGGCGCAGGTGTAGGTGCCCTTGCGCTTCTCATGCTCGTACTCGCCGGAGCCCGGCCGCTCGGTCGCTTTTTCGCGCAGCACCGCGTACTGCATCGGCGTCAGCTCCTTGCGCCACTCGGCCTCGCTCTTCTCGACCTTGGCGGTCATGGTTTTGTTGTCGGACATCGAACCTCCACGTTTAAACAATGCCGTCAGTTGGTGACTTTCGCATCGCCCACCAGCGTCGGCTTCTCGCTATAGTTTTCGGCGAACAGCTTCTTCAGGTTTTCGACCTTCGGAATGTCGTTGTACGCAATATAGGGCTGCGAGGGGTGCAGCGTCAGGTAGTCCTGATGATAGCCTTCCGCGGCATAGAAGCCCTGCAGCGGCCCGACCTTGGTCACGATCGGCTTGCCAAACACCTTGGCGGCGTTGAGCTGGGCGATATAGGCATCCGCCACCTTCTTCTGCTCGTCCGAGGTGGTGAAGATCGCCGAGCGATATTGCGTGCCGCTGTCCGGGCCCTGGCGGTTGAGCTCGGTCGGGTTGTGCGCGACCGAGAAGAAGATCTGCAGCAGCTTGCCGTAGCTGATCTTCTTCGGATCGTATTTGACCTGCACCGACTCGGCGTGTCCCGTGGTGCCGGTCGAGACGATCTCGTATTGCGCGGTGGCCTTGTTGCCGCCGGCATAGCCGGACACCGCGCTGACGACGCCGGCGGTATGCTGGAACACGCCCTGCACGCCCCAGAAGCAGCCGCCCGACAGCACCGCGGTCTGGACCGCATCGGACGGCTGCGCGTCCATGGCGGGGGCGGGAATTACGACCGCGTCTTCCGACGCGAAGGAGGGAACAACATTGAAGGCGGCGATCGCCAGCGCGCCGATCGCGGCGGCGCAGAGCGACAGGCGGCTGAATTGCTTGCGGGACATGAAAATTCCTCCGGGTGTGCGGATTGATGAGCAGTTTAGGGCGAAAGGTGCGGTTCGCAATCGCAAATGGTCGCGCCCGATACCGCAAGATACGGAGCGGGGGCGGGTTTGTTACAGCTCCGGGCACACGAGTTCGTGAATAATTGCCGGTTTGCAATGCCTTACGCGGGCCGGACATCTTGCCGCGGTGCCGTTTCCGGCCGCGGGATCGGCTGCCGGCGAAACCGGCCTATAATGAACCGGCGCGGGAATCGAACGACCAAAGTATGATTGCGCTGGAGCCTATTGCGACATGTTGCGCGCCTTTTTGATGTCAGCCGCGGTGTTGGCGGTGGCCGGTCCCGCGCTGGCGGATGACATGGATGTCTGCCGGGACAAGCAAAGCGAGCCGAAGCCGCGGCTGGAGGCCTGCGAAAAGATCATCGCGGCCGGGCAAACCACCGGCAAGGACCTCGGCATCGCCTATTCGGTGCGGGCCCAGGCGCTGGCGGCCAAGCGCGTCTACGACAAGGCGATCATAGCCTTCAGCGCGGCGCATGATGCGGATCCCGACAATCCCGGCATCATCGATGCGCGAGGCTGGGCTTACGAGCGCACCGGCCAGGACGACCTCGCGATGGCCGACTACAACCTCGCTCTGCAGAAGCGCCCGAACTTCGGCAACGCCTACAACAATCGCGGCACGCTTTATCTGCGCAAGCGGGCGCTGCAGAGCGCGCTCGACGATTTCAGTTCCGCGATCAAATATTCGCCGAAAATGCTGTTCGGCTACACCAACCGCGCCCGTGTGCTGACCCTGAACAAGGATTTCGACGCGGCATTGGCCGACCTCGCCGCCGCCCAACAGGTCGAACCGGACGCGCGCCAGATCGCCAGCAACCGGTGCGTGACCTATGCCGCGATGGGCAAGTATGATTTGGCGATCGCCGATTGCAGCAGCGTGATCGACAAGTTTCCGAAGTGGCAGTTCCCGCTGGTCAACCGGGCGGACGCGTACATGGCCAAGGGCAGCCTCGACCTCGCGCTGAAGGATTACAACGCGGTGCTCGGCCTCAACCCGAACAATGTGCGCGCCCATGCCGGGCGCGGCCAGTTGTTCGAGAAGCGGCGTGACCTGACCCAGGCGCGCGCCGATTATCGGTCGGCGGCCTATGCGCTGACGCCTTATGATGACATCGAGGTCGCCATGGCGCGGACCACCGCGCAGGAGCGGCTGGCCGCGCTGACGCCGCAAGGGCCTTCGGGCGCGGCGACGATCCGCCGCATCGCGCTGGTGATCGGCAACGGCGCCTACCAGAATGCCCATGCGCTGGACAACCCGCCGCGCGACGCCAAACTGATCGCGGCGTCCCTGAAGGACCTCGGCTTCCAGACCGTGACGGTCGCCAACGATCTCACCCGCGACAAATTCTTCGAGGTGCTGCACGGTTTTGCCGGCGAGGCCGAAAAAGCCGATTGGGCGGTGGTGTATTACGCCGGCCACGGTTTTGAGATCGGCGGCGTCAATTATCTGGTGCCGGTCGATGCCAAACTGGCCGCCGACAAGGACGCCGAGACCGAGGCGGTGGCGCTGGAGCAGGTGATCGCCGCGGTCGGCGGCGCGCGCAAGCTGCGGCTGGTGCTGCTGGACGCCTGCCGCGATAATCCGTTCGCGCCGACCATGCAGCGGACCATCGCCTTAAAACTGGTCGACAAGGGGTTTTCCAATATCGAGCCGAGCGCGGGCTTCATGGTGGTCTACGCCGCCAAGCACGGCGAGACCGCGCTCGACGGCGAGGGCACCGACAGCCCGTTCGCGGTCGCCGTCGCCCACGACATCCGGGAGCCGCATGTCGAGGTACGAAAATTGTTCGACATCGTCCGCGACGACGTCTGGACCTCGACCAGACACGGCCAGCAACCTTTTACCTACGGCTCGCCGCCGGGCCGCGATGATTTTTACTTCGCGGGGAAGTGACTCGCGTGTCCCGGACGCGGTGCGGCGTTCTTCACGCCGCTCCGCTGAGCCGGGACCCACCTCCATGCACTGTGGACCCCGGACCAGCAGCGCATCACGCCGTAGAGGGCGTGCTGCGCAGCATCCGGGGAACGGCGCCGAGGCGCTTCCTCGAAACCCCTACACCACGATGCTCAGCCGTTTCGCCGCCCGCGTAATTCCGGTGTACAGCCACCTTGCGCGGCTGTCCTGGAACGCAAAACTTTCGTCGAACAGCACGACGTCGTCCCATTGCGAGCCCTGGCTTTTGTGCACCGTCAGCACATAGCCGTAATCGAATTCGTCGTAGGGTTTGCGTTGCTCCCACGGGATGCCCTCGATGCCGCCGGCGAAACAATCGCCGCGCACTGACACCTTCGTCACCTTGTGGCCAAAATCCTCGTCAGGCGACAGCCGCATGGTGATGATCTGGGATTTTGATGCGGCGCGCGATTTCACCCGCCACAGCCCGCCATTGAACAGGCCCTTCTTGCGGTTGTTGCGCAGGCAGACCAGTTTGTCGCCGGCGACCGGCAAGGGGTCCTCGATGTTCTGCTTCTGCCGCACCCGCATGTTGTAGGAGCGGCGGGTGTTGTTGCGGCCGACCAGCACCTGGTCGGCGCCCATCACGCGCTGCGGATCGAGCTCGCCGCGCGACACCACTTCGCTTTCGCCGTAGCGGCCGATGTCGAGGTCGCGGCCCTCGCGCACGTCCATCGACATCCGCACGATCGGATCGTCCTGGGCCTGGCGATGCACCTCGGTCAGCATCGCGTCGGGTTCGCAGTCGGTGAAAAAACCGCCGCCCTGGATCGGCGGCAATTGCGCGGGATCGCCCAGCACCAGAAGCGGGCAATCGAACGACATCAGGTCGCGGCCGAGCTCGGCGTCGACCATCGAGCATTCGTCGATCACGATCAGTTTTGCTTTTGAGGCCGGCGCGTCGTCCCATAATTCAAAACTCGGCTGCTCGACGCCGGATTCGCGCGCGCGGTAGATCAGGGAATGAATGGTGGAGGCGTTGTCGCAACCCTTGTTGCGCATCACCAGCGCGGCCTTGCCCGTAAAAGCCGCGAATTTGACCTCGCCGTCGACGCCGTCGGCGATGTGACGGGCCAGCGTGGTCTTGCCGGTTCCGGCATAGCCGAACAGCCGGAACACCGGCGGCGTGCCGTTCTTGCCGGGTTTTGCCTTCAGCCAGTCGGCAACGGCTTTGAGCGCGGAATCCTGATGCGGCGTGAAGGTGGTCATGCGGTCTCGGCGGAGGGGCGAGGCGGGCCAAAGGCTGGAAATTTGGGCCTGCGACTCGCTCAAGGGACAAGCTAACCATTCGCGCCCGCCATGCAAGCCGGTCTTCCGTGCGGCGGAATTGCCGGCAGCTGCCTGTGCTGGACTTTGCTGGACTTGAGGCGGGCGCGGGATACACTGCCTGCAAATAAAAATGAGCGGGAGAGACACGCCATGAAATTCGGCATTTTCTACGAGCTGCAACTGCCGCGCCCCTGGGAGGCCGGCGGCGAGTTGAAACTCTACCAGAATGCACTGACGCAGCTGGAGACCGCCGACCGCTGCGGCTACGACCACGCCTGGGTGGTGGAGCATCATTTCCTTGAGGAATATTCGCACTCGCCGTCGCCGGAATCGTTTCTGGCCGCCGCCAGCCAGCGCACAAAACAGATCCGGCTCGGCCACGGCATCATCCAGCTCACCACCAACCATCCCGCCCGCGTCGCCGAGCGTATCGCGGTGCTCGATTTGCTCAGTAACGGTCGCTGCGAATTCGGCATGGGCGAGAGCGCTTCCATCACCGAACTGACGCCGTTCGGCCGCGACATGGACACCAAGCGCGAAGTGTTCGAGGAAGCCGTCCAGGCGATCTTCCCGATGTTCACCAAGGTCGGCACCGAGCATCACGGCAAATATTTCGACATCCCGCTGCGCAACGTGGTGCCAAAACCGGTGCAGAAGCCGCATCCGCCGCTGTGGATGGCCTGCTCGCAACTGCAGACCATCGAGCGCGCCGGCCAGAACGGTTTCGGGGCGCTCGGCTTCCAGTTCGTCAGCGCCGACGCCGCGCATGCCTGGGTGCATGCCTATTATAACGCGATCACAAAACGGCTGAAGAAGCTCGCCGACTACGAGATCAACCCGAACATGGCGCTGGTGTCGTTCTTCATGTGCGCCAAGACCGACGAGGAGGCGAGGGCACGCGCCGACGGCGCCACCTTCTTCCAGTTCGCGCTGCGCTTCTACGGCGCCTCGCAGAATCGCCAGCGCCCCGATCCCGGCACCGTCAACATGTGGGACGAATACAACAAGTGGAAGCGCGAGAATCCCGAGGCGCAGGAAGCGGCTTTGCGCGGCGGCCTGATCGGCTCGCCGGAAACTATCCGCAAGAAATTGCGGCGCTTTAGAAGCTCGCATATCGACCAGGTGATCCTGCTCAATCAGGCCGGCAAGAACAGCCACGAACATATCTGCGAGTCGCTTGAACTGTTCGCCAGGGAAGTGATGCCGGAGTTCAAGCACGATCCCGAACACGAGGCCTGGAAGAAAGGCGTGATGAGCGGCGCGATCCAGCTCGAGGAGATCGACACCGACGCCTTCAAGGACCGTTACGGCAAGCTTGCGGTCAATGTGGCAAAGCCGGCCGTCGCGGCCGCGGGATAGCTGAAAGACAGCGCGCCTCCGTGCGTCACGAGGCGCGCCGCTTGTTTCGAGAACCGCAGCCGGCTTAATTGGTATGACTTGGGCCCGCCGCGTTTTCGTCCTTGGCCTCCTGACGTTCGGTCGGTGTGACGCAAACGACATCGCCGCTATAGGCTTCGCGCCAGACATATCCCTGGCGGCAGGTGGTCGGGCCGTATGGGCCGCCGCCGGGCTGTACGTTGTTCGGGCCGTTGGCGTTCTGGGCTTTCGCCTCCGAGCGCTGCGGCGGGGTCACGCAGACATCGTCGTTCGGCCTCGCTTCGCGCCAGACATAGCCGCTCTTGCAGTCGGCCAGCGCGGCTCCGGTGGTGGCCGCGAAGACAAGCGGGAGCGCGATCGCAAATAGAGAGCCTTGCAGCATCGATTGGTTCGACATGGTCGTCTCCTGTTGGGGATTGAACCCCGCCCTTGCTTCCCCGGGCGCTCCCGTCGGCGACCTTATCGACAGAAACAACTTGTAACTGTGAACGGCTTCACATCGATTTGGCGGCTCGACGTGGCAAAAGCGCGCAGCGTGACGCGCATTCTCTCATCCAGACGTCGAGCGCTGCGCCGGTTGCTGCGGCTTCAGGCGCCAAGACCCGGCAGATGCGCGACAAGGAAGTGTGCCGTCGGTTCGGCGAATTCCTCGGCGACATCGTCAAACGCGGACGTCTCTCGCTCCGTAGCGGGGCGCAGCCGGGTACTCGAATCCCTCACACGCCGGTCCGGGCAAAACCGGTCCAACGCCTGCCCGAACCAAGTCGAACGAGCAATCTCGTCCGCACCCAAAATTTCCCTGGCTGCGAACGCAAATTTCGGCAGGCCATCCAGTTCGAGCACAAAGACGCGACGCTCGATGAGGCCGCAAGATGTATCCGAATTCGTTGTGGTAGCCGGCATGAGGTTATTTCGCGTTTGCGTATTGATGTGCCAATCCGATCAGCGCTCATCGCTGCGGTCAAGAATATGGAATTTTGTAATTTGCGGCATGCGGAGAACAGCCAAAACGCCACACCGCAAAAATTGGATACCCATTTCATTGACCAAAGCAGTCGATATCAGGATATTCGCAGCTCGCAGGTTTCACCTCCGAACTATTCCCCGGGGCGCCGCATGAGATCGAATCCAAAGCCGGCCGTGGGCGATATGCGCAAGCGCCTGACCCGCCGCTGCGTTTCCGCGGCCACCGGCGCCTGTCGCTGATCCCGGCGTAGTCCCCCGCAATTTTTTTATGTTTTCTGCACACGCGCCGCGATCGCGGCGAACGAGGCATCATGTCCAAAGCCTACATCATCGAAGTTCATCACCGCACCGCCGGCATCGTCGCGAGCGACCAAGCCGGTGACACTGGCGGCTTCACGTTCTTCTCCTCCGACCGCGCGTTCGACCGGCTCGAAGGCCGCGTGTTTCGCTCGGCGCGGGACGCCGAGCGCGCGGCGAAGGCGCTGCTTGGCGTCAACCATCATCGACCCGCGCAGGAAGCCGTCCAGGGCGCATACGCCGTTTGAATTGGCAACGCAAAACCCGAAAGGAAACATCATGATCACGAGACGCACCATTCTCACCGGCACGCTGTTACTGGCATCGCTGACGACCGTCCCTGCCTGGGCAGAAGACAAGCCGGCCGAGATCCGGATCGGCACCCAGAAGGGCGGCTTTTTCCCCGCCGTCAGGCAGCGTCATTCGATCGAGGACGCATTCAAGCCGCTTGGCATCGGCATCAAATGGATCGATTTCCAGTTCGGTCCGCCGCTGCTCGAGGCGATCAACGCCGGCAGCGTCGACTTCGGCTTTGTCGGCGATACCCCGCCGATCTTCGCGCAAGCCGGCGGCGCGGCGATCCGCTATGTCGCGGCGGTCAAATCGGACGGCAACACCCAGGCGATCATCGTTCCCAAGGACTCGCCGATCCGGACGCTCGCTGATCTCAGGGGCAAGCGAATAGCGTTCGGAAAAGGATCCAGCGCGCATAATTTGCTGGTCGCGGCGCTGGAAAAGGCCGGGATTGCCTGGAGCGATATCACGCCGGCGCCGCTGGCGCCGGCCGATGCCACGGCAGCCTTCGCCAAGGGAGCGGTCGATGCATGGTCGATCTGGGATCCATATCTCGCGCTCGCCGAACTGAAGGACGGCGCGCGTGTCATCGCCTTCGACAAGGACGTGCACAAGCCGAATGCGTTCTATATCGCGCGCTCGGATTTCGTTCAGAAATATCCGGCGCTGGTGGCGCGATTGAACGCCGTCTTCGCTTCCGAAGGCGTGTGGGCCGACGACCATCACGAGGAGGTTGCCAAGGCGCAGGCGGAAGCGACCGGCGTCGATATCGAGGCCACCAGGCGCTTCGTCGACCGTTCGAACTATCGCGTCGTGCCTGTTGACGATGAGGTGATCAAAAGTCAGCAGGCGGTGGCCGATCGTTTTGCGCGGCTTGGGCTTATTCCGAAGCCGGTCAATGTCTCTGATATCGTCTGGAAATGGGCGCCGAGTTCCTGACGGCGATGCGCAGCAAATTCGTGCGACCTGCGCGCCCGGCATGGAAAATTTGCGCTCCGGCCGGGCGCTTGCGCAATCGCATTGTTGCTTTTTCGCTCGCCTCCTTGTCCGGGCGCGGGCGAGGCGCAAAATCAAGGCAATGGCTGACATGAAGCGGGAATGGCGCGCGCCGAGCCGTCATTCTTCAGCACCGCTTGCTCTATCGGGAGATCACAATGGGCCTTCACCAGAAAAACATCGAAACCCTGCCGTTTGTAACCGCCGAGCTCAACTACCTTGCGCCAACCAACGGCAAGCCACGAACGTACGCATTGGAGCCGCCGGCGGGAGAGCCGAAGTCGACCGCGCTGACGGAACCACACAACGTTCCGATCTTCGACGGACGCTCGATCGCCGACAGCATCTCGCTCGACCGCGAAGGTTTTGCGCTGGTTCGACACCCGACCTCGGTCAGGG
>Ga0181528_10002867_pt1 | contig 10633 bp, 2 predicted proteins | sample PEATcosm2014_Bin_47_FD_119742 | JGI IMG/M metagenome (GOLD analysis project Ga0181528, IMG submission 119742) | Peatland microbial communities from MTU Mesocosm Facility, Houghton, MI, USA - PEATcosm2014_Bin10_10_metaG | ecosystem: Environmental > Terrestrial > Soil > Wetlands > Peat | place... | reverse complement strand
ATGCTCACCGGGCCGGGTGGGCAGCAGGTCGAATTTCTGGGTGCGACGGGCGATGGAACCGACGGGAACGACAACCCAACCAGCTCCGGCGCCGGCCTGTCCGGCGTCAACATCACGGTTGCCGACAATGCCTCCGGCGTTGCACCAGAGGCCGGCGTCGCAATATGGCCACACACCGGCCCTGTGACCGTCAAGCCCAGTTCCTATTCGAATTCGCCAAATGTTACGGAAGGCAACCCGCCCCTTGGCAATTCCTCCCAGTGGGCGCAGACGGATGGAACAGCAACTTTTACCAAGCAGTTCGTCACCGCTGAAGCAGTTGCTAACGGCAACTGGAAGCTGAGCCTGACGGACAACGATCCTTTCACGGGTGGCGATCCCGTCTCGGTGACCAGTTGGACGCTGGTGTTGACCACAGAAGAAACCAGCAATGCATCCACAACAACCTCGCTCTCCTCGAGTTCCACAAACAATACTTCCTTCACCAGCGGCGCCAACAGCAGTGTGACGCTGACGGCAACAGTCACCAGCACCAGCACGGTGAGCACGGGCACGGTCCAATTCACTGACGGCGGCAACACCATCGCAGGATGCGGAGCACAACCGGTCAGCAATGGACATGCAACCTGCACTACAACGTTCACCACCGAAGGGATCCACACGATCGGCGCAGCCTACTCGGGAGCCACCGGATTCTCCGAAAGCTCATTCTCAGGGTTAGAGCAGTTTGTGAAGAATCATTCCACCCTGAGCAACGGCAACTATTGCAACCCCGGCGCAATTGCGGACAATGCAAGCAACCCCAACCCCTATCCATCGATTGTGAACGTGGGCACGGATACAGCCGCATTGACCGGCACAGTGGCTGACCTTACCGTAACACTGAACGGGCTGGCCGCCTCCACCGGGCTCGGCCCGGACTACGGCTTCCTGCTGGTCGCTCCCGATGCATCGAAGGCCTACAACCTGGTCTTTCTTGCCGACGCCGGAGACAGCGCCAGCCAGCCGGCCACGGATGTCTCCTTCGCCGACGACCATTCCAGCGCACCGCAGGACGGCGCGCTCACCGCTACCACCTACGAAGCAACGGCGCTCGATACCCATGCGTACACCTGGCCTGCTTCCACCTCGCCCGCGCCCTCGCTGCCCGGAGCCATCAACTACGCGCAACCCGACGTCTTCGGTACCAATCCGCTCACCCTTACCCAGGCGTTTGAGGGCGCCAACGGCAATGGCGATTGGAAGCTCTATGCCTACAATGACACCGGCGAGCCGATGAGCGTCTCCAGCTGGTGCGTTGCCTTCACAGTGAACAACGGCGCAATCACGACCACCACGCTCGGTTCCTCATCCAACCCCGGTGTGGCTGGCAACCCAGTAACACTAACAGCAACCGTCACCAGCGGGGGAAGCCCGGTTACCTCTGGAACGGTGACGTTCACTGAAAATGGCGCAGCGCCGGCCGGCGTGACCAATAACACGGTCACCCTTAACGGCAACGGCCTTGCGTCCATAACTACAAGTTCGCTTAGCGAGGGCGACCACAACATCACGGCCACCTACAACGGCGTTGCGGACACCTACGACCCGGGAACCACAACGCTTTGGCAGCGTATCGATCACGCTAGCACCGTCTCCGGCAGCAATCCCTACCTCATCTGCAATCCGGGCGGCATTACGTTGCCCGCCCCGTCGGAAACAGCAGCCGATTATGGTGCGGCAAGCCCCAACCCCTCCAACATCTTCGTATCCAATTTGCCGGGTACCATCAACAGTGTTTCGGTTGAATTGGAGAACTTCCAAACCAACCCGACCTCGGATACGATCCTGTGGACATCGTCTCTGCTGGTTGGCCCGGGAGCCACGGCCGCAAACTCCCTGAATTTCTTCTCCGGAACCGGTTCCACATCGAACGACACGTTGCTTTCCAAAGGCAACTATACGTTCAGCGATAGCGCGAGTGAGTTAGTGCCGCAGGCCGACTTCGGGCCTGGCAGCTACAAGCCAACGAGTTATGGCCCGGCCAGCGGCGTGACAGAGCTGAGCAGCACCTTTACTCCCAGTCCCAGCGGTTTCTACACGCTGCCCGGCAGCTGGGATTTCGCCGGGCCAGCCGGCACATCGACATTGAGTAGCCTCTACGACGACACGAATGCGAATGGCATCTGGAGCCTGTATTTCTACCAGAACACATCCGCGAGTTCTCCCGCAACGGCACAGGCCTGGTGCCTGAGCCTGACCGAGAATCTGCCCACCGCGTCTGTCGACTTGTCCAGCGCCAGCACCTTCACGCATGGCCAGCAGGGCAGTTTCACGGTGAGCATCACCAACAACGGCCCCGGCTCCACCGGCGACCCCAGCGGGTCCCAGCCGATGACCGTGACGGATGTTCTGAATTCTGCCTTTACCTATTCGAGTTTCTCGGGCGCGGGCTGGAGCTGCTCGGCGTCCGGCCAGACGGTAACGTGCACGAATGACAGCGCGGTTACCGCGGCCAACAGCTACCCGCAACTCACCATCAACGTGAATGTCACGGGCAGCGGCAACGTCTCGAATACCGTATCGACAGCCGGTGCGGGGACCGCCCCCGTCACGTCGAATATAGACACAGTTACCATCGACATCGCCCCGGCCATCACCAGTGCCAGCAGCACTACCTTTACCGTTGGCTCGTCAGGTTTCTTCACCGTAACCACCACCGGCACTCCCACGCCCACCCTCACCATGTCTGGCGCTTTGCCCACAGGCCTCACCTTTACTGACAACGGCAATGGCACTGCAACCCTGGCAGGAACACCCGCTGCCAATATGGGCGGCGTCTATTCGCTTTCGATTACGGCTGGAAATGGAGCAACGCCGAACGCGACGCAAAGCTTCACGCTGACCGTGGACCAGCCGCCATCGATCACCAGCGCCAACAGCACGACATTCACGGTGGGTGCTGCCGGGTCATTCACGCTGAGCACCGCGGCAGGCACCTACCCCAGTGTTACATTCAGCGAAAGCGGAGCTCTGCCCAGTGGCGTTACGTTGAGTTCTTCTGGAGCCCTCTCCGGCATTCCTGCTGCGGGTACTGGCGGCACTTACCGGATCATCGTGAGCGCTGCCAACGGTGTCAGTCCCAACGCAGTCCAGGATTTCACCCTGACCGTGGACCAGGCGCCGGCTATCACCAGCACCAACAACACCAGCTTCACCTGGGAGGCATCGAATTTATTCACGGTGACCGCCACGGGTACGCCCACCCCCAGCTTGTCGGAAAGCGGCGCGTTGCCCAACGGTGTCACCTTCACTGACAACGGAAACGGCACGGCGACGCTGGCCGGCACGCCAACCGCCTATGGCACGTACCTCATCACCATAACCGCCAACAACGGCGTCGGGTCGCCCGCCCAGCAGAGCTTCACACTTACGGTTCCTGTTCCACAGTTCGTGCTCACCACGTCGGCAAACCCGGCGGTTGGTGGCACGGTTACGCCGTCCTCGGGCGGATCGTACACCATCGGCGCCATAGTGCCGATTGCGGCCATACCCAACACTGGCTATTACTTCGTCAACTGGACGTCGAGCCCCGACGCGGTGGCCAGCCCCACATCCGCCAGCACCACCATCTCCATGAATGCGGCGGAGAGCGTTACCGCGAACTTCGGGGTCAACCTGGTCGTCACCACCGCGGCCGACGACAATCCCTCCAGTGCCTCGAATTGCACACCGCAGGCCACGCCGGGGTCAAACACGACGGACCTTTCTTGCAGCCTGCGCGATGCACTGGCCTTTGCCGGAAACACCAGTGCGGCCAACATTACCTTCGCCTCCGCGTCCGGGCAGTTGTTCTCCTCGGCGCAGACCATCGCGCTGCTCTCCGCGGCGGGCACGTTCAACATACCGGCGAACACCACCATCACCGGACCCAGCAGCGGCTCAGGCTACACGCTGGCCAACCTGGTTACGGTCAACGGCGGCGGCGCGACCGGCGTCTTCAATGTCGCGGGCGTGACGGCTGTTGCAGCCATCAGCAACCTGAACATCGTCAATGGAAATGCAAGCTCAGGCGGCGGCATCAACAACAACGGCACGCTGACAGTTTCCAACTGCAGCTTCTCCGGTAACATCGCGCCCTACGGTGCAGCAATCGAAAGCAGCGGTAAGCTGACGGTGACCAACAGCACCTTCTCCAGCAATAGTGGTTACCCCAGCAACAGTGCGCCAAACGGCGTAGGCGGGGCGATCCAGGGTGTACTTAGCCCGCTAACCGTGTCCTACAGCACCTTCTCAGGGAACAGCGCGGTGGTAGGGGGCGCCATCGACACCAATGGCGCACTGACCATAACCAACAGCACCTTCTCCGGCAATGGAGCGCCGGGCGCAACTGCCGGCGCCATCTATGCCAACGGTGGGCCACTGGTGATCGGCAACAATATCTTTGCGGGCAACACGTCCACCACGGCCGCTGTCGATAACAACGGAGCCGGCCTCTCCGACAATGGGAACAACGTCTTCTATAACAACGCGGGCGGCGATACCAACTTCAGCACCGCGAGCAGCGATGTGACAGGCAGCAACCCAATGCTGGCGCCTCTGGGCAACTATGGCGGTCCCACGCCGACCATGATTCCACTGCCGGGGAGCGCGGCTATCTGCGCGGCAGCTTCGGCAAATCTGCCGCCTGGGGTAACGGTGGACCAGCGCGGCCTGCCGGACATCAACTCAACATACACCTCCAAGACACCGTGCGTGGACGCCGGCGCGGTGCAGACCAACTACGCAATGAGCTTCACCACTGAGCCGCCCGCGAGCGCTTACGTAAACCAGCCTCTGACGCCCGCGCCGGCGGTGACCCTGACCGAGAGCGGCCAGTTGGCGAAGTTTGCCACCAGCACCGTGTCCATGACCGACACCGCGGGCGATCTTGCCGGCACCACCACGGGAAGCATCGTCGCCGGGGTGGCCACGTTCGGTAGCCTCGATATCACCGCAGCGACCAGCGACGCGCTGATTGCCACGCTGCAGCTGACCCCCGCGCCCATTGCGCTGAGCGTACAGTCCAGCGGGATCACGGTGACGCAGGAGCCGCCGATGGCGGCAAAGCTTGTTTTGCCTGTGCCGGGAAGTACGCTGACCGGGAGCAACGTGACCTTCGTATGGACAGGCGGCTACGAGGTCAAGGAGTACCAGTTGTACGTGGGCACCATTGGCGTGGGATCCAACAACCTGTATGACTCGGGCGCGACAACGGAGACCTCGAAGACAGTAACCCTGCCAACAAATGGGGAGACACTGTTTGTGCGTCTCTATCAGCTGATCAACGACATCTGGCAGCCAAGCGACTACACCTACACCGCATTTGGCACGCCGATTCCGGCAGCGATCACCAGCCCGCCCAATGGCAGCAAGCTTACCAGTTCAAGCGTGACCTTTGAATGGGCAGGCAGCAACATCGCCACAAGATACCAGCTGCTTGTCGGCACCACCGGCAAGGGATCCAGCGAACTGTATGACTCGGGCACGACGATGGTGACCGCGGCAACAGTGACCCTGCCAACGAATGGGGAGACACTCTATGTGCGTCTCTATCAACTGATCGACGACATCTGGCAGCCGAGCGACTACACCTACACCGCATATGGCATGCCGATTCCGGCAGCGATCACCAGCCCGCCCAATGGCAGCACTCTGACGGGCGCAAGCGTAACCTTTGAGTGGACGGGCAGCAACGTTACCCCGACGAACTACGAGCTCTTAGTCGGCACCACCGGCGCAGGTTCGAACAACCTGTTCAATTCGGGCGGAACGGAGGCAACTTCAGAGACCGTCGCCGTGCCCACCACCGGGGCAACGCTTTACGTGCGTCTCAGGCAACTGATCGACGGCACGTGGCAGTCCAGCGATTACACGTACAAGGAGTCTGGCGCGCCGATTCTGGCAGCGATCACCAGCCCGCCCAATGCCAGTACTCTGACGGGCTCAAGCGTAACCTTTGAGTGGGCGGGCAGCAACGTTGCCACGGAGTACGAACTCTATGTCGGCACCATCGGCACGGGTTCGGGCAACGTGTACAGTTCAGGCCAAACGCAGGTGACTTCCGCTGTCGTCACCGTGCCCGCCGGCGGGGCGATGCTCTTTGTGCAGCTTAGGCAGTTGGTGGGCGGAACCTGGCAGTCGGCCAACTACACGTACACGGAATCGGGGCCGCTGGTGAAGGCAACCATGAACCTGCCGGTTCCGGGTACAACGCTGACGGGAAACAGCGCGACCTTCGACTGGTCGGGCACAGTCAGTCCGGCGGAGTACCAGTTGTACGTGGGCACCATTGGCAAGGGATCCAACAACCTGTATGACTCCGGCGCGACAACGGAGACCATGAAGACTGTGACCCTGCCTACGAATGGGAAGACGCTCTATGTGAGTCTCTATCAGCTGATCAACGGCATGTGGCAATCCAGCGACTACGTGTACACCGAGGCCCAATAACCCGCTTCAACGTCCACTCCCCGCTCCGGGAGGACGCGCCAGGGATGTAAGCATGACGTACTGTCCGACTTGACCTGAGAGTACTTTGGGAATCGCTGTACATCCGAACCACGGGCTCAAGTGGCTTTTCCTGAAGAAATAGCCACCTTGCACTCACTTGATCAGGACCATAAAGTTTCCGAAAGTGCGCTAGTTGGGGGCCTTGCTGGATAGGACCGTCATTGGATCATTCATTCGGCTCTTCGCTCATTGGACAGCAAGGATACCGCTGACTTCGCGGCGACTGTTGGCTCTACAAATCGAACTTCACTCGGAGAGGCACTTTCCAGCCAAACTCCCATCGGGAGACCTTTACCTTCGATCTTTCGCACACCATTTGTTCCCTTGCCGCGCTTGGTTTTGCCGACTGCGGAGCCTCCTCCTTCGCTGGTGCGAAGCTGCCGTCGAGGAAATTCTCGACCCATTCGAGCAACACTCGCTCGTCAAGAGTGCCCAGCAACTTCTGCCATGCATTCAACCAGACGCTTTCCTCTTGCCACCTCTGCAATCGTCGCCGGCATATCGAGGGTGATGGAAACTCGCCGGGCAGAAATCGCCACGCGGCGTCAGTTTGCAGACCCCACAATACGCCCTCCAGACAAGCTCGATTCGGGGCTGGCGGCTGCCCCCGCCTATCGCAACGCCACTTGAGTTCGGAAACCGATCCGAAGTGCACTTTCCTGAGCCGGGAAGTCTTCAGACCGGACTTGAAAAACTGCCGGGGCTGTTTCTGAAGAAGTCAAATGGGGGGTAAAACGCGTGTTATGGCAAATCCGATATGTCGGCATTCCAACGCGAACCCCTGATCGGGCCCGTAATCCATGGTCGCAGTTGGGAATGGCGTTTGCCCGTACACTCGACTGCGATCCCACGTTTAAGCCTGCTCGTGGACTTCATGAGCCCCTTGTTGCTCAGGAAGCGTTTGACGGTAACAACCCAAATCTTGTTTCTATCTCAGAACCGGCCTTATCTCGCGGTTCCGGGTGTGTTGCGGGCTAACGACTTCTTGTCACCCTCCGATTGATGAACAACGCTTCCGCCGGTGGAAGTCGAGAGGACCCAGTGGCCTACGCAGGACGCGCGTGCCCGAAAGTTGGGAGTTTATTGTATTGACACCCATCACCGACGGCGATAAAAGGGATGTGCCCTCTCAAAGGATCTCAAGGATATGCCAAAATCTCTTTTGTCTCGTCGTATGTTTTTGCAGACCACCGCCGCAGCGGCCGGTGCCACTCTCGCCTCCAATTCCATTGGCCTTGATGCTGAACCTTCCTACGCCGCCTGGGAACATTCATCGCCAAGCGACCGCATCCGTTTCGGGATTGTCGGTGTGGGGATGGAAGGCAGCGGTGTGCTCGCAACGGCCGTCTCGTTGCCCGGCACTGAATGCGTTGCAGCGGCCGATCTCTACGACGGCCGTCACATCCTGGCCCGCGAAATTGTCGGCAAGCCCATCAAGACCACGCGCCGGTACCAGGAACTGCTCGACGACAAGAGCATCGACGCGATCCTCATCGCGGTCCCAGACCACTGGCACAAGCAGGTCGTAGTCGATGCGCTTGCCGCAGGGAAGGACGTCTATTGCGAAAAGCCCATGTCGCACAATCCGGCCGATGGTCTCGCCATGGTGGCGGCGGCCAAGAAGACCGATCGCATCGTGCAGATCGGTGCGCAGCGCACCAGTTCTGTGCTCTGCGCCAAGGCCAAGGAGTTGATTGCGAACGGCGCGATCGGCGACCTGAACCTGATCGAAGCTACCATGGGCCGCAACGATCCAACCGGGGCTTGGGAGTATCCTCCACCGCCCGATCTCTCGCCTGAAAATCTCGACTGGGATACATGGCTTGGCACGGCTCCCAAGAAACCTTTCGACCCCTACACTTTTGCGCGCTGGCGTTGCTGGAAGGAGTACGGTACCGGGGTTGCCGGAGACCTGCTGGTTCATCTCATCAGCGGCATGCAGTTCGCGCTCGGTATCAATGAAGTGCCAAAGCGTGTCTGCGCCTTCGGCGGCATTTACCGCTGGAAGGACGGCCGCAACATGCCGGACGTCCAAGCGGCACTCTTCGAATACATGGGGATTCCAGTCTACATGCGCCTAAGCCTTGGCTGCGAATCGGCAGAAGTCACTCGTTTCCAGGGCTCGAAGGGCATGATCGAGCTTCGCGAGTTCTCAGTCACCTATTTACCTCAGGCAGGCATCGATACTTCACCGAGCTATTACTCCGGCGGATTTCCCGGCGCCATGCGCGCATCCTACGTAAAGAAGTGGCACGAAGACCACGACCCGACGCCGGGCAGTGAACCGGTTACCCAGAGCATCACCATCAACGGCGACGATTACGACGATCTCCGCCCTCATCTCTGGAACTTCTTCGAAGCGGTGCGCTCGCGCAAGCCACTGGTGCAGGACGCGGTTTTTGGCCACCACGCGGCTCTCGCCTGCCATCTGGCCAACGAATCCTATTTCCGGGGTGTTCCGGTTCGCTGGGACGAAGCCTCGCAGACCATCAAGTCTCTGGCATAGAAAGGCAGAAGCCCGGCGTGAAGACCCTGAGACTCACCCTTTTCGCATTGTTCGGGATGGCTGCCGGCGCGCTCTTCACTTCTGCGCGAGTTTCCGGGCAAGCTGATCCCCGCGCGCCGTTTATGGGACGCTGGGATCTGACCCTGAAGACAAATGATCACGAATATCCTTCCTGGATCGAGATCGGCCGGAAGGATGGCAATATCACCGCCGTCTTCACAGGCCGATGGGGCAATGCCCGCCCACTACCGAAGATCGCGATCACCGGGACGCAGATCACTTTCGTCTCTCCGAAGGAAGAGGAAGACAGCAAGGCCGACATGATCTTCGAAGGCGACCTCAAAGGCCAGAGCCTTTCCGGAACTGTGAACGGCCCGGACGGTACTACCTGGAGGTGGATGGGCGTGAAGGCTCCCGGGCTCGATAACATGCTCCAGTCCCCGCAATGGGGCAAGCCTATTCAGCTCCTTAGCGGCACAGACCTGAGCGGCTGGCATCAGAGCAAGTTGGGACCTCCCGACTGGACAGTGAAGGACGGCATTCTCGTCAGTCCGGGCAACGGTCCCGAGCTCATCAGCGACCGCAAGTTCAAGGACTTCAAACTCCACGTCGAGTTCAACTGCGGCGAGAATTCGAACAGCGGAGTGTATCTCCGCGGTCGCTATGAGGTGCAGATCGAAACCGAGTCGCAGGGCGAGCCGCCCAGCCACCATACCGGTGGCGTCTACGGATTCCTGGCGCCCACGCCCGAGTTGCCGCGCAGACCTGACGTGTGGCAGACCTTCGACATCACGCTGGTCGGGCGCAACGTCAAGGTAATTCAAAACGGCCAGACCGTCATCGACAACCAGGAGATTCCAGGACTCACCGGCGGCGCACTCGATAGCCACGAGAGCGAGCCCGGCCCCTTATATCTCCAGGGAAGCGAGAAGGGCCGCGTCCTCTTTCGCAACATAACCATCACGCCCGCAAAGTAGCCCAGAGATCCCGCGCGGTGAGAGGTTCCACATCTGGAGCCTCTTGCCGTGGTATCGTCCTCGCTGGCCGAATCTTCTCGCCCCCGATGATTCGTTGGCAACTCGGAGGTCACCTTCGAGTTAACAGCTGGAGGGAACTGGCAGGCGTATCTCGCTTCGTGCAAAATCGTCGAGTATGAAATCGAGGACCCCGAGTTGAATATGGATCAGTGAGGAGGTCTACGGACAGGAGTCAGAATAGTTCCCCTGAAATACCGTCGCGCACGGAAGCCTCGGAGATCATGTGCATGACGGAGGCAGAGACACAATCTTCACTCCACTGTCCGTGCGGCCTGGCAACGCTGGACGAGGGGCTGAGTCTGCAAGTGGTATTACTCGATCTCGTTTATCTCGGAGAGCCCTTATTTCACACTGTTTCAGACTCTCCGTTAAGTGGGCATCTCAGTCTCCTAATCTGCGGTTTGATGAAGCTTAGATTTGCAACCTGAATGGCTTGTCTTCTTCGACGTCAATGCGCCTCCGCGGCGGCGGCTGTCTCTTCTGGGCTGGGGCGACGCATGAGAAAGGGCAGCGGTGTGAGCAGAAGGACCACAGCTCCCATCACCCAAAATGAATTCTT
>Ga0181528_10002866_pt1 | contig 10633 bp, 11 predicted proteins | sample PEATcosm2014_Bin_47_FD_119742 | JGI IMG/M metagenome (GOLD analysis project Ga0181528, IMG submission 119742) | Peatland microbial communities from MTU Mesocosm Facility, Houghton, MI, USA - PEATcosm2014_Bin10_10_metaG | ecosystem: Environmental > Terrestrial > Soil > Wetlands > Peat | place... | reverse complement strand
GGGTGGCGGCTCCCGCCCCTCAGCGGCCCGCCGGTGTCCGGCCGCCCACCCCCGGGGGGTCGTGGCCACCCGCGGCGCCGCCGCGGCATGGGGATCCGATCGTGGATGGCGCCCTGGCCCACGGGGCCACGCGGTGACGGCGGCCGGACTATGCGGCGTCGAATCCCTCGAGCAGGGAGAGCATGTCCTCGGCGTGCTCCTCCTCCACCGCCAGGATCTCCTCGAGCATCCGTCGGGTGGTGGGATCGCCGGTGCTCAGCCACTGGATGATCTCGGTGTAGGACGCGATGGCCACCCGCTCCGCGATCAGGTCCTCCCGGATCATGGCCGCGAGGTCCGTAGAGGCGTCGTACTCGGCGTGGCTGCGCGTGGTGAGGGTGTCGGGGTCGAAGTCCGGCTCGCCCCGCAGCTGCGTGATGCGGGCGGCGATCATGTCCGCGTGCCCCTGCTCCTCGGTGGCGTGCTGGGCGAACTCGTCGGCGGCGGCCTGGGCGCTGATCCCCTGGGCGGTGAAGAAATGCCGCTTGTAGCGCAGGATGCACACGAGTTCGGTGGCCAGCGCCTGGTTCAGCACCTCCACGACCCGCTCGCGGTCGGCCCCGTAGGTATCCGTGACCGGACCCCGCTCGATGTTCTCACGGGCCCGCTCCCGCAGCGTCTTCACGTCGGTTAGGAATTCGTCCATCGCGACCGCTCTCCTCCTGGTCGGGCGACGTCGACGGTCGACGTGGCTCCAGGCCGACTCTGCCCAGTGCACCCCCCGTTACACGCAGGTAACCCGGGAGAACGGTCCGGTTCGTTACCATCCCGACCATGACGACGACCGCGGACGGGCCCGAAGACGGCTACTCCCACGCCATGGGACTCGCCCTCGACGAGGCGGCCGCGGCGCCGACGCACGGCGACGTGCCCGTCGGCGCCGTCGCCCTCCTCGACGGCCGGGTCGTGGCCTCGCGCCACAACGAGCGGGAGTTGGCCGGGGACCCGACGGCGCACGCCGAGATCCTGGCCCTCTCGGACGCCGCGGCGGTCGTGGGGAGCTGGCGACTGTCCGAGGTGACGCTGGTGGTCACCCTGGAGCCGTGCCCCATGTGCGCCGGAGCGTTGGTCGCCGCCCGGGTCGGCACGGTCGTCTTCGGAGCCACCGATCCCAAGGCCGGTGCCTGCGGCTCGCTCTACAACCTGTGTGCCGACCCCCGTCTGAACCACGAGGTGGCCGTTACCGCCGGGGTCCGGGCGAGCGAGGCTTCGACCCTGCTCACCGACTTCTTCGCCGGTCGCCGCGCCGGTTGATGGCCACGCCTCCCTAGGCGCGGACGCCCATCCGTTGGCGGCACGGGCGACACCGGTCGTGACCCCGACACCCCGCCGGAGCTGACGACCGGGGCCGGACTCCGTGACCGGCCGGGTCGTCCTACGATCCCGTCCGTCGCCGGGGGCTGCGCCGACGCCGGTCGTTCCGGACCCTCCTCCGGGCTCCGTTACACTCGCCGGCGGAAGGGTGGCAGAGCGGACTAATGCGCACGCCTCGAAAGCGTGTGAGGTGCAAGCCTCCGGGGGTTCGAATCCCCCCCCTTCCGCCAATGTGATGTCGCGAGACATCCCGGACACTGCGAACCCCCGCCGGCACCGTCGGACGGGAGTCAGCCGTCCCCGACGAGTTCCAGCACAAGCTTGTCGACGCGCCGGGCGATCTCGTCCCGGATCGTCCGCACCTCGTCGAGGGACCGTCCAGCCGGGTCGGCCAGCTCCCAGTCGACGTAGCGCTTGCCCGAATAGACCGGGCAGGAGTCACCACAACCCATCGTTACGATCACATCGGCCCCGATGGCCATCTCTTCGGTGAGCTGCTTCGGGGTCCTGGCACGGATGTCGACGTCCCATTCCGCCAGCGCGGCCACCACCGCCGGATTCAGGTTCTCGCCCGGGGCGGACCCGGCCGAGCGCACGACCACCCTGCCGCCGGCGGCGCGCTCCAGCAGTGCGGCGGCCATCTGCGAGCGGCCGGCGTTGTGGACGCAGAGGAACAGGACCTCGGGAACCTCCCGACTCACGCGTCCTCCCGGTTTCCGCCGGCGATCGACGGTTCGACCTCCGGGTCGTCGGCGCCGCGCAGGTGCGGGACGATGATGTCGGCGGACTCGGCACCGGAGAGACCCGGGTAGAGCATCGCGATCAGGCCCACCACGACCACCCCACCCAGGACCTGCGCTCCGATGAAGGGCGGTACCGACGAAGGCGCGATCCCGGCGAAGGTGTCGGAGAACATGCGTCCGACGGTGATCGCCGGGTTGGCGAAGCTCGTCGACGACGTGAAGAAGTAGGCCGCGGTGATGTAGGCGCCGACCGCAGCCGGGCTATAGGCCGTCCGTCCGCTGCGGGCGAGGGCGAAGATCACCAGTAGGAGCCCGATCGTGGCAATGGCTTCGGACAGCAGGTGAGGGCCGGTCGCCCGATGGTGGGTCGAGATCGAGACTGCCCGGAGCGAGAACATCACGTTGGCCACGATCGCTCCGCTGATGCAGCCGGCCACCTGGGCCGGCAGGTAGGCGGCAGCGTCACGCCACCGGATGCCGCCGAAGGCGGCGTCGACGAAGGACACCACCGGGTTGAAGTGCGCCCCCGACAGCGACCCGAAGATCAGGATGGCAGCGAAGAGTCCGGCGCCGGTGACCAGGGCGTTCTGCAGCAGCTCGAGGCCGGCGTCGCCCGGTGAGAGCTGCTGGGCGGCGATGCCCGAGCCGATCACGACCATGGCCAACAGCGCACTTCCCAGATACTCCGCCACCAGGCGGCGCCAGAGGACGACGTCACGGACGGGGCTGTCGGACTCCGCGGGCATCGGTCAGCAGCAGGCGGGGCCGGAGCACCCCGGCGATGCGCCGGCCACCACCGGGGCGGCGATGTCCACCAGGGCCGACGAGCAGCAGGCTCCATCCCCGGCCAGTTCCCCCGGGCCGTCGTCATCGGCCAGCACCGTATAGATCTCCCATGCCGTGCCATCAGGTCCGTGCACCCAGACCTTGTCCTGGACGGCATAGCAGCAGGTGGCGTTCGCCTCGACATCGGTGGCCATCCCCTCTGCGGCCAGTCGCTCTGCCTCGATCGCCACCTCCGCGGCGGTGTCCACCTCGACGCCCAGGTGATTGATCGAGCCCGGCTCACCCATCCCCTCGATGAGCACGAGCTTGAGGGCCGGCTCCCCGATGGCGAAGTTGGCGTAGCCGGGGCGGACCTTGGCCGGTCCGGTGTGGAACAGCGCAGAGTAGAAGGCGACGGCCTCGTCGAGGTCGGGGACGTTGAGCGCGAGCTGCACACGGGACACGGCGACTCCTAGTACATTGACGGCGGTCGATACGAGTATGGGCTACATATCGATCACTGTCAATGAGATCCGTCGATGCCACGAGGAGGCCGAGTGCCGGACGAGACCCCGGACGTCGATGCCCTGTGCTGCCCCCCGCTGGGCGATGCCGTCCTCGACGAAGCGGAGGCTACGAGTCTCGCCCACGTCTTCGCCGCCCTGAGCGACCCGGTACGCCTCCGCCTCCTGTCGATGGTGGCGTCCGCCGAGGAGGTCTGCAGCTGCAACCTCGAGGAGCCGCTCGGCCGGAGCCAGCCGACGGTCTCCCACCACACGAGGATCCTGGCCGAGGCCGGCCTGATCCGTGGGGAGAAGCGGGGGAGGTGGATGTGGTGGTCCACTGTGCCCGAGCGGTTGGAGACCATCCGCCACGTGCTCGGAACCTCGTGAGCGCCGGGCCCCGTTCCGCCACCCGAGCGGCCGTCATCGTCGTCGGTGTTCGTCCGCACCCGCTCGAAGCGGCCGCCTGAACGCGCACCTCCGGCCCTGTGGACGCAACCTCCGACGACACGGTTCCGTTGTTTTCGATCGCCCGGGAGTGGGGACGGATCGGCATCATCGGGTTCGGGGGGCCGCCGGCCCACATCGCCATGATGCGTCGCCGGTTCGTCGAGGAACGGGAGTGGATCCCGGCCCGGGACTTCGAGGACGGCATCGCGGCCACGAACCTGCTTCCCGGGCCCGCGTCCACCCAACTGGCCATCTTCTGTGCGTGGCGGCTCCGAGGCACCGTGGGGGCGGTCATCGGGGGGCTCTGCTTCATCCTTCCCGGGCTGAGCATCATCCTCGTCCTCGCCGCCGTGTTCCTGGCCGTCCATCCGCCCCCGTGGATCGAAGGCGCCGCCGCCGGTGCAGGGGCGGCCGTTCCGGCCGTGGCCCTCCAGGCCGCCGCCGGTCTGATCCCGGCCAGCTGGGCGCGGACGGCGGGTGGGCGGTCGGCCCGGATCCGCTGGATCGCCTACCTGGCGGTCGGAGGCGCCGCCGGGGCGACCCTCGGGCCCCTTCTCGTGCTCGTCCTCCTGGGCTGCGGGCTCGTCGAGATCGCCTCGTCAGGGACGGGACGGTCCGGACCGTCCCGTCGTCGGCCGTCGGCGGCATTCGCACCTCTCGTGGCCCCCGCCCTCGCCGCCGGTGGCCTGGTATCGCTGGCCTGGGTGGCGTTCAAGGTGGGCGCCCTCTCCTACGGTGGAGGGTTCGTCATCATCCCGCTCATGCAGCACGACGCCGTCCACACCTACCACTGGATGACGGCGGCGCAGTTCCTCGATGCCGTGGCGCTCGGACAGATCACACCCGGCCCGGTCGTCCAGACCGTCGCCGTCGTGGGGTACGCCGCCGCCGGTGTGCTCGGAGGGCTGCTGGCGACCGCCGTGGCGTTCGCCCCGAGCTTCCTCTTCGTCATCGGGGGCGCCCCGCACTTCGACCGGTTGCGCCACAACGCCGCCGTGCAACGGTTCCTGACCGGAGCCGGCGCCGGCGCCATCGGGGCCATCGCCGGTTCGTCGATCCCCCTCGCCCTCTCCCTCGGGCATCTCTGGCAGGTCGGCGTCCTCCTGGTGGCCGCCGTCTGGCTGCTGGTCCTGAAGCGGCCGACGGTCCCGGCTCTGCTCGGTGCCGGCGGGCTCGGGGTCATCGTGGCCCTCGCCGGCGGTCCGGTCCCCCACTAGGCGCCGCCCGGCGGCTCCGGGACCCGGCTCGGCGGGTACGTTCGGGGCGGAGCGCCGAGGAGAGGATCTGACATGGAGCACGTCACGCTGGGAACCCTGGACGTCGGCCGGATCGGGCTCGGATGCATGGGCATGTCGGTCGCCTACAGCGGAGCCGCCGTCGACGACGCCGAGTCGATCAGGGCCATCCACCGGGCGATCGACCTGGGCGTCACCCTGATCGACACCGCCGAGGTCTACGGGCCCTACACGAACGAGGAACTGGTCGGCCGGGCCCTCGCCGATCGCCGCGACCGGGTCGTGGTGGCCACCAAGTTCGGACTGATCTCCCACGCCGGGGGTGGCCCGCTCCATCCCGACAGCCGCCCCTCGAACATCCGTACGGCGGTCGAAGGCTCACTCCGGCGCCTGGCCACCGACCACATCGACCTCTACTACCAGCACCGCGTCGATCCCGACACACCCATCGAGGAGACGGTCGGCGCCCTCGCCGAACTCGTCGACGAGGGGAAGGTGCGCCACATCGGCCTCTCCGAGGCATGGGTCGACACCATCCGCCGGGCCCACGCCGTGCACCCCGTGACGGCCCTGCAGTCCGAGTACTCGCTGTTCACCCGGGACCCGCATGACGAGGTGCTCCCGGTCCTCGACGAGCTGGGCATCGGATTCGTGCCCTACTCGCCCCTCGGGCGCGGGTTCCTGACCGGGGCGTTCCGGTCGACGGACGACCTGGACGCCGGGGACCGCCGCCGGAACAACCCGCGGTTCGCCGACGGGAACTTCCAGCGCAACCTGGCCATCGCCGACGAGGTCGGAGCCGTCGCCGACGAGGTCGGGTGCACGCCGGCCCAGGTAGCGCTGGCCTGGCTGCTGGCCCAGGGGGACTCCGTCGCCCCGATCCCCGGCACCTGGCGGGTGTCCCGGGTGGAGGAGAACGTCGCCGCCGACGCCGTCCGGCTCGACCCCGGCCAGATCGCCCGTCTCGACGCGCTCCCGCCGGCGGCCGGCGACCACCACGAGCCCGCCCAGATGCGGCTGCTCGACCGCTGACACGGCCGCCGGCGTGGCAGGCTGACCCGATGACGACCGCGAGACCACGCCACCGCCGCGCGTCGGGAGGCCTGCTGCTGCTCCTGGCCGGGGTCGTGTCCGCCTGCGGCTCGTCGAGCGCCGCCCCGTCCACCACGTCCACCCCGTCCGCCCCGGCCTCCACCGTCGCGTCGGCCGCACTCGCCCGGGTCCGGGCCTCCGTGGAGACCACCATCGCGGCCGGCACGGCGCAGTTCCGGAGCGTCTCGACGACCGGAGCCGCCTCGGGGGCCCATCCGACGGTCGTCACCATGGCCGGCACCATCTCCTTCGACGGGCCGGACGTGTCTTCCACCAACACGATCAGCATCCCGACGGGCTCGTCGTCGGTCACGCCCTCGAGTGAGCAGGTCCACTCGCTCTACTTCGGGACGACGGGCACCGTCTACCTCTCGACGTCCGGTCCCGACGGCCCGTGGCAGAAGGCCGCGGCGGGCACCCCGTTCGACTACCTGGCCCCCTTCGCCCCTGCGGCCCTGCGCGACGCCGCCGGCCCGGTCACCGTGCTCGGACCCGCGGTCATCAACGGTGTGGCGACCACCGGTTACGCCGTCCCCGTCGCGGCACAGGTCCAGCGGACCTCCGAGTCCGGCGCCCCGACGACCCTGCACTCCGCCGCGTACGTCGGCCGGGTCTGGCTCGACGCCGAGGGTCGCATCGTGCGCACGTCCGGCACCATCCGGGGCACCGTCGAGCCCGCGGGCAGCACCCTGACCGAGACCGAGACCACGACCTTGTCGGCGTTCGGGATACCCGTATCCATCACCGCGCCGGCGACCGCCTCCCCGGCGTAGGGCGTTGGCGGCCGGAGCCGCAGCGCACCGGCGGTCCGGTCAGAGGACCGGGGTGGGGACCTCACCGGTGGCGGACGCGATGCCGGGATCCGCCACCTCCTCTACGTCTACCTCGACCCCGAGGTGGGGGACGACCCGGTCGAGCCACTTCGGCATCCACCAGTTGGCGTTCCCGAGGAGCTCCATGACGGAGGGGACGAGGACCATCCGCACCAGGGTCGCGTCGATGAGGATGGCGGCGGCCAGTCCCAGTCCGAAGACCTTGAGCACATGGAGCGGGTCGCCGAACACGAAGGAACCGAACACGCAGATCATGATGGCCGCCGCGGCGGTGATCACCCGCGCCGTCTTGGCCAGGCCGTCGGCCACCGCCGACGAGTTGTCGCCCGTGATCCGCCACTCCTCGCGGATACGCGACAGCAGGAAGAACTCGTAGTCCATGGACAGGCCGAAGAGGATGGTGAACATCATCAACGGGATCCATGGGTCGATGGGGCCCGTGGCCCCGATGCCGAAGAAGCCACCCAACCAGCCCCACTGGAACACGGCCACGATGACGCCGTAGGCCGCCCCCACCGAGAGCAGGTTCACGATCACCGCCTTGAGCGGAATGGCCACCGAGCGGAACACGGCCATCAGTAGCAGGAACGACAGCAGCAGGACGGCCCCGATCACCCACGGCAGCCGGTTGGACAGATAGGTGGAGGCGTCCACGGATCCCGCGGTCTCACCGCCGACATAGGCGTGGACCCCGGTACCGCCCGTCGTGGTGGGGATCACCTCGTCGCGCAGGGTGTGGACGAGGCTCTCGGTCTGGGAGGCCTGGGGGGCGGTGGTCGGATAGGCGACGAGCAGGGCGGCGTCACCCGACGCGCTGAAGATGGCCGGGCTGACGAACGCGACCCCGGGGGTCGTGCGCAGCCGGCTGTCGAGGTCCTCGACCGTGCCCTTCTGGCCGGCGGGAACCCTGGCGACCACGATGAGTGGGCCGTTGAAGCCGGGGCCGAACCCGTCGGCCAACGCGTCGAACGCCTGACGGGTGGTGGTCGACGCCGGATCGTTCCCGGCGTCGGTGAAGGCCAGTCGCATCGAGAACATCGGGATGGCGAGGCAGACCAGCAACACGATGGCTCCCACCATGAAGAGGGCGGGTCGACGCTGGATGCTCCGGCTCCACCGGTACCAGAACCCGCGCTGGTCGGGCTCGGCGCCGCTCTGCAGAAGACGCTTGATGGCCAGCTTGTCGATGGCCCGGCCGGCGAACCCCAGCATGGCCGGCAGAAGGGTCGTGGCGGCCAGCATCACCAGGACCACGGCGGCGATGGCGCCGATCGCCAGGCCGCGCATGAACGACAGCTGGAGCAGGAAGAGCCCGAGGAGCGACAGGATCACCGTGGTCCCGGCGAACACGACGGCCCGTCCGGAGGTGGCGAGCGACACCGCCGCCGCATTGCGGGGGTCGCGGCCTTCGGCCAGGCCCTGGCGGTAGCGCGTGACGATGAACAGGGCGTAGTCGATGCCCACACCGAGGCCGATCATCGCCATCATCTCGGGGGCGAAGACGGGCGTGGTGACGACATGGGTCAACAGGTCGAGCACGGCGAAGGCCACGGCGATGCCGAAGAGCGCGGTGATGATGGGGAGGCCCATGGCCACGACCGAACCGAAGGCCAGGAGCATGATGATGATGGCGGCCATGATCCCGATGCCCTCGCTCGGACCTGGCTTGGCCCCCGCCACCAGACTGATCGCCTGACCCCCGAGGGCCACGTGGTACCCGGGCGCGTCGAAGGACTGGGCCGTGTCGATGACGTGCTGGATCGACGTCGTCGGCAGGTTGCCGGCCGCCTCGTCGAAGTTCACCCGCACGTAGCCGATGTGGCCGTCCTTGGAGATCTGGGACGCGCCGGAGGGGCTGAACGGGCTGGTCACCGAAGCCACGTGGCCCAGGGGTGTCAACGCCGTGACCAGCTTCTGGGTGCGGGCCGCGTTGGCCGGGTCGGTGAGGCTGCCCGACGTGATGACGACCACCTGGGCCGGACTGCCCGAGAAGGCCGGGAAGTCGGCATTGAGGATCTGCTGGGCGGTCTGGGTGCCACCGGTCAGGTTGTTCGAGAAGTCGCTCCCGAGCGCCTGGGCCGCCACGTTGACAGCCACCAGGCTGACGATCCACACCCCCAGGACCCACCACCGGTGATCGTGGCACCAGCTCGCCACCCGGGCCAGGGCGCTCTGCTCGGCGGGTCGGGACGGTGGGGTCTGGTCGGCCGCCGTCTCGGAGCGTCGCTCGGTGGTGGTCACTCCGTTCCTCCGCTGGTGAGGGGTGCGCCGGGCGCGTGGTCAGGGTCGCTTCCGTTCTACCTGGCTGGCGTCGATCGTCGGGCCATGGTCCGCGATCCCGGCGGAACGGCGCCGCGATGCGTATGCTGCTGGCGCGCCCCTAGCTCAACGGTGGAGCACCGGATCCTTAATCCGGAGGTTGGGTGGTTCGAGTCCCCCGGGGCGCACGACAGAGACCGACCGCCACCACGTGGTGGCGGTCCCGGGTCCAGGAGCGTCCGGCGCGCCGTCAGTCCCCGGTCGGCTCCTCGGCCACCTCGCTCCGACCGGCCAGCCAGCGCCGCAGTCCGGCGGCGTTCGAGTGCACGCCGTTCATCACCTCGAGCTTCTCCCGCTGCTCCTCGGGGACCCCGTCGAGGTCCGAGGCGAACGCCTCGGAGAGTGCGGTGGCGATGTCACCGCCGCCGCGGTACGCGGCCTCCGCCACGTCGGCCCACCGGCGCAGTGTCCCGTCCGCCTCGTCGAGGACGTCGAGCGGATCGACCAGAAGGCCGTAGTGGGCCAGCGCCAGGCCGGTCGGCCGGCGCTCGGCGAACCGCCGCAGCGAGTGCAGGGCCTGGGTGAGGTCGAAGTCGGGCGGGGGCGTGGACGGCCGGAGCACCCCGGCGTCCGGCAGCTTGACACCCACTGCGTCCCCGGCGAAGAGGGTCCCGCTCCAGTCGTCGTGGAGGGCGAGGTGGTGCTTGGCGTGACCCGGCGAGTCGACCGAGGTGAGGTGCCGGTTGGAACTCACACGGATCCGCTCCCCGTCCTCCAGCACGTGGAGCCGCTCCGCGGGGGTCGGGTCGAGCCGGCCGTAGAGCGAGTCGAGGAGCGGGCCGTAGACGCGGGCGGCCGAGTCGACCAGCCGGGTCGGGTCGGCGAGATGGCGCGCACCCTTCGGGTGGACGTAGACGGTGGCCCTGGGGAAGGCGCGGGCCACGTCACCGACGCCTCCGGCGTGGTCGAGGTGGATGTGGGTCACCACGACACCGGCCAGGTCGTCGGGGCCGAGTCCGAGGCGCCCGAGGTGGGCGAGGAGGGCCGGTACCGAGCTCTGGCTGCCGGTCTCGACGAGCACCGGTGCATCCCCCTCGATCAGATACCCGGCGGTGACCCGCTCCCACCCGCCGAGCAGGGTGTCGAGCTCGAGCACGCCTTCCGCGATGCGGGTCCCCGTCGGCGGAGGGGTCGGGTCGTCCGGGTCGTAAGGATGTCCGTGGTGGCCGGCCTTCACCGCGAGATCACCCGGCCCGCGGGGCGGTCCTCCTGACGGCCTTCTTGACCGGGGTCCTGGCGGCGCTGGTCTTCTTCGCGGGAGTCTTCTTGGCGCTGGTCTTCTTGGCGCTGGTCTTCTTGGCGCTGGTCTTCTTGGCGCTGGTCTTCTTGGCGCTGGTCTT
>Ga0181528_10002865_pt1 | contig 10636 bp, 9 predicted proteins | sample PEATcosm2014_Bin_47_FD_119742 | JGI IMG/M metagenome (GOLD analysis project Ga0181528, IMG submission 119742) | Peatland microbial communities from MTU Mesocosm Facility, Houghton, MI, USA - PEATcosm2014_Bin10_10_metaG | ecosystem: Environmental > Terrestrial > Soil > Wetlands > Peat | place... | reverse complement strand
CGCTGATGCCGAGGTTGACCGGCGCGTGCGCCCGCCCCAACGGCATGAAGGCGCTGCCCACGGTCAGGGCCAGCAGCACCATCAGCGCCAGCCAGACGAGGAAGTAGACGATGGGACGGGTTTCGACTTGGTTCGTCATGCTCTCGAGACCAGATAAAGGATTGGAAATACGAAGAGCCAGATCACATCCACGAGGTGCCAATACAATCCGGTGACGTCGACCGGCGTGTAGTAGGCGGGACTGAAGTCGTCGCGCGAGGCCATGACCGCGATCGTGGCGATGCAGCCGACCCCGATCAGCACGTGCAATGCATGGACGCCCGTGATGAAGAAATACATGTAGAAAAACAACTCCACCTGGTCGGCCTGGGGCCCCTGATATCGAAAATCGAGGCGCGGCACGAGGTGCTCCAGATAGTCGAAGCGATATTCGACGCCTTTGATGCACAGGAACGCGATGCCGAGGGTGATCGTCAGGCTGAGCCAGCCGATCAACGCGCGGCGTGCACCGTGCCGTGCCGCATGCACCGCGAGCGCCATCGAGAAGCTGCTGGTGATGAGCACGGCGGTGTTGACGCCGGCCAGCGGCAGATTGGTCAGGCGGCTCGCGGCCGCGAAGGCATCTGGAAAGCGCACGCGGGTGATGGTGTAAGCGGCGAACAACACGCCGAAAAACAAAATCTCGGTCGCCAGGAACAGCCAGATGCCGAGGTTCGCGGCCGTGCGCTGCTGCTCGGCGTCGTCGAACTGCGGGGCGAACGCGGCGGCGTGGTCAGCCATGCGCGGATTCCGTGTGATAGGCATAGGCTTCCTCGGTCACGATCGGAGTCGTATGGAAATTCTCCGACGGTGGCGGCGAATCGGTCTGCCATTCGAGACCCGTGGCGCCCCAGGGATTGGCCGGCGCTCTCGCTCCGTAGCGCAGCGACCACAGCAGATAAGCGAGCGGCAGCACATAGCCGAACGCGAGCAGCGAGGAGCCGGCCGAGGACAGCACGTTCCAGACTTGAAATTCCGGCGGATAGTCCGGATAGCGCCGCGGCATCCCCAGGTAACCAAGTATGAACTGCGGGAAAAACGTCAGATTGAAGCCGATGAAGGTGAGGATCGCACAAAAGCGCGCCCAGCCCTCCGGATACATGCGCCCGGTGATCTTCGGCCACCAAAAGTGAATGCCGCCGAAGAACGCCATGACGGCGGCGCCCACCATGATGTAGTGAAAGTGCGCGACCACGAAGTACGTATCGTGCAGCTGCACGTCGAGTCCGAGTGAGGCGAGAAACAGGCCCGTCAGGCCGCCGATCGTGAACAGGCCGACAAATCCGAGCGCATAGAGCATCGGTGCGTGAAAGGTGATGTGCGCCTTGTAAAGCGTCGCCGTCCAGTTGAACACCTTGATCGCCGAGGGCACCGACACGAGAAAGGTCAGCAATGAGAACACCGTTCCCGCATAGGCGGACTGGCCGCTGACGAACATGTGATGACCCCAGACCACGAATCCGAATGCGGCGATCGCGAGAATCGCGTAGGCCATGAATCGATAGCCGAACACCGGGTTGCGGCAGAAGCAGCTGATGATCTCGCTGGCGACCCCCATCGCCGGCACGATCATGATGTAGACCGCCGGGTGCGAGTAAAACCAGAAAAGGTGCTGGAACAGCAGCGGGTCGCCGCCGAGCCCCGGGTCGAATACGCCGATGCCGAACGTACGCTCCATGCCCATGAGCATCAGCGTCATGGCGAGCACCGGCGTCGCCAGCACCAGGATCAGGCTGGTCGCGTACATCGACCAGATGAACAGCGGCAGGCGAAACCAGGTCATTCCCGGCGCGCGCATCTCGTGGATCGTCACGATGAAATTCAGGCCGGTCAAAATCGACGAGAAGCCCGCGATGAAGATGCCGGATGCAACCGCGAATACGTGTGACGTGCTGAACGACGTGGAATACGGCGCGTAGAAGGTCCAACCCGTGTCGACCCCGCCCGCGAGCAATGCGTAAATCGTGAACAGGCCGCCGAAGATGAACAGATACCAGCTCAGCAGGTTCAGGCGCGGGAACGCCAGATCGCGCGCTCCGATCATCATGGGAACGAGAAAATTGCCGAGGGTCGCCGGAATCGAGGGGATCAGGAAAAACCACACCATGATCACGCCGTGCATCGTGAACAGCTTGTTGTAGGTCTCGATGCTCACGAGCTGACTGTGCGGCGTCAACAGATCCAGACGGATCATCGCCGCGGCGGAGCCGCCGATACCGAACAGCATCGTGATCGCGACCACGTAGAGGATGCCGATGCGCTTGTGGTCGAGCGTCAGCAGCCACGACCGCCAGTTCCAGCCGCTGCTCAGATAGCTTTCATGCGACGCGATGTTCTCATGTACGTCGATTACCGCGCTGTTCATTGGCCACCATCATGCGTTGCGTTGCCCTTCGACTTGAGGTACTCGATGAGATCGAGCAAGTCCTCCTCGCTGATCTGCCCACGGAAGGATGGCATGTTCGCATCGTAGCCCGCGGGCACGTTTTCGTTGGGCAGCAATACCGCATCGTGCATGAAGCGCTCGTCGGCGCGCACGGTGCGTCCGTCGCGAAGCGGTATCGGCCTGCCGAACAGGCCCTCCAGCTTCGGTGCACGCACGGCCGCCTGCGCGCCGTGACAGCCGTCGCAACCGAGCTCATGGTAGCGGCGCTCGCCGCGTGAGGCCATCGTGGGCACGTCGGCGTGCGCCGACAACCATTGCTCGTAGGCCGCGGGTTCCATGACGACGACCCGCCCGACCATGTGCGAGTGCGAGGTGCCGCAGAACTGCGTGCAATACAGGTGGTACTCGCCGGGTCGATTGGCCGTGAAAGAGAGGGTGGTGTAGCGCCCGGGAAGGACATCCTGCTTGATGCGAAAGTCCGGAATCGACAGGCTGTGGATCACATCCTGGGAAGTCATGACGAGCTCGACCGGACGGTTGACCGGGACGTGCAGTTCGTTGATTTCGCGCTCTCCAGCGGGGTGCTCGGCGTGCCACATCCACTGTTTGGCGACGACGTACACCGGCAGCGCGTCCTTGGGCACCCGGATGCTCCGATAGTAGACCTCGGCGCTCCAGGCGAACATGCCGAGAAACAGCACGAGCGGCACGATCGTCCAGGTTATTTCGATATGGTGCATGGTGCGTGCATGTTCGGCGGGTCCGGCGATCACCCGACTCGCGGGCGAGCCGCGCCGATAGCGCACCGCAAACCAGACCATCGTCAGCGCGACCGCGACGGCGACGACGCCGGCGAGGATGAGCCACGCAAAATAGAGCTCATCGATCGGGCCACCGATGGTCGATGCGCGAGTGGGAAAAAACGGCAGGGAATCCATGCTCATGCCTGCGAATGCCGGCGCCGCCGTGCGCGGCGGAGGATGCTCCAGCCGAAGGCGAGCGCGCCGAGCAGCGCGATCGTCGACAGCACGCGCAGCGCCTCGACGATCCTGCCCGTGTAGCGCCCGGTGCTGATGTCGTAGTGAAAGCAGACGAGCAGCAGGCGCGCGATAGGCGAGGCGATGCGCCGCGCCGCGGCCGTATCGAAGGCGTTGCCAAAGTCGGCCGCCGTGTAGTCGAAGCCAAAGAAATAGCGCGCGATCCGGCCGTCCGCATTGATCAGCGCAAACCCAGCCGGATGCGCAAACTGATGGGTGGACGCATCGTACCCGTAACTAAACCCCATGGACTTTGCAAGCTGTGAAATCTGTGCCGAGGCGCCGCTCAAGAAATGCCAGCGCGCGGCGCGCGCGGCGGGCAGCAGATCGCCGAGGTATTTGTGCTTGGCGTGATCGGCGAGCGCGGGCGTATCCAGAGGGTCGATGCTCACGACGAGAACTTGCGCATCGGCTGCGGCGCCCGGGGCGAGCGCCATGCGCCGCGCCAGGTTGCGAATCTGCATCGGACACAGATTCGTGCATTGATAGTAGGCAAAAATCAGGGCGATTGGAGCCACTCCCAGGTAATCGCCGAGCTGCACGTCCTTGTCGTGCTCATCGCGGAATCGCAGTCCGGCGGGAACTGTGCCCCCTAGATGCTGCACGAAATCCGCGGTCCCGGCGTAGCCGGGACCAACAAGGCCGGCGGTCCCGGCGGCGGCGGCCGCCGCGATGAGCGCAAGCGCAACACCGATACCGATGAGGCGTGCGATCTTCACGGTGTGCGCCCCGCGGGTTGCGGCGCCGGGCCGGCCGCGGGCGACTTCGGCGGCGTGGCGGCCGGCGCGCCGGCTTCGGCCGCCACCAATTCCATCGCGCGCTCGATCGGGATTTGCACGATGCCGCCGCCGCGATCGACCCAGCGATAGCCCTCGAGCTCCGCGGCCTTGCCGCGCCGATAGTTGCGCAGATCGTCCTGCGGGGTGGCCTGCAGCGTCGCGAACGGCCCCGACACGGACCCCGCGGTGCTCTGCTTGGCGAGCACCGCGTTGGAGATGCGCCAGCCGCCCAACATGGAAAAGGCCACCCCGGCAGTTGCGATCAGCAGTATCACGAGACCCACGGAAAACCAACCGATATACCGCACGTCGAAATCGAAGAGCTCGTGTCCCCGCTTCTCCGCCGCCGCGAGGCCCTCAGGCGCGTTGTGTGCCATGTTCATCACTTCCAGGGACGAGTCCGCCGCGCAGCGGGTGGGTCGCCGGCGATCCGATCAGGTAGATCAAGCAGCCCAGCCACAGCCCGCCGATCGCAAGCAGCGCGCCCAAGTCGCTCCACCGCAGCGCGAAGCCTTGCGGCCTGAAGATCGGCACGACGAGCCAGAAGCTGTCGGCAAGGCAGGCAAGCAGCACGACTGCGCTCACGCCGGCAAGCATCGCCGGTGTCCGCTTCGCGCTGCGGGAGAGCAGCAGCAGAAACGGCAGCAGGAAATGCGTGATGGCGACGAACCAGGTCAATCCGATCCAACTGGTCCGGCTGCGCAGCAAGAGCCAGGTGATTTCGTCGGGCAAATCCTCGATCCAGATGATCAAGAACTGCATGAATGCCAGATACGCCCACACCAGCACGAGCGCGAGCGACAGATTGCCGAGATCGTGGAAGCGCGCGCGCAGCGGCGGGTCGACTTTCGGGGCAAGCGCGTTGGCGCAGAGAATCGCGGCGGCGAGCGCCGCGAGCGCCTGGCTCGTGCCGATCAGCAGGCCGAATACGGTCGAATGCCACCCCGGCGTCAGGGACATCGTCCAATCGACCGCGGCGAACGTCGTCGTGAGCGCGTAGAGGACGAAGCCGATCGCCGAGGCGCCCTGCAGCGATGGCGATGGGCGGTCACCATCCTCGCGCAGCAGCCGCGCGAGCGAAATCCAGATCACGAAATAGACGATCGCGCGCAGGTAAAAAAAGAACGGGTTCAAGTACCAATGCTGGCCTGCGGCCAGCGCTGTGTCTGCGGCACCCGGGGTCTGATTCATCCACGGCAGCAGCTGCGCCGGTGCGAACAGGAGCGGCATGGCGAGCAGCGCGCACACGGGGAACAGGCGCAGCGCCGCGTGCGCGAATGGCCGCACGGCACGCCCCCAATCGCCGCCCGTCAGATTGTGGACGGCGACCCATGCGAGGCTGCCCAGGGACAAGCCGAGCACGAACAGCCAGACGAACAGATACGAGGGCAGCCATGCCTGGCCGCCCTGCCGACCGGTCACGACGAGCAGCGCGGCGCCGACGCCGGCGGAGATCAGGCAGGTATTGCGCAGTCGCCGCACCGGCGGCGTCGGGGCGGCCATCACGGCTTCTCCGCGAGCAGCGCCTGCCGCTCGTCCGGCGGTACATCCGCGATCGCGGCGTGCCGACTGCGCTGCAAGGCGCGCAGGTAGCCGACGATCGCCCAGCGGTCGGGCGGCCCGATCCGATCGGCGAACCCATACATGACACCGCGGCCGCTTGTGACCACATCGAACAGTTGCGCGTCCGATTCCGCGCGCAAAACTGCACTGTCGAGGCTCGCCGGCGCCGGGAATCCGCGGCGCACGACCATTCCGTCACCGTCGCCGCTGACGCTGTGGCAAGGCGCGCAGTAGACGTCGTAGCGCTGTCGCCCGCGCTCGAGCGACTCGAGCGTGATGCGCGGCGCCTCGCGCCCGCTGGCGCCCGCGCTCCAATCGGGCAGCGCGAGCACGCCGCGGCGCCCGCTCGAGGACGCCGCAAGCGTACCGGCGCCGTAGGCGACCACGCCCGGTTCCAAGGGGCGCTCGGAGCGGCCGTCCGGCCAGAGGCTGCTCGCGACGAACGGCTGGTACTTGGGCTGATCGTACATGTTGCGCATCGATTTTTCGCAGCCCGCGAGCAGCATCAGGCCGAGGCCGCCGACGACCAGCAGTCCGATCGAGCACGCCGGTCTTGTCATGGTGCGGCGCATGGCTGGCCCCTCACGCCTCGATCACGCTGACGCGCAACGGCCGCAGGCGCTCGAGAAAGTCCCGCGTACGCGGCTCATCGTAGAGCGGATCGGCAGCTTCGATACACAGGAAAAAGCGATCGCTCGATGCCGCCGCGAAGCCGGCATCGTTGAAAATCGGGTGATAGAGCCGCGGCAATCGGCTGCGCAGCAGCACGCCGAAGAATACCGCCAGCGCGGCACCGAGCACGGTCATCTCGAAGGTCGACGGAATCAATCCGGGCCAAGCCGGCGTGCGCCCCCCCACGTTGATCGGGTAGATCATGGTCGCGCTGAACCACTGCACGGCGAAAGTGCCGACCCCACCGACGACGGCGCCGATCAAAGCGAGCAGCGGCAGCCCCTCGTCGCGTGATCCCAGAGCTTCGACCAGCTCTTCGACGACCATCGGTGCGTAGGCCTCGAGCTGCCGGAACCCCGCCCCGCGGGCCGCGCGCACCGCCTCGAGCAGCGCGGGCGGGTTCGGGAACTCGGCAAGCATGCCGTATACCGGTGCCTTGGAGTTCATGAGGCGCCTCGCTCGTGGGTCAGCAATTCACGCATTTCAGCCATGGAAATCACCGGTACGAAACGCACGAACAGCAACAGCAGCCAGCCGAAAAAGCCGATCGAGCCGATGAGGATCGCCCAGTCCCAAAAGGTCGGGTAGAACATGCCCCAGGCGGAGGGCAGAAAGTCGCGGTATTCGCTCGTGACGATCAGCATGAAGCGCTCGAGCCACATGCCGATGTTGATCACGATGCTGATCGCGAACAGCAGCCAAGGTGCGCGGCGCACGCGCCGCGACCACAAGGCCTGGGGCGCGATGACCACGCAGAAAATCAAGGCCCAGTAAACCGGCGCATAGGGCCCGCGCATGCGGGTCAGCGATGTGTAGATCTCGTAGCGATCGGTGCTGTACCAGGCCATGAAAATCTCCATGACGTAGCTGTACGCGAGCACCAACCCCATCGCGAGGATCAGCTTGGCCAGGTTGTCGAGATGCCGGTCGGTGATGAAGTTCTGGAGATCGAACGCGCGGCGCAGCAGGATCACAATCGTCATCGCCATTGCGAAGCCGGAAAACATCGCGCCCGCGACGAAAAACGGGGGAAAGATTGTCGAGTGCCAACCCGGGGTATTGCCGGCCGCAAAATCCAGCCCCACGACGCTGTGCACCGATACGACGAGAGGCACCGCCAGTCCGGCGAGCAGAAGCTGCGCGCTCTGGCGCCGCTGCCAGGTCCGCGCCTCGCCGCGCCAGCCCAGCGCGAGCAGGCCGAAGATCAGCTGCTTGGCGCGCGTGCGCGCGCGGTCGCGCAGGGTCGCAAAATCCGGGATCAGCCCCAAATACCAAAACATCAGCGACAGCAGCAGGTAGGCCAAAATTGCAAAAAAGTCCCAAACGAGCGGACTGCGCCACTGCGGCCACAGGCTCATCATGTTCGGATACGGGGTCAACCAGTAGAAGAACCAGGGCCGGCCCAGATGCAGGATCGGAAACAATCCGGCGATCGCGAGCGCGAACACGGTCATGGCCTCGGCGAAGCGGCTGATCGATGCGCCCCAGGGTTGGCGCGTCAAATGAAGCGCCGCGGAAATGAAGGTTCCCGACATCGCGATTGCGATCCACCAGACGTAATTCGCGATCGCGAACGCCCAAACCACCGGGACGTTGATTCCCCAGATGCCGACGCCCTTGTAGAACAGATAGGCGATCGCGCCGAAGAACAGCACCGTCAGCGCCGAGCAGATCCCGAACGCGATGAGCCACCAGCGCGCCGTGGGCTTGGTGAGCACGATGCCGCTGATTTTCTCCGATATCGACTCGTAGCTCTGTGCGCCGGGCAACACCGGCTCGTGCGCCGGAGCCATATCGGAGAGCATCTCGGATGGCGCGACGCTGCTCATCTCAGCCACCCGCTTTGGGATCCGGGGCCGGAGGTATGGCGAGCTCGGGATTGGGATTGCTCAATTTGGCAAGATAGGTGGTGCGCGGGTGCGTATTGAGCTCGCTCAACAACGCATAATCGAGCGGCGAGGCCTTGGTGCGGCGAACCCGGCTTTCAGGAACGTTCAGATCGCCAAAAAGTATCGCGCCGGTCGGGCAGGCCGCCTGACACGCCGTGACGACTTCTCCGTCGGTCAGGCGCCGGTTGCCTTTCTCCGCTTCGATGCGCGCGTTGGTGATGCGCTGCACGCAGTAGGTGCATTTCTCCATGACCCCGCGCATGCGTACCGTGACCTCCGGATTGCGCTGCGCCTTCAGGCTCTCGGTGTTCTCGTCGCTGTATTGCAGGAAGTTGAAGCGGCGCACCTTGTAGGGACAGTTGTTCGAGCAAAAGCGCGTGCCGATGCAGCGGTTATAGACCTGCAGGTTCAGCCCTTCGGAATCGTGGACCGTCGCCTCGACCGGGCAGACTACCTCGCAGGGTGCCTGCTCGCATTGCATGCAGGGCACGGGCTGGAACAGGGTGCGCGGCTGCTCGGCCGCTCCCTCGTAATAGCGATCGACGCGGATCCAGTGCATTTCGCGCCCGCGAAGGACCTCCTCTTTGCCGACGACCGGTATGTTGTTCTCGGCCTGGCAGGCGATCGTGCAGGCGCTGCAGCCGATGCAGGCGTCCAGATTGATGCTCATCGCCCAGGCGTAGCCGTCGCCGGGCACGGGTTGATACAGGTTGGGATTCGGCCGATTCTCCCCGGCCGTTGCGAGCGAGGGATCGCTGCGGAACTGCGCGAGAGTCGTCGTCCGAATGGGCCGGCGGCCCTCCATCGAAAAATGGTGCTGCGTGGTCGCCAGCTCGGCTTTTACACCGGTCTTGCGCAGCTTCAACCCGTGCACATGCCAGGGATCGTCCGACTGACGCAGCACATAGGCATCATAGCCCGCGCCGTCGCCGACCCGTCCGACGCGCCTGCGCCCATAGCCGAGCGTGACGGTGACGGTCGAATCGGGCTGGCCGGGAATGATCCAGACCGGCGCGAGCACGACGGCATCGCGTACCCGCAATTCGACCTGATCGCCGTTGGCGAGTCCCAGACGCCCGGCGAGCGCGGGACCGACGAGCGCTGCGTTGTCCCAGGTCAGCTTGGTCAAGGGCTTCGGCAATTCCTGCAGCCAGGCATTGTTCGCGAAGCGTCCGTCCCAGACCGTGGGGTCTGGCGCAAAGATCAGGTCGAGTGAGGCCGCATCGGGCGTAGCCGCAGCCTCGGGCGGCGCGCTCATGAAGCCCGGTCGGATCGTGGCTGCGTGCACAGGCAGCTGCGAGTCTTCGATCAGGCCCCGGTGCAGCGTCTGATTCCAGAATGCATCGACCTCGGCGGGCGGACGGGTTTTGGTCCAAAAGTCGTGCACCGTCTGGTAGTCGTTCGAGGCGGTTTGGCCGAGCAGCAGCGCCAACAACTCGTGCGCCGATTTGCCGCCGTAAAGGGGCGCGATCAAGGGTTGCTGGATCGCCACCGTGCCGTCGAATGCGCGCGTATCGGACCAGCTCTCGAGAAAATGCGCCTGGGGAATCTGCCACTCGCAGAGCGAGGATGTCTCGTCGTCGTACGGGCTCAGGTGCACGCTCATCGGGATCTTGGCGAGATGCGCGCCGAACAGCCGGTCGGCCGGCGCGTTGTAGACCGGGTTTCCGCCGAGCATGATCAATGTGTCGACTCGTCCGGCGGCCATGTCGTCCGTCAGCGCGCGAATCGAGTCTTCCTGGGATTCCGGGCGCGCGAGGATCGGCGCGCAGTAGCTCACCGTGCGGCCGACGTTCCCGAGCGCATCATTGATCACGTGAGCGATCGCGTGCACGATCGGCGGCTGTGCATCGCCGACGATGACCAGGGATCGACCGGAATTCCGCTTCAAATCGCGCGCGCAGGCGGCGAGCGCGCCATCCGGCAGGGAACGCGCATCGGGCGAGCCTGCCGCCGGTGCGCCGGCTCCGGAGACGCCGAGCGCCTGCATGAGCGCGCGAGCGATCGCCTCGATTTCGCCGAAGCGTACCGCGTATCTATGATCGGCGAAACTTCCCGTCAGCGTCGGCGTGGACTCGACCACATAGAGCCGGCCGGGATCGGGCTTGCCGTCGCTGTCGCGACGCGCGCTTACGAAGTCGTGTGCGTAGCGCACGCCCGGCGCCCCGAGAAAATCTCCGTCGAGGCTCAACACGACGCGCGCCTGATCGAACTTGTAGACTGATTCGAGCGCTTCGCCGAAAGCGAGACGGCTGCCCTCGTACGCGCGGT